>JACCEE010397301.1_pt1 | contig 10932 bp, 11 predicted proteins | sample 7449931 | NCBI WGS metagenome assembly JACCEE01 (sample SAMN15323457, study PRJNA562643) | freshwater metagenome | isolation source: river surface water | place: USA:Blue River Watershed | collected 2017-08-19 | reverse complement strand
CTTTCAATTAAAAAGAAGTTTTGTAATATGAAAAACTACTTTTTTATTATTGTTAACCAATATTTTAATCCTTATTTTAAGGAATTTTTGTTAAAAACGTTGTATACTCAGACGTAAATAAATCGCCAGCAGGGCTGCCTAATGAAGCATAGTGACCATCAATTCTTGATATACGTTTTTCATCAAGCGGATGTGTTTGTAACCATTCCGGTGTTGAATTAGTACTTCCAGAAGCTTGCATACGTTTAAAAAACTCTTCTAAAGCATTGCATTGATAATTTTTACGAGCTTTAATACTGTATAAAAATTCAACAGCCAGACTATCTGCTTCATATTCATCTTCTCTACTCCAAGCAAGACTTGCAGCACCGGTAGCCATACTTTTAGCCATTTCCTTCAATGTGCTACTGCTTTTACCCAATAAAACACTGAAAAGAATTTGGACACCATAAACTTTAGTCATTTGTTGAGTTGAATGCCGACGGTCAGCATGTGTAACTTCGTGAGCAATAATTCCAGCCAATTCAGATGACGATTTTACATATTTCAACAAACCAGTATACACATAAATCTTACCTCCTGGTGCAGCAAATGCATTCAAGATATTTTTATTTATAATGGTTACTTTCCAATCAAAGTCTGCTTTGTGAAAAATTAAAGCCGACGATAAAATATCATCACGCATAGCTTCAACATATTGATACGCTTCGGGATACTTGGTTTTATCAAGTATTGGATACTCCGAAGGATTCGCTCTAATCTCACTATCAAGCTGCTCTCCTAATTTTTTATCATCACTTACGGTAAATACATTTACCTTTTTATCTTTCGTACATCCCAATGCAATTAGGAATGGCAAAGCACATAAAATCAATAATTTTCTCATAATTCTGTTTTTTAGGGCAAAGATAAATGAAAATAAGAAATGAGAGAATAATTTTTCCGAAAAGCTTCAATTGAAAAAATTTTGAACGAAACGATATTTTTTATAATATTGCAAAAAAATAGATATGTCAAACCTACACCATCATCATCATAACGGAATTCACCTTTCTTAGGTTGATAATGGGCAGGTTATAATCATAATTAAAACAATGAGGCTTGCTTAATGCAGGCCTTTTTTATTGATACAAAACTTTAAACAAATACTTTAACAATGGAAAAAACAGTAGTAAGATTAGCAATCCAAAAAAGTGGACGCTTAAGCGACAAAACCGTTGAGTTATTAAAAGGTTGTGGAATAAAATTCGTATCAGGAAGCCTTAAAACAGGCTCATTTAATTTCCCTATGGAAATTTTGTTCCTTCGCGATGATGATATTCCTGGATATGTAGCCGATGGCGTTGCTGATTTTGGTATATTAGGAATGAACGAAATCGATGAACAAGCAAAACCTATTGATATTGTTAAATATCTTGGTTTTTCAAAATGTCGTTTGTCATTAGCAGTTCCTAACACTTTTAATTACACATCTGTAAAATCGCTCGAAGGAAAACGCATTGCCACATCATATCCACGCATTTTGGGCAATTTCTTAAAAAAACAAGGCGTAAATGCTGAGATTCATGAAATTTCCGGTTCAGTAGAAATTGCACCAACAATTGGTTTGGCTGATGCTATTTGCGATATCGTAAGTACCGGAGGAACCCTTTTAAGTAATGGTCTTAAAGAGGTAGAAAAAATCTATGAAAGCGAAGCTGCGTTAATTGTTCGTCGCGATTTAAGCCCTGAAAAAAAACAAATACTCGACAGATTATTGCTTCGTATTGAAGCTGTTGGAAAAGCAAAAAACAACAAATATATCATGTTGAATGCACCAAATGCAGCTTTAGAAACCATCATTGGATTACTTCCTGGTATGAAAAGTCCTACTATTGTTCCATTAAAAATGGAAGGTTGGAGTTCAATTCATTCAGTTGTAAATGAAGATGATTTTTGGGAAATCATTGAAAAAGTTAAAGCAGCAGGAGCTGAAGGTATTTTAGTTTGCCCTATCGAGCAAATGGTATTGTAATAAATTGGGAGTTTTGAGAAAATAATATTTTTCAAAACTCCATATAAAAACATATAACGGTATAAATCAACATTTTTCATGGAAATAATTTATTCGCCCGAAAAATCGGCATGGAATGCAATTTTAGCACGTCCAACATTCGATAATGAAATCCTCGAACAAAGTGTCAGAAGCATTTTACAAGATGTAAAACATCACGGCGACACTGCTGTTTTAAATTATACCAGAAAATTTGATAATGCATCTCTTGAACATTTTGAAATTTCAAAACAAGAAATGGAAGCTGCTACCGATTTCGTAAATCCGGAATTGAAGCAAGCCATAGAAATAGCCCGAAAAAACATCAGCGTTTTCCATTCCAGTCAGGCAGAACCAATCAAAAAAATTGAAACCATGCCTGGTGTAACGTGTTGGCGAAAAAGTGTCGGAATTGAACGTGTTGGATTATATATTCCCGGCGGAACAGCTCCGCTTTTTTCAACAATTCTGATGCTCGGAATTCCAGCAAAAATAGCGGGATGCTCTGAAGTAATCCTATGTACTCCGGAAAAAGAAAATGAGAAAATTCATCCGGCAATTTTATATGCAGCCAACTTAATTGGAATAAATAAAATTTATAAAATTGGTGGAGCACAGGCTATTGCTGCAATGGCATACGGAACAGAAACAATTAAGAAAGTTTCAAAAATTTTTGGCCCCGGAAACCAGTTTGTAACAATGGCGAAAATGTTAGTTGCAAAAGAAGGCGTTGCAATCGATATGCCTGCCGGACCGTCAGAAGTTATGGTTGTTGCCGATAAAACGGCAGTACCAGAATTTGTTGCATCAGACCTTTTATCACAATGCGAGCATGGAGCTGATAGTCAAGCTATTTTGCTAACTACCTATAAACCATTGATTGAAGCAGTAAAAATAGAAATCGAGATTCAAGTTGCAAAATTAGGACGCCAGCATTTTGCTGAAAAATCATTAGCTCACAGCAAATTGATTTATATTGAAAAAGAAAGCGACATGATAGATATGATGAACGAATACGCTCCCGAGCATCTTATCCTTTCAGTAGAACATCCTGAAATAACAAGCAAATATGTAATTAACGCAGGATCGGTATTTTTAGGAAACTACTCACCAGAATCGGCAGGTGATTACGCTTCGGGAACCAATCATACGTTACCGACCAATGGTTATGCTAAAGCCTACAGTGGTGTTTCGCTCGATAGTTTTGTTCGAAAAATAACATTTCAGGAAGTAACTCCCAAAGGTCTTGAAAATATTGGTCATGCTATCGAAAAACTAGCAGAAGCAGAAATGCTTGATGCTCATAAAAATGCAGTTTCAATCAGATTAAAAAGTTTGAAATAAGTTAATCGACTATTCACTAAAATGTTACAAAGATGAAACGACAATTCGATATAAATACAATCATTCGCGAAAATATTAAACGCATAAAACCCTATTCGTCGGCTCGTGATGAATTTACCGGTGAAGCAAGCGTTTTTCTTGATGCGAACGAAAATCCACTTGGATCTGTTGGCGGTACACAAAACAATCGTTATCCCGATCCATACCAACGAGAATTAAAACGATTGATTTCTGAAATAAAAGAAATTGAAAGCAATTATATATTTTTAGGAAACGGAAGTGACGAAGCCATCGACTTATTGTTTAAGACATTCTGTCGCCCCGGAATTGACGCTGCATTGCAAATATCACCATCGTATGGAATGTATAAAGTAAGTGCCGATGTTAATGAAGTAAAAATCTATGAATCGAGTCTTGATAAAAATTATCAACCAATAGCTCAAAATATTATAAATCACGGCTTTGATAATGTTAAAATGGTATTTTTGTGCTCACCCAACAATCCTACCGGAAATCTGCTTGACAAAAATATTGTTTATGAAATATTACACAAATTCAACGGAATGGTCATTATTGATGAAGCATATATTGACTTTTCAAGCGAAAGAAGTTGGATTTCAGAACTAAAGAACTATCCGAATTTAGTTGTCCTTCAAACATTATCGAAAGCTTGGGGATTAGCAAATTTACGTATAGGAATGTTATTTGCATCGCCTGAATTAATTGCCGTTTTGAATAAAATTAAACTGCCGTACAATATTAGTGGATTGGCTCAAGACTATGCAATTAAAGCACTTAAAAATCATTCTCAAAAACATGAAATGGTAAGTGAGATTTTAACGCAACGCCTATCACTCATTTCTCAGTTAGAGCAACTGGCATGTATAGAACATATCTATCCAACCGACGCTAATTTTGTTTTAATAAAAACGGCGAATCCAAACAAAATGTATACATATTTGACTGATAATAAGATTGTTGTCAGAAACAGAACAAACATTCATTTATGCGAAGGATGTATTCGAATTACTATTGGAACGGGCAGCGAAAACAATTCGCTAATTGAAGCTCTAAAATCATATACAGAATAATATCTTAAAAAGAAAAGCCGATACAATTTTAAACAGTATCGGCTTTTTTGATGGTTACACTCTCTCCTCTCTGACTTATAATAGCTTCCCATCTAAACTTATTTTACCTTTTGAATAATCCATTTTTGTATATTCAAAAAAACCATTTTTCAATTCAAGCCATTTAACTTTTATAAGTTCTTTGCCTTGCATATCAAAAACAGAACTTTCTACTGAATACGATTTTGCTTTTGCATAAATCAAATGGTCGAAAAACTGAATATCGCCGTACATTGGTTGAATAAGAATTGCCCCATTTCGTTCACAAACCCCCTTAAAATACTCTGTCGATTCATCGCCACCATCGTCAATGACCGTTTTTGAATAATAAAAAGACATTAAAGAACCTTGTGTTTTTATTATTTTAATCAAATCGCAAGCAATGTTTGAAACCGATGGACAGATCCGTTTTCCGAAATAATCGAAGAAGCAACAGCCATCTTTCGATTTAGCATCAATAAAAGCCTGAAATACCGTAGTATCGGGACTTTCCTCTGAACCTAAAAAAGCAACATTTGCATATTCTATAGGAACGATAATTTTCCCGGTTTTATCAACGATGCCACGCTTTCCATTAAGAGAAACAACAGCCCGTCCATGGCTAAATGCAATAGCTTCGTCGTACTGTATTGGAATAACTATTTTATTCCCCTTATCAACATATCCGAACTTATTATTTTTACCTACGATAGCCATGCCATCGAAATAGCCTTGTTTTGTATCAAAAAGACTTTCAGTCTGAGCAAAGAGAGAGAGATTTACTAAAATACAAACGAAAAATAGTATTCTTTTCATAGTAACTATTTAATTATCAATTAATAAAAAACAGAAATATATTAAGAGTGAACCTAAATTCGTCGTAAAAATCACTTTCTAATAAACATAATATGAAGTGATTATATACAAATATAATTATTTTATTAACATATCAAATATTTTTTGTTAATAACTTTTAACCCTATTTTTTCTTTTTGATTGGTTTCTTTACTAATGAATAACTATCGTCTATCATTTCATATATTAATTGGGGAGCAATGCTACCATCAACGAATATTGTATTCCAATGCTTTTTATTCATATGATAGCCAGGTAAAATTGTCGGATATTGTTCTCTTAATTCAATAGCGTGCAAAGGATCGCACTTAAGATTGAACGATAATTGTTCGCTCATCAAATCCATTAAACAAAACATTTTACCCTGAACTTTAAATACCAATGTTGATTCATCGAACGGGAAACACTCTTCAACATCTGGCTTCGACAAGCAATATTGTCTTATAATTTCGACATCCATATTCTATCTTTTACATTCAATAAAGTTCTAAGATACAGATAAAATATTGAATCGTCAAACAAACAACGAAGAGCTATTTATGTTGACAAATTGTTAATAGCTTTCGAGCAATTTCTGTTTCATTCACCGAACCTAAACCGTAATACATATAAAATTCTATAACAAACTTTAATAACATAAAGCCTTATGAAATCGATATTGACAATATTAATCATACAAACAGCAATTGTTTATAATGCCTTTTCGCAAGAATGCAGAGATTATTGGGTACAAGATGGTAAAGTTATTTTAAACAGTGGATATTCAGTCGTTTCTGATGCGTGTTTGAGCAAACTTTTAGCAACCGACGAATCAATGGAAATTCCATTTGAATTAATACAGTGTAGAGACTATAAAATGTCTGTTTTTACAACATTTAACGATAAAGCTTATCTTTCGTTATATGACAAAAACACGGGAAATTTACTCTATAATAATATTTTAAATGATACTGCTCAGGTTTTCGAATTTCAGGTTAAAGCAAATAGTTCGGTACGTGCAATCATCAGCCTTCCGAATAAAAACAACAAGAAAGTTGTTGGAGCCTTTACCGTAAAACCTCAACGTTATTGCGTAGGATTCAAATTGGAAACAATGATTACAAAAAGATAGAAAACAGCCTATTTTGTTGTATAACAACAATAAAACAGGTTGTTTATTCGCTCATTTGGTAAAGTATTATTTGCTTACATGTCCATTAACTTTATAATGTTCTTGTCGACTCCAATGTTTTCCACAAAATCTACATGCTAAAACATTTTTATTTGTAATTTCAGTAGTATTGTTTTTCTCATTTGTTTCAAACTCTTTATTTCCCCCACGATAATATGTTGTGGTCTTAGTCGTTGTATAGAAATCACGCGAAAGTTCCTGACTATCAACTATGGTGCCGGCATGGATTTTATGGCAATGAGGACATCGATCATAACGAATTCTTGTGTAGCCAAATTTTAAAGTAAAAATGAAACAACAAACAACAGCAAAAAGATAGAAATACAAATGATTTGAAAAAGGGGGAAACTCATATAAAAAATTGTACAATTTTAAGAATGTAATTGTAAATAGTACTATCCATAAAAATATTAGTAACCAATTTGGGATCAACCTTATTTTCCCTAAACCAATATACATCAAATAATAACAAGTAATACAAGGAATTGCCAAAACAACAATCCAAAAAAGAAGAAAATTTAAAAGGCTTAAAGTCCAATGTGTATTTAAAAACCTATTAAAACTTCTTAATACTTGAAATATTTGAACGTGCTCTACTGATTTGGGAATTTCATCAACATATATCAGAAATTCATTTTTTACCCAGCCTTTCGTGCTATCTTTCTTTTGCACCAAAGAATAATCAGATTCTCGCTTTAATACAGTAACACCAATATAATTTCTATGCATGGCAAAAGATGGCAATACATTTGAAGCCTTTTTAATCGTCTTCGACAATGTTAGTTCTGAATCGATTAAAATTATTTCTTTTTCAAAAGGACTGATATTTTTAGCAGGAATAAATCCTTGCTTTTTATCATTATATTCAACACTATAATATGCTCCTTGCTTAAAGTTTAGAATTAATTTTGCTCCAGGTTTGAGTGAATCAATGACTATTGCTTTCTCAAGATAATACTCATTTGGCAATTCATTATACACAGGAGTTCTATTAATAACATGCGACGTATCCTGTGAAAAGGAATTTGCAAACATCAAAATTAGCGTTGCGGTAAAAAAGAGATGTTTCATTTTATTCTTAAATAGTTATTATTCTGTTTAATTTTCTTTTGATAAGAACATTCAATTGTCCTCGATCATATAATGTTTTTTAGCATTCATTATACGCAATAAAAATATTAATAAATACCTAATTGTCAACATGAATTCTATGTTTTTTAGACTCATTATTTGGAATATTCTCAATTTTCGATTTATTGTGTATAATTCAACACCAATTGTTTCAGACAGAGATCTATTTTGTTCAGCATTTTACCTGCCAACATTCAAAAAGCTTAGGGTTACAACAGTCACATTATCATTTCCTCCGGCTTTTATTGCTGCATCAACTAAATCTTGAGCGCTTCCTTGTTCAATAATAATTTGGTCTATTTCATCATCACTAATCATATCATTTAAACCATCAGAACAAAGAATATATGTATCATCATCAAAAACTGTATTCATTGGATAAAAATCGATAAAACAGGCCTCTCCTGCTCCGATTGAATTACAAATCAGATTTGAAGGTGCATTGGGATTCATCATTTTACGAGCGGAATGATCTGAAGAAATCTGTGTAATAATTTTATCACGGACTCGATATAATCGACTATCGCCAACATTAAACCAAAATATTCGGTTATCGTAAATCAAAATTCCAACTAGCGTTGTTCCCATATTATAAAATTCTGGAATATCGATACCTTTCTGAACAATTGATTGGTGAATCTCTTTTACCCAAACATTAAATTTATTTTGAAGAGCCTTATCTGTCAAACCAGATGGGAAAAGATGAACAAATTCATCAAGACTGCTAATTGCCAATTCACTTGCCAATTCACCACCATTATGACCACCAATTCCATCGGCAACAGCAACAACAATAGGCATATATGACGTAGGTTCAATATGCAACTGTAATTTTGAATCACGAATAAATTCACCTTGCACAAGAGCCATATCTTCATTCTGTTTTCTTACAGAACCAATGTTACTAACGGCATCAATTATGACTAACATATTCTTTAGATTTACCTTTCAATAACAAATTCGATATCGGCAATTTTTATTTTGCCGCCAATAAGTATTTTACATGGTACATTAGGCAATAATTGAGTATTATTATAAAATGTACCATTTGTTGAATCTAAATCAGTTATTGTCCAGCCGGTTGGAGTTAGATCAAACCGAGCATGTGTTCCCGAAACATAAGCATGAGTTTCAAATATATGAATATATGAACCTTTTTTTCTCCCTATAATTTCTTTATCCACAGCTTCAATACGTATTTGAAGAGATGCACAAAATAATACCGGAGGAGCAAATAATACTGATGGTTGTGCAACTTGTTGTATCGACGGAATTCCCTGAATTTGATTAGTATTTGCGATTTGTTGTGAAGTTGTATTTATATTCTGAATATTTGAAAACTGTGGCGTAACCGACTGTTGAGCTTCTTCTTTTGCGGTTATTAGCACACTTCCACATTGTGTACAACGGTTTCCTTTACCATAAGAACCACAATGAGTGCATATTTTCAATTCCAGCCCACATTGGTCACAAAACCATGAATCGTTTTCAATTGTAGTTTTGCATTTCGGACAATCTATCATGATAGGTTTCTTTGTCATTCAAAATCAATTTTTCTTATAATATTCAATTCGTCTAAATTAAATTCCGGTTTATCGAAAACGACGGACAATCTAGCACTTTGTTTGGTTATTACTTTTTCAAATAAATTGCGAGCATTACGTGCATTTGCAAAGTTTTTATCTTTATTAGTGACCATTTTTTCAAAGATAATTGCAATTTCGGCATCAGCCTCATCATCAAGCTTCATACCTTTTTGGGCAACCATTGAGCGGAAAATAACAGTCATTTCTTCAGACGAATAATCGGGGAACACTATTGTTTTGGGAAATCTTGATGGCAATCCCGGATTGCTTTCTAAAAAAATCTTCATTTCGTTTGTATAACCTGCAACAATACAAATAAACTTCCCTTTATCATCTTCCAAACGTTTCAATAATGTATTAACAGCTTCAAGTCCAAACTCATCATGCTGCCCACCATGTAAGGTATATGCTTCATCAATAAATAATATGCCGCCTAATGCTGAATCAACCAATTGATTGGTTTTTATTGCCGTTTGACCAGTATAACCTGCTACAAGCGCAGCTCGATCTGCTTCAACTAATTGTCCACGAGACAAAATACCAATTGATTTAAATACATCGGCCATTATTCGGGCAACTGTTGTTTTACCGGTTCCCGGATTTCCTGAAAATACAATATGAGAAACGGTCACAGTTTTTTGTCCGCCCAAAACAGCTCGTTGATGTTCCATATTTAGATATGCAACTAAATTGCGAACTTCATCTTTCACACTCTGTAGCCCCGTTAATGTATTTAATTTTTCTAAGGCAAGATTTATGTCAATCTTTTCGCAAGATTCTGATGGAATATCAGCAGGAATAATTGTTACTAATGCGTCATCGGTTAATATATCGGGTTGAAGCATAGACACCCGATTTGATAACCGTGAAATGGTTTCGTCAAACATTTTACGCATTTCACGTGCATTGCCAAAGTTTTTACTTTTTGAACCTACTTTTTGTGCAATCGCTTTTGTTAATATTGCTTTTGAATCATTTGGTAACAAATATTTTTTCTTCGTAACCATACCGATAAATATTTCCACTAATTCATCAACCGTATAGTCATCAATATGAATTCTATGAGTAATACGGCTTTCTATTCCTGGATTGATTCGTACAAATTGTTCCATTTCAGTTTGATAACCAGCAAGAATAACGACAAACTTACCACGATCATCTTCCATACGTTTCATAAGTGTTTCAATTGCCTGCGTTCCGCTTTTGTCTTTTTGACCGCCCTGATCAAGCGGTGCGAGGTTATAAGCTTCATCAATAAATAAAATTCCCCCCATTGCTCTGTCACATAATTTGTTTACAATTTTCGGAATTTCATCATTATATGCGCTTACCATTTGACTTCTATCAGTTTCTATTACTTTATCGGACGGAATAAATCCTATTGATTTAAAAATCTCACCTAATTTTCGTGCGATTGTCGTTTTTCCTGTTCCCGGATTTCCGGTAAGAATAAGATTTAAGGATAAGACTTCAGCATCAGCCAAACCGCGTTCCACCCGAATTTTATTAAACTCAATTTGGCGAGCTAATGTTTTAATCGTATCTTTTACATTCTTCATTCCAACAAACTCGTCCATTTCTGCCATTAACTCATTTAGCGACTTTGTTTTTGAAAAAGAATCGCCTTCAATGTCGGCACGAGTAAGAATAGTAAGCATTTCGGGATTAAAATCAGGTGTATTATAAATACTCGACAATCTGTTG
>JACCEE012814706.1_pt1 | contig 10936 bp, 8 predicted proteins | sample 7449931 | NCBI WGS metagenome assembly JACCEE01 (sample SAMN15323457, study PRJNA562643) | freshwater metagenome | isolation source: river surface water | place: USA:Blue River Watershed | collected 2017-08-19 | reverse complement strand
CTGAAGACCTGCGGCTTGCAGTGCTTCGGGCTTCAATCGGTCTTTCAGTAAAGGAACCAGCTCAGGCAACAGCTCGCCCAAGTCGCGGGTCAAAGCGCCGATGCGGGCGGCTTTGTCGGCGTACACCGGGTCGTCTTTCAGCACATGGCCGTAGTCCTTGACCATGACGCCGCAGCCCGAGGCGTTCATCACGATGGCTTCGACGTCGCCGCCCTCGACCAGCGGCCACCAGGCGTCGATGTTAGCGCGCATGTGGTCTTTGCCGCCGTCGTGGTCATTCAGGTGGAACTTGACCGCGCCACAGCAACCGGCTTTTTCAGCCGTCACGGTCTGGATGCCTGCGGCGTCCAGCACGCGGGCGGTGGCGGTGTTGATATTGGGGCTCATGCTCGGCTGCACGCAACCAGCCAGCATCAGCACTTTGCGGGCGTGTTGGCGGGTGGGCCAGGCACCGGCATTCTGAGGCGCGGGCACTTTGGCTTTGAGGACTTCGGGCAGTAGGCCGCGCACCATTTGGCCCATCTTCATGGCGGGGGCGAACAGGGGCGACGGCAGGCCTTCTTTAAGCGCCCAGCGCACCAGTTTTTCGCCCACAGGGCGCTCGACTTTGGCGTCCACCAGCTTGCGGCCGATGTCCACCAGATGGCCATATTGCACGCCGCTCGGGCATGTGCTTTCGCAGTTGCGGCAGGTCAGGCACCGGTCCAGGTGTTGCTGCGTGGCGCGGGTCGGCGTTTGGCCTTCCAGCACCTGCTTCATCAGGTAGATGCGGCCACGCGGGCCGTCCAGCTCGTCGCCCAGCAGTTGGTAGGTGGGGCAAGTGGCAGTGCAAAAGCCGCAGTGAACGCACTTGCGCAGGATGGCTTCGGCCTCCTGGCCTTCAGGGGTGTTCTGGTATTCGGGGGCGAGATGGGTTTGCATGAGTGTTCGCCTCAGAGCGGGTGCATGCGACCGGTGGCGAACACGCCTTTGGGGTCGAATTGTTTTTGCAATTGCAGCTGGATGCGTTCTTGCACCGCATCCAGCGGGGTGTTCACCCCAGCGATTTTGTCCACCTCGGCGTGCGCTGCGCTGGCACGGAACAAGCTGGCATGGCCACCGACCGATTGCGCCAGTTCACGCAAGGCCACTGCCGCCGAGGCCGGGGCCCACAGCCAGCGCTGCGCGCCTTGCCATTCAATGTATTGGGCATAGGGCACATCCAGCGCCGGCGCAGTTTGCGGCACCGACAAGCGCCACAAACAAACATCGGCGGCAGGTGCGTCAAAAAACGGCAGGGTTTGCTCGCCGCTGGCATGCCAGTCTGGCGCAGCTTCGGTATTGGCCATCTGCTGCACTTGCGCCCCCAACGCCGTCGCATCGGCGCTCATCTTGCCAATCGCCGACTGCACCGCCGCCACCGCGCCACGCAGGCGAACAAACAAATAATCGGCCACCGGCTGGGCGGTGGTGTCGCGCACCCAGGCACTGGCATTCAAAGGCAAAGGCTGACCACCCCAGCGGTGCAGCAGCGCCAGCGCGTCGGCTTGCGGCAAGCCCGCACACATGAGCGTGGCTTCGGCCGGGGCCACCGGCAAAACTTTCAGGCTGACCTCGGTGATCAGGCCCAGCGTGCCCCAGCTGCCCGCCAGCAGACGGCTCACGTCGTAACCGGCCACGTTTTTCATGACCTGCCCGCCAAAGGTCAGGTCTTCGCCCTTGCCGTTGATGAAGCGGGCACCCAGAACATAGTCGCGCACCGCACCCGCCGTGGCGCGGGCGGGGCCACTCAAGCCCGCAGCCACCATGCCGCCCACCGTGGCACCCTCGCCAAAGTGCGGCGGCTCGAACGCCAGGCACTGGCCTTTTTCGGCCAAAGCGGCTTCCAGCTCGGCCAGCGGCGTGCCGCAGCGCACCGTGACCACCAACTCGCTGGGCTCGTAACTGACGATGCCCCTGTAAGCGCGGGTGTCGAGCACCTCGCCCGTGAGGCTCTGGCCCCAGAAGTCTTTGCTGCCGCCCCCGCGCAAGCGCAAAGTGCGGCCGTCAGCAGCCGCGCTGCGCACGGCATCTAGCAAGTGGGTCAGTTGTGCATCCATGGGCAAAGATGGTAACCCCCGCCCTCTGGCTGACGTGTGAAGTTTTTTAACGGGTGGGTTGTGGGAAATTCGTGACCAGCTTACAGCTGGCAAAAATTCACCCCCAGGCCAGCCACATCCACCCGCACCGCAAAGATGCAGCCCGACAAGGGGTACAGCGCCAGCTCTTGCGGGCTGCGCCCCTGGCGCGAGGTGGTGATGAACAGGGTTTTCAGATCATCCCCTCCAAAGCAAGGCATGGTGGGGCACTGCACGGGGGTTTCCATCACGGCCAGCACTTCGCCCGCTGGCGACAGGCGCACCAGGCGCTTGCCTTCGTATTGAGCCGACCAGTAGGCACCTTCGCTGTCCACCGTGGCCCCGTCGGGCCGCCCCCCATAAGCGGGGGCGCTGGCGTCGCCCCACACCCAGCCTGCGGGTTTGACCGGGAATTGGTGAAACACCCGCTCGTGACTCAAGCTGGCCGTGGCCGGGTCAAAGTCCCAGGCGCGCACGCAGTGCGACGCCGTGTCTGACCAGTACAGCGTGCGGCCATCGGGTGACCAGGCCAGGCCATTGGCGGTGGTGGCACCGTGGGCTTTTTCGGGCAGGGCATTGCCTTGCAAGGCATAGAGTACGCCCAGCGCTTGGTCGCGTGGCTCGTACATGCTGCCCGCCCACAGGCGACCTTGCGGGTCGCACTTGCCGTCGTTGAACCGCAGTTTGGCGGTGTCATAAGGCGCAGGGACCAACTGTTGCAATGGCCCGCCCCATTCGCGTGCCAGGTAAATGCCATCGCGCAAGGCCATGACCAGGCCACCCCCTTGCACCGGCGCGATGCAGCCGGGCTCTTGCGTCAGCGGCCAATACTCCACCGGTCCTTGAGCCTGCACGCCTTGCACCGCCACGCGACCAATGCGCCGACCGGGGATGTCCACCCAATACAAACGCTGCTCTTGCGGGTGCCAAAACGGCGACTCGCTCAGGCCATCGGGTTCGGTGGTCAGGGCTTGCCAATCGGGCTTGATCAGTTGGGTCATGTGCAGTAGCGGGGTTTCAAAGATACAGCGGCTGATTTTGCCCGTCTGGGGTCAGCGCAGACACTCAAACCACCCGCTGTAACCCGAAAGAACCTGACCGCCGCCATGAATGCTTTGGTGACTGTATGCAATGTGTTGCATAGGAACAAAAAACGACACGAATGTCGCATTTTGCAAATATGACGGCTGTTCATGCCTCAAATCAGGGTTTGCATGGGGGGCCTCCTGTGCATGTTCAGGTCACTGTGCGTAACTGTTCATAACAACACCGCTTTGAGGAGACCTTGATGAGCGTGAACTTTCAAGTCAATGGCAAGCCTGCCCAGGCCAACGCCGAAACCGACACCCCCTTGTTGTGGGTGCTGCGCGATGAGCTGGGCATGACCGGCACCAAATTTGGCTGCGGCGCTGCGTTGTGCGGCGCTTGCACTGTGCACGTCAACGGCGAAGCTGTTCGTTCTTGCCAAACCCCACTGAGCACAGTGGCTGGCAAAAAGGTCGCCACGGTCGAAGGTCTGTCCAAAAACAACACCCACCCCCTGCAAGTGGCCTGGATCAAGCACGACGTGCCCCAGTGCGGCTACTGCCAGTCGGGTCAACTGATGAGTGCGGCCGCTTTGCTCGCCAAAAACAAGAATCCCAGCGATGCCGACATCGACAACGCCATGAGCGGCAACATTTGCCGCTGCGGAACCTACCCCCGCATCCGCGCCGCCATCAAAGACGCCGCAGCCACCATGCGCAAAGCCTGAACCGCTGGAGACACCTCATGATCGACACACAAACATCCCGCCGCTCGTTTCTGAAAGCCGGTGCCACTGCCTCTGGCGGCCTGCTGATGGCCGTCACCCTGCCCGGCACAGTGGGCCAGGCCATGGCTGCAGGCACGGTGCACACACCCAATGCCTGGGTGCACATCGCTGACGACAACACCATCACCATCCTGAGCGCCCACTCCGAAATGGGCCAGGGCGTCCATACCTCGATGCCCATGCTGGTGGCCGAAGAGCTGAATGTGGACATGAACCAAATTCGGGTCGTTGACGCGCCTCCTGGTGCAGCTTATGTCAACGCCTTGCTCGGCGCGCAAATCACCGGGGGCTCGACTTCGGTGCGTGGCAGCTGGGAAAAACTGCGCGTGGCCGGTGCCCAGGTGCGCGAAATGTTGATCAGTGCCGCCGCCGCCCACTGGGGCGTGGACCGCGATCTGATCAAAGCGGACAAAGGGATGCTGACAGGCCCCAAAGGACTGAAAGCTACGTATGGTGAATTCGCAGAATCTGCCACGCGCATGCCCATGCCTGAAAAGCCTGCGCTCAAAGATCCCAAAAACTTTCGCATCGTGGGCAAGCGCACCAAGCGCGTGGACACCCCGGCCAAGACCAATGGCACCGCAGAATTCGGCATCGACGTGAAACTGCCCGGCATGGTCTACGCTACCGTGCAGCAATGTCCGGTCATTGGCGGCAAGGTCAAGAGCTTTGACGCAGCCCAAGCCAAAGGCATGCCCGGCGTGCAGGCCGTGGTGCAAATCAGCGACGGCGTGGCCGTGGTGGCCGATTCCTGGTGGCGTGCCAAGAAAGCCATGGAAACCGTCAAGGTCCAGTGGGACGAAGGTGCAGGTGCCACATTGAGCGATGCCGGCATCATCGATGGCATCCGTCAAGCCGCCAAGAATGGCAAAGTGATCGAGATCATCAAGCCGCAAGGCGATGTGGCCGCCAACCTCAAGGGGGCTGCCAAAATGATCGAAGCCGAATACGTCTCGCCCATGCAGTCACATTCCCCCCTGGAGCCGATGAACTTCACGGCCCATGTGCAGGGCAACAAAGTGCTGCTGGTCGGCCCCACACAGTTCCAGCAAGGCGCACAAGGCGCTGTGGCAGGCGCACTGGGCGTCAAACCCGAAGACATCACACTCAAGACCACCTTCCTGGGGGGTGGTTTCGGCCGCCGTCTGGAGCTGGACTTCGTGGTGCAAGCGGCCGAGATTTCCAAAGCCGTGGGCAAACCCGTCAAGCTGGTGTGGACCCGTGAAGAAGACATGATGCATGACTACTACCGTCCTGCAGGTGTCAACCAGCTCAAGGCCAGCCTCGATGGTTCGGGCATGCCCGTGGCCTTGCACTTCAAAGTGGCATCGCAATCGGTGACGCAACGTGCCTTTGGTCTGCCCAAGGACACCCTGGACCCCTTCATGGCCGAAGCGGCCGTCACGGGCTACAACATCCCCAACACGCAACATGACTTGGTCATCCACGACAGCGGAGTCCGTGTAGGCTACTGGCGTGCGGTGAGCCACAGCATGAACGCTTTTGCCAACGAAAGCTTTGTGGACGAAATGGCCAAAGCGGCAGGGCAAGACCCTTATGCCTATCGCATGAAAATGCTGGCCGGCAAACCCCGCTTTGCCAACGTGCTGAAGCTGGCCGCCGAAAAAGCCGGATGGGGCAAACCCCTGCCTGCCGGTCGCGCGCACGGTATCGCTCTGATGGAAGGCTATGACAGCTATCTGGCCGAACTGGCCGAAGTCAGCCTGAACAAGGACGGCAGCGTCAAGGTCCACAAAATCACTGTGGCCGCCGACGTGGGGCAGATGGTCAACCCGGACACGGTCGAAGCGCAACTCCAGTCGAGCATCATCTTTGGCATGGGCGCGGTGCTCAAACACCAGATCACCATGGCCAATGGCCGCGTGCAAGAGACCAACTACAACGTGTATGAGCCGGTGCGCATGTACGAAGCGCCTCAAATCGACATTGTGTTGGTCAAGAGCACTGAAAAGCCCGGTGGCATTGGCGAACCCGGCACCGCCGTGGCCGCCCCGGCCATCGCCAACGCGGTGGCTGCACTGACAGGCAAGCGCGTGCGCCGCCTGCCCATCACGGCCGACGCGATCCGCCAGGCCTGACCGGGCACCGCCCCAACGGAGTCCCGCATGGAAAGTCTGGATCTGCGCGTTTTGTCCGATGTGTTGGCCTGGAAACAGGCCCACCATCGGGTCACGCTGGTCACTGTGGTGGAAACCTGGGGCAGCGCCCCCAGGCCGCCCGGTGCCCTGCTGGCGGTACGCGACGATGGACTGGTCAGTGGCTCCGTCTCGGGCGGCTGCGTGGAAGATGACCTGATCGCCCGCATCAAAGCGGGCGAATACGACCACCTGAGCCACCCTTCCATGGTGGCTTATGGTGTGACCAAAGAAGAAGCCACCCGCTTTGGGCTGCCTTGCGGTGGCACCTTGCGTTTGGTGCAAGAACCTGTGCAAGACACCGCCTGGATCACCCAGGTGCTGGCGCGCACCCATGCCCACCAACTGGTGGCACGCACCGTGTCACTCAAGGACGGCACCGTGCAATTGCGCGATGCGCAGCGCGGCGACCAGCTGCAATTTGACGGCATCACCCTGACCACCTTGTTTGGCCCCCGTTGGCGCTTGTTGCTGATTGGCGCAGGCCAGCTCAGCCAGGCCGTGGCGCAAATGGCGCAAGCGCTCGATTTTGAAGTGCTGGTCTGCGACCCTCGCGAAGAATATGCCGGTGGCTTGCAGATGAGTGGCGTGACCCGCGTGATGGGCATGCCCGACGACGTGGTGAGTGAGATCCACCCCGATGCACACACCGCCATCGTGGCCCTGACCCACGACCCCAAGCTCGACGACATGGCCCTGCTTGAAGCCCTCAACTCCGATGCCTTTTACATCGGTGCCTTGGGCTCGCGCCGCAACCAGGCCACCCGCAAGGCGCGGCTGGCCGAGCACTTTGACCTGACCGAGGCCGCTTTGTCGCGCCTGCATGGCCCGGTGGGCCTGCGCCTGGGTGCCAAGACACCCGCCGAAATCGCCATCTCCATCGTGGCTGAAATCGTGCAAGTCAAAAACACCGCTGTGCAAAGCACCGGCGAAGCCGTGGCCCTGCGCAGCCTGGACATCGGCGACTCACGCATCACAGCCTGTGCTTTGAGCTGAACCCCACTCGTCCATAAAAATGGCCCGCAATTGCGGGCCATTTTTTTGAGGGGCTTGCGCCCACAGGGGTTGCCCCCTGGGTTGGCAGATCAGCCGTGGTAAGCCGACTCGCCGTGCGAGGAAATGTCGAGACCTTCGCGCTCTTCTTCTTCCGTGACACGCAAACCGATAGTCAGGTCAACGATCTTGTAGGCCACCAAGGACACCACACCCGACCAGACCACGGTCAGCATCACGGCCTTGGCCTGAATCCACACTTGCGCAGCGATCGAGTAAGCGTCAGGAGTGACCATGGTCACGGTGACCCAATCGCCCACGGCGCTGGGGCCACCCAAAGCTGGCGAGTTGAACACGCCGGTCAGCAAGGCACCGACGATACCGCCAACACCGTGCACACCGAACACGTCCAGAGAGTCGTCTGCACCCAGCAGTTTCTTCAGACCATTGACACCCCACAGGCAGACGAAGCCGCCGATGAAGCCGATGATCAAAGCACCGCCGATGCCCACGTTGCCCGCTGCCGGAGTGACCGCCACCAGACCAGCCACCGCACCCGAAGCCGCACCCAGCATGGAGGCTTTGCCACGCATCAGCGCTTCACCGACGCACCAGGCCAGCACAGCTGCCGCAGTGGCCACCAGGGTGTTGATGAAGGCCAGCGCCGCAAAACCGTTGGCTTCCAGAGCCGAACCGGCGTTGAAACCAAACCAGCCCACCCACAGCAGGGAGGCACCGACCATGGTCAGCGTCAGGCTGTGAGGCGCCATCGATTCACGGCCGTAACCCACGCGCTTGCCCACCATGAAGGCACCGACCAGACCGGCGACGGCCGCATTGATGTGCACCACGGTGCCGCCGGCGAAGTCCAGCGCGCCCCACTGCCACAGCAGACCGGCTTTGCTGGTCATCTCATCGACCACTTCTTTGGACGCATAGGCGTCAGGCCCCATCCAGAACCAGACCATGTGCGCCACAGGCAGGTAGCTGAACGTGAACCACAACACCATGAAAGCCAGCACGGCAGAGAACTTGATGCGCTCGGCAAAGGCCCCCACGATCAGGGCACAGGTGATGCCTGCGAACGTGGCCTGGAAAGCAGCGAACGAGATTTCAGGGATGACCACACCTTTGCTGAACGTGGCGGCGTTGGCAAATGTGCCCGCGACGTTGTCCCAGATGCCTTTCATGAACAGGCGATCCAAACCACCGATGAAGGCATTGCCCTCGGTGAACGCCAGGCTGTAGCCGTAGATGAACCACAACACGGTGATCATCGAGAAAGTGACCACCACCTGCATCAGCACGGACAACATGTTCTTGCTGCGCACCAGGCCGCCATAAAACAAGGCCAGACCAGGAATGACCATCAGGATCACCAAGATGGTGGACAGCATCATCCAGCCGGTGTCGGCCTTGTTAGGCACGGGGGCAGGCGCGGCTTCGGCGGCCGCAGCGGGGGCAGCGGCAGCAGGCGCCGTGGCCGGTGCAGCAGCGTCAGCCTTGGCTTCAGCGGCAGGGGCTGACACCGCAGCAGGCGCCGTTTGGGCGGAGGCCACCGAAACGGTACCCCACAGGCCCAAACCCAAACTCAGACCCAAGGCCAGAGTAGCGAATAACTTTTTCATGGTGAGACTCTCTTTCTTGTTCATCAGAGGGCTTCGCCACCGGTTTCACCGGTGCGGATGCGAACCACTTGTTCGAGGTCGTACACAAAAATCTTGCCGTCGCCGATCTTGCCGGTGCGGGCACCGGATTCGATGGCTTCGATCACGCGCTCGACCAGTTCGTCGGACACGGCTGCTTCGATCTTCACTTTGGGCAAAAAGTCGACGACGTATTCAGCGCCACGGTACAGCTCGGTGTGGCCCTTTTGGCGACCGAAGCCTTTGACTTCGGTCACGGTGATGCCCTGCACGCCGATGCCCGACAGTGCTTCACGCACTTCGTCCAGCTTGAAGGGTTTGATGATGGCGGTCACCAGTTTCATGATGGCTCCTTGGTGTGTGAGGGGAAGATCAGAAGGCGTATTTCAGGCCAACGACCACGGCCGCCTTGCCGGTGAACTTGCCGGCGGGCGTGTAGTAGTAGTCCTTGCTGGTGTCTGTGCCAATCACTGCGGCCGTAGCCGACAAGCCATTGCCCAGGTCTTTGCCCAATGTCAGGGCGTAATCGGTGTAGGAATAAGCGTCGTTGTTTTTGACGGACTGGTAACCCACGTGCGGCACCAGGCTGTAACCACCGCCCAGATCGAACGTGGCGCTCAGGTCCACGTAATAGCTGTTCTTGCTGTCAGCAAAACCGAACAGGTTGGACACCGCATGCGAGTACTTCAAGGTGGCTGGGCCATACGTGGCAGCACCATAAACTTCATTGGTGTTGGCACTCACCGCCAGCTTGTTGCTGGGGTACTCATAGCGCAGGAAACCCACGTCATAAGACACGTCGCCCACAGCGCCTTTGTAGCCACCGTACACATCCAGTTCCACATTGGCATCACCACCTGCATCCTTGATCCACTTGATGGTGGAGCCCCAGGTGCCGACATAGAAACCGCTCTTGTCTGCGTAGTCAACGCCACCTTGCAGGGCAGGTTGCAGGCGCGACTGGGAGATGCCGCGGTAACGGTAGTCGGACACCGCGCCGACGTTGAAGGACAGGCTGCTTTCAGGCTCGGCAGGGGCGGTCTGGGCTTGGGCCACAGAAGTCAGGGCACCCACAGCCAGGGCGATCAAGGAAGGAACGAGGATTTTTTTCATGGTGGACTCCGGTCAAAGTGAATAAAGACAGTGGTCTTAAGCAGTTAGCGTGCCAACACCCAAAACCCTCTTTCCACGGGCATTTACCAGTGCCAAGTTCTTTTTGTGCATGTTTCAATGGCATTCAAAACCATCAGGCATGCACTGACAGCGTGCCTACGCACACACCATGCACCAGCATGGGGCAGGGAGGTCCAATGAGTCTGTCTTTGGTGCACAGCCGCGCCCTGGTCGGCCTGCAAGCGCCCGCGGTCACCGTCGAGGTGCATCTGGCCAACGGCCTGCCCAGCTTCACGCTGGTGGGTTTGGCCGATGTCGAGGTCAAAGAAGCGCGGGAGCGGGTGCGTTCAGCCCTGCAAAACAGCGGCCTCGAATTTCCGCACAACAAACGCATCACCGTGAACCTGGCCCCGGCCGACCTGCCCAAGGACTCGGGCCGACTGGACCTGCCCATTGCGCTGGGCATCCTCGCGGCCAGCGGACAAATCGATGCCGGCAAGCTGGCGGGTCATGAATTTGCAGGCGAGTTGTCGCTGTCGGGCGAGCTGCGCCCGGTGCGCGGCGCATTGGCCATGAGTCTGGTGCTGCGCCAGCAACAGGTGCGCACCCGGCTGGTGTTGCCCCCGGGCAGCGCCGAAGAAGCCGCCTTGGTGCCCGATGCCGAAGTGTTCCGGGCGCGGCATTTGCTGGATGTGGTGCAGCAGTTTTTGCCACCATCGAACGAGCCACCACCCGAGCCCGGTGACGGCTGGACCCGCCTGACGTTGACCGCACCCACTGCCCCGCCCCGTTATGCCGACCTGGCCGATGTGAAGGGCCAGGCGGGCGTCAAGCGTGTGCTGGAGATCGCTGCCGCCGGTGGGCATTCGCTGCTGATGGTCGGTCCGCCCGGCTCAGGCAAGTCGATGCTGGCGCAGCGCTTTGCGGGTTTACTGCCCCCCATGTCTGTGGAAGACGCACTGGAAGCCGCCGCCATTGCCAGCCTGGCCGGACGCTTTGATTTGACGCGGTGGGCACAGCGCCCGACGGGCCAGCCCCACCACTCGGCCAGCGCGGTGGCCTTGGTGGGTGGCGGCTCGCCGCCCAGGCCCGGTGAAATCTCGCTGGCGCACCACGGCG
>JACCEE011678434.1_pt1 | contig 10936 bp, 10 predicted proteins | sample 7449931 | NCBI WGS metagenome assembly JACCEE01 (sample SAMN15323457, study PRJNA562643) | freshwater metagenome | isolation source: river surface water | place: USA:Blue River Watershed | collected 2017-08-19 | reverse complement strand
TGGGATATTCATTAGCAATTAATTCATTATGATAATAGCCGTATTCTTTGCAAACTTTTACTAAATTATCAAAACGATATAACGTTAATAATATGCCACACACCGCTTTATTTTGTGTCATTGTGCCAAATAAATCACGAATCACTGTCGGCGATAATTTTTTATCGGATTTGACTTGAAAAATGACTTTTTGATTGTCAATATCGCCGGTTTCATTTCTATCGGCAATATACATCATCCCATCAATGCCTTTATCACCGCCTTTTTTATCATTAATAATGGCGCGATTTTTGGAATAAGTTAAAATCATCCATTTTTCAAATTCTTTTCGCGTTCTGTCATCAGGTTTATTGGCTAAAGCAATTGCACTGTCAAAATCTTTTGGAACACCATTAATTTCTAAACTTGGAGGAATAATGGCTTGTGTGTCTTTATCAATAACAGTTTGCGTAAAATTTCGTCCAAAATTATCTTCTAACCGTTTTAATATTAAAGAAATACTCTGATAAGTAATATCAATCCCTATCCAATAACGATTTAATTTTTCAGCAACGGCAACCGTTGTCCCACAACCACAATACGCATCTAAGATAATATCGCCTTCATTTGAACTAGCTTTAATAATTCTTTCTAATAAAGATTCTGGTTTTTGCGTTGGATAACCCATGCGTTCTTTTGATGAATTATTGATTTTATCTAAAATCCACACATCTGAAACGGGCTTTCCATATTCCATTGCTTCCACAATATAGCGTTTTATACGCTTACCATTACCAGCATCGGATAAAACGTATTTTTTACCTTCTTCATCAACAAACGTTTTTTGTTTTCTTAATTTGACATATTCCTCTTCTGATGCGTAAGGAATAGCAAATGAATTAAATATTTGTCCTGATTTTTTACTATAAAAAAGAATTACATCATGTCTTTTGCTGAAAGATTCTTTTAATCGGGCATTCCACCCAGAATAATGCCACACAATTTCATTTTGAAAATCTCCACCTTTTACGCAAAAAATAGCATCAATAATTAATTTTAAATAATGGCTCGCTGTTGGGTCGCAATGTAAATAAAAACTGCCGGTGGGTTTTAATACGCGGTGAATTTCGGCAATTCTTAACGTCATACTGACTAAATAAGCCAATAATGAGCCTTTTTTTAAGACTTTTTCTAATCCGGAAATTAAATCAATACTTTGTTCGGTAAATCTATTGTAATAATTGGTTTTAATTTCATTTAAACCCAATTCAGCATAATGATCCCATGTCCAAGTATCGATAAAAGCTTGCGCTTGGGCTTTATCTTCTTTACCCACATTATTATAAATTTGATTATAATTGCGTTTAGAATTAAATGGCGGATCGATATAACATAAATCGATGGTTTCATCTTTAATATATTTTCGTAAAACTTCTAAATTGTCGCCGTAATAAATTTTATTTTTCATAAATTAAATTTTTGCTAATTCTTCACCAAATAATTTTTTAAATCCAAAATCGGTATAAGGATTAAAATAACGGGCATTTATTTTTTTCTCTTATTTTTCAATACGTTATAAACCAATATTATTGAGGTCAATTTTTTCATAACTTATTGATTAATAAAGTTAAAAATTTATTAATCTAGTTCACGATGGCGCACAATTAACTGAAAATTGCTTTTCTGAAATTGTTTTGCTAACGCTTCTACTAAATATACCGAACGATGTTGACCACCAGTACACCCAATTGCGATGGTTAAATAACTGCGGTTTTCAGCTTCAAATCTTGGAATCCACCGTTCAATATAGTGGGCAATATCTGCCAATAATTCTTGAACATATGGCTGATCTTGTAAAAATGAACAAACCGCCGCATCTTTTCCGGTTAATGGACGTAATTGCGGCAACCAATAAGGATTTGGTAAGCAACGCGCGTCAAATACACAATCTGCTTCTAAAGGTAAACCGTGTTTAAAACCAAAAGATTGAAGTTGTAACGATAAATGGTGATTATTTTGTTCACCGACTTGATATTTAATCCGTTCACGCAATTGATGACAATGAGTACGACTGGTGTCAATAATGATGTCTGCACATTGCGCTAATGGACGCAACCATTTTTTTTCCAATTTTATCGCTTCTTTTAGCGGAATATGAGCTGAAGAAAGCGGATGCTTGCGCCGAGTTTCACTGTAACGTTTGAGTAGTACGGATTTTTGCGCTTGCATATAAATTACTTCACACTCAATTGCTTGACTACGAATCCAACGTAATTTATCTGCAAAATCGACTAAATGATTAATTTGATTACGCGCATCAATACCAATTGCGGTTTTGAAATATAGGGGATTTTCAACATCATGAATTTGATTGACAAAATTTTCCAATAAACTGACGGGTAAATTATCAATACAATAATAACCACAGTCCTCTAAAGTATCTAAGGCAATACTTTTACCAGAGCCAGACAGTCCACTGACAATCAATAATTTCATTGAAGATGTTGTGCAAAATGATTCCCATGTCAGATTGTCATGGGAATCGACAGGTAAGAAAATGGCAATGTTTAATTGCGATGTCCGCTGATTTTTTCTTTGTGTTTAATAATTTGACGATCTAATTTATCAACCATACTATCAATCGCCGCATACATATCTTCTTGATGGTCTTCTGCAAATAACTTCGCACCGCTAATTTGAACCGTTGCTTCTGCTTTTTGCACCATTTTTTCCACACTTAGAATAACGTGTACATCGGTAACATGATCAAAATGGCGTTTTAATTTACTGATTTTATCTTCAACATGCGCTTTTAAAGCTTCGGTAATTTCCAAATGACGACCGGTGATACTAAGTTGCATGAATAATCTCCTATAAAAATAATGGAATATGAATAACGGTATTTTTCAAAAAATCATTGAATAAATATTTAATATTTATAATTTTTGTCAAACCAAAATGTATTGTTTTTACACAAGACGCTTTCTCTGACTGGATGAAGCAATCGACATTGCCTCACGATATTTAGCAATGGTGCGACGCGCAACATTGATGCCTTTTTCATTAAGTAGCGAGGCTATTTTATCATCAGTTAAGGGTTTGGCTGGAGATTCGCTACGAATTAACTCTTTAATAAAGGCTCGAATCGCTGTCGCTGAACACTCTCCTCCCTCCTGAGTCGCTACATGACTGGAAAAAAAGTATTTAAATTCGATAATGCCATTAGGGGTGTGCATATATTTTTGCGTCGTTAACCGTGAAATCGTTGATTCATGCAATTCTAATTCGTCGGCAATGTCTTTTAATACCATCGCCTTCATTGCAATTGCGCCATGTTCTAAAAACCCCTGTTGTTTTTCGACAATACTACGCGCAACTTGTAATAAAGTATCATTTCGACTGTGCAAACTTTTAATAAACCATTTAGCCTCTTTTAAATGATTTTTTAAACTATTGTTATCAGAACTATGATCGGCACGTTTAATCATATTGGCATAAAAGGGATTAATGCGTAATCGCGGGACAATATCTGGGTTTAATTCAACTATCCAACGATTATATCGCTTAATCACAAATACATCAGGCGTAACATATTGCAGATCAACACAATTAAATATTGCTCCAGGTTTAGGATTTAATTGGCGAATTAATTGCACAATTTTATTCAATTGTATCGGTGTAATTTTTAATAAACGCAATAATTTATCCTGATCATGATTAGCTAATAATTCTAAATGTTGTGTCACTAATTCTAATGCAGATTGACGATAAGGCGTGGATTCAGGAAGTTGTAATAATTGAATTTTTAAACAATCTTTTAAATCTAAAGCAGCAACGCCATTCGGCTCAAAAGATTGAATCATATGTAAAATGGTTGTGACTTCTTCTAAATCTAAATCGGGGAATTGTGGCGTTAAATCTTGATAAAGATTCATTAAAGGCTGAGTTAAATATCCGTCGCTATTAATTGCATCGATAATTGCTAAAGCAATGGTTTGGTCGCGTTCCGATAAATGAATTAATAATAATTGTTCTAATAAATAATCGGTTAAAGATTGCTGACGAGTGGGTTCAGTATCAAATTCAGGATCGAATTCATGCATTGTTTGTGATAAAGCTTCTTGATAAATATCTTCCCAATCACAATCTAAGGCTAATTCTTGCGGAATATCTGGTTCAATTTCATTGACACTTATTTCGGAAATGGGTAATTCTATTTCTTCAAGAGTTAATTGAATATTTGCTTCAAAATTTACGCTGCTTTCCGATTCTTCCTCCGCTAATTCCAACATCATATTGGATTCTAATGCGTTCTGAATTTCGAGCTGCAAATCCATAGTAGATAACTGCAACAATCTAATCGATTGTTGCAATTGAGCTGTCATGGCTAATTGCTGCCCCATTCGTAATTGTAAAGCTTGTTTCATTACTCACCAATCCTGAATCAAAGGGTGAAATTTTCACCTAAATAAACTTTACGCACTTCATCATTAGCGACAATTTCCATAGCTCCACCTTCAGCAATCACTTTTCCTTCATTTAAAATATAAGCTCGATCACAAATGCCTAAAGTTTCGCGCACATTATGCTCAGTAATTAAAATACCAATTTGTCTCGCTTTTAAATGATTAATAATTTGATTAATCTCGATTACTGATAAAGGATCAACTCCAGCAAAAGGTTCATCTAATAAAACAAATTGTGGATTTGTCGCTAAAGCTCTGGCAATTTCCACCCGTCGCCGTTCACCACCGGATAAACCTAATGCAATTTGCCCGCGCAAATGTTGAATACTTAATTCTTCTAATAATCGATCAATGGTATTTTCAATTTGTTGCCGAGTTAAAGCCTGCCATTGTAAAACCGCTCGTAAATTATTTTCAACGGTTAATTTGCGAAATACTGAAGGCTCTTGTGGCAAATAGCCAATACCTAATTGCGCTCGACTGTGCATAGGATAATCGGTAATATTCTGTTGATTTAAAAAAATTAATCCGCCTTGTGCTTTAATTAATCCAACTAATAAATAAAAGCTGGTAGTTTTTCCTGCGCCATTCGGACCTAATAAACCAACAATTTCACCGCTATTTAATTGTAACGACACCCCATTAACCACTTTACGTTGGTTATAATATTTAATTAATTGAGTTGCAATTAAAGTTGCCATTTATTTTGTTTTGCCTTTAGATTCAAATACAGTATGAACACGTTTGGAGCTATTACTAATATCTCCGGCTTGAATTAATCCATTTTGCGTATCATAGGTAATTAAATCACTATTTGCCTGATTACCATTTTGTTTGACAATGGCTTGATTCATTAATAATAATTTTCCTGTGGATGGATAATATTCCGCATTTAAAGCTTGTCCATTCATTTCCTCTTTATCTGTGCCTAATGCTTGTTTAAACGTAATTGGTTTTCCACTAACCACAACTTTAATAATTTCGCCATTTTTTAAATGAAAGATCATCATTTCAGAATGAATCACTAATGAACCTTGCCGATAAATAACATTCCCGCTATAGGTACTGATGCTATTTTTTTCATCATATGAAGCGGTATCAGAATCAATATAAATCGGTTGTTGCTGATCTTTATCTGATGCCCAAATAACTTGATTCAAACACAGAAGAATAACCGATAAATTAATGAGCAGGCGGCGCGTAATAACTTTTAACATTTGATAAAAATTTGATAAACAACGGTTTTTTAAAAGTAATCTCCAAACCTTGACCTTCAGTATAATGAGGCGGCGAACTGAGTTTTGACCAAGCTGAAGTTTCGGCATAGCTGATTTTAGGCTGTACTTGAAGATCGGCAGTGAGGATGTGAATCGCTCGATTATGTAAGCCGGCTGGACGATCAATCCACACTCGACCTTTTAACCACAAATGTTGTCCATCAGCAGATAAAATGCCACTGATTGAACGAATTGTCCAAGGGGGGATTTGAGACTGACTATTGTATAAAGTCAATATCGGTTTATCGATATGAGTGATACCATCGTCACTATAATGCACCATCTTATCCGCCGCTAAAGTGCTTTTCAGTTGTCCTAACTTATTCAAATCCTTACGCAAATAGCCAAGACTGAAATAATCTGCACTATGTTTTACGGCATAGCTTTGTCGTTGACTACGCTCATAATCAGTGCGAAATTTTTCAGCCAACCAAGCGGATAATCCAGCGCAAATCAATAAGCTGATATATAACCGAAAATCTGGATGACGTAGCCACAGCCATAGTTTTTGCAGATTCATCTTAGCTTAAATAACGCGCTAGTAACGGAGTAAAAGTTTGTTGAGCCTGCATAATTAAATCACAAACTTCACGCACTGCACCTAATCCACCGGCTTGTTGCGTGACATAATGAGCTATCGTTTTAACCTCGTGATGCGCATCTTGCACCGCAATCGCTAAACCGACTTGAGTCATCACGGGTAAATCTATCCAATCATCCCCTACATATGCGGTTTGTTCGGTAGTGATATTTAATTCAATTAATAATTGTTGAAATAGCAAACGTTTATTTTCAACATTTTGATAAAGATATTTAATCCCTAATTGTTGTAATCGCTGCGTGACAATTGCAGAATAACGCCCTGACATTACCGCGACAATGACACCAGTTTGTTGTAATAATTTAATTCCATGACCATCTCGTACATGAAATAATTTATATTCTTCACCTTTATTATCAAAAAATAATTGTCCATTGGTTAATACCCCATCGACATCTAAAATTAATAAGCGAATAGGTTTTGCTTTTGGTAATATTGCGTACATTTTATACAATTCCATGTTGAATTAAATCGTGCATTGTTAATGCGCCAATTAATTGATCATGATCATTAATCACCAATAACGCATTAATCCCATTTTTTTCCATCATTTGCATCGCTTCAGCAGCTAATTGATCAGCGGTAATAACAATACAATTTTTTGTCATGACTTGCGAAATCGCTAATTGCGTCCAATCGCGTCGATTCGCTAATAAGCGGCGTAAATCACCATCGGTAAAAATTCCTTGAACCTGTTGTTGCGCATTGACAATTGCAGTCATTCCCATTTTTTTCGCGGTCATTTCCAATAATACATTTTCCATTTGCATTTGTTGATTCACGCTTGGCATTTGTTCGCCGATTCGCATAATATCCGCGACTCTTAATAATAAACGTTTTCCTAAACTTCCGCCCGGATGCGAACGAGCAAAATCATCGCGACTAAATCCTTTCGCTTGTAATAAGGAAACGGCTAACGCATCGCCCATCACCAAGGCTGCTGTACTACTCGAGGTTGGGGCTAATCCTAAAGGACAAGCCTCCTGTTCGACCGCGACATTTAAATGTACGGTAGAAAGTTTAGCTAAAGTCGATTCCGGCTGACCGGTTAAACTGATTAAGGATACGCCTAATCGTTTGATTAATGGCACAATTGTTAAAATTTCTTGTGTTTCTCCGGAATTTGACAAAGCTAATACCACATCCTGCGGGGTAATCATTCCCAAATCGCCATGACTGGCTTCCCCGGGATGCACAAAAAAAGCGGGCGTTCCAGTGCTGGCTAAGGTCGCTGCAATTTTACCACCGATATGACCTGATTTACCCATACCGATTACCACCACCCGCCCTTTACAAGCTTGAATTAATTGGCAGGCATAAATAAAACTGTGATCAATTCGTTGAGTTAAATTTTGAATTGCCGCCGCTTCAATTTTAATCACCGCTAAAGCTAATTCCACTAAATTTTCAGGATTAAATGGTGTCATATTTTAATCGCACCGTTTAAATTATAAAATAATAACGCTTTGATAAATTGACCATAAATAACTGATATAGGCTAATAATAAAATCCCACCTTGCCACCGATTAATCACTCCTTGAGAAAAACCCAATCCACGTCCTAAAAAAAATAATATTGCAATAAATCCTAACATTATTGGAAAATCACGTCTTAAAGCAATCGTTAATAATTTTTCTGGCGCAATTATTCCCGTTAAGGGATAAGCCAATAATAAATTATAAATACTAGAACCTATCATATTGCCAATCGCTAAATCATCTTCTTTGCGTAATGCGCTGCTAATTGCAATCACTAATTCTGGTAAACTCGAAGTAATTGCCACTACGGTTAATCCAATAATCCATTCTTCAACGCCGAGTAAATGCGCAATATTTGTTGCTGACCAAACTAATAATTTTGCACTAATCACTAAAACCATTAATCCTATCGCTAAATAAATGCCGGCTTTATTTAACGGTAACGTATCAGGTAACGAAGTTTTTAATTCTTTTTCAAATTCCCCGTCAAATTCTTCCGTAAATGCAGTACGAATTTGCCAAATCATAAATAAAATTAAAATGATCAACATAAATACGCTATCACCACGCCCTACTCCATCAAATGCAACACAATAATTCAATAATGCAAAAATAAATAATAAAGGCAATTCACGCTTTAATAATTTTGATTGAAAAGTTAAGGGCATAATCACCGCTGTAGCACCCAAAACCAAAGCAATGTTCGCAATATTTGATCCAATAATATTACCCAAAGCTAAATCTGGATTACCTGCTTGAGCGGCTAAAGTTGCAATAAAAATTTCAGGAATTGACGTTCCTAAACTGACAATTGTTAAGCCAATCAATAACGGTGACACGTTTAAATGTCTTGCCACTGAAGCAGCACCCATTACGGCTCGATGAGCGGCAAAAATCACCGCCGCCAACGCTGCCAGCAAGGTAAAAACATGGATAATCATAAATTTTGCGTGACCAAAAGCTTTATTATGACACGGTTTGACAACAACTAGGATAACCGGTTTGACTGAATAACTTTATCTGCTACACAATAGCGGGTTTTAACCGCCACTCACTTAGGTGCTTTGTGAATGTTGAGCAGAATTTAGTGATCGTAAAAAATCTAACTTTTTCCCGAAATCAACGACTTATTTTCGATAATATTTCTTTGACTATTCCTCGAGGTAAAATCACCGCCATTATGGGGCCTAGCGGTACTGGAAAAACCACTTTATTAAAATTGATTGGTGGTCAATTAACCCCCCAACAAGGGCAAATTTGGGTCGATGGTCAAAATGTCCATCAATTGCGTCGTAAATCATTGTATAGTTTGCGTAAACAGATGGGAATGTTATTTCAAAGTGGCGCATTATTAACCGATATGAGTGTTTATGATAATGTCGCTTTCCCTTTGCGCGAACATACGGATTTATCAGAATCGATGATTCGCAGTTTGGTATTAATGAAACTACATGCTGTCGGATTACGCGGGGCGCGAGATTTAATGCCGAATGAATTATCTGGCGGAATGGCAAGAAGAGTAGCATTAGCGCGAGCGATTGCTTTAGACCCTAAAATGATTATGTATGACGAACCTTTTACTGGACAAGACCCTATTTCAATGGGCGTATTATTACAATTAATTCAAAAATTAAATCATACGTTGAAATTAACCAGTATTGTCGTTTCTCATGATGTGGATGAAACCGCAGCGATTGCCGATTATATTTATTTGTTATCTCAAGGTAAATTAATTGCTGAAGGCACCCCTGAGCAAATTCGTCATTCTCCTTCAGAATGGGTACAACAATTTATGAAAGGCGCGGCGGATGGTCCGGTACATTTTCATTATCCAACAGGGAATTATCAACAAGAATTATTTTCTACGAAATAACTCAAAACTTATAGTTTATTTAAAAAATGATGTCTGATTTAATTCATATTGCTTTAGCGCAAATTCCATTTCGAGTCGGTGATATTCAAGCGAATATTGATACGATCATTAATTCTGCAATTTATGCCCGTGATCAATTACAAGCAGATTTAATTGTATTTCCCGAATTAATTATTTGTGGTTATCCTGCGGAAGATTTATTATTTCGCCGTGATTTTATTCAACAAGCCAATCGAGCGATTGATCTTGTAGCCGAAACTGTTACCGATATTGGTTTAGTAATTGGCTATCCTGAATTCGATGGAACGCATTTATATAATAGCGCGGCAGTTTTATATCAAGGCGCAATGCTTGCTAATTATCGTAAACGAATTTTACCTAATTATGGCGTATTTGATGAACAACGTTATTTCACTGCTGGTAACGATTTATGTTTATTTGAATTTCACGGAACTTATTTTGGCTTAACGATTTGTGAAGATGTTTGGCAACATGGGATTATTTTACAAAATCGTCAAGCCGGAGCAGAAATTTTATTAAGTTTAAATGCTTCGCCTTTTCAATCCGGTAAAATGCTACAACGCGAACAATTAATTCGTGAGCAATCTTCTCAAGCGGCAATTCCAATTGTTTATGTAAATCAAATTGGCGGACAAGATGAATTGGTATTTGATGGGGCTTCTTTTGTCACGAATAAGCAGGGAGAAATTATTTTTCGCGCGGCTGAATTTCAATCCCAAATTCAGGTAATTCCTTTTTTAAGTACCCAACCCATTCCCCAAAATTGCGCACCGATTTATCAATCAATTGCCAGTGATTATCAAGCTTTAGTCTTAGGCATTCGTGATTATGTGCAAAAAAATGGATTTCGCGGGGCATTATTAGGTTTATCGGGTGGTATTGATTCGGCATTAGTTTTAGCATTAGCGGTAGATGCTTTAGGGGCAAATCAAGTGGAAGCTATTTTATTACCGTCGCAATATACCCAAGCAATGAGTATTGAAGATGCAATTGCAGAAGCGCAAGCTTTATCGGTTAATTATCATATTATTAATATCGAATCCGCAGTTAATGCTTTTACCGATTCTTTAGCACCGATTTTTGCCAATCAACCTAAAGATATTACTGAAGAGAATATTCAAGCCAGATGTAGAGGCGTTATTTTAATGGCATTATCAAATAAACAAGGAAAGATTTTATTAACTACCGGTAATAAAAGTGAAATGAGTGTTGGTTATGCAACCTTATATGGCGATATGGC
>JACCEE011565657.1_pt1 | contig 10936 bp, 9 predicted proteins | sample 7449931 | NCBI WGS metagenome assembly JACCEE01 (sample SAMN15323457, study PRJNA562643) | freshwater metagenome | isolation source: river surface water | place: USA:Blue River Watershed | collected 2017-08-19 | reverse complement strand
ATGAGTGCACACCTAACGTGGGGAGAAATTCATCCACGCACATTACTCGCTGGCTTAGGCGAGAATAAAGCCCACGATACATTTAGAAAAGAAATTGCTTGGCGTGAGTTTTACGCAGACGTTTTGTTTAACTACCCACACACGGATAAGGATTATTACGCTCCAAATTTCGCAAATATGCGTTATGACGAACCAGGTAAGAAATTTATTGCATGGTGCGAAGGTAAAACGGGGTACCCGTTTGTCGACGCAGGTATGCGCCAATTAATCAAAGAGGGATGGATGCACAACCGCGTACGCATGGTGGTTGCATCATTTCTAGCCAAGGATCTTCACATCGAATGGCAACACGGAGCACTCTTCTTTGAAGAACACCTTGTTGATTTCGATATTGCTTCAAATGCACACGGATGGCAGTGGACTGCAGGATGCGGGACAGATGCATCCCCGTATTACCGAGTGTTTAACCCAATCGAACAAGGCAAACGCTTTGACGAAAATGGAGATTACATCCGCAAATACGTTCCTGAATTAGCGCATCTGTCTGCAGATGAAATTCATGAACCATGGGAATCTGCCGACGGCTACAAGCATGGTTATCCAAAGAAATTAGTTGAGCACGCACAAGAGCGCATCGAATCTCTTGCTCGTTTAGAAGAAATCAAAGTGCGCAACGCCGAGTGATTCTCTCTTTGCTCGATACATAGCAACATCTGCTCTTCGCAATAAATCATGATCTTCATTATTGGCAGCCACCCCAATACTTACACCTAGATCTATTGATTCCTTTCCGATTACAAAGGGATAGCTCATGGTCGCATGAAGAGCGAGTGCAACTTCCATGCTGGTTTCATAACTCCCGTGAATTATCACGCCGAATTCATCTCCACCCAATCTTGCAAGTGTCGCATCCGGTGGAAGCGCTCTGTGAAAACGCATAGCAACTTGTTTCAAAATTTCATCACCGACGTCGTGGCCAAATGAATCGTTGACTGGCTTGAAACCATCAAGATCTAGAATCAGTAGTGCACCTTCGGAATTACCAATTTCTTCCATCTCTGCAATCAATTTTCTGCGATTAGATAATCCTGTTAACTCATCTGTGCGCGCGAGTGTTCGCTCTGTCCCAAGAGAACGTGCTTGCCTGAGCGCAATAGTCATTCGAATAAATGCGACAAGTAAAGTCAGCAAAGTTGGCAACAAAATGAATGAAGGAAAATACCCTGGTCGCAATGTGATTATCCCCAACAGAGTTGCACTTAAGAATACAGAGAGCGCTACAAAGACCGGGTTTACTCCTTCATTGGATGATTGCTCACTGGCTTTAAATTGTGTAGACATAACAATGAGCGCGAGCCCCACCAACCAACCATCATCTGAAATTGAACCGAAAATGTACTTGTTGTTTACATGCAACCAGAGAAAGAGAAAGTCCGAGAAGGCAAAGATGAAAATCCCAGAGCTAGCGATGATTGCTCTCTTGGAAATTCTTTGGCTTAAAAGAGTTGAAATCACACTGGTAACCAAAATCAAATCACCAACTGGATAAAAAATTGCGAAAAATGTCATCAACATATCGCCGTTTAATCGAGGCAACACTGGACCAACAAATAGAGCTGTTCCGAGTGAACCTAAACCAAGAGCGATGATTGTGGAATCCAGAATTTCGACAGCCGATATTCGTGATCTTTGAGAGAGCAGCCGCGGCAATGCAATAAAAGCAGCCGGATAAAAGAGCATGTACAAGAGATTAGAAATCAACTCGATACGTAAGTTGATGGTGTAAAAAACACTGAGTGACGAGATTAAAGAACCTACGGCCCAGAATGCGATTGCTAATGCTAGAAATGCAACACCAACATGGTCGTTAAAGCTGGGTACGCCAATAAGAGAGAAAACAAAGAGAATTGCGATTGCGTTATAGATCCACAAATCCAGATACACCTGTGGAGTCGTATGTATTGCACGAGAAGCCAAATGAATTGTTAAGAGCAAGAACCCCAGAGTATTGAGGGATAAATATCTACGGAGCACAACAACACGGTAGAAGAAATAAGTACTGCAACGTATAGGGCTAGCCCCATACGTATTACTTCTGGCGCTGGCGAACCCTGACGTTCATTCCTAATTTGCGAACAAGTGGTCGCGGACCAAAACGAGAGACGCTGCTTAAAAGCAAATACTGCCAACCAGGAACGGATAACACCTTTCCGTTCTGATTCTCTTTCCATGCCTGCATAACAACGCGATCAGCACTGAGCCACATAAACTCTGGTAATCCATTCATGCGCATACGTCCACGCTCATGAAATTCGGTTCGGGTAAAGCCAGGACAGAGCGCAGATATTTTTACACCCGTTCCACTCATTTCGGTGTGAAGTGATTCAGAAAGTACAGTCAGATAAGACTTTGAAGCGCTGTATGTTCCACCTGCAATCCAGCCAGCAACAGATGACACATTAATAATTGATCCGCTATTTCTCTCTTTCATCTGCGGAATCACAGTGTGCATCAAACGCATCGGTGTGCGCACAAGAACATCTAGCAACTGCTGCTCAGCATTCACATCGCTGACCGAGAACGCTTTATTGATGCCGAATCCAGCATTGTTAATCAGAACTTCAATCTGGTTTTCCTTCAAGTATTTTTCGACTTTTGCGCAACCTTCATCCGTTGCCAAATCTGCTTGAATGATTGCAGTTTGAACCTTAAATTTTGATTCCAAATTCGCAGCACGTTCTTTCATGCGTTCAAGATCTCGAGCAACTAGAACAATGTTGAATCCATCATGAGCCAGTATGCGAGTAAAGCTCTCACCAATACCTGCTGTTGCGCCTGTTACGACGGCCCATTTGCTCATCTGCTCTCCTTAACTAGACTTGTAATTATGGTGCTAGCAGTCGACTTAGGGCAATCAGGTGCAAGGCTTAAATCAGGTGATTCACAATTCACAAGCAAAAGAGCGAAGCAGGCACACGAATCAACTCTTGATGTTCTCAATGATTTGTTTGCAGAAGCTCAAGAAAACTTCGGCCCAACTTTTCACAGTGAAGTCGTTGCACTAAGCATCACTGGAGTTTATGGCGATGTAGGAGATCCAAAACCTTATGGAGTTCTTGCCTCCAAGTATTTTGGCGCTACATCAGTTGCAGTTATCGATGATGGATTAGCCGGTTTCTTTGGTGCACTTGGAAATAATGATGGAGTTGCACTTTCTATCGGTAGCGGAACTGTTGCAATTGCAGGTCGACGTGGAAGTTATTCGCACACAGATGGTTTCGGTCATATTTTTGGTGATCTCGGTGGGGGATTCTGGTTAGGCAAGGCTGCACTAGAACGTGTGCTTGCAACTCAAGAAGGCAGAGACGATGCAACATTCTTATCAGAATTTTTCGAATCTGAGATTAAAACTTTTGAATCCTTGAAGTCCTACACCGATGCAAAGGCGCAACTACTCTGCATTAACGCTGCAAAGACACTTCTTGAAGCAGCGGAAGAGAAAAACACTGATGCCATCACCATTAGAGATAAAGGCGCCGAATACTTAGCAAAGACCATTCGTGCAGCCTGGACAAATGTTGGCGGCATGCGCAACGAAGGTATTGCAATTGCATTGCTCGGAAAACTCGCGGAGAACAAGGGATATGTCGAAGCTATTCGTAGACGCACTTCTTCGTTGTTGCCGCAGATTACTCTTGTAGATGCACAGGGCAATCATTTAGATGGCGCAACATTTATTGCCGAGCACGTACCAGAAGATATTGAACCGTTACTTTGTTGGTGGCATAAGTAATTCACCAACAGCACCAGCAGGAACAAATGGTGATTGTGGTGCAACTGCGTTAATTCGTTCGTACTGACTGTTTTGAACTGGACGTGGATCAATGTCGCCTTTATTTGGCCAAAACGAAATTGCTCGTTCTGCTTGCGCAGTAATTGTCAGTGATGGATTAACGCCAAGGTTTGCAGTCACCGCTGCGCCGTCAACAACGTGCATCGTTGGGTAATTCCACACTCGGTGATACGGATCGATTACACCTTGTGAAATATCAGAACCAATGACGCATCCACCAACAAAGTGGGCGGTAAATGGCGCACCGATTAAGTCACCGATATGTCCACCTGCAAAGCCGCCGTACTTGTTTGCAATACGTCTAACAGTTTCGTTTGCAGCAGGAATATACGTTGCATTGGGATTATCAGAGTTATTTGTTGAAGTTAAACCCAAACCCCACCATTTCTGCTTTGACCTGACAGAGAGCGCTGAATCAACGTTTTGCATTACTAGCGCAATAACCGTGCGCTCTGACCATTGACGAACATTTAGAACGCGGAATAACAAAGATGGTTTCTTAATGAATTCGCGAACCCATTGCCGACGACGATCTTTAGCACGGTTTCCATCGGTCATGATTGTCTGCAATAAGCCCATCGCATTGCTTCCCTTGCCATAGCGAACAGGTTCTACGTGAGTGTGCTCGTCAGGAAAGAATGAAGAAGTAATTGCAGCGCCTTTACTGAAATCAATATCAGACTTTGGCAGTAATGCACCTGTGAGAGCTTCACTATTTGTTCGGGATAAATCCCCTAATCGATCGGAGAGCTTTGGCAATTTTCCTGTTGCTTTCATGCGGTGCAGAAGTTTTTGGGTGTTATATGTGCCAGCGCTAACTATTAATTGATTCGCTGTAAAAGTTTTAGTCCTCCCAAAAAGCCCGCCAGTTTTCTTTGCTTTGATAATCCACGAACCATCCGATGCTTGTTCGAAGGAAGTCACGGTCATCAATGGAAATACTTTTGCTCCCGCAGATTCTGCCAAGCCCAGATAATTCTTTGGCAGAGTGTTTTTGGAATTAAATCTGCATCCAGTCATGCACGCACCACACTGTTGGCAACCATTGCGTGCGGGACCAACGCCACCGAAGTATGGATCCTTACTTGCAATACCTGAGCCTTCACCGAAATAAACACCGAGAGGTGCCATCTTGAATGTATGGCCAACTCCCATTTCGATTGCAACATCTTTCATAGCTTGATCACTTGGAGAAAAGTACGGATTCTCTGCAACACCCAACATGCGACTTGCTTGGTCATACCAAGGCAGTAATTCTGATTTCCAATCAGTAATGTGATTCCACTGTTTATCTTGGAAATAAGAATCTGGTGGTTGATACAGAGTATTTGCATAGACAAGTGAACCGCCACCAACGCCTGCACCTGCAAGGATTAACACATCTGGAAGAGCATGAATTCTTTGAATTCCTAGCAAACCAAGTTTTGGAAAGAAGAGAAATTTACGTAAACGCCAAGAAGTTTTAGGAAAATCTTTTTCCTTAAATCTTTTTCCGGCTTCTAAAACCGCTACCGAATAACCTTTTTCAGTAAGTCTGAGTGCTGAAACAGAACCGCCAAAGCCAGAACCAATGATGAGAACATCAAAGTCCTTGGCCATGAGCTATTTTTCCTCTCGAATTTTCCAGGAAGTTCCGTAGCTCTCAAGTAAATCAAGAAAAGGCATTGGGTCATACCATTCAGGACCAGAAACGCCACCTTCTGGAACCCAGATCTTCTTATGAATCAATTCCATGGCAATAACAGGATTGATTGCGGTTTGCCAGACAACTGCCTGATCACCGTACTCCTTCATTGACCAAGCGTTATCAACGACGTTGTAGATGTAACAAGCGTAAGGCTTGCCTTCTTTGTTAATTCCTTTAACCAGTGTGCCCGCACAAGTTTTTCCACTCATACGTTCGCCAAGTGTTGCGGGATCAGGAAGTGATGCCGCGAGTAAGTCACGTGGAGAAACAGAAATTCCTTGAACCTCAACGCTTTCTTTGCGATCTAATCCGAGCATGTGAATTGTTTTTAATGTTGTGATGAACTGTGCTCCAAGACCGTACTTGAAGTTCACTTTCTGGGCTTCAATTTTCTGTGGAATCAAAACAACTTCTTCGTGCTCAACATTGACGCATTCAACTGGGCCGATACCTTCAGGAAAATCAAAGGTTTCAATTTCGCTAAATGGTTCTGTTGTGTGCCATCCACGGCCATCTGTCCAGACGATTGGTGGGTTTAGACACTCTTCAATAGTTGTCCAGATAGAAAATGATGGAGCGAATTCATAACCCTCAACAGTTAAATTCGAGCCATCCAAAATAGTTATTGAATCAATTTTGCTAAACAAATGATCAGATGCGTATTTAGCGAAGACATCGCTCATACCGGGTTCGATACCCATACCAACTAGAGCAAATATTTTTCTTTCTGCCCAGTTCCAGTCACGAGCAAACTGTTCGTCACCGAGTTTGACGCCAGTTTCGGTATACGGATAGTGGGGATGTGGGCGCGAAAGTGACATGGCCATATCAATGTAATTAACATTTTCAATTTCGCAGGCAAGAAAAATCGGCATTACAAATCGGGGATCAACTGCGTTAATTACAACATCAGGTGCTGCCCGCCTTATGAGTCCGCGGATATCTTCAAGTTCGGCGGCATTAACTTCGGCTGCAGAGAACCTAGAGTCTTTTACTCGTGCAACTGCTTCTTCGGCACGAGATAACGTGCGATCAGCAATCACCATAGAAGTAATGAATGGTCTACGAGATGCAATATTGGCGATTGCTCTTCCAACGCCTCCAGCGCCGATAACTAGCGCCTTCATTTCTGGCCCCACATGGGATAAAACTCCGAATCAATTAGAAATCTAATTTTAATGGGAAGATTGCTTATAGGCAATTTCGGTCCCCGTAGCTCAGTGGATAGAGCAACCGCCTCCTAAGCGGTAGGTCGCAGGTTCAACTCCCGCCGGGGACACTCAATTATTTGTTAATTTTTATCAATGCTTGAGTGTAAATCGCTGCAATGATTTTGGTGCCCACCAATTTCGTTCACCAAATAAACGCATCAGCGCAGGCACTAACAATGCACGAACAATAGTTGCATCAAGCAGAACCGCAAATGCGACACCGAAACCAAGCATCTTGATTGAGGTGACACCGCTGGTCATAAATGCCGCAAAGACAACTGCTAGTAACAACGCTGCTGCAGTAATGATTCTTGCAGAGCGTTGCAAACCTTTAGCAACTGATTCGATATTTGATTTGCCATCTAGATGCTCTTCGCGAATACGTGAGAGCAAGAAGAGTTCGTAGTCCATAGATAAACCAAAGACCACAACTGCAATCAAAATAATCGATCCGGTATCGACCGTTCCCGTAACTTCAAAGTCACCGACTAACCATTTCAAGTTACCGTCGATAAAGATCCACGTTACGGCGCCAAGTGTTGCAACCAGGGACATAGCATTTAGGAGTACAGCTTTAATTGGCAGAATAATGGAGCCAGTAAAGACAAAGATAAGAATGAATACAGTCAACGCAATCCAACCCAGCGCCCATGGAAGCGCACGCGCAATTCCATCTTGTGAATCCGTGAAGTCCGCTGCTGCACCGCCAATCAACGTTCCTTCAGGAACTGGCAAATCGCGGATCTCGTGAATGATTCTTTGGGCATCCAATGTACGAGATTGTTCGCTGGAAATTATTTGTACACGAACGTCATTTCCAAAGTATTCAATCTGACCCACCCGAGAAATGCCGTAGACGCCTTGGACTTGAGCTAAGAAGTTATTAATTTCAATCTCTTTGCCTTTGCCGTTTGGAATTACAACTTCAATAGGACTGCCTTCTAGTCCTGTAAAGCGTTCTTCAATAACTGCTGAAGCAACAGCTGCTGGATCAGATTTTGGAAGTACGCGCGCATCAACTTGCGCAAAAGCGATGCTAGAAATTGGCGCAGCAAGAACACCAAGAACGAGTAGTGACGCAATTACAACGGGAACAGGTCGTTTCATTACAGCGCGAGCCGTATGTGCCCAGCGTCCATCTTCGGAAGGAGCGATACCTGCTTTGCGGATAACACCTTTATCGACCTTGTGACCCAAGATCGCAAGCAAAGCGGGCAGTGGAATAAGTGCGCCAACTACCGCCAAAGAAATAACTGCAACACCCGCGTAACCAAAGGACTTTAAGAAGTTTAATGGGAATAACAAGAGGGATGCCATAGTCACCAAAACTGTTAATCCGGAATAGAAGACTGTTTTGCCTGCTGTTGCAACGGTGGTGACAATTGATTCATCCACACTCTTGCCTGCATGTAATTCTTCTCGGAATCTATTGACGATAAGCAATGCGTAATCGATTCCTAGTCCTAATCCCAATCCCGTAATCAAGTTGAGTGCAAAGACTGAAACATCCGTGAAGAGAGTGAAGAGGAAGATGATAAAGAATGCTCCAAGAATTGCACTAACGCCCACGACTAACGGCATTGCAGAGGCAACCATGGCCCCGAATACAAATAGCATCAGAATAAAAGTAAGGGGGATTGCAATTGCTTCTGCAATTAACAAATCTTCCTTAATTTTACTGTTGATTGCGTGTGTAATTACTCCAGCGCCGGAAGCATAAACAGTGAAGTTACCTTGCTTGCCATCGAATTGTGCTTGAACTTCTTTTCCGATTTTTTCTAGTGACGCCCAATCATTTGAATCTGGATCTGAAAATATGAATAAGAATGCAGCTTTGTCATCAGCTGCTTTCATAGAAGGCGCACCGCCCGTGCTCCAATAAGAGAGCGTGCTGCCAACTTGTGAAACTGTTTTAACCTTAGCTTCAAGTGCTGCAGCCTCTGCAATGACCGCAGGATCATTGACGCTTCGCTGACCTGTATCGATTACCAAAATTGCAGCAGGTTCTTGCACCTTAAACTTGTCAGTTAAGTACTCATAAGCTTTTGCAGAGTCACTATTGAGGTCTGAATACCCACCGCTATCTAGCTTTGAGAATGAGAGTGAGCCGATACCACCGGCCGCAAGGATTCCGATGATAAAAACAATAAGCACTGACTTCTTACGGCGAACAATGAATCTTCCAAGCCCTGCAAACATGACGCTCCTTATCTGAACACTGTACAGATAATACCCAGCCTATTTGAACATTGTCAAGATTAGATAGATACTGGTCCCATGACCACAGCAAGGGCGCGCAGCCACTATCACCATGGTGATCTTGAGAGCGCGCTCATTAGTACAGCTAGAAAGTTAGTAAAGCGTGATGGCGCCGAAAATTTATCTCTACGCCAAGTTTCACATGACATCGGTGTGAGTCCTAGTGCTGCTTATCACTACTTCCCTGATCGAACCGCGTTGTTATCAGGATTAGGTTTTTCACTTTTCGAAGAGTTAGCTGATTTCCAGGAAAAGGAAATTTCAAAGATACCAGGACACTCTGCACGTGCTGCCAGAGAACGCTTTAGGGCACTAGGCCGCACCTATTTTCTATGGGCAAAAAAGGAACCACATCTATTTAATTTAATGTTTGGAGATTTTTGCACACTAGAAAAAGTGGATCAAAAGAATCGAGAAGAAACTCGGGCTTTTAACAACCTAACAAAGTGCCTAGATGAACTTTACGAATTCGATTTGATTTCAGAAACAATGAGACCATACGGAGAATTACTCGCATGGTCTGTTGTTCATGGAGCTACAAGTTTGATAATTGGTGGTCACTTAGAGCCTCAAAATTTTGAAACTACGCTCGATGCTGTCGAGATCGCCCTAGGAATTAAGCGTTAGTATTTTCTATGAGCGAAATCTTGCCAAATGTTACTTCTGATGAAATAGATCACGAACAAGCCAGAGAAGATGCCAAACGCGATGCTGAAATTAAAGCGGACAAGCCGCCTCACCACGAAAATTAACTAATCAGCTTTTGGTGTTGGGGCAGGTGTCGGCGCTGGTGAAGAGTTGCTAGTTGTTGATTTTGCAGAATCTGTTTTGTAAAAACCGGACCCTTTAAACACAACTCCAACAGCCGAGTAAATCTTTCGGACTTCGCCCTTGCACTCTGGGCAGGTGGTCAGTGATGCTTCAGAGAAAGTTTGAAAGGCCTCGAATTCGTGGCCACAGTCAGCGCATGCATATTGATACGTAGGCATCTGACTATTCCTTTCCCGTTTAACTCCCGCTCAAAGTGATTCTGGGGTAGATACCAAGTCTAAAGAAGTGGGAAGATAGATGCGAATTAAAGCGTTGGAAGAGGGGCAAAAATGAAGATCATGCGAGTACTCAGCATTGCTGTCATTGCGCTCTTTATTGCTACTCCTGCAGCGAATGCGAATTCACTTATCGCAACTAATCCAATGAGTGGAGCGACCCTAACGGTTGCACCAAGTGCGGTCAGTGTTACAGGTCAAGTTCCATTAATCGATGATGGCAATTTAATGGAAGTTACAGATCCGCAAGGAAAACGCGTTGATGATGGCGTGCTCGCAATAGATGGAGCCAGTGCTGTTATTGGATTGAAAACTCTTACAGTCTCTGGCGTTTACACCGTTACTTACGCGCTCTTTGCCGATAACGATATTCCGCTGGAAGGCTCATTTAGATTTACATTTGCTGCGCCAAGTGAAATTACAACACCGCAGCCAATTCCAGTTGAAAGTACTCCTGCGAAAGCTGAAGGAAGCAATTGGGGCACAAACGCATTTGTGATCGGTTTACTTGTTCTTGCCTTCTTTGTTCTAGTTCTCCTATCTCTTTATGCAAGAAAGATTTATAGAGAGAGATGATTTCAGCACTGGTCACAGCCAGTAAATTCTCCGCCACTCTTTCTAGTTTTATTACTATCGGAGCGTTGTTAGCACTCGCTTTCTTGGTTCTAGATAAAGATGGCAAACTTTCAACAAGTGGCTCAAAGATAAAATCAATCATTTCGATTTCTGCATTTGCTTGGTTCTTCAGCAGCGTCCTCAATATTTTGTTTACTCTGGCTAACATACTGGGCGAATCTGTAACTGCAGTTTTGGATCCAGCGGTTATCCAATCATTTGTTCTTCAGATAACACTTGGTCAGTACCTGTTTTTTCAGACGCT
>JACCEE011511485.1_pt1 | contig 10936 bp, 7 predicted proteins | sample 7449931 | NCBI WGS metagenome assembly JACCEE01 (sample SAMN15323457, study PRJNA562643) | freshwater metagenome | isolation source: river surface water | place: USA:Blue River Watershed | collected 2017-08-19 | reverse complement strand
GGCGAAGACCTCCTTCATCTTGTGCAGCACTTCCTCGATGCCGTGCACGTTGAGGAAGGTCTCCTGCTGGCCGGCAAAGGACGCGTCGGGCAGGTCCTCGGCTGTGGCGGAGGACCGCACGGCGTAGGTCGCGGTCTGGCTGTCGCCGTTGAGCTTGGCGTAGGCGTCGCGGATCGCCTGCTCGAGGTCGGCCGGGAAGGGCTGGGCCTCGACCATGGCACGGATCTCGGCGCCGACCCGGGCCAGCTCGCGCACGTCCTCGGTGTCGAGCGCGGCCAGCTTGGCGCTGATCTTGTCGGCCAGGCCCTCGAAGGCCAGGAACTCGCGGAAGGCGTGCGCCGTGGTGGCGAAGCCGGTCGGCACCCGCACCCCCTCGGGCAGCTGCGAGATCATCTCGCCGAGGCTGGCGTTCTTGCCGCCAACGGCCTCGACGTCGGACATTCTGAGTTGTTCGAACGGCACCACCAGCGCGGTCGGGCTGAACAGTTGAGACATGGAAAAGCTCCGTTGATGTTGAAAAACCGGTCCGGCCTGCTGCCCGCGCGAATGCATCGTTGTTCTGTTGTGGCGGCGGCGCGCAGCAAGCCCATGCAATTCTGGATAATGCGGACCATTGTAGGGGAGCGCACAGCCATCCGGACCTACGTAGTGACCGCTACTTTTGCGATAGGACAAGAAGCCCATGCCACACCGCACCGCTTTCTTCATTTCCGACGGCACCGGCATCACGGCCGAGACCTTCGCCAACGCCATCCTGGCGCAGTTCGAGATCAAGCCGCACCGCATCCGCCTGCCCTTCATCGACAGCGTCGACAAGGCGCACAACGCGGTGCGCCAGATCAACCACGCGGCGCAGATCGACGGTGCGCGCCCGCTGGTGTTCACGACCGTGGTCAACATGGAAGTGCTCGCCGTCGTCAAGGCCGAATGCAAGGGCATGCTGATCGACATGTTCGGCACCTTCATCTCGCCGCTCGAGGCCGAGCTCGGCATCAAGTCGAATCACCGCGTCGGCCGCTTCTCGGACGTCACGCGCAGCCAGGAATACCACGACCGGATCGAGGCGATCAACTTCACGCTCGCGCACGACGACGGCCAGACCCATGTCGATCTGGACAACTCGGACCTGATCCTGATCGGCGTCAGCCGCAGCGGCAAGACGCCGACCTCGCTTTACCTGGCGATGCAGTTCGGGCTCAAGGTCTCGAACTATCCGCTGATCCCCGAGGATTTCGAGCGCCGCCAACTGCCGCCCGCGCTGGTGCCGTACAAGAAGAAGCTGTTCGGCCTCACCATCAACCCCGAGCGCCTGAGCGAGATCCGCAACGAACGCAAGGCCAACTCGCGCTACGCCAGCCTGGCCAACTGCCGCTACGAGGTCAGCGAGGCCGAGGCGATGATGCGGCGCGCCGGCGTGCGCTGGATGTCGACCACCAGCAAGTCGATCGAGGAGATCTCGACCATCATCCTGCAGGAAGTCAAGCCGGAGCGGCTGGACTACTGAAGCGCCGACCGGACCTGGTGCGGGCTGGTTCGGGGTGGCACCGTGCTCCTCATGGTGCGAGCACAAATCGTCACCCGGCGCCACCCCGACCCAGCCCCGACGCCAGCACCGTCACCGACCGGGCCAGCGCTCAGTACTTGAGGCGGGCGTAGAAGGTCTTCTGCGCCGCGGCCCGCGCCTGTCCCAGGGTCGTGATGCCCTTCTCGGCCAGCAGCGGGATCAGGCGCAGGAAGATCTCGGCCGTCACGATCGCGTCGCCGAGCGCGTTGTGGCGGCCGTTGATCGTGAGGTTGAAGCGCTGCGCGATCGCCTCGAGCCGGTGCGATTCCTGGCTCGGATGCACCACCGCCGACAGCAGCAGGGTATCGAGCACGGGCTGGTCGAAGACGATGCCCGTGTCGGCTTCCTTGAGCTGCAGGAATCGCATGTCGAAGGCTGCGTTGTGTCCGACCAGCACGGTCTCGCGGGCGTAGGCGTGGAACAGGGGCAGCACAGCGTCTATCGTCGGCTTGCCCTGCACCATGTCCTGCGTGATGCCATGGATCGGGATGCCGGCCTCGGGAATCATGAACTGCGGATCGATCAGCTGGTCGTAGCTTTCCTGACGCAGCAGCTTGCCGTTGACGATGCGCGCCGCGCCGATCTGGATGATCTCGTCCCCTCCGGCCGGATTCAGTCCCGTGGTCTCGGTGTCGAAGACGGTGTAGGCCAGCTCGGTCAGCGGCATGTCGTCGAGTGCGCTGGCCTGCGCCGAGTGGCTGAACAGGTCGAAGTCGTAGAACTCGGGCCGCCCTGGCAGATCCGTCGCCTCGGCATCGGGCTCATGTCTCGGCGCGACGCCCGGCAGCAGGAAGCGGAAGAAGGCCATGTGGCTGATACGTTCACGCTCGAACCAGAGCGCTCCGCCATGGCGCTCGACCACGTCGCGCACCGAGAACGAGAACGCTTCCGGACCGATCCGGACCGAATCGAGCTCCCAGCCCATCACGGTCTCGGTGCTGATCGCCTGGCCGATCCACATCAGATCAAGGTGGACCTTGGAGGGATTCTGCGGCGCCGGCTGCAGCCTGAGCTGGACGAAGCGCACGCCGAGCTCTTCCTGCAGTCGCGCCGACAGATAGACCAGCGACTGCAGCAGGCTGTAGCTCTCGATGCGCAGCCAGGCGCTGGGGTCGACCTCGGCCTCGCGCGCGGACAGACCCGACTGTTCGCCGATCAGGTGCAGCGCTGCCGCGACGAAATCGCTGCCCAGCATGTCCTCCATCGGCCAGCGGCTCGCAGCGCGCTCACTGGCCTCGGTCACGAGCGGCTTGAGCCGCTCGCCCATGGCGCGGGCCTCGTCGCGAACGACCTGCAGGAAGCGCTCGCGCATGGCAGGCTCCAGGTCGGGGAAGTCGAGCATCTCGACTGCGGCCTGGATGCTGGCGAGCGAAGCGCGACTGCCTTCGGTGAGGGACTGCAGAGCACGGTCGCGCTCGGCCTCCTGCTCGTAGTCGGGCATCACGTCGTCGAGCATGAGCAGATAGCCCGCGAGTTCAGCCGCAGCATCGGCGCCATCGCCGGTGGCCTGCCGGACAGGCGCCAGCTGCACGCGCAGCAGCTGGCCACCCGGCGTGACGGTGACGAACTGAGCCGTCGGATGCTGGGCGCCGCGCCGCATGCGCTGGCGCACGTTGCCGAGCGCATGCTCGACCAGCTTGCGGTCGAACAGGGTGTGGATCGAACGGCCTAGCCCGAGCATGCCGGCCTCGGCCGCCCACTGGCCCGACTGCAGCAGCTCCCTGAACTGGGTGCGTGCGCGCTGGTTGTAGAGCAGGATGCGGCCCTCGAGGTTGCAGACCACCACGCTCTGCGTGAGCTCGGACATCAGCGCAGCCAGGCGCGACTTCTCCTCCTCGATGCGGCGCGCTGCGGCATGGACCTTGTCGTCCATCTCGCTGCGCAGCGTCTCGCGCTGCTCGACCAGCTGGTTGAAGAGCGAGGCCAGCGCGCGCGTTTCGGGGTTGCCGCCGGGGGCCAGCTGCCTGACCACGTCGGTGCGCAGCAGGATCTGGGCCTCCTCGGCCAGCCGCACCGAAGGCGTGACCCAGAAATCGAACCAGCGCTTGAGGCCGAAGGCGATCGCGGCGATGCCACCGGCCCAGGTCAGGCCGACCAGCGCGAGGTGAGGCCCGACCAGGGCGAGAACGTCACTGCGCTGGCCCGGCTCGAGCGTGAGCGCGACCAGCGCGAAAGTCAGCGCCAGCCAGATCAGCGATGCGACCGATGCCGCCGCGAGCATCAGCCAGAGCCGGCGGTCGGTCCGCCCGGGCCTGATCATGCTGCAGTCCCCAGCAGCTCGCGTACCTTGTCGACCAGCTCGCGGGTCGAGAAAGGCTTGGTCATGTAGGCGCTGGCACCCAGCGCCAGGCCCTTGGCCATGTCGGTTTCGCGCCCCTTGGCCGTGAGCATGAGCACGCGCAGTCCGGCCGGGTCGTCGCGCTCGGCAAGCGCCTGCAGCACGTCGAAGCCGCTCTTGCGGGGCATCATGACGTCGAGCAGCACCAGGTCGGGCCTGTGCTCGATGATGGCGTCGAGCGCTTCCTGGCCGTCACGCGCCACCAGCACGCGATAGCCTTCGCGCTGCATCAGGAACTCGAGCGAAAGCAGGATGTTGGGTTCGTCGTCGGCTATCAGTATCGTGGCGCTCATGCGCTGTCTCCAGTCTTGTCTTGATCTTTCCCGGTCGCGGGCAGCCAGAAGCCAAAGCAGGCGCCCTGCCCCGGCTCGGACCGCAGCCACATCGCACCGCCGAAATGCTCGACAATGCGGCGACTGATCGGCAGCCCCAGCCCGGTCCCCTGCGGACGGTTCAGGCTGTCGCCACCCTGGCGGAATTTCTCGAACACCAGCTCATGCTGGCCGGGCGGCACGCCGCTGCCATTGTCCTGCACTTCGACCTGCACCCTGGTACCGGTTTGCGCCAGTTTGACCTGGATCAGCCCATTGGCTGGCGGAACGAACTTGGCGGCATTCGAAAGCAAGTTGAGCATGACCTGGGTCAGCCGGTCGGGGTCGGCACAGACGAACACCGGCTGCAGCGGCAGGTCGAGCTCGATCCTGGCACCGCGTTCACGCAGCAGCTCGGCCACGGTGTCGGCGCTGACCCGCACCAGATCGGGGAGATCGACTTGCGTGCCGACCCAGTCGGCATGGCCCGACTCGATCTTGGCCATGTCGAGCACCTGGTTGACGAGCCGGCCCAGGCGCTCCGCCTCGGAGACGATGATGGCGAGGAAATGCTGGCGTTGTGCGCTGCTCATGCCATCACCTGAGCGTGCATCGTCCAACATCAGTTCGGCCAGGGCACGGATCGAGGTCAGGGGCGTGCGCAGCTCGTGCGTGACCGATGACATGAAGTCGTCCTTGAGCCGGTCCAGGCTCTTGAGCTGCTCGTTGGCCGCGCGCAACTCGGCGCTGGCGCGCTCGAGCGAGGCCGACTTCTCTTCCAGTTCACGCGAGTGCAGCAGGATGCGCTTGGCCTCCTCGACCATCGCGAGCACGTCGTCGAGTCCCAGTGCCTCCTCCTCGACTACCGAGGCGATCATCACCCGGGCCGATGCGCTGCCGATCGCGCCGGTGAGCTGGGTCTCGACGAAATGCACCAGCTCGGCGTCGGCCTGCAGGGCTGCAGGACCGGAGAGACCGCGCGCAAGCGCGTGACGCTCGAGCAGACCACGGGCTCGATCGACGCCGAGAAAGCGCTCGGCAAGCGACTGCAGCGCGGCGACGCTGGCCTGGCCGCGCCAGAACACCGGCTGCAGCTGGCTGCTGCGCTCGAACACATCGACGAACAGCAGCGCCTGGCTGGCCTCTGCCGCAGAGGGGCTGCGCCAGAGCGAGAAGCCGACATAACAGCCGATGTTGCCCAGCAGGCTCCAGATCAGCGAATGGGTCAGGTTGTCGAAGCCCTGCAGGCCGAGCATGGCTTCCGGCCTGAGCCAGGCGAGTCCCCAGGGCCCCTCGCGCAGGAAGGCGTCCCCCATCCAGCCCGACTTGGCCAGCGAAGGCAGCATCAGGGTGTAGATCCAGATCAGGAAACCCGCCAGCAGGCCGGTGAGCGCACCATGGCGCGTCGCTCCACGCCAGTACATGCCGCCGATCAGGGCGGGGGCGAACTGAGCCACGGCGGCAAAGCTGATCAGGCCGATGCTGACCAGCGCATAGGCCTCGCCCGCCAGCCGGTAATAGCAATAGCCCAGCAGCATCACGGCCAGGATGGCCATGCGCCGGGTGTTGAGGATGGCACTCGTGAGGTCGCGCCCTGCCGACCAGCGCCTGGACCGCAGCAGCACCGGAACGACCAGGTCGTTGCAGATCATGGTCGAGACCGCGATCGTCTCGACGATCACCATGCCCGTGGCGGCGGACAGTCCGCCGACGAAGACCAGCAGGGCCAGCGCATGCTGCCCCTGGCTCAGCGGCAGCGAGAGCACGAAGGTCTCGGGGTCGGCCTGTCCGGGGCCGAAATGCAGCAGGCCACCGATCGCGATCGGCAGCACGAACAGGTTGATCAGCAGCAGATAGAGCGGAAAGGCCCAGGCGGCGCGGCGCAGATGGCGCTCGTCGACGTTCTCGACCACCATGACCTGGAACTGGCGTGGCAGCAGCAGCACCGAAAGGCCCGCCAGCAGCATGAGCGCGAACCACTGGACAAAGGGGAAGCGGACCGTCTCGGAGGCAAAGCGCGTCGGCAATCCGGGCAACGCTGCGGCGCGCTCGAAGATGTCGCCGATGCCATCGAAAAGCCCCCAGCAGACCCAGGCGCCGACGGCCAGGAAGGCCAGCAGCTTGACGAGGGACTCGAACGCGACCGCCGCGACCAGTCCCTCATGGCGCTCGCTGCTGTCGAGATGGCGCGCGCCGAATACCATGGTGAAACCGGCCAGGGCGAGGGCCAGATAGAAGGTACTTTCCTGCCACCAGGCGCGCTCGCGCGCCAGTGCGGCTGGCGCAGCGCTCATGACATCGAAGGCGACCGAGATCCCCTTGAGCTGCAGCGCCAGGTAGGGCACTATGCCGACCACCGTGATCAGCGTCACGAGACCGGCCAGCAGCGGACTCTTGCCGTAGCGGCTGGCGACGAAATCGGCGATCGAGGTGATGCGGTAGCGCTGCGCTATCCGTACCATCTTGCGCAGCACCAGCCAGGCCAGCACCATGGTCAGCATAGGGCCGAGGTAGATCGGCAGGAACCAGACTCCCGTGCCGGCGGCCCGACCGACGCTGCCGAAATAGGTCCAGGCGCTGCAATACACCGCCAGCGACAGCGAATAGACCCAGGGGCTGGCGATCACGCTGCGACCAGCTGCGGCGCGCAGGTCGCCATGGATGGCGACGCCAAACAGCACCAGCAGGTAGGCGAGCGAGACGGCGATGACGAGCCAGGGCGACATGGTTCCGGATTCCTTGGCCAGGCTCAGCCGGCGTCCTGCTCCATGTGCCACGCCAGGACCGCGATCAAGAGCCCCCAGAGCAGGAACAGCGCGCAAGGAAACAGCGGCAGTCCCCACAGGCTAGCACCACCGTCCCACAGCATCAGCAGGGGGAAATTGAGCAGCAGGCAGCCCAGCGCAAACAGCGCCAGCAGGCGCTGCGACTCGAGCTTGTGCGTCATGGTGGTCTCCTTCTGCCGGGCGGATCCCTTCCAGACGACCGGATCACGCCACCTGATGATTGTGCAACGCCGGCACTTACCCTGCACTTACTTTGCAAAGCTGCGAGCATGAACCCTCCAGGGTGCACAATGTGAGGAGCAACCCGACTGAACCGCCGATCACGAAATGCCAGACGCCTTCAATTTTTCTGCTTCGCCGTTCGACTGCCTGAGCGCCGACGAACGCCACCTGGTGCGCAACAGCCTCGACGTGGCCTATTACCGCGAGGGCGAGGTACTGCTCGCGCCGGGCATGACGCCTACCCACCTGTTCGTCATCATCAAGGGCCATGTGACTGAGTGGGATGGCGAGGAGCTCGTTTCCACCTACGGCCCCGATGACTGCTTCGACGGCCGCTCGCTGCTAGCAGGCAAGGTGAGCGACCGTTTCGTCGCCGCCGAGGAAGTCGTGACCTATGAGCTCAGGCAGCAGGCCGTGACCGAGCTGATCGCTTCCAACGCCAGCTTCAGTGCCCTGCTGTTTTCCGACCTCGGTCACAAGCTCGGCGAACTGTCGCAGCGCCAGAGCCAGCATGAATTGCAGTCGCTCACGCTGGCGCGCGTCGACCAGGCCTTCATGCGGCCGGCGCATCAGGTCGAGGCCAGTGATGACGTGGTCAAGGTGGTCGGGCTCATGCAGGACCAGCGCACCTCGGCCGTGCTGGTGCGCGACGGCAGCCAGGATCCGCCCCTGCTCGGCGTGTTCACGAACAGCGGACTGCAGAAGGCGATTCTTGATGGCAGGCCGCTCGACCAGTTGCCGGTGGCTGCGCTGGCGAACTTTCCACTCATCACAGTCGCGCCCTCGGACCAGCTCGGCGACGCCATGACCTTGATGCTGAGCCGTCGCGTGCACCGCGTCGTCGTGGTCGACGGCGAGCGAGTGCTCGGCTTCCTGGAGGCGCTCGACCTGTTCAGCTTCCTCTCGAACCACTCGCACCTGATCAGCGTGCAGATCGAACAGGCGCGGGATCTCGAGGCGTTGAGCCAGGCCGCCAGCCAGATCACGCGCATGATCACGCTGATGCAGCGCAGCGGCATGCGCGTGACGCTGATCGCACGCCTGGTGCAGCAGCTCAACGCCCAGCTGTTCGAGCATGCCTGGAAGATGATCGCACCGCCCGAGCTGATCGCCAACAGCTGCCTGTTCGTGATGGGCAGCGAGGGGCGCGGCGAGCAGTTGCTCAAGACCGACCAGGACAACGGACTGATCCTGCGCGACGGCTATCAGCCGCCCGACAACCTGGCCGAGCTGTGCGAGCGCTTCTCCCGCACGCTGAGCGACTTCGGCTACCCCGAATGCCCGGGTCGCATCATGGTCAGCAACGCGGACTGGCGCGCACCGCTCTCGGAGTTCTCGCGCCAGGTGCGCGAATGGCTGATCCTGCCCGACCCCGACAGCCTGATGAAGCTCGCGATCTTCATGGACGCGCATGCGGTCTGCGGCGACCCTGAACTGCTCGAAGAGGCCAGACTGGGCGTGCTGGCGCTGGCACCCGACAACGAAGCCGTGATCGGCCGATTCGCCTCCGCCATCACCGCCTTCGGCGAGAGCCAGGGCTGGTGGAACAAGCTGTTCTCGCTCGGCGAGACCGACGCCGGCATGGACATCAAGAAGGAAGGCATCTTCCCGCTCGTGCATGGCATCCGCAGCCTGGCGCTGGCGCGACGCCGGTCCGAGACCGGCACTGCCGCGCGCATTGCCGCACTGGTCGCTGACGGCACGCTGGACGCGAAGATGGGCGCGGAACTGACCGAAAGCCTGAGCTTCTTCATGGATCTCAAGCTCAAGGCCGGACTGAAGGAGCTCGATACCGAGCGCCCCGTCACCGGCCGCATCGACCCGGACAAGCTCAGCTCGCTCGAACGCGACCTGCTCAAGGACACACTGGCGGCGGTCAAGCGCTTCAAGGCCCTGCTGCGCCACCGTTTCCACCTGGATGCGATGTGATGGAAAACCCGCTTTCCCCTTCCCGCCTGGCTGATGCGATCCGGCGCGAGTGGCGGCTGCGCCACCTGAGCGACCCCGGCTACGGCTATCTGTTCGACAGCGCCCCCGATGGCGAATGGGTCTCGCTGGCCTGCGCCACCTCGGGACATGACCTGGAGCAGGACCGCATCCTGTCGCTCAGTGCGGTGCGCGTGCGTGGCAACCGCGTGCTCAGCAGCGACAGGCTGGAGCTGCTGCTGCGCCCCGACGGGCCGGTCCCGACGGAAGCCTTGCGCCGTCATCGCTTGCGCGAGCAGGATCTGGCGCAGGGCCTGCTGCCGGCACAAGCCGCCGGGCGCCTGCTGCAGTTCGTCGGATCACGTCCGCTGCTGGGTTATTTCCTCGAATTCGATGTGGCGATGCTCGACCGGATCGTGAAACCCTTGATAGGCATCGGCCTGCCGCAGCCTCAGCTGGAGGTTTCATCGCTCTATTACGACTGGTGCCTGCAGCAGTTGCCGCCCTACCAGCCGGATGGCATTCAAATCGACCTTCGCTATGCCACCATGCTCGATGCGCTGCAGCTGCCGCAGCGTGACATGCCCGACCCGCTCGACCGCGCCGTGCTGACGGCGCTGTCCTTCATCAAGCTCAGGCAGCTGGGCGGTCACTGAAATCCGGCTGGTCGCGCCGCGCCGCCCGATGCGTTTTCAACGCATCCATGAAAAAACCGGGCCAAAGCCCGGTTCTTCTTTGCTCGCCCGCAATCGCTTGCGGGCGGTGGCAGCGGATCAGTGACCCGATGCGCCCGATGCACCCAGGCCGGTCTCGGAACGGACCTTCTGGACAGCGTAGGCAGCGCGCTCGTTGGCGGCGTCCTGGCTGCGGTCGAGGATCGAGAACAGCCAGATGCCGACGAAGCCGATGGTCATCGAGAACAGAGCCGGCGAGCTGTACGGGAACCAGGCCGAGCCCTTCGGGTTGCCCAGGGTAGCTTCCCACACCGAGGGCGAGACCACGGTCAGCGCGACCGAGGAGATCAGGCCCAGGAAGCCGCCGATGACGGCGCCCTTGGTGGTGCAGTCCTTCCACAGCACGCTCATGAAGAGCACCGGGAAGTTGGCCGAAGCGGCGATCGCGAAGGCCAGCGAGACCATGAAGGCGATGTTCTGCTTCTCGAAGGCGATGCCCAGGATCACGGCGATCACGCCCAGCGCCAGGGTGGTCATGCGGGAAACCTTCAGCTCGGATGCGCTGTCGGCCTTGCCCTTCTTGATCACGGTGGCGTAGAGGTCATGCGACACGGCGGAGGCACCCGACAGGGTCAGGCCAGCCACCACGGCCAGGATGGTCGCGAAGGCCACGGCAGAGATGAAGCCGTAGAACACGTTGCCACCGACGGTCTTGGCGACCAGCACGGCTGCCATGTTGGCGGTACCGGCGCCACCCAGGATGATGCCCTTGGCGGTGTCAGCCATCTCGGGGTTGGTCAGCACCAGGGTGATGGCGCCGAAGCCGATGATGAAGATCAGCACGTAGAAGTAACCGATCCAGGTCGTGGCCCAGAACACCGACTTGCGGGCTTCCTTGGCGTCCGGCACGGTGAAGAAGCGCATCAGGATGTGCGGCAGACCAGCGGTACCGAACATCAGCGCCATGCCGAAGCTGATCGCGGAGATCGGATCCTTGATGAAGCCGCCCGGGCCCATGATGGACAAGCCGGCCTTGGCCGCTTCTTCCGGTGTCTTGCCGGTGTTGGCTGCGATGAAGCTCTTGACCTCAACGCCCTTGGAGAACAGCGCCTCGG
>JACCEE011407919.1_pt1 | contig 10938 bp, 8 predicted proteins | sample 7449931 | NCBI WGS metagenome assembly JACCEE01 (sample SAMN15323457, study PRJNA562643) | freshwater metagenome | isolation source: river surface water | place: USA:Blue River Watershed | collected 2017-08-19 | reverse complement strand
TCGACTTACCAAATGACCGACTTCATAGATGAACTGGCCACTGCCACGGCCGATATGTCGCGGCAATTGTGTTTTCATGGGCAACCCTGATATTTCGAAGGGGCCACGGGGGGCATAGACCGAGCCGTTATAAACATACGGGACACCGGCCAAATAGACGATTCCTAAGCAGGCCGTTTCGGGGGCATGCGTGAACGCCGACAAAACGAAATGTCCGGCACGCCGAAATCCTGGGGGATAGGAATGGATGATGTTGGTATTGGACACGCCGGGATGCATGAGCGTAAAACAGATGTTTTTACGTTCCGGGAAATCGTAGAGATTCACGCCATTGGCCAATACACTGAAAAACTTGTCAATCGATGTTTTCGACAAACAGTATTGATGATACGCCCCACCCTTCTCTTCCGTCAAGAAAGAAAAGTCTTTCATGTGCGTCGTGCGGGCGACCAAAGAGCTCACAAAGACGATCCGTGTCTGGGGATTGCCTTGATCGAAAAAGGGCATTCCTTTGCGAAGCAAGTAGTATAAACCGAGAAAGTTGGTCCCGATGGTTAAGGGCGAACCTTCCGCTGTTTTGGCGTGGGGGTCGGGATGGAAAATACCGGCATTCAAGACCAGAACATGAATGCGTTTGTATTTGCTTTTGAGCTCGTCAAGAAAACCGCGGATTGCGGCATAACTGGCCTGATCGTAGCGAAGCACATCCAGTTTTGCGGATGGACAGGCTGTAAGAATCGTTTGGGCGGCTGCACGGCCTTTTTCCAACGAACGGCACGCCATCACGACGGTGGCGCCTTTAACGGCTAAATATTGCGCGGCATAAAAGCCGATGCCGCTGTTGGCACCGGTAATGACCACGACTTTGCCGGTCATATCGGCAATATTTTCGTCCATCCATCGTTGGTGTTTCATGAATTAGAGCCCAAACACAAAGACAACCACCAAAACAAGGGCAATGATCAGCACCAAAACGATGCCCATCAACAAAATGAGCGTTCTCAAAATGGAACGGTCTGTCTTGTTGTCGCTTCGAAATTTCGGTTCGTTGTCAGGGCGTGGAGTCATCGGTTTTTGTTTTCCAAACATAAGTCATCCTCCTCAAGAGCGTTATTCTTCGTCTTCATTCAGCGGGTGCCGAATGGTGACGCGAACTTTGGCGACGGTAAACTCATCGGCTTCAAGGACTTCGACATCAAAATCGGCAAAGGAGAAAATATCCCCCACTTTAGCGAAGCGTTCGAGCCGTTCTTGGCACCATCCGCCGACGGTGGTATAGTCGCTTTCGAAATCTTTTTCGTAACCGATTTCTTCAAAGAAATCATCGATGTTCATCGCACCGCTGACCAAATATTCATCATCCGAGATTTTCTTGATGTCTTCTTCGATAATATCGGTTTCATCCCAAATATCGCCGACCAATTCTTCGACGATGTCTTCCATCGTGATGATGCCTTCGGTACCGCCAAATTCGTCTTTGACCACCGCTATGTGTTGATGGGTTGATTTAAACTCGGTAAGAATCGCGCTGATCGGCTTGGTCCGATAGACATAAATGGGATCGACCAGGTTGGAACGGATGTCGATTTTTTCGCCTTTGACGATAGCTTTCAAAAGAAGTTTTGTCGGCAAAATGCCAATGATATTATCAATGGTATTTTCATAAACCGGGATACGTGAGTGAGTAAACAGGTTGGGATTCTTGAGAAGTTCATCGGGAGAATCCTGGATATCAAACGCGAACAGGTCGACGCGCGGGGTCATGACTTCGAAAGCCGAGGTTTCGGTGAAGTCGATGGCGGATCGTAGCAAATCTCCTTGTTTTTCATCAAACACGCCGGATTCTTCGGCATTGTCGACCATTTCTACAAGCTCATCATCAGTGACCGGAGTATCGGCATGGGCACGCTTGGTCCATAACCGTGAGACCCAGTGAACAAAATGGGAAATGACGAATACAAAAGGTTTAAACAGAATTTTGAAAAAAGTAATGAACGGGCCAAAGAACAACGACCACCGGTAGGAATAGCGAAGGGCCGTTGCTTTTGGAAGTAATTCGCCAAAAATCAAAATCGTGGCAAAGCTGAGTGCCGCACCAATGCTGGGGCCGTAAGTTGCTCCCCAGAAGTGCATGCCCAAAAGGGTCGCAATCGAGGACGCCGCGATATTGACTAAGTTATTGCCAAACAAAATCGTGGATACGGTTTCGTCATGGGTTTCAGCGATTTTCAAAGCGCGTTTGGCGGCTTTGTTTCCTTGTTCGGAGGCTTTTTTGAGTCGTAACCGGTTGACCACGTTATACGACATCTCCGACGCCGAATAGCAAGCGCTCAGCATCACAAGCAAGGCAAAAATGATGGCATAATACCACATTATTTTTTACCTCCTTTGCGACTGATGCGTTCATCCATCGTGCCGACCAATTCTTCAAGCGCATCTTCCATCGTCACCATGCCGATGACTTTCTTTTTGTCATCGCGGACAATGGCAATATGCGTTTTGTGTTTGCGGAAACCTTCGAAAAGCTCGTCCATCGTGATTTTGGGTGTCACGAAATACGGTTTTCCAAGGACCGAACGGATGGAAAGGTTGGGATCTTTGACGAAATCCCGGACATAATTTCGGACATGCAAGACGCCGATAATGTTATCCAGGTGGTCTTTATAAAAGGGAATACGGCTATAGTTGGTCTTCGCCAAAATTTCATTGAGAGCCTTCGGGCTTAACCCACGAACATTGAGGGCGAAGATTCGTTCGCGTGGCGTTAAAACGTCTTTCACGATGGTATCGTTGAAATCGATGGCCGACGTGATGATTTCACCTTCGTCGTTTTCAAGAATGCCCTCTTCCTGGATGGATTCGATGACATTGGTGAAATCCTCTTCCGTGATTTCCGGTTCTTCTTTCATTTTGAAGACCCGTTTGAAAAGTTTGTTAAAGGCGCCAAAAAAGAAAGTCACGGGCAACATGATAATGATAAAAAACGAAAGAAAATAGCTGTTTAGCGTGGCGATTTCGTCCGGCAACGCGCGAGCTAATGATTTGGGCAATGTGTCGGCAAAAAGATAGACCAACGCCGTAGCAAAAACCGTGGCCACGATCGATCCGGTAGAATCGCCAAACATGGCAACGAAAAGAATCGTCGAAATAGCGGATATCGCTACCGATACCAAGTTCGTCCCGATGACGGTCGTTGTCAGCGATGTCTCGTAATGATCGATGATTTTACAGACAACTTTGGCACCGCGGTTCCCATTATCCGCCCGGACTTTTAAGCGAATTCGGTTGCACGAAGCATACGCGGTTTCGCTTGAATTAAAAAATCCCCCAAGTAAAACAAGGGCGGCAATCACAATCCACAATATCCAACTGTCCGTCGGCATCTCGCCATCAACTCCATTACGCAATAAAATTGCAGAGTTGAGTATAACATAGATAGTAATATGATTCAAATGCGTGGGCGCGTTACCAATCCAGTAAAACTACTTGATGCGTATTAAGGGATTTTTGGACATCGATCATCCGTTGGTTGGCGGACCCACGGAAATGAAGCGTCAAATCCCGTTGAGCTTTGATGTAGGGACCGTCGATCAAAAAATCGATGGTTTTTAAAAAAGCGCGCAAAACCTCATCGGTTTGGCTTTTCTTTAGAAGATCCTCCCAAACAAATCCGGTATAAACCAGAATATCGAGGCCAAGACCGCGGATTTTTTGAGCCAATTCCAAGCAGGCTTCGGTTTGATATAAAGGATCGCCACCGCTAAGAGTTATTCCGCTGAGCAAAGGATTTGCCAACACTTTGGCAACAATGGCATCGATGTCGGCATCGTATCCGCCGTTAAAATCATGGGTGTCGGGGTTATGACAACCCGGGCAACCATGGGCACATCCCTGAGTAAATACCGTCAAACGGATGCCGGGTCCGTCCACGATCGAATCGTCTACCAAACCGGCCAACCGAATGCTACCTTTCTTGGGTGGAAGCACAAGAAACATCCTTGGTCATATGTTTGACGCGATCGTCGACTTCGGCATGTTTGGCATCGTTGAACCGATCGAGCGTGCCGACCAAATAACCGGTAATCCGACGAATGCGTTCGAATTTGACCGTTTCTTCGCTTCGGCCGCATTTGGGGCAGACGTTATCGATGATCCCGTTATAGCCGCACACCGGATCACGGTCGATGGGGTGATTGACCGCACCATAACCGATACCTTCATCATGCATGCAACGGATAATCTTTTCGAACGCCGGAATGTTTTTGGCAATATCGCCATCCACTTCGACATAGGTAATATGTCCGGCGTTAGTCAACGCATGGAACGGGGCTTCTTTTTTGATTTTTTCGAAAAGTCCGACTTTATAGTACACAGGGATGTGGAAGGAGTTGGTGTAATAATCGCGGTCAGTGATTCCCGGCAAAATGCCGTATTTCTTTTTATCGATTTTCACGAAACGGCCCGAAAGACCTTCTGCGGGTGTGGCTAAAAGCGTGAAGTTGAGTTGATGGCGTTTGGTAAACTCATCGCATTTTTTACGCATATGCGAAATGATTTCGTAGCCCAATTTCCAGCTCTCTTCGCTTTCGCCGTGGTGTTTTCCGGTTAAAGCCACGAGCGTCTCGGCTAACCCGATGAAACCAATGCTTAAGGTCCCGTGTTTCATGACCGGGCGGATTTCATCGTCATAATGCAGTTTGTCGGAGTCAATCCAGACGCCTTGTCCCATCAAAAACGGGAAGTTGTACACTTTTTTGCGGGCTTGGATTTCAAAGCGTTCGAGGAGTTGTTCACGAACCAATTCCATGACTTCGTCGAGACGGGTAAAGAAGGCTTCTAGGCTGTGGTTATCAAGAGCGATGCGGGGTAAATTGATGGACGTGAATGACAAGTTGCCACGACCGGTGACGACTTCGTGTTCTTTATCGATGTTGGCCATCACGCGGGTGCGGCACCCCATGTAAGCGACTTCGGATTTGTAGTCGCCTTTTTTAAAGTATCCAATGTTATAGGGAGCATCCAAGAAAGAGAAGTTCGGGAACAACCGTAAACCGGAAACCTTGATGGCTTTTTCGAGTAAATCGTGGCTTGGGTCTTCGGGGTTGTAGTTGATGCCGGATTTGACTTTGAAAATTTGAATTGGGAAAATCGGAGTTTCGCCATTGCCCAAACCGCGGGCGGTTGCATCAAGCATGCAGTCGATGACCATTCGGCCTTCCATCGAGGTGTCGGTGCCGTAGTTCAAGGAAGAGAAGGGAACTTGAGCCCCTGCTCTGGAGTGCATCGTATTTAAGTTATGGATCAGCGCTTCCATCGCTTGATAGGTATCATCGTGGGTTTCGTCCAAGGCATTCTTTAATGCTTTTTCAATCAAGCGTTGCGAAGGTAACTCGGGATAATGCTCGGTGAAGTATTTTACTAAAGCTTCGTGGACTTTTTCTTCGCCCATGCGGATTTCGCATCCGGTTTGCTTTTTCACTTCGTCAAAAACACCAAGAATATCTTCTTTAGTCAACTCCACATCAAACACCGAGAAGAGTTTGATAATGTTGGTGCGAAGGTTCCGGACATAGGACTTGCGGACGCCGGGGGCCATCGCGTAATCAAACGCCGGAGAACTTTGTCCGCCATGCATATCGTTTTGGTTGGCTTGGATGGCAATGCACGCCAAGCTCGCGTAGGAACGAATTGAGTTCGGTTCGCGTAAGAAGCCGTGACCGGTCGAGAATCCGCCTTGGAATAGCTCGTTGAGGTCAATTTGGCAGCACGTCAGCGTAAGGGTATAGAAATCCATATCATGGATGTGGATGTCACCGTTTTTATGGGCTTTGGCGAAAACCGGGTTGATGACCTGATTCACATAGAACTCTTTGGCGGCTTCGCTGCCGTATTTAAGCATCGTGCCCATCGCGGTATCGCCATCGATGTTGGCGTTCTCGCGTTTGGTATCGTTATTTACCGAATCCACGAACGTAATGTCGTGAAGGGTTTTCATCAACGAGGTGTTGGCTTCCCGGATCCGAGTCCGTTCGGCACGGTAGAGGATAAAGCACTTTGCGATATCGGCTTGATTGTTCGCGATGAGTTGTTCCTCGATGATGTCTTGGATATTTTCCACGGTCGGTGTTTTTCCCTTAAAACGGCTGTCGACAACCGCAAGGACACTGTCGGTGATGGACTCGGCTTGAGCCGGTTCGTCGCGTCCAGAAGCCACAAAAGCAGCATAAATCGCATTGTAAATCTTACGATCGTCAAAGGTAACTTTGCGTCCGTCTCGTTTAATAATTTTTCTCATAATGATCTCTCCTTGACCTTTTTAGGCGTGAATAAAAAGAAGGCCACAGCATCGTCTTCATGGGCCGTTTTTGCACGCCTCAGACATTGGCTTTTTGAGTATCCCTATTATATAAAAAGGTTGTCGCGGAAACAACCCTTTTTTTGTGCGAAATATCGGTTCAAAACCGCTAGTAGTTTTCTAGTTGTTTTTTGTTATTTGACATTAGTTAGACGCTATCTATTCTTTTCCCTTTTTTACCTCGTGGCAGTGACGGCAACGGGATTCGTAAACTTCTTTGGCGCCGACGATAATAATCGGGTCTTCGTAACTGGCGGGAACCCCATTAACAACGCGTTGTGTCCGTGTCGCGGGTTGTCCGCATTTCACACAGATGGCGGTCAGTTTCGTGATGAATTCGGCTTTGGCTAAAGCTTTGGCCATGATCAGGAACGGTTCACCGCGGAAGTCCATGTCCAAACCGGCAAGAATAACGCGCACGCCACGATTGGCCAAGACATCGGCGACATCGAGGATTCCTTCGTCCAAGAATTGAACTTCGTCAACAACCACCGCAAAGGTGTCGCTTTTAACATATTTGAGAATTTCCGTCGCTTTGCTGATATTGATGGATTTCGTTTTCAGTTGTGAATGGCTGACGACCTCATCGGCTGAGTAACGGTTGTCGATCAAGGGTTTAAACACCAAGGTTTTCTTTTTGGCATATTCTAGCCGTTTCACGCGACGAATCAATTCTTCGCTTTTTCCGGCAAACATCGGGCCCGTAATGACCTCAATCCAGCCTGAATTCATTAATGCTTCCATAGGTAATCCTCCAACCTCCATTATTTTACATAAAAATCATCTTTAAGGATAGATTAAAGAAGAAAAAAAGAGATGCATCTTTGATGCACCTCTTTATCGTTTTGCTTGTCGTTATTTCTTAAAATCGGCGGCGTAATCGACGTTTCCGACTTCTCCCTTAACGAGGCCTTTTTTCGCCATCACGTCATCGACCAATAATTTGGCACGTTTCATGCTCAGCGGGGATTTGACCTTTAAGACAGCAGGAATTTCGGTATAGATGCCCTTGTGGCTGACATCAGCGACAGGGATGGTCGTATCGGCATAACTCTTCGGATCAAGCGCGTAGTAGAGTTTCAAACCTTTGCCGGCAATCGTAATCTTGACATAGGTTTCAGTGTGTAAACGGAAGGTATCGCCGGAATTGCTGATGCGGGACTTCACGCCGAAGGCAAGAATGTAGTTCTTAAGTTCATTGTAATTGTCATGCAATTCTTTGGAAGCGACCGGCATGCGTTCTTCAAACGGAATACGAATGATCTTCTTTGAGGACCCGGCTTGCGATGGCGAAGCTTCTTCTTCCTCGTCTTCTTCCACTTCTTCCGCTACTTCGACGACCGGTTCAACCGCGACGGCGGGAGCAATGACGACTTCTTCTTTGACTTCCGGTTTCGGTTCGGGTTTAACTTCAATCACGGGTTCCGGTTTGGGCTCCGGTTTCGGTTCGGGTTTTACTTCAACCACCGGCTCAGGTTTTGGCTCGGGTTTTGGTTCAGGTTTCGGTTCTTCGTGTTTGACGACGACGGTTAATCCGGCAATCGCTTCGGCAATGAGCTTTTTGGCTTCGTCAACCGTGATATATCCGGCCTTGGCAAGTTCTTCTTTGACAATCGCCAGAACTTCTTCTTTGGTCAGGCACTTGTGTTCAGCCATAGGATAGGGATAAGGAGCACAGCACGGTGCCATGGGTTGGACTTGAGGTTGAACCGTCGGATGTTTTTCAAGTTCTTCACGGAGAACGGAACGAATTTCTTCCAAAGTCGGAATGGATTGAGCTGCCGCGGAATAGGCTTCCAATTCGGCACGGATGGCAGTACGGACATCGGCAGGGGCTTCTTCTTGCACAGGAGCCGCTTCTTCTTCGGGTTGCGGTTCGGCCACTACATCTTGGGAGGCCATCGCAGGAGCGACTTCGGGTTGTTCTTGATCAATGCGTTTCAAGGGTTTCGGAGTGAGTCCGAGATCAATGAAGACACAGAGGGCGTAAGCTAACAAAACGAGCATCAAGAGAGCGATTGCAATCAAGATGGCTAAGGAAACGATGCGATTCAATAAGGTAGGCCCGGCGGTAAAACCGTTGAGCAAGATGGTAAAGATGGAATCCGGTCCGGCATTATACGGAATAAGGATGGCAATGCCGATTATGGCCGCCAGGGGAACAAATAAGAGGGCCATATAGCCAAGAAATCTTTTTCTCTTTTGGATGAGTTTGATGAGAAGAATGACATCAACGGCAACCGCCAAAGCGGCAACTGCCACCACCATGATCTTGGCAACATCCCAAGCGGCTGTGGTTGCGTAGGTCATCAGAGAAGTGAGAAGGGCCAAAAGGTTGGTAAGCGCCCCGGCTCCATACAGGATGAAGGCGGCTCCAACACCGATGAGCGCCATCGCGCCGATAGCAATAAGTAGAGCAATGAGAAGTTTTTTCATATGATTAATCCTTTCGCATGTTTCTTACGCATATATACTAATGTATTCTTTTCCCTTTTTCCATATTTTTCGGTGCTCTTTTCGGGTTTTGATTCGCTTTTTGCAAGGTTTTTTGAATCTCGGGAGGCTCGAGTATGGGCAAAAAAAAGAACCCGGAATGACCGAGTTCATTATTTGCCTGGTGACCCGTATGGGGTTCGAACCCATGAATGTATCCTTGAGAGGGATATGAGTTAAGCCGCTTCTCCAACGGGCCATGCGGTTATAATTTAAACACTATTTTGATAGTTTTTCAACGATAATCGCGAGGCGGTCTTTGACTTCTTGAAGCCCCAAGACTTGGAGCACGTAATAAAGGTTCGGGCTTTGTTTGGAGCCGGTCACGGCGATGCGTAACATTTCGGCCACATCACCGATATGTCCTTTATAGATTTCTTTGTTGGTTTTATAGATTTTTCCCGAGGGGGCGAAGCCGTGGCGTTCACCGACTGCTTTCAAATCCGTAAACCATTGTTCTTCGCTAACATCTTCCAACTGCAAACTCTCGCGGATGTCTTCCAAAACTTCCGTGATTAACGAGGAAGGGAATGCGGGGTTGAAAGGAAGGGATCCCGAGATGATGTCGGCATACTCCATCCGGTAGAAGAAACGGACCAACGGGAAGATATCCGAGAATTTTTCATAGTCTTTGCGCGGATTTTCTTTTTCCCGTTCAATGTTCATGATGCTTTCGAAATACACTTGATCGCCGGTAATCAACGCATAGAGTTTGGGGTCGTGTTGGGTCGCGTAATCGCGCGCTTCATAAGTGATGCGGCGGGCATTTTCACGGGACAAAATTTCTTTGGACACAAACTTCAACTTCATGATGTCGAATAACGCACCGTCGAGCGACATTTTGTCAAAGGAAAAGACGAATTCATCGCGGGAAACAGTGGGATTTGCCATTCTCCACTCTTCAAAGTTGCTGTTGGCGATCGTCATCAAATACTCGATGAGTGCTGAAGGCGGATAACCATCGTCCAAGAAGTAAGAGACGGCCGCTTCGGGGTCTTTGCGTTTGCTGAGTTTGCGCTTGTTTCCTTCATCCAGTTTCATGATGACGGGAAGGTGAGCATACTCCGGAGCTTTCCACGCCAAGGCTTCAAAAAGTTCAACGTGAATCGGTAAGGAAGAAAGCCATTCTTCGCCACGGGTTACCGTTGTGGTCCGCATGAAGTGATCATCCACCGCATGGGCAAAGTGATAGGTCGGAAGACCATCGCTCTTAAGAATGACGATATCTTGGTCGTTTTGCGATAAGAATAAGTCGCCCCGGATTAAATCGTGGACTTGGATGTAGCGTTCGTGATTGCCTTGGCTGCGGAAACGGAGAACAAATTTATCCCCGTGAAGGATCCGTTCATAGGCTTCATCGACGCACAAATCGCGGTAAGTCGCGAATTTGCCGTAATATCCGGGAACGATCTTCATGCTCTCTTGTTCGGCCCGGAGCCGTTCCAAGTCTTCGGTCGTGGCAAAACAAGGATAAGCATTGCCATCGACGATCATTTTTTTGATGACCGTTTTGTAAATCGAGGCGCGTTCACTTTGTTTATAAGGACCATAAGCCCCTTTTTCTTTTGTGCCTAAATAACCTTCATCCGGGTTCACTCCGAATTCACGGAGTTGGTTGATGAGGGTGTCCCCGCTGCCTTGAATTTCGCGTTTGGTGTCGGTATCTTCAAGACGAATGAAAAAGACACCCCCGCTTTGATGGGCCACTGTGCGGGCAATCATCGCCGTGAAGAGACTTCCGGTATGTAGAAAACCGGTGGGCGAGGGAGCAAAACGCGTGACACGTGCACCTACAGGCAAATCCCGTTCAGGATATCTTTTTTCAAGATCCTCCACACTTTCGTGGATGTCCGGAAAAATGAGTTCGGCAAGTTCGTTACGAGTCTTCATGGGAACACCTTCTTTGAGTATTTTCCATTTTACCATAGAAGCCACTTTTGGGGCCAAGGGAAAACTGTTTTTAAAATACTTGAAATCATAAATATCGTCCGTTATAATAATGAAGCGTCGCAGGTGTAGTTCAGTGGTAGAACACTACCTTGCCAAGGTAGTTATGCGGGTTCGATTCCCGTCACCTGCTCCAGCGAAGC
>JACCEE010772057.1_pt1 | contig 10939 bp, 11 predicted proteins | sample 7449931 | NCBI WGS metagenome assembly JACCEE01 (sample SAMN15323457, study PRJNA562643) | freshwater metagenome | isolation source: river surface water | place: USA:Blue River Watershed | collected 2017-08-19 | reverse complement strand
TCATCTTCCGTATGATTTCTAAAAAGAAACAAAGGAGATAAAAGGCCTTGTGATCAGTGCGTATTTTATCGTGATGCCAAAGGAGACTCCATTCACGAGCTGTATGGAGCTGCTCACCACTTTGATTATCTTTTCTGTTACTACGTTGAAGTTCCACTTTAAGCATAAAGCCCAATTCTAAAATAGAACTTTTCTTTTTTGTTCCTCCCCCACGTCCTCCATGGAAAATACATTGGATTTTCTTTCCATTGCGGAGAAGAAGAGTGCCGATAATATCGCGCTCGGCATAGGGGGTTTTAGTAATTAGAAGACCTTCGACTTTGGTTTGCATTAAGCGGCCTTACTCACTGTCACTTTTAAATTTAATTTAGCTCTTCGAACCTGTTCCTGCAAAAGAACCGAAACAAAGCTCTCAGATGAATAGCCCATAATTTTCCCTAAAAGAGCTGCTTGCTTGATCGTCGCGTCGCGCCTTCCTTTTTCAATATCACAAATAAGTCCACGGGAAACACCAGCTTTTCTGGCAAGCTCTGCTTGGCTAATTTCATCACAAACCCTTAATGAATGAAGCAGGCTTCCGAACTTTAATGGACCACAAATTTTCTCTATAAATTCTTTGGCATCTTTATTTTTAGTAGTCATGTTTATTAACCTCTACCACTTCAATAAACTCGATGATTGCATTTTAGCGCACTTCATAAATCGCACGGTAAGATCGACTTAAACGTATGGAACGCTGGCCTTCACGATTTCCCCTCAAGGGTTCATCATGAAAACTTTTCATAATTCTTACATGGCGTATGCCAAATTCGCTTACAGCCCCCACCCAATAATCAAACTTTTTTTGTATATGTTTTGGCAGAATAAAATAATCTTTTTCTGCCTTAGGCGTCAATCTAACACAAAAGATATCCATAAAGTACTCCTTTTTGAGTACAAGATTTTTAATCACTCAAAACTAAGCAAAAGCTTCCACTTCACTTTAAAATCAAAGAAAAACTCTTTAAGAAAACGCTTAGCTTTTCCTTTTATATTTTCTTCAAACTCATCAAAGCTAAAGAGTTCATAAGTCTCGCCTTTGCGTCCCCCACGACCGGCCATCTGCAGCCAAAAATCCTTGCGGCCTAGGGCTTCGCCAATAAAGACCTTTGATAAAGGCGGAAGATTGACTCCGTGGCTTAAGGCGGAAGTAGAAAAGATCACTTGAGGTTCAGAATCTTTTTTAAGGGCCTCGATAAAACTCTGAACCTCCCCTCCCTTGCAACCTAAGGCTTTAATGTTTCTTCGTTCACAAAAATCCAACCATTGATCGACCTCAGAACGGCGTGAACAAAAATATAGAAAGGTTTCTTTCTTCTGATGAAGGAGTTCATAAATAAAACGTCTCCTAAACATTTCTGGAAAGAATGAAAAATAAAAATGCTTATAGCTAGGAGGCTTGAGAAGGGTTTGATTACCCAGATTAATTAAAAATAGATGATCCATAGAAAGGGAAAATTCAAACTTCCACCTCTCAATAAGTTTAGGCTCCATCGTGGCACTTAAGCCCAAGATAGGAGCTTTGCTTAAGGCCAGGCTCATCAAAGATTCAAAAAGAAGAGGTCTAAAACTTTCTCCCCAAAGATAAAAAAGATGAAACTCATCAATGACAATGAGAGGACGTTTCTCCAAACTTTCTATGTAATCATAGAACTCACTCCGGAGACACTCAGGAGTAGCAATTAAGAAAGGCTTACTCGCCTTATGAAATTTCTTTTGCACTTCCCGCCACTCACCCTGGCCCTCAAGGTAAAAAACCTCCTTGGATTTCTTAAAGCGTTCATGTACCTCAAGGGCCAAAGCTCGCAGGGGGGAAATAAAAACAATTCCTCTTTCCCCCTCTCGCCAAAGCTCTTCTATCATACGAGTTTTTCCCCAGGCGGGAGGGGCCAGGAACAAGACAAAGGAGGAATCGGGAATGAGATGTAAACTTGCCATGCCACTTTGCTTGCAAAAGGACAAACAAGTTTACTGTTCTTTAAGTGAAAGAAATTCTTAGTGATTTTTTTTGACGGGAGAAAAAATTGAAGGGAGAGAAAGTCAAAATTTGAACTAGAGGCTTTTCACGATCTCTTCAAAAACCTTTGGCGGCACAAACTGATTGAGGCAGATCATACTCTCACAAGTTTCCAGTCCACAATAATGAGAGGTTTTGGTACGGCAAGGGAGGTTTTCATAAAAGAAAAACTTATGTTTTTCTCTGTCGTAAGGGTGCCACTCGAAAGGCTCCTCAGGTCCAAAGAAAGTATAGGTCTTCATTCCTAGAGCGACGCAAAGATGCTTCATCCCTGTGTCGTTACCAATATAAAGCTTAGCCCCAGAAAGCTCATAGGGAAGTCTCTCAAGCCCTGCTTTAATAAACTTCACTCTTGGCAAGGGATTTAGGCTTTTGAAATCAGCTTCTAATTTTTCATCTTGGGAAGAATTCGAAAGAGGAATCAAAATTTCTAAATCCTCATCTTTTTTTAGAAGCATATCAGAGAGATACTTGTAGTACTTCAAAGGCCACATCTTGGTTTTTCGTGTGGCCACAATTCCAAAGACGATTTGCTTTTTAAAAAGTTTTTCTTCTGAACTCTGAACGACCTGCATGCGAGGTTCATATTTAAAAAAACTTGCAAGCGTTGCCTCAGGAAAAGATCTTTGCACCGCTTTTAAAGCACACTCCAAATCTCTTTCAATGGCCGGTGCCCTCTTCGTTTCATTATGATTATGAAAAACATAAGGGGTGCGAGTGAGCAGACAAAAAATCTTAAAAAACTTTGCGGTTCTCCCTCGTTGGTGAAGCTCAACAACCAAGTCAAACTTTTTTGATGCCAGAAGTAAAAAGAGAGAAAAAAAGTCACGTACTCCTTGAAGCTTCAGAGGCAAATAAGAATCTGCGTCGGTACGCACTCCTTGAAATAAAGGAAAAATCCACTGTGGAACCAGATAAGTAACTTTTGGATTTGCTAAGGCACCCTTCAAGTAGGTTATACTAGAAAGGCCGATGATCGCATCGCCCATAGCGCGATTTTTGACGACTAATATGTTTTTGGGCAAGGATCCTTTTCCCATGCAAGCTCTCATCTCTGGTTTTACTTTTATCCGTCATGGACTCACTCTAGGTTACCCCATAAAAGAGAGCATTGAAAGTCTTGAACCGCTTTGTGATCAAATTGTCATCACAGTAGGTTTTGACGATCCCGAACTTGAAAAAGATGATGGAACCTACCAATATCTTCGCGATCATTTCCGTCATAAAAAATTTCTTTTTCAACGTTCACACTGGGACCCCAAGATGAAAAGCAAGGGCCTCGTACTTTCCCAACAAAGCAATTATTCTCTTCGTGAATGCCGAGGTAAGTACTGTCAATACTTACAAGCTGACGAAGTTCTTCATGAGAAAGATCTTCAAAAGATTCATAATGCTGTTTTAGAAATGGAAAAAAATCCTAAAGTTCAAGGTCTTGTTTATGATTTCCTCCACTTCTATTCCTCCTCCGAAATCATACGGCATTCCTACCCCCTTTATCGCCGCGAAGTTCGTCTTATTCGCAATAAAGTCGGTTCAAAATCTTGGCAGGATGGCCAAGGCTTCCGAAGCAAAGATGAAAAGCCTCTCCTCTGTCAACATAGTGGAGCTCAAATTTTTCACTATGGAGCCGCCTTGAAAGAGACACTCTATAAAGAAAAGAATAAAACCCTTCAGGAGCTTTATCCTGAAAAGAAATTAGTCCTTCCTGAAAAGTACGAACATCTCTGGGGTCTACGTTCTTTCAAGGATTCTCACCCAGAACTTATGAAAGATTGGATTGAGAAAAACAAAAATGAGTTGGACGTCCTCAAACAAGCGCCTAAGCACCAGGCAAAAAATCTCCTTTTTGCTACGGCGGATTTTATAGAGGGCTTGACAGGGATGAGGCCTTGCGAATACAAGAATTTCAAACTGATTTAACTTAAAAAAAAGGTTGGCCCATGCTTCATAAAATCGAAAATCTTTTAAATGACCAAATCCGCCCTGCCCTCGCCGCTCATGGTGGCAACGTAGAACTCGTCGATGTTAATAACAATAAAGTTTACCTCCGCCTCCAAGGTGGTTGCCAAGGCTGTGCAGGTGCACGCTCTACTTTAAAAGACGGCATCGAACGCATCATCCGCGCTCAATTTCCAGAAATTGAGGAAGTCGTTGATGTGACAGACCACGGCGGCGGTCACGATCCTTTCATGGGTTAATTATTTTTTCAGAACAACGCGCTTTCGTACGAGCTCGACTTCTTCAAGGTTGAGCTCGGCGAAAATAAGCTTCTCGCCTTCGTCTGCTTCTGCCAAAACCTCGCCCCAGGGATTCACGATCATTGAATGCCCCCAAGTCTCAGTCTTCTCATTATTTGGTCCCCATTGATTGCAGGCCACCACAAAACATTGGTTTTCGATAGCGCGAGCACGCACCAAGATATTCCAATGGCCGGCCTTACCTGTGGGAACGGTAAAAGCCGAAGAAATAGAAAGAAGATTGGCTCCCTGATCTCGATAGTCTTGGTAAAGACGAGGAAAACGCAAGTCAAAACAAATAGAAAGACCTATTTTGAGAGGGCCACACTCGATAAGCTTAGGAGTTTTTCCCTCAGTAAAAAGCTCTCCCTCATCTACTTTTTTATCAGGAAGATTACAGCGAAAGAGATTGATCTTGTCATAAAAGCCCAGATCCTTTCCCTCTTTATCAAAATTCAAAGCGCGATTTAAAACTTCGCCCTTTTCACTCTCATAACAAACAGATCCTCCAAGAATAGCGATAGAAAATTCGCGGGCCAATTTTTGGAGATTTTCAAAATGAGCATTGCCTTTTTTTACTAGAGATAAAGGACGCTCCATCCCTACTGGCATAGAGTAGAAAACTTCAGGAAGAAAGACCGCTTCGACTTGTTCCCTTTTGGCTTCCTCTAAAAACTTTCTAATTTTAGAAAGATTTTCTTCTGGAAGAAGAGTCGAACAAAGTTGAATCAGTCCTACTTTCATTTTATTCCTCGAGATTTTTTCCAATCGCGTAGTAATTCAAACCTGAACCTATCACCTTGGAACGCTTATAAAGATTTCTAGCATCGAAGACCACAGGAACTCTTAAGCGGTTTTTGATTTCTATAAAATCTGGAGCTCTGAACTCGCTCCATTCAGTCATGATCACAAGTCCATCAGTCTCACTGACGCAATCGTACTTGTTCGTCATGATTTTAGTTTTGCCTTTGGTATCAATATGGCTTTCCATAATGCCGTGAAAGTTCTTAGCCCCTTCTGGATCATAAAACTTAACAGTGGCCCCAGCGCGAATGAGAGACTTCGCCATAGAGATCGCTGGGGATTCACGAACGTCGTCAGTATTTGGTTTAAAGGCCACGCCCCAGAAAGCAAAAACTTTTCCAGAGAGATCATTGTTGAAGTGGCGTTTCATTTTGGTAAACATGTAAACTTTTTGAGCTTCGTTGACCGCTTCTGTTGCCTTGGCCACTTCGAGTTCTAGGCCATATTCACGGGCGGTGTGGATGATCGCCTTCACGTCTTTAGGAAAACAGCTGCCACCGTAACCTGGGCCTGCGTAAATAAAGTGAGGGCCAATGCGCTTATCTGAGGCCATGCCTTTTCTCACTTCATCAACATCCGCTCCAGTTAAATCACAAAGCTTGGCGATGTCATTGATAAAAGAAATCTTGGTGGCCAGCATGGCATTAGCGGCATACTTGGTCATTTCAGCAGAGAGGTTACTCATAAGAAAAATAGGATTGCCCTGACGAACAAGAGGGGCATAGAGCTCTTCCATAGCTTCAGCGGCATACTTTTCTTTAAAGCCGATCACCACACGATCAGGACGCATAAAATCGTCAATGGCAGAACCTTCTTTTAAGAATTCTGGATTGTTCACAAGATAAAATCTTTTAGTGGTATTTTCAGCAATATACTTTCTAAATTTCTCACAAGTTCCTACGGGAACAGTGGACTTGATGACGATGATGGTATCATCACTAATTTCTTTGGCCACAGCTTGAGCAGCTTGTTGGAGATATTCGAGATTAGCAGCCCCATTTTCTGCAGAGGGAGTTCCTACGGCCAAAAAAACGGCCTTGGCATCTTTGACTGAATCATAGGAAGTCGAAAATTTGATACTTCCGGCTTTCATGTTTTTAGTGATCATCTCACTTAAACCAGGCTCATAAATAGGAGATTCGCCACGATTGAGCTTTTCAATAATTTCCGGACGAATATCTACGCAAGTCACATCATGTCCTAATTCAGCAAAACAAACACCACTGACTAAACCGACGTAACCTGTTCCAATCATTGTGACTTTCATCAAAAAACTCCCTCACGTAATTTTTCCACAGCATAGACTAACTCGCGTCATTTAGCTAGACCATGATTGCTGCGTTTGATATAACACGATCAATCATTACAAGGGTTTTGCCATGCTTAAAACGCTTCTCAAATTCCTCTTTGCGGGACTCATTATTTATTGGCTTGTCGCAAAGGGCCAACTCGATTTTTCTCTTCTTCTTCAAACTTGGAATTTTAAGGCTTCCCTTTTTGTCATGATTGGCGTCATTGTGGCCAATATTATTCTCACCAGTTACCGCTGGAAACTCTTGGTCGCCACTCATTCTAAAGAAAAACTTCCTCTTAAAAATATGATAGGCCTCACTTGGATAGGCTGCTTTTTTAGTAGTGTCCTTCCTGGAGCTGTGACTGGGGATTTTATCAAGCTACTCTACGCTCGCGATTTAGATAAAAAACTCTCCAAAACCTTTCTTCTAAGCACTATCTTTTTAGACCGCTTTCTTGGTCTTTTTGCCCTCCTCGGTTTAGCTAGTTTTTTTAGCCTTCTTGACTATAAGCTCTTAGGAGAAAAAGGAGCTCAGCTTACTCATTTAGCCCATGTAAATTTCTTTCTTTTTGCTATCTGTTTGGGTTTTTTTCTTGTTCTTTTCGTTCCAAAATTTTTACAAACGAAAGTCTTAACTCTCTTTTTGCGTTTCCCTGTGATCGGGACTCGTCTCGAAAAAACTGTGCGTGAAACATGGATTGTAGGTGAACAAAAAAAGACTCTCGTTTTTTGCGTTTTTATTAGCCTTGCAGTTCAAACCTTGAGTGTCTTCGGTTTTTGGTTTCTTATTGGCCCCTTCCTCAATACTCCTCTAACCTTAGCTAACGCCTTCACCTGTATTCCAGCAGGCTTCGTCACTATAGCAATTCCAATTTCACCAGCAGGTTTAGGCGTCGGTCACTTGGCCTTTGCTAAACTTTTTGAATTCTTTGGAGTGACTGGGGGAGCTTCTCTTTTTAATATCTATTTCATCCTCGCCGTTTGTATCAACATTATCGGAGTTATCCCTTACTTGATGTACGGTAAGCGCCACTCCTTAAAAGAAGCAAGCGAGCTTTCTGAAAATGAAGGCTAATTAGAAAGCGAAGATCTTTTGAGCGTCGATATGGCCATAACGCTTCCAACGGGTCTTCAAGCTTTCAAGAGTGAATAAAAAGCAAAGCTCTTGGTGGGGATCATCAAATTGCCCTATGCGCTTGGCTTCTTTCTTGAGAAGTTGCTTCACGTCTTTAGGAAGAACAGTCTGGCCATCCATCAAATAGAACTGTCCATCTACAGTCACCATGCGACCGACAAAGGTGTCACCTTTGATAAAAGTAGGGATAAGATGGGCATCAGAAATCACATGTTTTTTATGAGAAATCATATCCTGAACAACAACATGTTTGTGTGAATCCTCTCCAAGAAATTCAAAGAGAGAGTGCTTCACATGCAAAAGGGCCTGAGCCACTTTTTCATCGACCCCATATTTTAAAAGATAATTCTTAATCGGTGTACGTATGTCTTTACGAGAAACAAAGTGAAGAAGATACCAGTCATTGAAACCATTCATGCGGGCTTCATAATCATCATCTTCTTCAAGAAGTTTGCCAGTCAAAATAAAATACTCTTCCTTGGCTTCAAGGAGGGTTTCATAATGCTCACCAGAAGTGTACTCGATGAGGGCCTGATGATAGTGTCTTCTAATTTCTTCAATCATGCGATGATTCTACTCGTCAACTTTCAAAACGGCCAGAAATGCTTCTTGTGGGACTTCGACGTTACCTACTGTTTTCATACGCTTTTTACCCTCTTTTTGCTTTTCTAAGAGTTTGCGTTTACGAGTAATGTCGCCCCCATAACACTTGGCCAAAACGTTTTTACGAAGGGCCTTAATTGTTTCACGGGCCACCACTTTTGCCCCGATCGCTGCTTGAACTGCAATATCAAACTGCTGACGATCAATAAGCTTTTGAAGCTTGCTCGTAAGGTTACGACCTTTAAACTGAGCAGAATCACGGTGGCAAATCACAGAAAGGGCGTCGACCTTGTCGCCATTTAAGAGTACATCGAGTTTCACCAGAGCAGAAATCTTATACTCGGATAACTCGTAGTCCATACTGGCGTAGCCTTTGGTAAGACCTTTGAGCTTATCGTAGAAATCATAAACCATTTCACTAAGAGGAATCTCATAAGTGAGCTGGATACGATCAGTCGTGATGTACTTAATATCTTGCTGAATGCCACGACGTTCTTCACAGAGCTTGAAGATATTTCCCACAAACTCATTAGGCACGTGAATCGTAACCTTGACGTAAGGTTCGCTGATGCTCTCAATGAGAGTGGTGTCTGGCATATCATTGGGGTTGTCGATTTCCATCTCCTCCCCATTGGTTTTTTTCACTTTGAAACTACAAGAAGGCGCAGTGGAAATGAGGTTGAGTTCAAACTCGCGCTCCAAACGCTCTTGAATGATATTCATATGAAGAAGGCCCAAGAAACCGCAGCGGTAACCAAAGCCTAGGGCTTTTGAAGTCTCTGGAACGTAGGTAAAAGAAGAATCATTAAGGGCTAATTTTTCTAGAGCGTCTTTCAAAATTTCATAGTCGTTAGATTCAACAGGAAAAATCCCGCAAAACACCATGGGCTTAATTTCTTTATAGCCAGGAAGGCTAGGGGTCTCACGCTTGGCTGAGTGAATAACCGTGTCGCCAATCTTCACATCACGAAGAACTTTAATACCACAAATAATCTGTCCAACCTCACCCGCACGCAGTTCATTAACTTCTGTGAAGTAAGGCTTATTAATACCAAGTTTTAAAACTTCATATTCATTGCCAGAGTATTTTAACGAAATTTTATCTTTTAATTTTACAGTCCCTTCAAAAATACGACAAAGAATGACCACCCCTTGATAAGGGTCAAACCATGAGTCGAAGATAAGGGCCTGAAGAGGCTTTTCAGGATTTCCGGTTGGAGGAGGAATGCGTTTGACGATAGTCTCAAGGAGACCTTGAATTCCAAGGCCTGCTTTAGCAGAAACTTCTGGGGCATCGTTCGTATCGAGACCAATAATCTCTTCCACCTCTTTTTTCACCTTTTCAGGATCGGCATGAGGAAGATCGATTTTATTAATAACAGGGATAACCTCAAGATCATTTTCTAAGGCCATATAAACGTTAGCCAAAGTTTGAGCCTCTACGCCTTGAGAGGCGTCCACCACCAAGATGGCCCCATCGCACGAAGCCAAGGAACGGCTGACTTCATAGGTAAAGTCCACGTGCCCCGGAGTATCGATGAGATTCAGCTGATACTCTTGACCATTTTGGGCCTTATAGTTCAAACGAACTGTTTGGGCCTTAATGGTAATCCCACGTTCTTTCTCGATATCCATGTTATCGAGGAACTGCTCGCTCATCTCGCGCTTACTGACTGTGCCAGTTGCTTCGAGAAGGCGATCCGCTAAAGTGGATTTCCCATGGTCAATATGAGCAATGATCGAAAAGTTTCGAATAAATTTTGTTTCCATAATGTGGGAGCAAGTCTATCAATGATGTTGGAAAACGTCGAGAGAGAGCACCATCAAATAATAGTCTAAAGAGCTTTCTTTGCCCCTAATGGGAATAATGTTGCCATAGCCATCAAAAACAAGGGGTCTATCCTCCCCTTCCGACTTGGTTGGAGTCACCAACTTATCTGATTTTTCGCTAACTTGCGCTATGGCTTGCTCTTCTGCCTCGGTTTTAAGCTCTTCGGCTACATCTTTTTCACCTTTGCGACCGAAAATCTTAATACGGGCGTTTTCAATTTTTGAGCGGCGCTTAATGGCCAATTCAAAACTTTCAATAATCGTCATTGGCATGAGGGTTTCCCTCATTTCTTTATTAATCACATCTTCTGACTGGAGTTGAAGGAGGGAAAAGACCGTATTGTTCATATACATAATCTTTCCTTCAGCGTTGGCCACCAAAACTGGCTTTTTGACCAAGTTGGCCAGGGCATCGAACTTTCTATGCTCAAGCGAAATGCGATCCGTTCGAAGTTCGTCAAACTCCTTGAAGTTCTCGATCATCTTGTTCATTTCGTTAGCGATCTCACCGATTTCATCTTGCTGAGTATAGTAGATGGAAACGTCAAAATTACAGTTTTGAAGTTCGCGAATGGCGTCTTTGATCTTTTTAAAAGGAAGGGCGATCTTACCAGGAATCACTAGGCCCAAAATAATGGTGCCCAAGAAGCCGATAATAAGAGTGATCATCATACTGCGCTTGGTATCATTGATGACCTTACGAACCTTCTTATCTCTCTCTGTTCCTTGAACGTACTGATAGTCTTGAAACTCAGAATAGGATTCCAAAATCTTATCGGCCAACTCTCCGATACTCGCCATACCAGCAGCATCACGATGAAAAAGAGAGGCTTTATTTAAGACCACTTTGAGGGAATCCACATAAGATAACATCTGGGCGATGACTTTTTTAATATCTGGGTCCTGATACAAGGTATCTAAGCTTTGAAGTTGAGAAGTAAAACTTTCGCAAAGAGAAGTAATCCTTTCAACCATAGGGC
>JACCEE011148476.1_pt1 | contig 10940 bp, 9 predicted proteins | sample 7449931 | NCBI WGS metagenome assembly JACCEE01 (sample SAMN15323457, study PRJNA562643) | freshwater metagenome | isolation source: river surface water | place: USA:Blue River Watershed | collected 2017-08-19 | reverse complement strand
CGCATCTGGGACCCCTTCTTCACCACGAAGGCCGCCGGCGAGGGCCTCGGGCTCGGGCTGGCTCTCGTCCAGCGTATCGTCGTCGACGACTTCGGCGGGAACATCGAGCTCGTCCCAGCGGAGACGTCGGACGCGGACATGCCGTGGCGTCCCATCGGCGCGTGGTTCCGGGTGACCTTCCCGCGCGCGCCTGCGCCGCGGGAGGGAGCGGTTTCGGCCTGAGAGTCTCCGAAGGCCGCCCTCCAATGGCGGCCGCGAGGGGGGCGGGCCCCCTCCCGTCCCAGGATGCCCGCGTTCGAAGCCGCGTCAGGTCGTGTTGGCGAACCAGGACGGCGACGGCTTCCCGAAGAGGTAGCCCTGGAGGAGGTGCACCCCGCAGGCGCGTGCGGCCGCGGCCTCGTCCTCCGTCTCGACGCCCTCGGCCACGATCTCGGCGCCGGTCGCGCTGGCGAAGCTCGCGAGGAGCTGGAGGAGCCGCTGACGACGCGTGTCGAGGTGCACGCCGCGCACGATCGACATGTCGACCTTGATGAACGCCGGCTGGAGCTCCGCGAGGACGGCGAGGCTGTTGAACCCGCTCCCGAGGTCGTCGACCGCGATGCGGAAGCCGAGCTTCGTGAGGGCCTCCAGCGCGGCGTCGGCGTTCCTGAACTCGCCCAGACGCGCGCGCTCCGTGATCTCGAGGACGATGCGGTGGGCGTGGGGGGCGAGCGGGCGGAAGCTCTCGACCACGTCGGGGTCGGCGAACTGTGCGGGGTGAACGTTCACGAACAAGAGCGGATCGGGCGGGAGCGCCGCGATCCCGACGCCCACGAGGCGGTTCAACGCCGCGCCGAGGACCGTGACCCGGCGACAACGCTCGGCGGCCTCGATCACTGCCAGCGGGTTGTTGAGGCGTGCGTGACGACTGCGGAGGAGCAGCTCCAACGCGGTGTTCCCGCCGTCGTGCGCACGCACGATCGGCTGGGCCGCGTAGAAGAGGAGGTCGTCGTCGAGGCACTCCTGGAGGAGCGCGGCCTGGACCTCCGCGTCGCTCGTGGAACCGACCACGTTCCGCACGTGGTGGCTCGTGGCCTCGAGGGCGTGGACCTCTGCCTGCAGGGACTCGACCTGGAACGGGCGCACGAGGACCCGGTGCGCCAGCGCGCCCAGCGCCGCGTGACGGTCGTCGGGGACGACCGGGGCGAGGAGGAGGAGGCGCAGCGTCTCCGGGGACCGATGGCGCGCGGCGTCGAGGAGTCGCGCCGCCTCTTCGAGACCCGCCGAGTCCGTCACGACGAGGACGTCGACCCGAGCGAGATCGAGGTGGTCCAGCGCGGGTGCGAGGCCCGCACAGACCTGCACGGTACGTTCCGGGAACTCCAGGAGACGAGCGTAGGTACGTCGCAGGTCGGCATCGGATTCGGCCACGACCACGTAGGCGGGACGCGGGTGCGCGGCAGGGGACGGTGGCATGTGCACGAGGGTAGCACACCGCGGACACAGCCATGAAGCGTGTGGTGCGCGCGCTCCCGACGCGGGTGGTCCGTCTTCTTCATCCCCACGGTCCGCCCGCCTGGTGAAGGGTCGTCACCCTGTCGCGCGCGCCGCCGCGATCACCCGCGTCACGAGGGCGTCTTCCTCCTCGGGGAGCACGGCCCGCGGGTCGAAGCGCAGGCCCCCGTCATGGATGCGCGCCACGACGGCGGGCGTGCCCGTGCGCAGCCTCCGGGCCATGGCGTCCGCGTCGGGCACGTCGAGCACGACGACCCACGTCGGGAGGCCCTCGCCGGGGAGGGCGCCGCCCCCGGTGAAGCCCTCGTCGCGGGTCACGCGGACGGAGAGGCCCGCGGCGCGCCAGGCCGTGGCGAACGCCTCGGCGCGGGCGTGCACGTCCGGGAGGGAGGTGCGGAGCATCGCGACGGCGGGGGGAACCACGCCGGCGTGCAGCTCGCGGAGCGTGGCCTCCAGCGCGCCGAGGACGAGGCGATCCAGCCGGAGCGCCCGGTAGAGGGGGTGCCGCCGCAGCTTCTGGACGAGGTCTGCGCGCCCCGCCACGATTCCGGCCTGCGGTCCGCCGAGGAGCTTGTCCCCGGAGAAGCAGACGAGATCGACGCCGTCGGCGAGCACCTCCCGCGCCGTGGGTTCGCCCAGACCCTCGACGAGCGCGCCGCTCCCGAGGTCCTCGAGGTAGAGCACCCCCGCCGCGCGCGCGACGCCCGCGGTCTCCACCCGCGTCGGGGCTTCCACGAAGCCCGTCACCTTGAAGTTCGACGGGTGTACGCGCAGGATCGCCGCCGTGTCGGGACCGATCCCCGCCGCGAAGTCCCGCGCCCGCGTGCGGTTCGTGGCGCCGACCTCGCGCAAGCGCGCCCCGCAGGCTGTGATCACCTCGGGGATGCGGAAGGCCCCGCCGATCTCGACGAGCTCCCCGCGGGAGACCACGACCTCCTTCCCCTGCGCGATCGTCGTGAGCATGAGGAGCACGGCCGCGGCGCAGTTGTTGACGACGACCGCGTCCTCGGCGCCGGTGAGCGCCCGCAAGAGCGGAGTGACCCCAGCGAGGCGCTCGCCGCGGCGACCCGTCTCGAGGTCCAGTTCGAGGTTCGAGTAGCCCTCCGCGAGGGTCCTCACCGCGTCGGCGGCGCCGCGCGAGAGGGGCGCCCGGCCGAGGTTGGTGTGCAGCACGATTCCCGTGGCGTTGATGACGCGTCGTAACGCGGGCATACGCGACGCCGCGATCTGCTGCGCGAGCGCCGCGCTCCAGTCGTCCGGTGCGGGGGCGCCCGCGCGCACCTCGGCGACGAGGGCGCGTGCCTCGCGGACGGCGACCTCGTGGGGGACGTCCGGCACGCTCCGGGCGAGGCGATCGACGCTGGGGAGGGAGCGGTAGTCCATCGGGCGTCCGTATCGGCTAGGCTGGCGCGTGACCATTCTCCTCTACGCGCTCGCGACGGTGGCGGCGGTGCTCCTCGCCACGCGGGTCTCCCGCATCGACCGGCAGGACCCGCTCCCCGCGGACCCGCTCCTCCGCGCCTTCGCGCGCTTCTGCTGGACCCTCGTCTTCACCTACCTGGGCTTCACGCTCTACCTCCTGCCCGGTCTCGACCTCGCGCGGTACCTGAGCGTCGCGGGGGCGTGCTTCCTCCCGCTCACGCTGCTCCAGCTCCTCGACTGTTTCTTCGACCGACCGCCCTCGCGGATCCGCCCGCAGCTCGCCGTGGCGGCCCCGCTCGTAGCGGTGGCATTTCCCGTCGTCGACCTCTTGTTCTACCGGGATGTCCCGCACGCCTCGCCGCCGGAGATCGTCGCGGGGATCTACATCTTCGGGGGCCTGCTCCTGCCGCTGCGTCGTCTCTGGACGCTGCACGCCACGAGCGAGGACCGCGTCGAGCGCGCACGCCTGCGCTACCTGTTCGCGCTCACGGCCACCGCCGTGGGGTTCTCGGCCGTGGAGGCTGTCGCGCGCGTGCTGGGGGCGACGCCGGGCGCGGAGCTCCCGTTCCTCGTGCGGTCGGCGGTGCTCCAGGGTGCCTTCCCGCCGCTCGGGGCGATCTTCACGGTCTTCCTGCTCTACTTCCTGTTCCAGGTCATCACCGTGCACCGCCTGCTCGACCTGGCGGAGATCTTCAGCCGCATCGCGGTGGTGTCGGTGGCCGGGGTCGCGCTCGTCGCGATGGATGCGCTCTCGGTGGCGGAGCTCATGGGGGCCTACCGCTTCTACGGGGTGCTCCAGGCCTTCGTCGCGAGCTGCCTCTTCCTCCTGGCGTGGGACCCCTTGAAGCCGCAGCTGGAGGCGCTGTTCGGGCGGGTGTTCAACCGACGGGGGCGCGCGCTCGATGAAGCCATCGCAGAGGTGGACGCGGCGCTGGCGCGGGTCCTCTCGCCGGACGCCTTCGCCGGCGATGTCGTGCAGGCGCTCGTGGGCAGCGGTCGGGTGACGAGCGCGACGCTCTATCTCTGGGACGAATCGCGGCGGGCCTACGCGCTCCGTGCGGAGCGCGCCGGGGGGGCCGAAGCGCGCAAGCCGACGCTCCTCGTCACCCGTGCCTTCGCGCAGGGCTTCGCGAACGGTGTCCCCGCCCTCGTGCGCGATGCCCTCGCCCGACGTGTCGCGCGCGCGCCGGACGCCCCCGACGCGGGCCGTCTGGAAGTCCTCGACGCGATGGGCGCCGACCTCGTGGTCCCGTTTCGCGCGGGGGATGTCATCCTGGGCTGGCTGGGCCTGCGGGACGAAGACGAGGTCGAGGCCTTCGCGGGCGACGAGGTCCGCCGCCTCGCCGCCTGTGCCGCGCGGGCCGCCACGGTCCTCGAGACCCTCCGCGAGTTCGAGAAGCTCCGCGACGAGACCCGCCTCGAGGCGCTCGGCACCATGGCCGCGGGCCTGGCGCACGAGATCCGCAACCCCCTCGCGGGGATCAAGGGCGCCGCGCAGTACCTCCACGTCGGGCGCGAAGGGCCCGACGCCGAGATGGTGCAGGTGATCATCGACGAGGTCGACCGCCTCGACGGCGTCGTCCGCCAGTTCCTCGACTACGCACGGCCGTTCCGCGGCGGACGGGACCCCGTGGACGTGGCGCGGGTGGTCCGGCGGGCGGTGCAGGTCCTCGAGCGGATCGGCCTTCCCGACGGCGTGCGCGTGGAAATGGTGCTCGAGGCTGGATTGCCGGAGGTACCGGGGGACGCGGGGCGTCTCCAGCAGGTGCTCCTCAATCTCTGCCAGAACGGGGTACAGGCGATGCGCGCGGGCGGTGGCGCCCTCCGCGTGCGCGCGCGCCTCGGGACCTTCCGCGACCCGAAGGCACGCGGGGCCGAGGCCCTCGAGGTGGTGGTCGAGGACGAGGGCGTCGGGATCGCGCAGGAGGACATCGACCATCTCTTCGTCCCGTTCTGGACGACGCGCGCGGAGGGGACCGGGCTGGGCTTGGCGATCAGCCGTCGCATCGTGCAGGCGCACGGCGGCGAGCTCGACGTGCGGAGCGAGGTGGGACGCGGGTCGGCGTTCACCGTGCGCCTGCCGCTCGTGCGGGAGGATCCCGGCACCGACGAGGTCCCGTCCGGTTCTTCGCGTCCGGTGCCGACGACCAGCGCCACCCTCACGACGAGCGACGCCCCGGCGTGAGCGCACGCGACGACGCGCGGGGAGCGCGGGGCTACATCCTCGCGGGGGGACGTTCCACGCGCTGGGGTTCGGACAAGGCGGTCGCGGTGGTGGAGGGGCGCGCGTTGGCGCTCCACGCTGCGGTGGCCCTCCGCGCGGCGGGGTTCGCGCCCTGGCTCGTGGCGCGGGAGACTCGTCCCGTCCTCGGGCTCCGGGAGATCCTCGAACCCGACGGTCCCCTGCACCCGGCGTGGGGTCTCGCGCACGCCCTCGGTGACGCCCGCGCGTGCGGCGCGGCGGGCGCCCTCTGCCTCCCCTGCGATCTCGTCGGGGTGACGGGCGCGGACGTCGCGGTGCTCGCGGGCGCGGGCGCCCTCGCGCGGGAGCAGCCCCTGGCGGGGTGGTGGCCGCTCGTCGGGCCGACGGGGGAGGACGTGATCGCGGTGCTGCTCGACGCGGCGCGGAACGGCGCGCGGATGCGCGCGGTGGCGGCAGGCCTGGGGCTCCCGGAGGCGGCGGTCGGTCCGTGGCGGAACGCGAATCGGCCGATGGACTGACTGGCACGTCGTGGCCCGCGTCGCGAAGAGGGGACGAAGCCGCGGGGGGAGGCGTTACGGAGGGGGGCGCGCGCCCCCCTCCGTCCCCTGCATCTCCGGTTAGACCGTCCCCGTGTCCCTGTCCCCCTCCGACGCCGCCCTCCTCGCGTGTCGCGCGTGCCCTCGCCTCGCGACGTTCATCGACGCGGCCCGCGCCGAACATCCCGACTGGCACAACGCGCCGGTCCCGCCCTGGGGCCCCGCGGACGCGCGCGTGCTCGTGGTCGGGCTCGCGCCGGGCCTGCGCGGCGCCAACCGGACGGGGCGTCCCTTCTGCGGCGATCAGTCGGGGAACTGGGTCTACGCCGCGCTCCACGCCCGAGGATGGGCCGACTCGCCGGATCCCCTCGCAGCGGGGGGCGCCCTCCGGGGCGTGCGCATCACCAACGCCGTGAAGTGCGTCCCGCCCGCCAACAAGCCGACTCCGGACGAGCAGAGGACCTGCCGTGCGCGCTGGTTCCTCCCGGAGCTGGCCGAGAGCCCGGCGCGGGTGCTCGTCGCCTTCGGGAACGTCGCCCACGACGCGATCCTCGGGGCTGCGGGCGCGGGGCGTGCCGCGTTCCCCTTCGCGCACGGCGCGGAGCACGCCCTGGTCGTGGGGGGACGACCCCGCGTGCTCCTCGACTGCTTCCACCCGAGCCCGCTCAACACCCAGACCGGCCGCATGAACCGCGCCCAGTTCGACGCGATCTTCGCGCGGGCGGCGGTCCTCGCCGAGGAGGGCCTCCCATGATCCTCGCCGCACTGGCGCTCCTCGCCTGCAAGGAGCCGGAGCAGATCACCGTCGGGGGGCGCACCGGCAGCCTGACGGTGAACCTCCTGAACCCGACCGCCTGCGACCGCTGCGACCCCTGGGCGGGGATCGCCCAGGTACGCGTGGACGTGATCGCCGGTGACTCGCTCGTCTCCCAGGCCACCTTCGACAAGGACGAAGCCATCGTCCTCCCCGACCTCTCGGGCTTCGGAGTCGTGCGGGTGCAGGTCCTCGGGCTCTCCGTCGAGGGCGCCGTCCGGAGCGCAGGGCGCACGGCGGAGGTCGCGTTGGGGCCGGACGTCGCGGCGGAGGTGCCCCTCGTCTTCCTCCCCATCAACCGCGCGCTCCCCCTCGCGGCGCGGATGCAGGCACCACGCTCGCGCCACGTCGCCGTCTCCTTGCGCGACGGCCGCGTGGCCCTGGTCGGTGGCGAGGACCCGGCGCGGTCGCGGACGCTGCCGACGATCGAGGTCTACGACCCCGCGACGGGCGCGTTCACGACGATGGAGGAGGGGCTGGGGAGCGGCGTGATCGAGCCGGCGCTCGTCACGGTGGACGCGGGGAACGTCCTGCTCCTGGGCGGGGGCGCGCGGATCCGCGCGGGGGAGGTCTCCGTCAAGGACGCCGTCCTCTTCGACATCGACGACGCCTCGGTCACGCCCATCGCGGAGCTGAACGTGGCGCGGAGCGGGCACTGCGCGGCGCGGTGGAAGGAACGTCAGGCGATCGTGCTCGGGGGCGCCGAGGGGGAGGTCGCGGACTACGTGAAGCCCTCCGACGGCGAGTGGGTGATGGACGCCGTCCCCATGCGGGATTTCGACCCTTCCCAGGTGCGTGGCTGCGTCCCCGTCGCGGACGAGCGCGTCCTCGTGCTCGGCACGGACCTCGACAGCACCGGCATCTGGGCCCCCGTCGAGGGCGGCGATCCCGGCGCGAGCTTCACCCCCCTGACGCGGACCCAGGCCTCGGGGCTCCGGTTCCTCGAACGTGCGATGGTCGTCCCGCTCCCCGAAGGCGGGGCCTGGATCGCGGGGGGACTCGACGTCGCGAACGGGCGTGCGGTCACGGGGAGTCGCCTCTTCGACGCGGCGGGGGATCGCTTCACGGAGGGGCGCACCCTCACCCAGCCGCGGGTCGACGGACGATGGACGTGGTGGAAGGACGGCGTCCTCGCGCTCGGCTGCGGCTACGGGGATGCCGCCCGGAGCACCGCGAGCGGGCCGTTGGAGTTGATGGACTTGCGGGGGAGCGGTCCCATCCCGACGATCGCCCTCGACCGCGCGCGACCCGGGTGCGCGCTCTCGACGTTGCCGGACGGGACGATTCTCGTCACCGGCGGCTTCGCGAGCGACCAGGCTACGGAAGCGTCGGCGGCGCTGATCCTGCCCTGGCGCGACCAGGACGACGCCTTCAGCGGCGAGACGACGACGGTCGACACGGGCGGTTGAAGCGAGTGGAGCGAGCGGGGTGACGGGCGGCGGAGGCGGCTCCGCGGTCGCCTGATTCGGCGCTTCTTGGGGCGGGGGGCCGTCGCCCCCCGCAACGCCCCCCGGGGGTGCCGCGGAGGGCGACGCCGTGGATGTGCTCAGCCCTCGAGGGTCGCCTCGACCTCGATCTCGAGCTTCACCTTCTCGCCGATGAGCACGCCCCCGAGCTCGAGGGCCGCGTTGTAGGTCAGGCCGAAGTCAGCGCGGTTCACGACGCCCTTCGCGCTGAAGCCCGCGACGGTCTTGCCCCAGGGCTTCTTGTTCGTGCCGTGGAACTCCACGTCGAGCGCGACAGGCAGGGGGTCGGGGGTTCGCGAGGGTGGTGGGTGCGCATGCGCGGGGTGCTTCCTGTCCCCCCGGCGTGCACGCTGGTTCTACGCGGGCGCGGGCGTTGCGGACAGGGGCCCCCCGAGCACACACTGTGCCGATGACGGAACAATCGACGTGCGTCCTTGTCGGAACCGGCGGCCGCGCGTCGAGCCCGCCGCCTCCCCCGACGTGCTAAGGTCAGCGCGAGGCCGCGCCCATCATGCTCACGTCCCTCCTCGTCTTCCTCGCCTGCAGCGAGAGCTCGAAGCCCGCCACGACGGACACCGCGGTCGTGAACGACTCCGCGGGTGATTCAGCCGCCGACTCGGGCGCGGACACCGCCGCGGACACGTCCACGGACACGGGCGCGCCCGACACCGCGGACACGTCCGACACCGCGGACACGCAGGACACCGCCCCGCCGCCCGAGCCCGTCCTGCGGTTCGTCGCGCTGGGCGATGCGGGCGAGGGGAACGACACCCAGTACCGTGTCGCGGACGCCATCGGGACGGTGTGTGCCGCGCGCGGTTGCTCCTTCGCGCTCTACCTGGGCGACAACATCTACTCCTCGGGCGTCGACGGCGTGGATGACCCGCAGTTCGAGAGCAAGTTCGAGCTCCCCTACGCGGACCTCGACTTCCCGTTCTACGTCGCCCTCGGAAACCACGACTACGGCGGCGACGGCGCGGGGTGGCAGCTCTGGAAGGGAGAGACCTACGTCGACTACTCCGGGTACTCTGACAAGTGGACGATGCCCGACCTCTTCTACAGCCACGTCCAGGAGCACGCGAGCTTCTACGCCCTCGACACGACCCAGCTCTTCTGGGGGATCGACGGGGAACAGCGTGACTGGCTCTCCGCCGAGCTCGCGTCCACGAACAGCACGTGGACGATCGCCTACGGGCATCACCCCTACACCTCGAACGGCCCCCACGGCGATGCCGGCGACTACGAGGGCCTCTCCTGGGTGCCCATCGTGAATGGCGAGAACATCCGGGAGTTCATGGACGACGAGGTCTGCGGGAAGGTCGACGTGTACCTCTGCGGGCACGATCACTCCCTCCAGTGGCCCGAGGCCCGGTGCGGGACGGAGTTCATCGTGAGCGGCGCGGGTGCGAAGACCACCTCGATCGAGGGGAGCGATCCGGCGTGGTTCGAGCGGAGCACGCCGGGTTTCGTGTGGATCGAGCTCAACGGACGGACCTTCACGGGCGTCTTCTACGACCAGGATGGCACGGAGCTCTACCGCCGGAGCTTCACGAAGTAGGGAACGCGCAGGGGACGCCGAGCGTGGAGAGGGCTAGGACAACCGCATGCTCTTCCCCCTCCTCGTCGCATGCACCCTCACCCACGGCGCGCGCCCCCTCGGGGAGGGCGTGGTCGCCGTCGATCTCTCGGCTGGCGGCCCCATCACGGAGCTCTTCGGCGGGAACATCCCGCTCCCCCTCTCGGGTGTGGGGGTGGGCTACGGCGTGAGCGACCGTCTGGACGTCCACGCCAACGTGAACACCACGGCCGCGGCGCTCTTCGGGCTCGCAGCGGGGCAGGTGGGCACGACGTGGGTGGCCCTCCCGCAGGACGGCGGGCGCCCGCGCGTCGCGCTCGACGGCACCGTGGTCATGGCGGGCGGGGACATCGCCGACGAGGGCGCGGAGGGAGGCTTCCGCGCGCTCCTCCAGCCGACGGTCCTCGCGGCCTGGGACCTCGGCGCCACGGACCAGCACACGGTCTACGCGGGCGTGGGCGGGCTCGTGGAGCCTCTCCCCACGCCGGGCGGGTACGCCTGGCTCACGGCGGGGTCGCGGCTCGCGCTGGGGAGCCCGCGCTGGGGGCTCACGACCGAGGCGAAGTGGCTCGCGCCCTATGCCAGCAACGTCCCGATGGCACCGGTCTACACCGGGGTCGCGGGGGCGGGGGCGATCTCGGTCCAGGTCGGCGTGGATGCCCGTTTCGGAGGTGCGCGATGATCCTCTCCCTGCTCGTCGCCTGCACGACGATGGACAGCTTCTTCTTCAACGCCGCGCGCGTGGACGCCTACGACCTCGAGATGGAGCACGTCCCGCCGGGGCAGGTCGAGTGGGTGACCTTCGACACGCCCGACGGGGAGACCCTCTGGGGAGTCTGGGCGCGCCAGGAGCAGGGTCGGGCGGACGCCCCGACGCTGGTCTACTTCCACGGGAACAAGGATCATCTCGGCGAGTACGACGCCAAGATCGACACGCTCTGGACCCTGGGCTTCGACGTCTTCAGCTTCGACTACCGTGGCTACGGGCGCAGCACGGGTACCCCGACGCACGACGGCGTGGTGGTCGATGGACTGGCTGCCATCGACCTCGTCGAGGCGACGACGGGGCTCCCGTCCACGGAGCTGTCCTACGTGGCGCTCTCCCTCGGCGGCTACGTCGGATTGCGCGTCGCTGCACAGGCGCCCCCGCGTTCCATCGTGACCGAGGACATGTTCGCGCGGGTGGATATGCTCGTCGACGACGGCGCCCACCTCGACCTCCCGGCGGGCTGGATGGTCGAGGGGGACTGGGACAACGTCACGGCGGCGGGTGCGGTGGAGGTGCCGTACCTGGTGATCCACGGCGCCGAGGACACGTTCATCCGGCCGGAGCACGCGGAGCTCGTCTACGCGGGCGCCAACGAGCCGAAGGAGCTCTGGCTCGTGGAGGGGGCCGACCATGCGGAGGCGCCCGAGGTGGACCCCGAGG
>JACCEE011288375.1_pt1 | contig 10942 bp, 10 predicted proteins | sample 7449931 | NCBI WGS metagenome assembly JACCEE01 (sample SAMN15323457, study PRJNA562643) | freshwater metagenome | isolation source: river surface water | place: USA:Blue River Watershed | collected 2017-08-19 | reverse complement strand
TTTATTCGTGATGCTTTGCAAGGTGACGTAATTCGAGTGAATGGAGATGGCACTCCGTATCGTTCTTATCTCTATGCAGCTGACTTGATGATTTGGTTATGGACTATCCTACTGAAGGGAAAAAGTAACTATCCGTATAATGTTGGTTCTGATGAAGTAATCACAATCGCGGAATTAGCTAAAAAGATTTCTGATATTTTTGATAGTAAGCCAAAGGTGATGATTGCTCAACCTATTTCAGAAGGAAAAACGATTGAGCGTTATATCCCATCTATTAAAGTTGTTTCATCGGAGCTTGAGTTAAAAATAACAGTTTGCTTAGAAGGAGCCATTCAAAAAACTTTTGGATATTATGTGGATATAGAGCAGTCTTCGTCGAATTTCAGAATGAGAGCTTTGCACGAATAAGCGTAATCTTTTATATTACAGTCAGTTAGCAAAATTAAGCAAAAATATCTCAATCGATTGTTTTTGCTACACTTTTGTAAAAATTACGACTGGCTCGTGCAAAGCTCTCAGAGTATTATGCTTATCCAGTATTCGCCTTGATTTGATGATATATTTTTTGAAAAAATGTTTGACTTATAAGTTTTAGTATATATCTTGTTTACGTTCCTATATTTTATTATGTTTTTATATGGAAAAATCTATTGCTATTGTTCAATCCAATTACATTCCATGGAAAGGTTACTTTGATATGATTGCTGCGGTCGATGAATTTATACTCTATGACGATATGCAATATACTAGGCGCGACTGGCGCAATCGCAATCAAATTAAAACGCCAAATGGCTTACAATGGTTGACGGTGCCGGTTAAAGTAAAAGGCAGATATTTTCAAACCATTCGTGAAACAAAAATTGATGGTTATGAATGGGCAAATACCCATTGGCAAATGTTAGAGCAGAATTATAGAAAGTCTCCATACTTTTCTGAAATTGCTACTATTTTTCAACCGCTTTATCAACGTGAACACACATATTTGTCATCTATGAATCGTTATTTTATTGAAGCAATCTGCGAGTATTTAGGTATTCAAACGAAAATCAGCACCTCTTGGGATTATGAGGTGATTGAGGGCAAAACTGAGCGTTTGGTTAATTTGTGTCAACAAGCTAAAGCAACAAAATATATTTCTGGACCTGCTGCAAGGGATTATATTGTGGAAACGTTATTCGCAAAACAAGGTATTCAACTGGCTTTTTTTGATTATTCGGGCTATCCAGAATATCCACAACGTTGGGGTGATTTTGTTCACGGTGTGACTGTTCTCGATTTATTATTTAATTGTGGAAAAAATGCTCCCAATTATATGAAGTATATAAACTTATGAAACTTTCTATTGTTGCTACTCTCTATCAGTCGGCATCTTACATTGAAGAATTTTACCAACGTGCAAGTATTTCTGCTAAACAACTTGTTGGAGATGATTATGAGATAATTCTGGTGAATGACGGCTCACAGGATAATAGCCTCGAGTTGGCAATTGCACTTAGTGAAATTGACACACATGCAGTCGTTGTAGATTTGTCACGCAATTTTGGTCATCACAAAGCAATGATGACGGGTTTAGCCTATGCAAAAGGCGAACATATTTTTTTAATTGATAGTGATTTAGAAGAAGAGCCTGAATGGCTGATTAGTTTTTCAGAACAAATGGAGCAAGAGCGGTGTGATGTTGTATATGGCGTTCAGGAAAAACGCAAAGGTGGTGTTTTTGAGCGTTGGAGTGGGCAATGGTTTTATCGTCTTTTTCGCATGTTGACAGGTCTTAAATTGCCAGAGAATGTAGTAACAGCTAGATTAATGACACGTCGTTATGTGAATGCTCTATTGCTACATGAAGAACGCGAAGTTTTTTTAGTGGGTTTGTGGTATGTCACGGGTTTTAAACAAATTTCGCGGATTATCAAAAAATATAATACCAGTCAGACAACCTATACTTTTCGCCATAAAATGGCTCTTTTAGTAAATTCTGTTACGTCATTTAGTAATGCTCCTTTAGTTGGTATTTTTTATTTCGGCATTTTTATCTTCTTAATGACAGCCAGTATCACAGTTTATTTGTTAGTTAATTGGTTATTTCTAGCAAAACCATTAAGTGGCTGGACTTCAATAATAGTTTCTATTTGGCTATTAAGTGGATTAATTATTTCTTTTATCGGCATCGTTGGCATTTATCTTTCCAAGATATTTTCAGAAACGAAAAAACGACCTTATACTATTGTAAGACATATTTATGGAAAAAAAGACAACTGATATTTTGACTAATGTTGCTCAATATTACTCGGATAAATTGATTAAGCATGGTGAAACAGCTAAAGGCGTGGATTGGAATGGTGAGGAAAGTCAGCTATTACGATTTGTACAATTAGCTAAAATTATTGAAACTACAGAAATATTTTCTTTAAATGATTTAGGTTGTGGCTATGGTGCTTTATTTGATTTTTTAAACAATCTTAATCGAAAATTTACTTATCACGGTTGCGATATTGCCGATGATATGGTTAGTGCTGCTACAATGCGTTACGGCAGTTATGCCAACGCTAATTTTTTAGTTGCCAGTGAACCATCAAATATAGCTGATTATAGTGTCGCTAGCGGAATTTTTAATGTCAGATTAGAACATTCTGATGAAGAATGGCGAAAATACTTAGTAAATACTTTAGATATTCTAAATAAAAAAAGTCAGTTAGGTTTTTCTTTCAATTGTTTAACGTCTTATTCTGATGTTGATAAAATGAGAGATTATCTTTATTACGTTGACCCTTGTTGGTTGTTTGACTTGTGTAAGAAGCGTTATTCACGCCATGTCGCTTTATTACACGATTATGGACTCTATGAGTTTACTATTTTAGTGAGAAAATGATCATGAGAACACCGTTAGTTATTTTTGGTATAGGTGATATTGCTGAATTAGCTCATTATTATTTTTCTACCGATTCAGACTATCAAGTTGTTGCATTTACAGTAGATGAAGCCTATTTAGTTTCTGAACATTTTTGTGGTTTACCTATAGTTGCATTTGAAAAATTAGAACAGTATTATTCATGTACTGATTATGAGTTATTTATTGCAATGAGTTATACTAGATTAAATCAAGTACGAAAAGATAAGTATCTTGAAGCAAAAGCAAGAGGTTATCGGATTGCTAGTTATATTAGTTCGCGTGCAACGGTATTAAATCAAGGAAAAATTGGAGAAAATGGTTTTATTCTCGAAGATAATACCATTCAGCCATTTGTAACTATAGGCAATAACGTTACACTATGGAGTGGTAATCATATTGGTCACCATTCCGTTATCCATGACCATTGCTTTATTGCGTCGCACGTTGTGGTTTCTGGTGGTGTTGAAATCGGTGAATTTTGCTTTATTGGTGTAAATGCAACGTTGCGAGATCATATCAAAATTGGCGAAAAATCTGTATTAGGGGCAGGAACTTTAATTTTGGCTGATGTTGAACCGGAAGGCGTGTATATAAGCACTGCCACAGAACGTTCTAAAGTATCTAGCAGTCGGTTAAGAAAAATATAGGTAATACGATGAATTGGAAAAAATTAGGTTTAATCTTTTGCCCATCTAGTGAATTTGAATGGATGCAAGGCCATGCTGCTGTCCCTATAGCAGAAAATATAGGAGGAAATTTGTTTCGTATTTATTTTAGTAGTCGAGATGTATTAAATCGTTCTTACATTGGATTCGTTGTAGTAGATATTAAAAAACCAAGCGAAATTCTTTATCTTTCTGAAAAGCCTATATTGTCACTAGGCGATTTAGGCGAATTTGATGACAGTGGCACAATGGCAACATGGTTAGTTAAACAAGAATCAAAAAAATTTTTATACTATATCGGTTGGAATTTAGGCGTTACTGTACCTTTTAGAAATTCTATTGGTTTGGCAATAAGTCATTCTGATGATGATTATGTACGTTATGCTAATTCACCTATCGTTGATCGTTCTATTAAAGAGCCTCATTTTTGTGCCAGTTGTTGTGTTATTCCAGATGGTAATTTATGGCGTATGTGGTATTTGTCATGTACAGGTTGGACTAAGGATGAAACAGGAAAACTTCGTCATCATTATCACATTAAGTATGCTGAATCTAAAGACGGTATTTATTGGGACAGGAATGGTTTAGTAGCGATTGATTATGCTAATGCAGATGAATATGCTATTTCACGCCCGTCCGTTGTTTATGATGATGATTGTTGGCGTATGTGGTATTCGTTTCGAGGTGATACTTACCGAATCGGTTATGCTGAATCAGAAGACGGACTTAATTGGACTCGTAAAGATAATCCTGTTGGTATTGATGTTTCAAAAACAGGCTGGGATTCAGAAATGATAGAATATCCATTTGTCTTTGATCACGAAGGTCAGCGATATATGCTCTATAACGGCAATGGTTACGGAAAAACAGGTTTTGGTTTAGCCGTGTTGGAATAACTAAAATGAAAATAGGGTTTAATCGACCTTTTGTTGTCGGCAAAGAACTTTTCAATATTGCCCAATCAGTGATTGATGGTCATTTATCGGGCGACGGCGAGTTTACTAAAAAATGTCATGTGTGGTTAGAAAGCAACCTTGATTGCAAACGTGCAATGCTCACACATTCATGCACGGCGGCATTGGAAATGTCGGCGATTTTATGTGATGTTCAACAAGGCGATGAAGTGATTCTTCCGTCTTTTACGTTTGTTTCAACAGCAAATGCGTTTGTACTACGCGGCGCAATCCCCGTTTTTGTAGATATTCGTCCCGATACCTTAAACCTTAATGAACAATTAATAGAGCAAGCAATTACAGAAAAAACTAAAGCAATTGTTCCCGTTCATTATGCTGGGGTTAGTTGTGAAATGGATAGTATTTTAGCCATTGCTAAAAAATATAATTTATACGTTATTGAAGACGCTGCACAAGCGATTCTTTCTGAATATAAAGGTCAAAAATTAGGTTCTATTGGGCATTTGGGTTGTTTGAGTTTTCATGAAACAAAAAATGTCATTAGTGGAGAAGGAGGAGCGTTACTAATAAATAATGAACAATTCATTCAGCGTGCTGAAATTATTAGAGAAAAAGGCACAAATCGTAGCCGTTTCTTTCGAGGAGAAGTCGATAAATATACTTGGGTAGATATGGGATCATCTTATTTGCCAAGCGAGTTGGTTGGGGCTTTTTTGTACGCACAACTTGAACACGCACGCATCATTACCCAAGAAAGAATTCGTATTTGTCATCAATATCATTCTTCACTACTACCTTTAGAACAAGCTGGCTTTATTCGATTGCCTGTTCAAATTGGGAATGGTCATCTTTTTTATATTATTACCCGTTCTTTAGAAGAGCGCACACAACTAATGCAATATCTAAAACAATCAGAAATCGGTGCAGTTTTTCATTACATTCCTCTGCATTCTTCACCCGCTGGGCAACAATATGGTAGAACCGCCAACGATATGCAAGTGACTAATAAAATTAGTGATACAATTCTACGTTTGCCCGTCCATTATGGATTAAAAGATATTGATGTTGAATATGTAGTAGATAAAATACAAACTTTTTACAACAGCAGGCTAAATTGAGATGGGATATGTATATATTGTATTAACTATTTTATTCACGGTGTATGGTCAAATTGTCATTAAATGGCAAGTTAATCTTGCGGGTTCATTTCCAACTGATACGAGCGGAAAATTTTGGTTTTTCATACAATTGCTACTCAATCCTTGGGTAATTAGCAGTTTGATTTGCGCTTTTCTCGCTGCACTTTCGTGGATGGCTGCAATGACTAAGTTTCAACTGGGTTACGCTTACCAATTCATGAGTATTACCTACATTGCAATTCCTATTTTGAGTTTTATCTTTTTTCAAGAAACCATCACGTTACCAAAAATGTTAGGAATGAGTTTGATAGTAGCGGGTTTGTTGGTTATTGGTAACCACGCATGAAAATTTATTTAGTTATTCATTCTATGCCCTAATTTGGGTTCTTACCTTGTTTTCTAGGAGATTACTGCATGTTACAACTTCGCTCTGTGTTATCCATTCCATTCATGTATGATTTATTTGGCTGGTTAATTGGCGGTAACTCTAGTCGTGCTACTTTTGTTAAACAGTATGTTCATCCAAATAAGGGAGATCGCGTTTTAGATATTGGTTGCGGTCCCGGTAGCATAATTCCTTTTTTGCCCATAGGCACTGAGTATGTGGGATTTGATGCTAGTCAGAAGTATATAGATTTTGCCAAAAAGCATTTTGATGGGAAGGGAACTTTCATTTGCGAGCAGGTTAGTTGCGCTAGTATTACACAACAATCTTTCGATATCGTTTTAGCTATGGGTATTCTTCATCACTTGGATGATGTAGAAGCATTATCACTATTTAAATTAGCAAAATCCGCCCTTAAATCAAATGGTAAATTAGTTACAATAGACCCTGTTTACACTGATAATCAACCAAAGCTTGCTAAGTGGATAATATCTAAGGATAGAGGAGATTATGTGCGTAATGAAAGAGATTATTCGTTATTGGCTAATCAAGTTTTTTTAGATAACCATATTGAGATTCGTCATGATTTGTTACGTATTCCTTATTCACATATAATTATAGTTTCCCATGTTTAAACCAGTGGTTGATTAATTATATTAATTGAAGACTGTCAAAATCAGTAAGTTATGTTCTTTTTGTTTGGGATTATATACTAATATTTTTATGATAAAACAGTCTTGTTTGGTGTCTGTTATAAAAATATTTTAAAAATTGACTGCAGGGAACAGTTACTACATGAACATAGAAAAAGCTTTATTTTGGTATGTGGCTACCTTAGTTACGCTGTCATTGATTGCATGGCAAGTGGTTTTTATACGCGGGCAGTTTCTAGGAATGGGGTTCCCTTATAATACATTCCTTTTTATCCAGTCTGCACAATTTGGAGATTTTACTGTATTTGATCCATTGATCCGAGCGTGGCTAGATGGGGAAATAACCAAAATTACTTCGTTCCCAGGACGATTAGATGGTGATCCTAATCTGGTTCTCTACGCTCCGGTAACAACTTATGGATTCTTATTTTTTCATTTATTGTATCCAGATAATCCTGTTTATGCTTATCTGTTAACCGTATTATTGGTAGTCTGTATAGCAGGGGCTATTTTGGGGTATGTATTTCGTCATTTGTCCATAGCTAAAATATTTTGGGTGACAATAATTCTTACCATACTCACCTCTTATCCGTTCATGATTATGTTTGATCGAGCAAATATGGAGGGGTTGTTGTTTCCTTTTTTATTGATCGGGGCTGTCAATTTTGTAAATCGCAGATTCTTTATATCCGGAGTCTTCTTTGCCATAGCAGCTTCTATGAAATATTACCATGGAATATTATTGCTACTCTTACTCAGTAAAGGGAAGTATAAAGAATTTGTATTTTCAATATTTTTTATGCTATCAATTTCTGTAATTGCAGCTTATGGACTTAATGGGAGTGTTTCTAACACCTATTGCACCATTTATAACGGGCTGTCTTGGTTTAAAGAGGTGGCTGTGTTGTCGCGCCAAACCCCGAACTTTGAGCATAGCTTGTTTGGTCTCCTAAAACAAATGCTATTCATATTTGAAATATACTCCCAAACAAGTATGGCTGCTGCTCATCATCTATATCCGTTTGTGGTAATCAGTGGCTTCGTTCTGCTTTATATATTCAAAATAGTTAAACTACCCTTTTTAAATCAATTGTTTGTGTTGAACATTCTAGGCATATTGCTTCCATTCTTTTCTGGTGATTACACATTAATCCACGTTTATGTCCCTTGGGGTGTATTTATGGTATTTTTAGCTTATGATGCTGAATCTACCGGATTCACGACCAAACAAGCATTGAATATCTTAATTCCCTGTGCAATTATATTTACCCCACAATCCTATTTAATCGTCGAAGGGATCGGTGGTTTTGGTGGACAGATAAAAACACTTGTCCTATTATATTTACTAATCGTGGTATTGCAGAATCCAATGAGAATGAAAGGGGTAGATTAAAATTTGTTGATGTACGATGCAATACAAACCACCTAATCTCTATAAAACTATTCTAGTTTAACTATTATTGAATCCGTGGCATATGAACACAGAAAAAGCGTTATTTTGGTATATGGTTGCGTTAGCCATTTTTTCATTAATTGCATGGCAGATCATCCTAATAAAGGGGCAATTTTTGGGAATGAGTTATCCCTATGATACTTTTTTGTATCATCAACCTGCTCATTTTGGTGATTTTACTGGTTATGACAAAGGTTTTGTTAAGTTTATAACATCAGGAGAGTTTACCCTAGGCAATACTTTTTCATATTTTCCAGTTGCAGCTTATGGCTATATCTTTTTTTATTATATTTCATCTACTGTGGCTGTTTATGTGTACTTGTTAAGCGTGTTTTTAGCTGTTTGTATTTCAGGGATTACTTTGGGGTACATACTACGCCGTTCATCCTTGGCAAAAATGTTTTGGATAATCATTGTACTGACGATTCTCACCTCCTACCCGTTTATGTTTCTGATTGACAGAGGTAATATCGAGGGTTTACTGTGGATATTTGTGCTATTGGGAACTTTAAGTTTTGTAAATAACAAATTCTTTATGGCTGGAGCGTGTTTTGCGATAGCTGCCTCAATGAAACTGTATCCAGTTGTATTTTTATTGTTACTCTTGAGTAAACATAAGTACAAAGAATTTGTCACTTCAATTTTTATTTTAGTTATAATTTCCATTCTAGCGGCGTATGGGCTCACAGGAAGTATTTGTGAAACTTTTAGTCTAATTTTTGGTGGTCAATCTGGTTTTTTAAGAACGAATGCACCTGTTCAGGAATATATAGCCGTCATCGGATTTATCCATTCACTGTATTCTGTATTTATCCAAACTTTATTTATAACTCAGTTTGCAGTAAATAAGCTCATGGTTTTAATCATATATATTGCTTCTATCCCCATGGGGTTTATCCTGATTTATCTGTTAAAAATACGCTATTTGCCATTAATAAATCAAGTATTTGCGTTGGCAATTTCAAGTATATTACTACCATTTGTTTCTGTGGATTACACATTAGTTCATCTTTACATACCTTGGGGTCTGTTTATGATATTTTTAGCTTATGATGCTGAATCTGCTGGATTCACTACCAAACAGGCATTGAATATCTTGATTCCCTGTGCAATTATATTTACCCCTCAGTCCTATTTAATTATTGAAGGAGTAGGTGGAATTGGTGGACAGGTAAAAGCACTTACCCTACTGTATTTGTTAATTGTGGTATTGAAAAGCCCAATGCCCAGTGATACGTTATTCAAAGAGAATTATTCAAAATTATGAAGGTTAAAGTTTCTGATTTTATTGCCAACCGAGTAGCTGAAGCTGGGATCCGCCAGGTATTTATGATCACCGGTGGCGGTGCCATGCACTTGAATGATTCTTTTGGTAAACACCCTCAGTTGCATTGTGTTTTCAATCATCATGAACAAGCCAGTGCGATGGCGGCTGAAAGCTATGCCCGTTTAAGCGGTCAGATGGCATTGGTCAATGTAACAACGGGCCCCGGTGGTATCAATGCAATGAATGGAGTATTTGGGGCTTATACCGATTCAGTCCCCATGCTTGTTATTTCTGGACAAGTGCGTTATGACACAACCGTCAGAAGTAGCCATTTGCCTCTTCGTCAATTAGGTGATCAAGAATACGATATTATCAAATCAGTCACTCCAATGACCAAGTACGCTGTGATGGTGACAGAACCCAATGAAATCGCTTATCATTTAGATAAGGCAATTTTTTTGGCACAACACGGCAGACCCGGACCAACTTGGTTGGATATACCTATGAATGTTCAAGGTGCTTATATCCAGCCCGAAGATTTAAAAACCTATGAACCGTCTGAAGATGAATTGAACACTTTGACGGGAACAGAATTGATCACTGTTTGCGAGCAGATTTTGACTCGTTTGCAGCAAGCCCAGCGTCCAATTATTTTAGCAGGCACGGGAGTAAGAACCGCTCAAGCCATTGAATTATTAACCCAACTTATTCATCATTGGCAAATCCCTGTGGCTACGGCGTGGAATGCGCATGATTTGATAACCAATGATAATCCTTTTTATGTGGGGCGACCCGGAACAATAGGGGATCGCGCCGGTAATTTCGCCATACAAAATTCAGATTTTCTACTCATCTTGGGATGTCGTCTAAATATTAGACAAATTAGCTACAATTGGAAGAGTTTTGCGCCCCGTGCCTATCAAATCATGGTGGATATAGACGACTTAGAACTCCAAAAACCTACGGTTAAACCAGATTTGCCGATTCATGCAGATGTTGCTACTGTCCTCCGTGAATTATTGAATTTGCCCTATCACGGCAACCATGAAGCATGGCTCACATGGTGTAAAGCGCGCCAGCAAAAATATCCAGTGGTATTACCGGAATATTGGCAGCGAACTGAATCTAATGTTAATCCCTATTGCTTTACTGAAGTCTTGTTTGAACAATTGGAACCCAATGAAGTGGTTGTGGTAGCGAATGGCGCAGCTTCAGTGGTTACTTTTCAAGCAGCGTACATAAAACCTTTTCAACGTCTCTATGGAAATTCAGGTTGTGCTTCAATGGGATATGATTTGCCTGCCGCGATTGGTGCCGCCGTCGCCAGACCCAATCAGCGCATTATTTGTTTAGCCGGAGATGGCAGTGTTCAGATGAATTTGCAAGAGCTACAAACTATTGTTAATTATGGTCTGCCAATTAAAATTTTTATTTTAAATAACCAAGGCTATCATTCCATCAGACAAACACAACAAAGTTATTTTGCTGGACACTTTGTTGGTTGTGACTCAAACAGTGGGGTAACTTTTCCTAGTTTTGCAAGACTGGCTCATGCTTATGAGATTCCCTATACTTG
>JACCEE011077997.1_pt1 | contig 10944 bp, 11 predicted proteins | sample 7449931 | NCBI WGS metagenome assembly JACCEE01 (sample SAMN15323457, study PRJNA562643) | freshwater metagenome | isolation source: river surface water | place: USA:Blue River Watershed | collected 2017-08-19 | reverse complement strand
GTCTGCCGCCACCTTCTAGTGGAATACGCATAACTAGACTGCGGGCTTCCTTGGTAACTTCCATTGGTCCATCGCCAGTGCGGGGTTTCATGGCTGCCATTGGTGGGGCCCTTTCTCTAGATTAGCTTGCGCTAGCTCTGTGTAAGGCGCGCATTATCTCGCATCTAGCTACCTGAGGGGAAATTGAAAGCCGAGCTCAATCTCGCTCTCGCCGACGCCAAAACTGCGCTCACAGCGCGTTCCGGTACCCCGATTTTGCCTGCGATCTCAGCGATGGAAAGTTGGCGCATGTAGTGCAGGGTCAATACAACCCGCTCCTCCTCAGGTAGCGAGTCGATTAACTCTGCCAATGTCGGCGTTTCCACAACCTTAAGGTTACTGGCTCGCCTGGAATCAGGTGACTAACGCGGGGCGCAGCTACGCGCGAACTTCCGTAGTGAATAGGTGACGGCAAGGATTATGCCGGGTTTGACCAATGCCAAAACAAAGTTTGGCGCAATGATTTTTTCATACCAATCAAATCTAACTTTGTCAGGTGAGATCTGAGTCAAACGAAACTCGCCAATTCCCTTAATCCATCTACCGTAATGGTCCACAGCGCAAAACTTTGGTGGCTCCCATTTAGTAACCCGCATTTTGTCTAAAACTCCAAACTTTCCAATTCCAGTAAATGCTGAGATCTCAGTGCCAACACCGGAATCACCACCACTATCAACACTGGATGAAACCTTTGTCAAAGCCATCCAATCCCCTTGAGATTTCCAATCAACTAACTTTTCCCAAACTTGATTGATCTCCCCATCAATACTCACGGTAACTCGAAACTCTTCTAGCACTTTTGACTCCTAATCTGATGGCTGAAAAACAATCAAGCTTGTTGCGGTGTATCACCAAGATGATTTAGCGCTTCCCCAATTCCAGTGCACCATTTTACTAACTCATGTTGACCAGGCTTCATGAAATTTTTCACTGTTAAATCCTCAAGAGCTACACGTAATGTCTGATAAACACTAGATGGATCAAGCACTGCAATCGGCTTATTGTGAAACCCAAGATAACGCCCCACCCAAATCTCAAAAAACTCCTCTAAAGTTCCAATTCCGCCTGGCAAAGCGATAAACCCATCAGAGAGCCGTTCAATCAAACCCTTTCTTTCTCTCATATCTGCAACAACATGAAGTTCGCTGGAGTCATGATCGATGAACTCGATATTCATTAACCGTTCCGGTATGACGCCAATGGTTTTGCCGCCAAATTGACGTGCACCTTTGGCAACCTCTCCCATTACTGAAATCGCCCCTCCACCCCAAACCAATTCATGACCTTGCTGGGCAATGGCGGCACCTAGATCAAAACCCAATTTAAGATTTTCTGGCGATACTGCGGTTGATGATGCGCAATAAACGGCTATCTTCATAACTGAACTCTAGATGGTCGATTGAGTTATATAGGTACCGTATTGGTAGCGTTTGCCCATGACGCAATCACCAGCCCCTATGTCAAAAGGTGGAATTCGAACCGCATTTGGTTTTGGAGTAGCTACTGTCGCATCTGATGGTGCTGTTCTAGATACTTTTTTTCCGGTTTTGGGCTTGGGTGGCTTAGATAAGGCAAAAGCTCCAGATTTGACCGCGCTTTTGAGTAGCGATGAGGTTAGAGAAGTTTCAAAACAGTACGTCGAGTTAGAGATTGAGTTAGATGCTCCACCTGCCAGTGTTTCTGATGCCTATCTAAGACTTCATTTGTTATCGCACCGATTTGTACAGCCACATGGAGTTAAGCTGGATGGAATCTTTGGCGTTCTAAATAATGTTGTCTGGAGCTCCTTTGGTCCTTGTGCGGTCTCTACATTTGCAAAGGTGAGATTAAAACTGCAGGAAAAACATGGACATGTTGCGGTCTATGGCGTAGATAAGTTTCCTCGCATGGTTGATTATGTTATTCCTGATGGGGTGCGAATTGCAGATGCAGATCGGGTTCGCTTGGGAGCTCATTTAGCTAGCGGTACAACTGTTATGCATGAGGGCTTTGTTAACTTCAACGCTGGAACATTGGGCGCCTCAATGGTCGAAGGAAGAATTTCAGCTGGAGTTGTTGTGGGTGATGGATCAGATATTGGTGGCGGCGCATCAATCATGGGCACGCTCAGCGGTGGTGGAAAAGAAGTTATTTCAATTGGCAAAAAGACATTACTCGGAGCCAACTCTGGACTTGGTATTTCACTAGGTGATGAATGTGTTGTCGAGGCGGGCATTTATCTCACCGCTGGAGCCAAAGTTAAATTACCGGATGGCCAGATTGTGAAAGCGCGTGAGTTATCTGGCGTAAATGGGATGTTATTTAGAAGAAACTCACAAACTGGGGCGCTTGAAGCATTGCCAAAATCAGGCTCTTGGATTGGGTTAAACGCCGCTCTGCACGCTAACTAATCACTCTAAATTCGGCATAGCGGTACAACCGGTGCTGGAGTCTCTGCGCAATCAGTTGCAATAAAGGGTGCTCTAATTATTGGTCTCGAGTTATGAATCCATGTAGATGGAAGTTTTACTCTGGAACGGAAGATCTCTCCGGTAAGTGTCGCGCTGGCGCCGGTTGATGAGAACCCTGTTATCGATGAGATGCTGCCCGTTGCAGTTCGTGAATTAACTGAAAAGAAAATCACATTTGGCAAGCCAAAAGCCTGCGCCATAGTTTGTTGCGGGACAAAGCGAGACCAGAGTGCAAACCTGCGATTTATCTGTGGATCCAAACTCCATGGATCGGGAACCCCTTGCAGATAATCAATAGGGCTACCCCAAACATCTCTAACATTTTGGGTTTGGCCCCCACTAGATGAAAAGTAAAAGGCGCTGATTGGACGACCATTTAGCGTAACCGTTAAAGCATTTTCGGCATCCACAAATGTTCTGGTTACCGCTTCTTTCCACTTGATTCCCCAAATGGGCTCTGTCTCTTTGGCAAACCCAACAAAGTTTTGATCGACAGTGGTGTTGTAAATGTTGCAATCACACTCTGGGCGGATTCTATTTAACTTACCTAAGGCATAGGTTCTTGCAGCGATTGCTTGAGCCTCCAAAGCTGCAGCTGGCCAAGAAGAGGGCACCTCTCCTATTCCCCATAGATACTCATCATGTAAACGCAAGGTATTGGTAACCGCCAAATATGAACTCAGAAGATTTCTCACACTCTTAAAAACTATCTGCCCATATTTATATCGACTGGTCGTTGTGCCATTTGTTAAAGCAATTGTTGTGGTACTGGTTTCCCATCTAACCGTCCAAGCTACCTCTGGGTTTATCGCAGCGTACTTTGCTGTCGGTGAGGACAAAACCGGCACAACCGTGCCGGCAAAATTAGTAAACAACGCAGTGGTATCACCTGGATAGACACCAAATGGCTCAGGGTTTTCACTTAGTGGAATATCTCCTCGATATAAAACTATTTGCCCTGTCGGTTCGACCGGTTTGAGTGACACTGAGTTAACTAAGTTTGCGATGTTAACTCGAATTAGATGATTATCTGGAAAAGGTGTAACTGCGGTGCCGGGATAGTAGTAATTCAAAATCTCATTGGCGGTTCTACCCTCGAGCGCCTGACCTCTGGCACCAATTTGGCTCATGCCAACACCATGTCCATAGCCAGATCCGAAAAATCTAAATTCGGTGGGGATTGGATTTTGCCCGTGGGCCGGACTGAGAAGCGGGATTCCAGGCAACAGTGACAAAGCAGTGATTAACACTGTAAAAGAAGTGAGGAAGTTAATTCTTTTACCCATATTTCTTAGGGTACCGCAGCGTGGTCGATTTATCGGGTTATTAGGTTGCGCGGTGATGAAATGAAACCAAATCCCCAGGAAAAATGCATAGTAATCAAAACTATCGGCAATCTGATTCGCTCAGCCCAGCTCTTTCCAATATAGAGAGATGAAAAAAGTATTGCCAGAACATATGTTGCACTAGGAATGAAAAGTAACGGAGATACCAGAACCCCAAACGCAAGTGAAAGAATATTGATGATCAAATTAATTGGGGGTGCTAGGTAACGGAAGTTAATGGTGCCTTTATGCGTTCTAGACACCATACGGCGCCAACGACCATATTCAAAGTATTGTTTCGCTAATTTTCTAATTGAACTCCTTGGTCGATAGGTAACCTTTAAATCAGGGTTAAACCAGATGACGCCACCTTTTTCCTGTAAACGGTAATTCATCTCCCAATCCTGGGCTCTAACAAACTCTTCGTCGTAGCCACCGATTTCCTCAATCGCACGGCGTTGAAAAACCCCTAAGTAAACCGTGTCAGTTGCACCTTCTGAACCGCCAGTGTGGAACTTTGCTGCTCCTACTCCAATTGGAGATCGCATAGCGCGTGCTACAGCTTTTTCAAAAGCAGTCATACCTTCCGCCGCCATAACGCCACCGACATTCACTGCACCGGTTCTGCGTAAAGTTGCAACTGCTTTACTTATGTAATCAAACTCAATCTCGGAGTGTCCATCAATACGGACCACAATTTCGTGATTTGAGTTTTGCAGCGCTGCGTTCAATCCAGATGGAGTCTTTCCGGTTGGATTCTCAATAACTTTGACTCGAGAATCTGCTCCCGCAATTTCCTTTGCAATACTCAAGGTTTGATCCTTTGAAGGACCCACAGCAATAACAATCTCAATCTCACCTTGATAATCAGAGTTGAGAGCAGCCTGAATTGCGCTGCGAAGATGGCTCTCTTCATTCAACACAGTGAGAATGATTGATACAGGCGGAAAATCCGTTGGGTGGGATTTATCACCGAGCGAAAAATGAGTGGCCATAACGTTCAAACGCTATCGCCCAATTACGCTAAGCCCTGTGAAATCACCTCGGGCAATTCGTTTCTTCACGATTCTCTCCATATCTATCGTGGCGATTTCTGCAATCTCCTGGGCCGGTTTGGGCAGAATCACCGCCGCCATACCCAAGATTGATGCTTTTGCTGGACTGGATGACCGACCCAAAAAGGAATCTAGCGCAATTAACTATTTGATCGTGGGCTCTGATACCCGCGAGGGTTTGACCAGAGCTGAAATCAGAAAATTGAAAGTTGGCGGACCCGAGGTTGCGGCAGGAAAGCGTTCCGACACCATGTTGTTGGTTCATGTTTCCAAAAAGCGGGATAAGGCTGCAATCATCTCAATACCGCGCGATTCATATGCTCTGATTCCAGAACACAAGAACTCGCAAGGAAAGGTTATTCCCGCCGCTTACTCAAGGATTAACTCCGCATTTAATTGGGGTGGAGCTCCATTACTAATTCAAACCTTTGAAGAGATGTCTGGATTGCGTATCGATCACTACATCGAGGTAAATTTTGTTGGCTTTGTCAGAATGGTAGATGCACTTGGTGGAGTGGAGATTTGTACCAAGAGAGATATCAATGATCCAAAGAGTCATTTGGTCCTACCTGCTGGACGTCACGTATTAGATGGAGTGGACTCACTCAAATATGTACGCACCCGTTACTTTGATGGACTTGGAGATCTAGGAAGAATGAAACGCCAGCAAGAGTTTGCTGGTGCAATGTTACGAAAAGCCACGAGTGCTGGAGTTCTTTTGAATCCTGTGAAGATGGTTGATTTTATTGGTTCAGCTTTAGATAGCGTTGTAACAGATGAAGACCTAAGTCAATCTGATCTTCTTACACTTGGAAAGCAACTGCGCAATCTCTCTGCATCCAATGTCAGAACCTTGACTATTCCGCTGAAGTATTACAACTACCGTAAAAACGGGGTAAGTGGTGCGGTCCTCTGGGACCCAGTTTTGGCCCCAGAGCTATTCAACAGAATCAAAAATGATGAGGCTTTACTCGACAAAGTTAAGGCTGATCCATCCGCTTCACCAAGTATCATCGATAAATTCAAGACGGGAAGCGCCGCCGATAACCCCTGTAAGGGCTAGGCTTTTCGCATAATGCTTAAACTCTCTGTAGTTGGAACTGGTTATTTGGGGGCTACCCATGCCGCAGCCATGTCCTCACTTGGTTTTGAAGTAATTGGGGTTGATGTTGATTCAGACAAGATCTCACAGTTACAAAGTGGCAGGGTGCCATTTTACGAACCGCATTTAGAAGAGCTACTTTCGCAGGAGCTGAACAGCGGACGTTTGCGGTTCACAACAGATTTCTCCCAATTAAGTGATTGCGATGTGCATTTTATCTGTGTCGGAACTCCGCAGAAGAAAGATGGAATCGCTGCTGATTTAACCTTCGTTGATGCAGCTTTTAACTCAGTTGCACAACATGCCAAAGCTGGTTCGCTTCTCGTGGGTAAATCAACTGTTCCGGTAGGAACCGCTGAAAGATTGAAAAAAGAGTTAGAGATATCTCATCCAAATCTGGAATTGGCTTGGAATCCAGAGTTTCTCCGTGAAGGTTTTGCGGTCGAAGACACTTTGCGACCCAATCGTTTAGTTGTTGGAGTTACCTCTGATAAAGCTGAAAAGGTTTTGCAAGAGGTCTATGAATCCTTGCTAAAGAATGATGTTCCCTGGGTGAAAGCTGATTTGCCAACAGCTGAATTAGTTAAGGTAGCAGCCAATTCATTTCTGGCTACCAAGATCTCATTCATTAACGCCATGGCAGAAATTTGCGAAGCTGCCGGTGGCGATGTCACGGTGTTGGCCAAAGCCATCGGTTATGACCCCAGAATCGGTTCACGTTTCTTGCAGGCTGGAATTGGATTTGGCGGGGGTTGTCTGCCTAAAGATATTCGGGCATTTATGGCGCGCTCTCAAGAGCTAGGCGCTGAGCAATCTCTGGAGTTCCTACGGGAGATTGACTCAATTAATTTGAGAGCTCGTCAGAGAATGATTGATTTAGTCCGCGCTGACATTGGAGTTGACCTAAAGGGAAAGAAGATTGCGGTTTTAGGTGGAGCATTCAAGCCGGATAGTGATGATGTTCGAGACTCCCCTGCCCTTGATATTGCCGCTCAGGTTCACGCGGCAGGAGCAGAGGTAGTTGTGCACGATCCTAAAGCGATCGAGCCGGCTCGGCTTCGTCACCCTGAGCTGCAGTACACAGCCAACTTAGAAGAGTGTCTACGTGATGCTGACATCGTTTTGCATCTAACAGAGTGGAAAATCTACCGAGAGATTGATCCAAGAGTTGCACTTGGTTTGGTGAGGTATCCGGTAATCATTGATGGTCGCAATGCATTGAATCGTGAGGCATGGATAGCTGCAGGTTGGAAATTCAGAGCTTTAGGTAGAAGTTAAAACAGTGGCACCAAAGATAGTTCTTGCCTCCGCCTCGCCATCAAGACTTAGGCTTTTGCAAAACGCAGGAATTAATCCAGAGGTGATTGTCAGCGGTGTAGATGAAGAGGATGCGGCCTACTCCACACTCTCTCCCAAAGAACTGGTTATCGCCCTGGCGATTGTAAAAGCCCACACAGTTGCGAAAGAGATTTCAACTCCGGCTTTGGTTATTGGATGTGATTCGACCTTTGAGTTTGAGGGTGAGTCTTTGGGTAAACCACTAACTGCGGAAAATGCAATCTCTCGTGCCAAGTTACTGCGTGGCAAATCAGGAGTACTTCATACCGGTCATTCGATTATCGACACTCAAAAACAGATCGAGATTACTGATATCGCATCAACTAAAGTTTTTTTCGCTGAGATGAGTGATAAAGAGATTGAAAGTTATGTGGCCACTGGTGAACCATTGAATGTGGCTGGCGGCTTTACCCTTGATGGGTTGAGCTCGCCCTTCATCTCACGAATTGAGGGCGAAGCCTCCAATGTCATTGGTCTTTCTTTGCCTTTAATCCGCAGCGCTGTTAACAAACTTGGTTACGAGTGGTTTGATTTGCTCTCATGACGTTATATGCCGCCTATGGTTCTAACCTTGATCCAAGACAGATGTTGCTGCGCGCACCTCATTCACCACATCGCGGCACGGGTTGGCTACGGGGTTGGCGGCTCACTTTTGGCGGCGAGGAAATTGGCTGGGAGGGAGCGGTAGCCACACTAGCTGAGGATCCATCCAGCAGCGTGTTTGTTTCAATTTATGACCTCACTACAGCAGATGAAAACGCTTTAGATGAGTGGGAGGGAGTAACCACAAATCTCTATCGCAAGATCAGGGTTAGAGTGGAAACTCTAGATGGCTCCTCCCTTTGTTATGTTTATGTTTTAAACTCATTTGAGGGTGGAGCTCCGTCGAAGCGTTATTTGGAAATCATGTTGGCAGCTGCTCGTGAGGCTGGCGCCCCTGAAGATTATTTGTTGGAGTTATTGAAACGAGCGGCTCAGTAGTAAGTTTCCGCCATGGAAAATCAGCTTTCGCCAGATTTGGTTAAGCAAGTAGAAACATGGATTGCCGAAGATCCTGATCCAAATACCCGTGCACAACTTCAAGAACTATTGGCTACCAAAAATGAAGCTGAACTTAAATCATGTTTCGCAGGATTTCTTGAGTTTGGAACTGCAGGTTTACGTGGCGCACTCGGGCCTGGTCCATCTCGAATGAATCGTGCAGTTGTTACAAAGACTGCAGCTGGCATTGCTAGCTACATGAAAAAACATGGCATGAACTCTGTGGTGATTGGCAGAGATGCCAGATATGGATCTGAAGATTTCACCCGTGACACCGCTGAGATCATGATGGGTGCAGGGTTTAAGGTTTATGTCTTACCGCGCCCGCTTCCAACGCCGGTTCTAGCCTTCGCAACTCGAAAACTCAATTGCGATGTTGGAATTATGGTGACCGCAAGTCACAATCCACCACAAGACAATGGGTACAAGGTTTATCTCGGTGGAACTGTTGATGGGGTTTTCTATGATGGCTCGCAGATTATTTCGCCCGCAGATGCGCAGATTTCCCAGGAGATTTCGCAGGTTCCACCCCTGCCCTCACTAGCCAGGGCAAATGGATGGACAGTTTTAAGCGAAGATCATGTTGACGCTTATATTTCCGCCACCGCACAGTTGGCCAAGAACCCTGGAAATCTAAAGATTGTCTATACGGCGATGCACGGTGTTGGTACTGAAACCCTTACCAAAGTCTTTGTTAAAGCTGGCTTTCCTGCTCCAATATTGGTCTCGGCACAGGCGCAGCCTGACCCAGATTTTCCAACGGTAGCCTTTCCAAATCCAGAGGAACCTGGGGCGATTGATCTAGCGCTTAAAACGGCGGCGGAAGAAAACGCTGATTTGGTTATTGCAAATGATCCAGATGCCGATCGTTGTGCTATTGCCGCTAAAGATGTTGCAGTTGGTTGGCGCATGTTGCGAGGCGATGAAGTCGGCGCGCTTTTGGCTGAATACATCGCCCGACACAAACCCGCTGCCAACTCCATAATGGCAAACTCAATTGTTTCCTCAACGATTGTTAGCAAGATTGCTCAACATTATGGGGTGAACTTCCAAGAGACTCTTACTGGATTCAAGTGGCTTTCCAAATTACCAAATCTCTGCTTCGCATATGAGGAAGCTCTGGGTTACGCGGTAGATACATCCTCAGTTAATGATAAGGATGGAATCAGCGCTGCTTTGATGATGGTGCAGATGGCAACTGATTTGGCCGCTGAAGGAAAAACAATCTTGGATTTACTTGATGAAATCTGGAACCGACATGGTTTCCACGCTACCCGCCAGATCTCGGTTCGCACCACTAGTGTTAAACAGATAAACGACACTTTAGGAAAATTCAGAGATAGCACCCCTGAACACATCGGTGGCTACAAAGTGACTCAATTTGATGATCTAGAGGCGCCAAAGGATCATCTACCTCCCACCAATGGAGTGCGGATGTTTTTGGAGGGCGGAACCCGAATCATTATTAGACCAAGTGGAACTGAGCCGAAAATCAAGTGTTATATCGAGGTCGTGACTAAAGGCGAGCTGAATCATGCAAAACTGCAGGCTGACCAGATCATGGATGTGATTGAAGAAACCCTTCGCAAAATGCTTGCCGCCCAATAAACTAACCGCATGAGCGAAATCAACTGGGAAGAGTTACAGGGTTCAGCTGTTGCAGCAATGAAGAAGGCTTATGCGCCGTATTCAAATTTCCCAGTCGGGGTTGCAGCACTTACTGAAGATGGTCGAATAGTCAGTGGATGCAATGTCGAAAACGCCAGCTACGGATTAGGCCTCTGTGCTGAGTGTGGCTTGGTCTCTAATTTGATTTTGACCGGCCGATCAATTCTGCGGGCGATTTACTGTGTGGATGCACATGGAAATGCACTTTCTCCTTGCGGCCGTTGCCGTCAGCTGCTCTGGGAGCACAGCACTCCAAATACCCAATTCATGACTCCAGAAGGCCCCGCTCCATTATCTGATCTATTGCCTTGGGCGTTCGGTCCAGACAATCTCTAGTTGATCCGCTGAATTCCTTGTTACTAGCAAAAGACATTGCGGCGTTACCAAAAGTCCTACTACATGACCATGTAGATGGTGGCTTGCGAGCGAAAACAATTATCGAGATTGCGCAGCAAATTAATCTGGAGTTACCCGCATATGATCCAGAGTCTTTACAGGAAAGAATTTTTGCCAGCTGCAATGAAGGTTCCCTTGAGAGATACCTGAAGAACTTTGATTACACCATAGCGGTAATGCAAAGTTATGAAAACTTAGTCCGCGTCTCCCGTGAATGCGTCGTTGATCTAGCGCTTGATGGAGTTATTTATGCCGAGGTCCGTGGTGCACCAGAGTTGTTTACCCAAGGCGGCCTCTCAATCTCACAAGTTATTGAGGCAACACTGCAAGGAATATCCGAAGGTGTAATTGAAGCCAAGTCACTGAATCGCAGGATTGAAACCAATTTCATAGCCTGCGCTATGCGCCATACCAACCGCTCCCTTGAGGTGGCAGAGAGTGTTTTGAGATACCGGGATAAAGGCGTGGTTGGCTTTGATATTGCCGGCGCGGAATCAGGTTTTCCAGCCAGCAATCATCGAGCGGCTTTT
>JACCEE012002623.1_pt1 | contig 10945 bp, 10 predicted proteins | sample 7449931 | NCBI WGS metagenome assembly JACCEE01 (sample SAMN15323457, study PRJNA562643) | freshwater metagenome | isolation source: river surface water | place: USA:Blue River Watershed | collected 2017-08-19 | reverse complement strand
TTGATGCATTAATTGCGCTTGGTGCAATTATCCGTGGTGAGACTTATCACTTTGAAGTTGTATCAAACGAATCTGCACGAGGTGTTTCTGAAGTGCAATTGCAATATGGTGTGCCAGTCGCAAATGCGATTTTGACAACCGAAAATGATGAGCAGGCTTTAGCACGTATTGATGTTAAAGGCGCAGAAGCGGCTGAAGTCGCAATTGAAATGGTTAACTTACTGAAGCAAATATGAGTGATGACAAAAAACAATCTGCTGTGAAAAGCAGTAAACCAGCGGGCAATCGTAGGAAGTCTCGTGAGCTTGCGCTTAAAGGCCTATATCAATTTCTATTAAGCCCTAAAGAGCTACGTTTAATCGTGCGTGAGATGGCTGATGAAGCCGAGTTTTCTCGTGCTGATGAGACTTACTTTAGAAGTTTATTAGAAGGGGTTTACGGTCAAATTTCAGAGTTAGATAGCCGTATTACTAAGTTTTTAGATCGTCCGATTGCTGAACTCAGTCCGATTGAACACGCAGTATTATTGATTTCAGCGTATGAATTAATTTTTGATGTCAGCATTCCATATCGTGTTGCGATTAACGAAGGTGTTGAATTAGCAAAATCTTATGGTGGCACTGATGGTCATAAATATGTGAATGGCGTTTTGGATAAATTGGCGGCAGAAGCAAGACCGGCTGAAGTGGCTCGGTAATTTAATTTTGCTAACCAATCATAAAAAAAGCAGCTGAGTCAGCTGCTTTTTTTATGATTGAATATTCACTTGAACCGATTGAAATCCGTTTTTATCTAAACGTAGGCAGCTGCCCTGATCATACCAATCACCAAGTACAATCCGTTGGCACTGATGATGATTAATATTGATATTGTGAACGTTTGGTCTATGAGTGTGGCCATGGATAAATAAGGGTGGGTAATCATAAGCAATGATTAACTTCTCTAGTGCTGTTTGATTGATATCCATAATCATCAGGGGTTTTCCTGATTTCTCATCTTCACTGCGCATACGTAAAGCCTCAATCTGCGCTTTACGTTTCGCTAATGGCTGACTTAGGAATTGGCTCTGCCATTCAGAGTTTCTTACCTGATTACGAAATGCCTGATAGTCCACATCATCAGTGCATAAATCATCGCCATGGCTCAGCAATACTTTGGTACCGTAAAGTTCAATAATAGTAGGGTCAGCTAATAGCATGATGCCAGCATCTATTGAAAATTTCGTGCTGATTAAAAAATCACGGTTGCCATGAATAAAGAAAGTTTTAGTTCCATGGTCTGACAGATCTTTGAGTGCTTGGATCACTGATTGATGATGAGGATTGTCGATATCATCATCCCCAGCCCAATATTCAAATAAGTCGCCTAGAATAAAAAGGTTCTCGGCATTTTTTGCTTCGTTTTTTAGAAAACGAATGAAAGCAGATGTTACTGTTGGTCTTGCATCACACAAATGCAAATCGGAAATGAACAAACTATAACTTTGATGGTTTGTATGCATTTCCGATGGGTCTTTTTGACGTAAGTTGAGTTAAACGTTTATGGGCTTAAGCAACTTCAGCACGTTCAATAATCACATTTTCAACAGGCACATCTTGATGGCCGTTGCGGCTGCCAGTTTTTACTTTGGCAATTTTATCGATCACTTCAGTACCCTCAATGACTTTACCAAATACGCAGTAACCCCATCCCTGTGCAGTTGGCGCGCTAAAGTTCAAGAAGTCATTGTCATTCACGTTGATGAAGAATTGGCTACTTGCTGAATCTGGATTCGGTGTGCGTGCCATTGCAATCGTATACTTTTTGTTTGCAAGGCCGTTGTTTGCTTCGTTTTTAATTTCTGGGTTGGTTTTCTTTTGGCTCATGGCAGTTGTGAAGCCACCGCCTTGAATCATGAAACCATCAATGACACGATGGAAAATAACATCATTGTAAAAACCGCTTTCTACATAAGCTAAAAAGTTAGCTGTTGTGATCGGTGCTTTTTCTGCGTCTAGTGCAATGCCAATGACGCCAAAATTAGTATGTAGTTTTACCATGTTAAGTCCTTTAAATGATGTTGATATGAGTTGTGAATTTTTTAAGTGTCGCCTTAAGCGCTACCTTCGTAAATAATTTTCCAGTTTTGATTTTCAAAAATCCAATATTGGCGTTTACGCATTTTATTGTTTAATGCATTACTACGGAATGATTGATCAAAGGTTACCACTACCATTTTTTGTCCGCTATTAGGATAGTTAAATGCACTGATATTAGTAAGTTTAATATCTACATTTGGTTTACTCGCTTGGATTTTACGTTTGTAATCTGCCCATTGTTTTAAGTTCATACCGTCGCTAAAGAAAGCATTTGCGTAGTGTGTTAAGTAACGGTCTGTTGCTTGTGACTCCCAGTCAGTTCGCCATTGCTCAATACTATTGATTAAGCTTTCTTTTTCTTTTGAGGCATTATCTTCTTTTGACCATTCTGTATTCTTAGACACAATCACAGGAATATTACCTTGCTGCAAAATCGGACTAAGTGTCTTTAAATCTTGGTTACTTAGGACAATGCAACCATCGCTTGATTGCGGGGGGCGGCTATAGGTGTCGCTTGGCGTTCCATGTAGCCAAATACCATTGCCAGTTTTGCCTTGGTGTTGATCCCACTCGTTTGGATAACTTAAAGGATAAGCCGCGTCACCATACATATCAGCTAGCTTTTGTTTAAGTTGTGTTTGGGTGAAATAAACGCCCAAAGGTGTGCGTTTGTCACCTTGAGATTTTTTCTCGCTACCGTTTTTGCCTATGGTGATATAAAAGTCAGTGACATATTTAGGCGCGTTGTTTTCGTTGCGATAAACAAATAAGCGAGATTGCTCCGCATCAACAATAAACACATATGGCTGCGTATCATCTAGTTGCCAGACTGCTGATGGGATTTGATTGCTCAAATCTTTTGCGAAGTGACGTTCTAAACGTTTACGTGCTTCTTCACGATAACCGCTCACATCTTCTGAATTTGGAGATGGGCTCCCGAAGCCTTGAAAACGTTGCGCACGAGCCATCAACAAATCACCTTTGACGAGATGTGCCAATTTAAAATTGGGCGCAACGCTAATGAGTTTGTCCAAAGATTGAATCGCTTGGTCGAACTGGCCTGCGGTGACCGCAGTTAAGCTAGCCGCAAGCAGATCCTCAATTTGATTTGATACGAAGTGCCCACTGATTTTGGCAGCAATATGATCGCCACGGTTAAAAGCCGTCGCGTTCCATGGCATCACCGTCACCAATACTAATAAAGTGACAAGGTAAATCTTATTTTTAAGCATATTATGAAAGGTCGTTAAATGCTTAGCGGCCAGTGCGCTCCTGCTCAATCAGCCAACGTTGGCCTGATTTAACAAGGTCTAATGTTTTAGGGGTTTTAGCAACCAAGCTACCTGCACGATAATCTTGTTTGAATTTAGCTTTTGCGTGCGTGCTGTCAATGATTTCAACAGATAAGTTGTTAATCGAAACACTGATTTTTTGTGGTTTGTTAATACGGCTTTTACGCATTTCTTCCCAGGCTTCACGGCTTAAGCCATCTGGTGTTTTGAAGCTATGTGCGTAGCTACTTAAGTAACTATCAATATCTTTGCTTGCCCATGCTTTTGCCCATTGATTGACTGAATCAGCAACGCGCTTATTTTCAGTTGTTGGTTCGCTTGTATCTGGAGTCTTATTGGTAGCTGCAGGTTCAGGCTTAGTGACATTGTTTGTTGGTGGAGGATTGACTGCAGGCGTTGTTGTTGGTTTTGCGCTAGCCATTTGTAATGGTTTGTTTGTTGCGCTAAATAAATCTTTAATGAGCGCTAGTTTGTTTTGAGCGCTTGCATTCGTGTTATCAAGTTGTAAGGCTTTACCGTAGGCTTCTGTTGCCATTTTTGCGTAAATATCACCTAGATTTTCATGTGCTGTGGCATAGCTTGGGTGAGTTTTAATCGCACTTTCTAGTGCTTTTTTAGCTTTATCAAATTGTCCTTGATCAGCGTATAGCACGGCTAAGTTGTTATACGGCTCTGGCAAGGCTGGAAACTTTTCAGTAATTTCAGTAAATGCTCTAATCGCATCATCTTTTCTATTCTGCTCAGCAAGCATGACAGCTCGCATGAATAGCGCTTGGACATCATTTGGATGTGCCTTGATATGGTTGTTAATGCGCTCCATAGCAGCACTGTGTTGGCCTTGGCTTGATTGTGCAGCAATCTCTTTTAAGTCTTCAGCATGCAATAGCGGCATTGATGAAAGGCTGATGAGTAGCGCAAAGCTAATCGATAAGGCGCGTGTGATAGGCATTGTGATATACTTTTTTGCGTTTGAGTTGGGACCCACGATTCTATCAAAAAGCCTACTTAAGCTCTACAAAAATTCTTAATGCTTAAATTTAATAATGCTCAAAATTTATAATTCCATTGCTAGAGAAAAACAAACCTTTGTGCCGATTGTGGCAGGTAAGGTCAGTATGTACGTCTGTGGTATGACGGTTTACGACTTCTGTCATTTGGGCCATGCGCGTGTGATGGTCGTGTTTGACATGGTTAATCGCTGGTTGCGTAGCTCAGGTTTTGATGTGAATTATGTTCGAAATATCACGGATATTGACGACAAGATTATTAAGCGTGCAAATGAAAACGGCGAGTCGATTACTGAGTTAACTCAGCGTTTTATTGATGCCATGAACGAAGATTCCGATGCTTTAGGGATTTTGCGTCCGGATATTGAGCCTCGTGCTACAGCGCACATTCAGGGCATGATTGATATGATTCGTGCCTTAATAGAAAAGGGTCATGCATATCATGCTGAAAATGGCGATGTGTTTTATTCAGTGAATAGTTTTAAAACTTACGGCAAGCTTTCTGGTAAGTCTTTAGAGGATTTACGTGCTGGTGAGCGTGTTGAAGTAGATACTTTTAAACGCGACCCTATGGATTTTGTTTTATGGAAGTCAGTAAAGCCTAATGAGCCAAGTTGGGATTCTCCTTGGGGTAAGGGCCGCCCTGGCTGGCATATTGAATGTTCTGTGATGAGTGAATGTCATTTGGGCAATCATTTTGATATTCATGGCGGTGGTCAAGATTTGCAATTCCCACATCATGAGAATGAAATTGCGCAATCAGAAGCCGCGCATGACTGTACTTTTGTGAATTATTGGATGCACAATGGTTTTGTGCGTGTCGATGATGAAAAAATGTCTAAATCTTTAGGCAACTTTTTTACGATTCGTGATGTCTTGAAAAAGTACGATGCAGAAGTGGTAAGATTTTTTATCTTGCGAGCACATTATCGTAGTCCGCTTAACTATTCAGATAAGCATTTAGATGATGCTAAGCAAGCGTTAACTCGTTTATATACTGCTTTGCGTGGTATCAATGTTGATGCTAGATATGATGACCAAGATGTGAGTGCCATTAACTTTAAAGCCGCAATGGATGATGATTTCAATACACCTGAGGCAGTTGCTGTGTTGTTTGATTTGGCCAATGAATTAAATAAAACACGCGATATGAAGGTGGCCGCACAATTAAAAGGTTTGGCAAACGTCTTGGGCTTGTTGAATCGTGATCCAGAGTCATTCTTTCAGGCAAGCACTTTAGATGTGGATGGCGAGATGACTAATCAAATAGAAAAATTGATTACTGCTCGTACCGAAGCGAAAAAAGCAAAAAACTTTGTCGAAGCTGATAAAATTAGACAAGACCTCTTGTCGCAGGGTGTAATTTTAGAAGATAGTCCGCAAGGAACTACTTGGAGACGTGTTTAGTTTTATAATGCATGTAATGACTTATAAAAATTCAATTTTATTATTCCTTGTTTTTTTCCTTAGCTGTTCTCTTTTGCTAAAGCATGGAATTGATTCTTCACATCAAATGCAAGATTTTTCAATTGCAACAGATGTGTTCGATACATTAACTAACTCAGATGAAGTGACTGGAGATGTTGGTGTTGAGCTGCTTTTTGAGGCAAACGATGATTTCATTTTGCCGCTGTCGGCTTTAATAAGTACCTTTGTTTTTTTCCCGCTGATTTCTTTTATTTCGATTGCTTACTTTGCGCCATATCGTTCCAAATTATTGCGCCCCCCCTCTATTTAATCTTATTGCCTTGTGGTTTGTATGGTGTGAATCTTGCTTTGTAAGTCTGCATGGTCCACACTTAAATTGACGAAGTATTTTGATTGAATGTTATGAAAACTATCTACTATTTTTTAATGCTTGCTGCGATGACGATTAGTCATGTTGAAGCTGCAAATACATATACCTTGAATCAGGTGATTGATGTTGCCTTAACACAAAGCCCCAGCGTACAAATAGCTAAAGCGCAAGAAGATGCTGCAACAGCTTCTGTTATTACTGCAAAGTCTTACCTAAACCCTCAATTAGAAATGGGTGCTGGCCCGAGTCGATATAGAAACGGTTCAAATCAGACGAAAGATAACTGGGGAGTAGGCTTATCTCAAACGCTTGAATTTTCTGATGTCAGAACTGCTCGCAGAGAGATTGCGGAGTCTAGTGTTAAGACGGCTGGGGTAACTTCTGAATTAACCCGTTTGGAGCTTAGAGCTAAGGTTAAAAATGCTTTTTATAATGTTTTGCAAAAGCAAGAAGTTCTTAAGCTGGTGGAAGCTGATAAAGCACTTTTGCAAACCATTCGTGATCGTGTGAAATTAAGAACTGATGTTGGTGAATCTCCTAAATACGAATTAATCAAAGCTGAAACAGAGCTGCTTGCTGCTCAGCGAGATTATCAGGCTGCTCTAGTTCGTGTAGTGGAATCCAAAGCCTTGCTTCGAGGACTTGTAGGCTCTGGAATTGCAAATGATTTTGAGTTGAATGGTCAATTGCCCCTAAGCGAGTCTCTTCCTAGATTGGATTCACTTCGTGAACAAATTTCTCAAAGCCCATACTTACAGCAAGTTAGAGCAGCCACTGAAATCGCAGAGGCTAAACTGAAGCTAGAGGAAAGTTTACGCAATCCTGGATTAACTTTAAAAGCAGGGCTAGAGCAAGATCCTGATCTAACTAGCTACCGTTTGGGTTTGGCAATTCCCTTGCCATTGTGGAGTAAGCGTGAGGGTCAAATTGCTGAAGCGTCAGCGAATGTTCGACAAACTCAGGCATTGCTGAGTGATAGAGAGCTTGGATTAAGTCGTGATTTGGAAACGGCTTAACAACGTTACTTGATTGGGCAGGGTCAAGTGACTGCATTTGAGAGCGGGCTTTTATCCCAAGCTGAGTCTGTGCTTAAAGTGGCTGAGGCCGCTTATAAATTCGGCGAGAGGGGCATTTTAGAATATTTAGATGCTCAACGGACTTATCGTTCAGTTAGGAAAGATTATTTGGCTGCGCGCTATGACTACGTTGCTGCAATGTTGGAAATTGAGCGTTTAATTGGTGCTGAATTACTAGCAACTAAAGAATAAAAGAAGGATACAAAATGTTGATAACAAGAAAAAGTTTAGTGCAACAAATATTCATTTCAACTGTTTTATTGTCTCTGCTAATGGCGTGTGGTTCTAAAGAAAAAGCAGAACAAGTGAAGGAAGTTGCTGATCCTAATGTAGTGGACTTAGGTCCGGAATTGCAAAAGCAGGTTCAACTCATGCAAGTAGGGGATGCTGAAATTCGTGAGTTATTAAGAATTCCCGGCAGTATTCAAGTAGATGAGCAAAGAATGGCAAAAATAGGTGCGCCTGTCACAGGGCGTATTACCGAGATTTCTGCAGTACTTGGTCAGCTAGTTAAGCAAGGTCAAGTTCTGGCGACCGTCAACAGTACTGAACTTGCTCAGAATCAATTAGCCTACATCAAAGCGCTGCAACAAATTAATTTGCAAAGCAAAGCAGTTGATCGAGCTAAAGTATTATTAGAGGCCGATGTAATTAGTGCTGCGGAATTGCAACGACGTGAGGCTGAATTGAGCGGTGCTAAAGCTGATCTGATTGCTGCGCGTAATCAGCTACTTGTATTAGGGATGTCGAATGCCAGCATTTCCAAGCTTTCTCATTCAGTGCAAATGGATACTTTTAGCAGTGTGACTGCGCGTCTTGCCGGGACCGTGATTAGTCGAAAGATTAATGTTGGTCAGGTTGTTCAGCCAGCAGACGAATTATTCGTCGTGGCTGATTTATCTCGTGTGATGGCAGTTGCAGAAGTGCCTGAGCGCCAGATTGATTTGATTGAGCTTGGGCAAGAGGTCGATATTGAAGTGCCTGCGCTTAATGAAAAGCCTATTAAAGGCAAACTAATTTATGTTGGTGATGTAGTCAATCCACAAACTCGCACCGTAACAGTGCGTAGCGAAATAAAAAACTTTAATCACGAAATCAAGCCAGAAATGTTAGTTTCCATGCTAGTTCAATCGAAACCTGTTTCTCATCTGTCAGTCCCAGTGCGCGCAATTGTGCGTGAAAATGACAAAAATTATGTATTCGTGAAAATCGCTCCTAATAAATATCGATTGAGAGAGGTTGCGATTGGAGATGATTATCAAGGGATGGTCGCAATTGAAAATGGTTTGGAGTCAGGTGAAACTATTGTGAGTGAAGGCGCTTTTCATTTAAACAACGAACGTAAGCGTAAAGAGTTGGAGTAAGTCATGATTGAATCCCTGATTAGAGGCGCATTAAAGCAGCGCTTGATTGTTGTTGTTTTGTCTTTAGCTTTGCTTGTTGCCGGTGGCTTTGCTGTTAAAAAACTTTCTGTAGATGCATTTCCTGATGTTACTAATGTTCAGGTGTTGATAGCTACACAAGCGACAGGAAAGTCTCCTGAAGAAGTTGAGCGATTTATTACGGTGCCGCTTGAAATTGGTATGACGGGCTTGCCTGGGCTGACTGAAATGCGATCGCTCAATAAAAATGGCTTGTCTTTAATTACCTTGGTATTTACAGAAAAAACCGACGTTTATTTTGCCCGTCAGTTGGTAATGGAAAGACTGATGGAAGTCGCTGAGAGAATGCCAGATGGCGTGACTCCTATTTTAGGCCCTGTATCAACGGGTTTAGGGGAAATTTATCAATATACTTTAGATAAGAAAACAGATGGAACCAAAACTTTAACTCAAGCAGAGTTAACAGAAAGGCGTGCTATCCAGGACTGGATTGTAAGGCCTTTGTTAAGAAGTATTCCAGGGGTCGCTGAAATTAACTCTCAAGGTGGATATGTTAAGCAATATCAAGCCTTGGTCAATCCCGATCGTATGAACTATTACGGCCTCAAATTAAATGATATTTATGCAGCGCTAGCAAGAAATAACGCAAATAGTGGTGGTGGTGTTTTGCCGCATTACGCAGAGCAATACTTAATCCGTGGTGTAGGCTTAATTCAAGGCCTGGCTGATATTGAAAATATTGTGCTTAAAGAACGAAACGGCGTGCCTGTTTATATGCGCGATGTTGCCGAAGTTAAATTAGGCAGTGAGGTTCGCGTTGGTGCCTTGCTTAAAAATGGCGATACTGAATCTGTAGGTGGTGTTGTCATGATGATTAAGGGTGGTAATGCGAAAGAGGTTGTGAGTCGTATTAAAGCTCGTGTAGATGAGGTGAATGTTAAAGGGATACTGCCAGGTGGTTTGCAAATCACACCTTTTTACGATCGAAGTGAGTTGGTAGATGCGGCACTTTATACAGTGGTTAAGGTGTTAATCGAAGGTATTATTTTAGTTATTGTTATCCTGTTTTTATTTTTGGGTGACGTTCGATCTAGTTTGATTGTTGTAGGTACTTTAATCCTAACCCCGTTGATTACTTTTATGGCCATGAACCATTTTGGAATCTCTGCTAATTTAATGTCATTGGGTGGTCTAGCAATTGCGATTGGTTTGATGGTGGATGGATCCGTTGTTGTTGTTGAAAATGCTTTTCACCAACTAGGACATCGACCAGGCGAAAGCAAGATTCGTGTTGTTTTAGAAGCTGCAACAGAAGTCGGAACCCCAGTACTGTTTGGTGTAGGTATTATTATTTTAGTGTTCTTGCCATTGATGACGCTTGAGGGCATGGAAGGCAAAATGTTTGGTCCACTTGCGATGACGATTGCGATTGCATTGTTCGTTTCTCTAGTTCTTTCGCTCACGCTTTCGCCAGTGATGTGTTCTTATATTCTCAAGGGCGGTAGTGGTGAAGATACACGTATGATTCAAGCAATTAAGAAGCCATATTTGAAGCTACTTAATTTGGCATTATTGAACGAGAAAAGAACCATCATGACTGCTGTTGGCGTTTTTTTAGTAGCCTTGTTAATCTTGCCTTTGTTGGGGACATCTTTCATTCCTGAAATGAAGGAGGGTTCTATTGTTCCTAATATAATTCGGGTGCCAAATATTTCTATTGATGAGTCTATTAAAATGGAAAACGAGGCCGCAAAAATTATATCCAAATTGCCTGGAGTGAAATCAGTGGTCTCAGCACTTGGTCGAGGCGAGAGTCCTGCTGATCCGCAAAGTCAGAATGAGTCCCAGCCGATTGTAAGTTTGAAACCAAGAAATGAATGGCCTAAAGGTTGGACGCAAGATGATATTGGCGCTCAAATTCAAAAAGCACTTAAGGTTTTGCCAGGTGTTCAAGTTGTGATGGCACAACCAATTGCAGCGAGGGTGGCCGAGTTGTTAAGTGGTGTGCGTTCTGATGTTGCAGTAAAAGTATTTGGTGAAGACATGGCTGTTCTAAAAGCTAAAGCTGATGAAATTTCAAGGCTTGCAAGGGGCATTCAAGGAGCTGTTGATATGCGAGTTGAAAAAGTTTCAGGACAGCAATATCTCAATATTACGATTGATAGGCACGCCATTGCACGTCAGGGAATTAACGCTGCTGATGTACATGATGTGATTGAAACTGCGATAGGTGGTAAGGTCGCAACAGAAGTGTTTGAAGGTCAACGTCGATTTAGTGCCGCTGTTCGTTACCCTGAAAGCTTTCGTAATAA
>JACCEE012493082.1_pt1 | contig 10946 bp, 10 predicted proteins | sample 7449931 | NCBI WGS metagenome assembly JACCEE01 (sample SAMN15323457, study PRJNA562643) | freshwater metagenome | isolation source: river surface water | place: USA:Blue River Watershed | collected 2017-08-19 | reverse complement strand
AGGACCATTATGCCCTTCACTTAGTATTGACCTGGTTGTTGCAATATTTAAGGCTAACCTAAAAAGTGCAAATATCAAAATAAGAGTTGGAAAAGTTGTTAAATCCGAGGGTTTTTGAATATATAAAGAGATTAATAAAATTAATACTGATAAAGACAAAGATATTACCAAAAAGAAATCTAATATCTCTTGCGGTAATGGTACGATAATTATTAAAAGTATCGATACAAATAACGCAACGATTATTAAATCTTTTGAAAATATCTTTTTTATGTTCATATATTAATTTTATTTTGACTGATTAATTTATAAAATTAACCAACGACAACTGATTCATTTTGCTAATTGTTGAATATAAAGCCGTATATGTAAGCTCTAAAGATTTAGCTTCCATTGCAACTTTTGCCAAATCAGCAGCACCAATTTCTTGAGACAAAGCATCATACTGTGTTAATTTTGATGAAACTCTTTCCAAAGAAACTTCAAAAACGCTATTTCTTGCTCCAAGTCTTGCATGAGAAACATCTACACTATCATAAATTTTTATCATTTCATCTACACCATCACCAATTACCTGTCTTGCAGCATCTTCAGTAATTGGATTTCCTGCACTATCTACTTTATTTAAGGCATTTATAGTTTTATCTAAGAAATCAAATATATTTGTTTTTGCTTCAAATTTTGTACCATCAGTTGATGGCATAGTTGCACTATATGTAGGAGGTGTTGCTCCATCATTTGTTACAGGTGTAATCGTTTCTGTTGTAATATTTCCATCTAAATCATATTTTACTAAAGTATTATTTGTTGGAGAGTTTAATTTCCACTCATTTCCATCTTGGTCAATAATTCTATTTGTTGTTTGGAAAGTTAAAGTTCCACCTTTATAAGCAGTTGAAGAAGGATACATCATCATATCAAAACCTGTAATTCCTTTTTCTCTATAAGAACCCTCTTCCACGGCTATTTTTCTTAATTTATTATCTCCAACATAAGTAACTTTTCCAGTAACTGCATCTTTTTCAAAAGGTTTAATTGAGGCATCTGAACCAGCAAATACATATTCTCCCTCAACTTGCGTATTTGCTAATTGAAGCAAGTTTTCTCTAAATCCTGCCATACTAACTGCAATAGCAGATCTTCCTTCTTGAGATGTTGTTGAAGTATTTGCTAAAATAAGTGCTTGTTTAACTTTTGTTTCTAAAATATCTTTTATAGAAGCCATACTTGTATCAGCAGCTTCATTTTGAACAGTAGTTCTTTCAATTTGGTCTTTTATTCCTTCAAAAGTTCTTACTTTATCATCAATATGTATAACTCTTGCATATAATACAGAATTATCACTACCCTCATCAAGTACTTCTTTTGTACTCATTTGATATGAAACTCTTTGTTGTTGAATATCTAAATTACTTAATCTATAAGTCATTTGTTCTGTTTGATTAATCATTGTAATACCTTTCTAAACATTGTTACAATCTCATTAAATTCAAAATTTTTCTGAGTATCTTGGGTTAGAAATTCTCTTATTTGTTCTTTTTTTGCCATTGCAGCATCAAGTTCTAAATCCATTCCTGTTTTATAAGCCCCAACTCTAACCAACACTTCATTCTCTTTTATCAATGATAATACTCTTTTTAACTTTAAAAAATCATTATAATGTTCTTTAGTAACAACCTTATCCATAACCCTTGAAGCTGATTTTAGTAAATTAATAGGTGGATAAAATCCCTGTTCTGTTAATTCTCTTGTTAAAACAATATGTCCATCAAGAATCGACCTACTTTGATCTGCTATTGGGTCATTCATATCATCACCATCAACTAAAACTGTAAAAAATGCTGTAATTGAACCCTTTTTATTATTCCCAGCTCTCTCCATTAATTGAGGAAGCAGTGCAAAAACAGATGGTGGATAACCTCGACTTACAGGTGGTTCACCTGTACTTAATCCAATTTCTCTTTGAGCCATTGCAAATCTTGTAACTGAATCCATCATTAATAAAACATCATGACCTTTGTCCCTAAAAAATTCAGCAATAGCCATAGCAGTAAATGCTCCATATTTTCTCATTAAAGCTGATTCATCGGAAGTTGCTGCAATAATTACCGTATTATCTAAATTATTGTCAAGATTATAATGGATAAACTCAGGGATTTCTCTTCCCCTTTCTCCTATTAATGCAACTACTTTTATTTGAGCTTCACAACCTTTTACAATCATTCCCATAAGTGTTGATTTTCCAACCCCAGAACCTGCAAAAATACCTATTTTCTGACCTTTTCCGCTTGTTAGCATTGAATCTATTGCTTTTACACCTGTTGCAAATTTTTGATCAATAATTCCTCTTTCAAGAGCTGGCATTGAAAGCTTATTTATTGGTGCATTTTCTTCAAGATTTACAATTTTCCCTTTATCATCAATAGGCTCTCCTAAAGCATTTATAACTCTTCCTAATAAACCATATCCACACTTTACAGTTAATCCATCTTTTTGCAAATATACTTTATCATTAATTCTAAATCCATCAATAAAAGAGAATGGCACTATAGTAAAAGATAAATCATCTATTGAAGCTACCATACCTAAAACAGTATATAAATGCTGAACGGATTCTATTTTAACAATATCTCCAACTGCAACTTCTAAACCAATAGCAGTTAAAGTTGTAGATGAAATATTTTTTATTCTTCCAAAAGGTATAGAAAGATTTGTAGCATCAATTCTATTTAATATATCTTCAATATTCATTACATCTCATCACACATTTTTTTATATAAACTCTCTGTTGTATCTTTTACTTCTTTACATTTTAAAACATATTCAGCTTTTTTATTTTTATTACCTAAAATATCATATAAATTTAAAATATCATAATAGATTTTTGCTTGATCATTTGGTTCAAGTTTTCTTGTATGTTGTAATGATTCAAGTAATAAATCAACTGATTTTTGATTATTATTTGTATCTTTAGCAACTCGTGCTAATTCAGTTTCAACAAATGGAGAATATACAAAAGCTCTTACATCTTTTTGTTTATTATATAATTTATTCAATATGTCATTTGCTAAAGTTGTATTATTATTTTTCAGTAAATTCAAATAATAGTCATGATAAAAATCTATTATTAAAGGATTATTTTCATTTGCTTTAATAAAATTAGGATTCATACTTGTATATACAAAAAACTTTTCCATAGCTATTGCATCTTCTTTTTGCTTTAACATTTGATACCTAAATAAAAACTCATTTGCCAATACCTTTTTATCATCTGACATATCAATCTTTCCTGAAAAGTTGAAAGCTTCATCAATCAAACCTAAATTGTAAGCAATTTTTTCAAGATAAAAGTATATATTTGCATCTTTTGTTTTACTAACAGCATCTTTTACTTGAGCATAAATTTTCTGATTTGAAGAATCTACCAAACATTCAAAGAAAATATATTTAACACTATCATCTTCTATTAATTTTTCTAATATATCCTTATTTGAAGTTTCTAAAATATTATTTACAGAAGAACATTTTCCAGTTGATAGATACTCTTTTATTAACTCAATATTTACTTCATCATAAATCTCATTTATACTTTGATAACCAAATCTTTTTAAAATTTCAGGAGAAATTCTATTATAAACTCTTTGTGTTTTTAATATTTGTTCATACTGCTTATTATTTTTATTATTTATAAGTTCTTGTAAAAGTGCTTTTTGTTGCATTGCTTCATTTTCTTGATATTTAGCTGAAACTGTTGTTGGGTTTAAACTTCCTTGTCTCATTAAAATTTCATCCATATACATTCTTGCATTTTTAGTGTAAACACCAAATGGATAATCATCAATAATTTCTGAATATAAAGCCTTCGCAAGTTCCAAATAATAGTTTGTTTTATCATACATCAACATATAAGTATTTGCTAATTTAAACTTGAAATCCTCAATTACATCCTCTTTTGTTGTTTTTTTCAATAACTCTTTTAATATTTCAACTGCGTGTTCTGGCATATCTGCTTTTATTAAGCGATTAATTTTTTTATTTGCTAAATATGAATCATTTGTATAAAACTCAATATTTGTTCTTAAAACCTGAGTTATCAAATCATTTGCTTTATCTTTTTTACCATCTAAAATATAAATATCAAAAAGTTCATCTGCAACAACAGTTGCTATCATTTTATCTTTTGTTGTAGCTAATATATCAAAAAGGTATTTTGAAGCTTTTGAATAATCTTTTTGATACTTATAAATTTTTGATAATGATACTTTTCCATATGTTTTTGTCAATTCATCATCAAAATTATCTATAATTATTTGTGCAAAATACTTTGCTTCTTCAATCTTATTTATCTCTAATTTTAATTCAACCAAAAGCATATATGCTTTAACTAAATCATATTGATTTATTTTAGCCGAATTAATTGCCGTTTCTAGTTCAGCTGAAGCATCAATAGATATTCTTTTCGTCTGTTTTTTTAGAGCTAATTCTGCATATAAAAGCATAGTATCTGAGGCTAAAATATTTAATTTATTTTTATCTTTAAAACTTTTTACTTGAACATAAGCATCATCTATTTTACCCTCTCTTGCAAGAAGTCTTGCATTTTGTAAAATGTCAAATCCATCACTTATTTGTTGTTTTTTTTCTTCAGAAATTTGTTTCCCAGTAGAATCAATAAAACTATAATAAAAATCTTTATTTGCATAAGAAATATTTATTATAAAAAATAAAACTATTAATAATTTCAATTTCTACCTTTTCTTTTTAACTCATAAACATACGAGAATATTTCTGCCATAGCTTTATAAAATTCACTTGGAATTTCTCTATCAACATCTATTTGGTCATATAAAGACCTTGCAAGTGCTGGATTTTCTATAATAGGAATCCTATTGTCTTTTGCAATGTCTTTTATTTTCAAAGCCAAGAAATCTATACCCTTAGCAACAACTTTTGGTGCTGAATTGACTTTATTATCATACTTTAATGCCACAGCATAATGCGTCGGATTAGTAATAACAACATCAGCATCTGGAACAGAACTCATCATTCTTTTTTGAGCCATTTGCATTTGTATTCTTCTAATACGACCTTTTACTTGAGGATCTCCCTCCATATTTTTAAATTCATCTTTAATCTCTTGTTTACTCATTCTTAAAGATTTCATATAATAATGTCTTGTAAAATAAAAATCTATTATAGCAAAAATAATAATAATTAAAAGAATTGCAGCTACAAAATAAAATGTTAATTTGAACATTGTTGATATAGTTGCAGAAATCTCTTGATTCATCATATATAAAAAATCTTGATAAGTTATCATAAAAAGAAATATCATAACAATGATTATTATCATTAGTTTTGCAAATAATTTTATAGCTTCTAATAATTTTCTAAATCCAAAAATATTTTTCAATCCTTTTAACGGATCTATTTTTTGTAAATCAAATTTTAAAGGAATCGCTAAAAATCCAAACTGAAACCAATTACTAACAAGTGAAAGAACAATAACTAATATAAACAATGGAGCTAATGCTTTAAAAAGTGCAATTATCATTTGGTTTGTTATTGCGTAAAATAGTGGTCCATCTAACTCTTGACCTATAAAACTATAAGAAAATAACATTAATTTCTTTATTTCCATCATAGAATATGATGAAAAGAAAAGTAAATATGCAGTACCTAAAGTTAATACAACAGCACCAGAAACCTCTGCTGATTTTGCAATATTTCCTTCATTTCTAGCATCCTCTATTTTTTTGGATGTGGGTTCTTCTGTTTTATCATCATCAGCCATATTTTTATAACCTTAAATTATTGAAATTTCGTAATAAAATATTCTGTAAATGCTTCTGTTAGCATCTCCATACCAAATATCAAAAAAACAAATATTAATGCAAACTTTAATTGAAAAGTGACTACAAATGGTGAAAATGATGGCATTGATTTTGTTCCATATCCATAATAAATATCAAGGATAAAACTTATAAAAAATAGTGGTAAAGCAAAAGTAAAAGCAAAGCTAAACATCCTTTTTATTTCATCAATAGCTAATTGTACTCCATCATAAGAAAAAATATTAAAAGTTCCCAAATGTATCATAGAAAAACTTTTTACTAAAATTACCAATGTCATTTCATACATTCCTGTTTGAAAAAAAAGCACTAACGCAATCCAATAAAGTAATTTTGCTATAACTCCTTCTTGGCTTCCTGTTGTAGGATCAAACATAGCAGCCATTGATAAAGCTGTCGAATATTCTATGAATTCACCTATTACTTTAATTGCAGAGAATAAAATATTAATTAACATTGATGCAACTAATCCTAATGTTATTTCAGAAATTAAACTCATAATAAAATTATCTTGATTAATATTTGATGTTACATCAACTAAAGGAAAAAGAAAAACTGTTATATAAAAAGCAAATGCTATTCTAATAGTTGGACTAATCGCAGCATGACCAAAAACAGGCATAAAAGATACAAAAGCTACGATTCTTGCTAACAATAGAAGAAATTGATAAACAACTGCTTCATTAAGTAATGATAAAAATGCTTCCATTACATATAATCTATAACTTTTTCTTCTATATCTTTGTTTTCTTCTTTTAATTGTAAAATCGTTTGAGTATCCATTTGTTGTTCAAACTGTCTATTACTTTGATTTTGATTACTTGATGATTGATTATTACTATTTTGATTTGAAGAACCAAAATCTAAATTAAATTTAGTATTTTCATCAAATGTTTTATTTAATGAATTTTTTAATAGATTTTGATTTTCAATTAATGTATCCAAAGTTACATTATTTGAAACATTCATAGTAATTGATAAACCACTGTTTTTATCACTTTTCATCAAAATAGCAATAGACCCAAGTTCTGTAGGATTTAAATTTATTTTAAATGCTGTAACTGGTGGCTTATAATTTTCATACATTTGTCTTGCAACATCTGACATCATTGTCGCCATTTGTTGTTTTGCACCAATTATTTTTGATTGAATATTATAAGATATTGGAGAATTCACATTTACTACTACATCACTTTCTAAAGTAATAGTATCTTCAATTAATGCTTTACTAGCTTCTACTGATTTTGTTATTAAATTCTTTATCTCTTCGCTTTTTACATTCTTTCGTAATAATAAATTTTCAAGAATACCTTTTTTATTTAATTCTTTTAAATCTAATTTATCAACTGCTATACTCTCATCAATAGATATATCTTCAAGCCCCAAATCCAAAATTTCAGCACTTGTTTTAACTGATTGAATTGAATTTCCATCCTTAAGTATAGACATAGCTTCATTTTTATTAAACAAAGTTTGATTATTTATCTTGTTTTTTTGAGAACCTAAATAAATATTTGATATTAAATCTTTTGTAATAACCTCTTTTAAAGAAGAATCCATTACATTATTGCTTAATGTAGTTTCTAAAGTTAGCTTTTCACTATTTTTTTGAATCAACTGATCCATTAATGATAATTTTTCATCTTTCTTAATAGATACAACTTCAGGTTTAACTTCTGATTTTTCTTTATCATTAATAACTTCATTAGATATATTACTTACTAAAACTTCTTCCACATTTAAAATTTCATTACTTGATTTTAAATCTTCAGAATTGCTTTTTATACTCTTTTCTAAAGTTTGTGTAGTATCTAAACTATCTACTTTTTGAGATATAATTTTGTCAAATAAGCTAATTGTTGAATTATTTTCTTGAGTTTTTTGTTCTAAAGATAAATCAGCAATTACTTCTTTATCTTTTAAATTTTTATCTACTACAATATCATTCAGAACTGTTTTTATATCTTCTTTTTTTATAATCGTTGGTAAAATATTCTCTACACTATTTATTTCTACGCCTAAAGAATCTACTACTTCATCTTTAGCTACAATCACTTCTTCTTTTTTATTATCTATTTTTATATCTTCAACTTCACTTTTTATATTTTCTGAAGTAGTGATATTTTTATCAACTTTTAAAAGTTCTTCATCAGTTGATAGTTCTTTTATATCAGTAATTTTACTTACTGTTTCTACTTTATTATTTACTATTTCTTTATTACTTTTATTAGCTTCAAGTATTAACCTATCTAGCAAAGAATTTGTTTCTTTATTTAAATTTTCATCTATTACTATTTCTTTATTTTTGATAGGAGAAACTATATCTTTTGTATCGTCAATATCTAAATTTAAAATATTGTCAATCTCTTTTTTACTATCTACATTTTCTGATGATTTAGATAAAAGTTCACTTGTTGGAATATCTGTTAAATTTATTTCTTGCGTATTTGATACTAATTCACTATTAACTTTTATATTTTCAATTTTATTATCTATTTTAATAGATTCTTTTATTCCAATATTATTTGCTTTCTCTACACTTTTTTTTGCTTCAATCACTAACTTATCTAATAAAGAGCCTGTTGTAACTATTTTTTGATTTTTATCATTTTCTAAATCCGTTTTTAAAACTTCTACACTTTCTAAATCAATATTTTGTGCTGTTTTAATACTACTTTCTAAATCGCTTATTTCTACCTTATTGGTTTTAACTTCAGTATCTTTAAACTCATTTTTTGAAGGAGGAGTTGATATATTTTCTATTTTCACCTCTTCACTAGAAGATATATTTGATAGTAGTGAATCAAATAAAGATGGTTTATCTTTATTTGGCTGTTCAGCTATTGGACTTGGAGTAGTTGAACTTTCACTTAAAAGTAGATTATCTATTGTATTTGACATTTTTTATTAACCGTTTAATATATCTAATGTTTTAGAATCGATATTTTTATGAGTATTAAAAGAAGCAACATTTGCCTCATAAGATCTTGTTGCTTCTACTAAATTTACCATTTCAATAACGGGATTAATATCTGGATATGCAACATATCCTTGTTCATTTGCATCTGGATGCTCAGGTTCATATCTCATTACAGGTTTTGCATCTGATTGTAATATAGATTTAACACCTACTCCTCTTAAAGAAACATCTGAATTTTTATTATTTGTTGTTTCAACATCATTTGAATTTGTTTTTTTATTACTAGCAATCAAAATATCTTCAAAAACAACTTCTTGCTTTTTATATGGACCACCTTCTGCTGTATGCGTTGTTTTAGCATTTGCAATATTTGCACTTACGACATTAATTCTCGTTCTTTGAGCGCTCATTCCTGAAGTTGATACATTATAGCCATCAAAAAAACCCATAATTAATCCTTTTACTAAATTTGCATTTTAACTATTTCTTTATAAGCACTTATAGCTTTATTTTTAACTTCTAATGCCAATTTCATTGATAATTCTGCTTCTTCTATTCTTTGAACTGCTTCTTGAAGGTTAGTTACTTTTCCTGTTGCAATCCCTTGCATCGCATCATAACCCTTTACTTGTTCATCATTTACTTCTGTTATTGCATCATTTAACATACTTTGAAAAGATTTATCTGTGGCATTATTTTGCAGCTTATTAGCACCTAAAGATAATGAGCCTATATTATTTGATATTGAAGATATATTCATGATTTATTACCCTTTATTTGCACTTTTCTCAATTTTTGCGTTTGTATCCATGATGTCTTTCACAGTTAATTCATTTAACATAACTTGAATCTTTTCTTCATTATATTTAAAATCAAATTCACTTCTTTTATTATCAAGATTAAAAAGACTTATTATCATCGAGAACATCATATTACTAACACCTTTTAAAACTACCGTTACTAACATTATACCCAAAAGCATCTCTAAAGGAGTAAACAAATCAGCATTAATTGTAAAAAATATTAAAGTACCAAAAAAACCAGTAGCTACATAAAATCTAAATAGTCCACTATTTAAAACATTTTGTGAAAATCGTTCTACTATCATAGTTGTTTACACTTTAAAACAATAAAAATAGAGTAAATTGCACCTAGTTTTAGCACTTAGAACAAACCTTAATAAATATTTTTTAATAACTGATCAATAATCACTTGTAACTGTTTTGTTGTTTCATCAGATGAAAATTCATTTGCAAATAATTTTCTGAGTCTTCCCGTCGTTGAAATATTTGTAGAAGTTGAAACATTTCCTATATATTCTACCATAAAATCATCATTTAATCTATTTTTTTTTCCCAAATTTATTAAAGAATTTGATATAGCTTCTCCAATTTGATAATTTCTAGTATGATTGAAGCTTAACATCAATTTATTTTTATCCATTGATAACATTTTCATCAAAGAGTACACATCAGTTAAAGCACTAGGATCCGTTGTAGTAATTGCCAAAATATTTTCAGATATTGACAAAAATTCCTTAACATACTCATTTAATCCTGCACCTGTATCAACTAATAGAATATCAAAATGATTTAAAGAAATTACATCTTTAACTATCCTTGAAAAAACAAAACTATTTTTATTTACACTATATTGATAACCACTTCTTCCTGCAATTAAGTATACATTAGGATAGATAGTTTTAGTGATAACTTCATCTAAAGTTTTTGTACCATCAATATATTCAAAAAGTGTATTCTGAGGTTTTAAATCAAATAAAACTTGCATATTTGCTAGTCCAATATCTGCATCTAAAACGGCTACTCTAAATCCTCTTTTTGATAAAAGGAATGCCATATTTGCTGTAAATGTAGATTTCCCAACTCCACCTTTCCCAGATGTAACTGTTATAAGTTTTGTTTTAGAATGACTTTTTTTTACCCTATTAGTAAGCTTTACTAATTTACTAGCTTGTGAAGAAATTGCATCAAACAACTCTATTTCCTAATACATTGTCTATTCATAAAACAATCAATTAAAAATGTTGAATCAGAAACTATTAAATCATCAGGTACATTTTGTCCAACAGAAAAATATGTAATTGATTTTTTTGTTTTGTGAGCAAATGAGATAAGATTTCCAAAACTTCTTGTTTCATCCAATTTTGTAAATGT
>JACCEE011298248.1_pt1 | contig 10955 bp, 10 predicted proteins | sample 7449931 | NCBI WGS metagenome assembly JACCEE01 (sample SAMN15323457, study PRJNA562643) | freshwater metagenome | isolation source: river surface water | place: USA:Blue River Watershed | collected 2017-08-19 | reverse complement strand
TTTATCTTTAAAATTAGATTTAACCTGTATTGCCCTCAAAGTACAGCTTCAAATATGTATCAGCTTTATTAGAAAAACCTGGCATTCAAGCCAATAACACATCGAATGTTTGATCTTTTATGCTTTATTCGGCATATGTGCTGACTGAAGACAATATGTGAGACATAAAAAAGGCCTGGCAAGCCAGGCCTTTGCTTGTTTACTGCAAATTATTTTGCATAAACAGGGAATTTTGCACAAACCGCTTCAACTTTTGCTTTTACAGCAGCAATCACAGCTTCGTCACCTTTGCTGTCTAGGATATCTGCCATCCAGCCTGCAAGTTCACGCACTTCCGCTTCACCAAAGCCACGAGTCGTTACTGCTGGTGTACCTACACGGATACCAGAAGTCACAAATGGAGAGCGTGGATCGTTTGGTACAGAGTTTTTATTGACAGTAATATGTGCTGCGCCTAACCATGCATCAGCATCTTTACCTGTAATGTCTTGCTTGATTAAAGATAACAAGAACAAGTGGTTTGACGTACCACCAGAAACAACATCATAACCACGGTCAATGAAGACTTGCGCCATAGTTTGCGCGTTTTTCACAACCTGTTGTTGGTAAGCTTTGAAATCATCAGACATTGCTTCTTTGAAGCAGATAGCTTTTGCTGCAATCGCGTGCATCAAAGGACCACCTTGGTTGCCTGGGAATACAGCAGATTGTAATTTCTTCTCGATTTCTTCGTTGGCTTTCGCAAGGATCAAACCAGAACGTGGACCACGAAGAGTTTTGTGAGTCGTTGTTGTGGTTACATCAGCGATTTGTACTGGGTTTGGATAAACGCCAGCTGCAACCAAACCAGCAACGTGTGCCATATCCACAAACAGGTAAGCACCTACTTTATCCGCGATATCACGGAAACGTTGCCAATCAACAACACGGCTGTAAGCAGAGAAACCAGCAACGATCATGCGTGGCTTGTGCTCAAGTGCAAGACGTTCAACTTCTTCGTAGTCGATTTCGCCAGTTTCAGGGTTTAAACCGTATTGAACAGCGTTATAAGTTTTACCAGAGAAGCTGACTTTTGCACCGTGAGTCAAGTGACCACCGTGTGCCAAGCTCATACCCAAAACAGTATCGCCCGGATTTAAAAGCGCAAGGTAAACAGCAGAGTTCGCTTGAGAACCCGCATGTGGTTGTACGTTTGCGTAATCCGCACCAAAAAGTTCTTTTGCACGGTCAATCGCCAATTGCTCAATAACATCTACATATTCGCAACCGCCATAGTAGCGTTTGCCAGGATAACCTTCTGCATATTTGTTAGTGAGTTTTGATCCTTGAGCTTCCATCACTGCTGGTGAGCAGTAGTTTTCAGAGGCAATTAGCTCGATGTGCGCTTCTTGGCGCTCACCTTCAGCAGCAATGGCTTGAGCTAATTCTGGATCAAATTCAGAAATAGAGATATTGGCAAACATTCGCGAGGTCCTATCAATTAGGGCTTTTTTAGCCGTGCTATGATTGCGGAATATTGTAGCATGAACTTTGAAATTAAACAGAATGAACTTTGTTCAGTTTCAGATAAAAATCGCTCATCCAAAGCCAATCAGCAACAAACTTTTAATATTTTTAAGTGTGGATTCAATCCATTGTTGCGTTCTTAAAATAACCCGCTTCTGACACTCATCCCTGCCGAACTCAGTGAATAAAAAATTGACTCTAAATAAAGTGACTCACTTAAAGGTTATCCAGCCTCTTAATCTAAAGTCCGGAATTTTCTTTCCATGCGCATTGTTTTAGCATATCAAGCAAAATAACATTTCAACTTAACTATATGCTCGCTTTTATCTGCTTAATTCTGGGGATTTTTATCGGCTACACGATGTGCCGGGCACAGTATTGAACCTCGATGACACCCATCAAAACCCTGTACCGTTATCAGACACCTTTGACCCAGCAACAACGTCTGTATCTGAAAAGTTTTCATCAATCGGATAGCGACCGTATCCGTGAACTCAACTTGTTAAGTGCAAATCAAAGTATTTTTCTACGCTTACTGAAACAGACTTTTTCAGCAGATGAAATTGCGATTAAACAGCAACGTTTCATCGTATTAGATCAAGACAAAATGCCTTACGCCATTTTTGAATATCGTGAGGGACATCAACCCAGCAAATTGGTGGATCAGGAAGATGGCTTGCCCCTTTTTCTATATAAAGGCCTGCTGTCGAGTGATGCACTCAAACAGGATTATCATCAACTACATAAGGTTAAAATATAGAAAATGGCACAATAAAGACGCTTTTAGATTTGTTTGCAACGTCGTGAAATGCTAGATTGAGCCAACTTTTTTGCCCGCCTGGAATACCGTCATGCACGCAATTATTCTCGATACTGAAACCCATACCTTGAATGGCCTTCCTATTGAGATTGCTTATGCACCGATTGAAATCAGCGAAGGTAAATTAAGCCTAGACAAACAGCAAATGTTTGATCAACTTTATAGTGTGAATGAGCCGATTTCTTATGCGGCTATGGCCGTCCATCATATTTTAGAGTCGGATTTGCTCGATCAACCGGATTATCACAGCTTCGAATTACCGGAAAACACCAGTTATATTATTGGCCACAATGTTGATTATGATATTCGAGCGATTGAAAAATGTGGTGTAGATACCTCCCACATTAAAGCGATTTGTACCCTCGCACTGGCTCGTCGAGTGTGGCCTGAGGCGGATGCACATAATATCTCGGCATTGATTTATATGATCAGTAAAGGGAGTCCCAAAGCGCGTGAATTATTAAAAGGGGCGCATCGTGCTGATGCCGATATCATGCTGACCGCTAATATTTTGATGCACATCATTTACCATTTAAATATTCAAACCATCGAACAGCTTTATTTAGCTTCGGAAGATGCCCGTATTCCGCGCACGCTGAATTTTGGTAAATATAAAGGTTATGCAATCAGTGAATTGCCGGATGATTATGTGCGCTGGTTATTACGTCAGGAGGATCTTGATGTTTATTTGCGCAAAGCTTTAGAAAATAATCTGAATTAAGTCACAATCATCGGATTTGTAACATTTTATTCATATTAGTGTCATTATCGGCGCTTATCTTAACCTTAATTTATTGTGGGGAGATAAATTAAGGCATGTTGAACTACTATAAAACCGAATTGGGCATTGAAGCCATACAACAACGTTCTCGGGAATTAAACGCACGTCAACGTCGTCTACTGGTGGTTATTGGTACTGAAGCTTTTGATTTACTCAGCGATTCCCATAAGGAGCGCTTAGCACCGCCAGAGCTGCTCGAACAGCTACAGGATATGGGCCTCATTGTGCCTGCAACTGTAGATGAAATGGCCAATCCAGGTGAGGCTAACGTGAGTGTTTCTGAAATTCAAGTATCTAACTCAACACTTGAACAAAATAGTAGCCCTACTGCTAGTGCTGCCAATAATAACCAACCCATTCAAACTTCACTCGGCCATGCAGCAGACGAGCAAGATGAGCTCAGCTTAGAAGCGCTCAGCTTTGAAGAAATCAAACAGTTAATGGCGCAATTGCTCTCTCAGTACTGTGGTCTGATGGCCAAACAACTTTCACTGAAAATCCAAAGTGCAGAAGATTTGCGCAGCCTGAAATTATGTCAGATGCAATGGATTACCTGCTTGCAGGAAAGCCGGATCTCTCCACAGCAATTGAACCTTGCATTACAGCAGATCAATTTTTCTTTGCAGCAACTTCAACGCTCCTGAATAGATTAGAGTTAATTGATGTTGCATGATTGATAAAAACGCTTAAAAAAGCCGAATAAAAACAATAATAATTTAAAAAATAAAAATAAAATCAATAAATTACTTAATAAAAATAATCACCTTACATTTTTTTCATAACAATAATTACCACTTTAGCGTTATGGCGATAATTCACAATAAGCGCCATATAACATCTTTTTATGGGAGGATGTATATGGCCACAGCGCATTTTATTAAATTTGACCCAGCAGATAATCCAATGCAATTGAGCAAAATCGGCAATTGGGTTATGACTTATCTCAGTCCCGAAGATGAACTGGTCAATATCCGTCTAGCCTTTACCACAATATTACCGCAACACATCAGTGAACATTTACAACCTCTCAGGATTTGTATTGCGAAAGCTGATGCTGACAACCATTGGCGGATTGAGAATATTGAATGCTACGATAGCCAGCAAGGCAAAGATGTCCATTTTCATGCTGATGACGCTATCGGTCAGTTAGTTCTTGATAAACTCTTTCATGAATTTGACCACTATGATATTCCCCTCACCCTGATCCGATCTTCCACTTAAGCTCACAGCATCGTGAGCTTTGTTTTCTAAATGACTTCGGAAAACCCTTGGATTACGGATGGACAAGCGCCTGTAATAAGTAAGCGGGCACACGATGATCCCTAAGATCAGCTTCAGCGATTAGAATCGAGCCTTCCATACTTAAATGATTGGCATCGAAATATAAAGGTTTATTGTGGAGATATGGCGAACAAAAGCCATTTGAGCAAATGCGTTCACGCAGACTCAAAACCTGCACATTCGGATAATGTGCTGCTAGCTCAACAAGGATCTGATTGGCTTTCTGTTCAGCCTTGAATGGATAGCCTTCGCGCTTGCCACATTGAATAAAGGGCATGCGGATACTTTTTTCTTGGCATTGAAGATCATACGTCGGGAAAACCGGTACTTTACTCGCTAGAATGACCTGCTGGCCAGATTGGGAAAAATCACGCAGCATATTTGCCAGATCTTGCCTAAATTGCTGTTCACCCGCCAAAGTCAAATAATTATTCCAGCTCCCCCCAATAAATAAGGTCTTGTATTGAGCTGCAACTGCCCGAATTTTACGGTTATAAGCCTGGCAACTCGTGACCTGATTCGCTGCAGCATAAGTACCGATGACATTTTCTGCAAATGGCGCACAAGCACTATGCGTATAGTTTTGAAATGAACCACCGCGAGTTTCCACGATTTCTTTCAGATAACCCACATAATGTGCCGCATTTGAATCCCCGATGAGCAAAAAGTGGGGCGAAGGAGCCGTACCGATCTTACAACGCTGCTGATCAAAAACTTGCTCGTCAAATACAGCCATCTGGCAGTTAAACGCATAAGCATTCGCGGGTAAAGAGTTCGGTGCCAATTGTTGTAATTGTGCATTAAAGCGCTGAGTCCCCTGAGCCTGCAAAGTTCCCTGTTGCTGAATTACCCAAACGGATAACGCGACAATGCCCGTGAAAACCATTGCGATCAGCCAGTAACTCTTGTTTAACTGGGTTGGATTCCTAAAAGGCTTTTCTACCGCGTAATAAGAAAATAACGTCAGCATGACAATCAACAGCAGGCTGATCACCGCAAGTTGGGGATTCATCTCAGCATAGGCATAGCGCATAAATGCCAACACCGGCCAATGCCACAAATACAGTGAAAATGAAATTAGACCGATAAAGACCACGGGCTGAATCGCAAGTCCAGCGTTAATCCGATTCTTTTCATGCGTCCCCGCCAAGATAAACAAAGCTGCACCAAAGGTGGGAATCAAGGCACTCCAGCCTGGGAAATTCATCGATTTATCAAACGTGATACTTGCGTAAATAATCAGCCCCAAGCCAAATACGGAGGCCAAATGATAAATGGCTAAAGGTAATTTTTTCAGCTGAGTAGAAAGCAGGTACGCTAGCGTTCCGACCAACAGTTCTCCGGCTCTCGCCGGCAACATATAATAGGAAAAGGACGGATTAAGCTTGAGATAATATTCACTCAAAGCAAAAGACCATAGAGCAAGTAAAATCGTACACAGCCACAACCAGCCAAGACGCTTCATTTTTGCCAGCACAAAAATTAACAGCGGCCAGATCAAATAAAACTGTTCCTCCACGCCCAGCGACCAAGTATGCAATAAAGGCAGCGTATCTGAGGTCGGCGCGAAATAATCAGTTCGAATTCCTTGTAAAAAATACAGATTGGATACGGAAAATAAGGCAGCTAATCCAGATTTGGCGACCAACAACCCATCCGTGGGCGTATAAAAGGCACTACAGACGGCAACCGTGATGCCAACACAAAATAAGGTAGCTGGAATAATCCGTCGAATACGGCGCAGATAAAAGTCACTAAAACTAAAGCGCTGCTCTGCAATCGCGGGAATCAGGATACTACTGATCAAAAAACCCGAGATGACAAAAAAGACATCAACCCCGACAAAGCCCCCCGGCAGCCAATCTTTCGAAAAGTGATAAATCACCACACTTAACACGGCAATCGCACGCAAGGCATCAATATCACGACGATATTTTTTCTCGTGCTGGGGCTGACTTCTCATTGTCGTGGCGATCCTATGACATTTTCATTGAACAAGTTTTAAACCGTTAGATGGCTATTGCGCACAAATAGAGGCTTTTCACCCATTGCGATGGAATAATCATAAACTTGTAGAGATGAGCGATTAAAGCAATTTTGCAAGCGTCTTTTTATTATTTTATCTTTTAATTTCATTAACTTATGAAAATGGTGCGGTCAGCGGGAATCGAACCCACGACCCCAGGCTTCGGAAACCTGTACTCTATCCAACTGAGCTATGACCGCATTTTGTGGCACATCATAACAAAAAAAACTGCAAGGTAAAGCATATTCATTTCTGTCAGTGCATTTAATGTTTATGCTTTAAACAAATCCTGAAGATCGTTTTTTCCATTTTCAGAATTCCATACGAGTGACTTGGTTTATTGGCCCAGATCGCTCAAAATACCCTTTCCATTGACCATGTGAGAAATTCATGACGGATGCATTGACGCTAAGGGATTTGTGCAAGACTTATCGAAATGGTTTTCAGGCTTTAAAAGGCATTAACTTAACCGTGCCTGAGGGCGAATTCTACGCACTTCTGGGCCCGAATGGTGCCGGCAAATCAACAACGATCAGCATCATCAGTTCGCTCACGAAGAAGACTTCTGGAACCGTTGAAATCTTTGGGCATAATCTGGATACCCATCCTTCACAAGCCAAGCAATGCCTCGGGGTTGTACCTCAGGAATTCAACTTCGGTCATTTTGAAAAAACCTTTGATATTCTGGTGACGCAAGCGGGTTATTACGGTATTCCGAAAAAGATTGCCGAACAACGTGCTGAACATTATCTGGAAAAGCTCGGTTTATGGGAAAAGCGTAATATTCAAGCCCGTATGCTGTCAGGAGGGATGAAACGCCGCCTGATGATCGCACGTGCCATGATGCATGAACCCAAGCTACTGATTCTGGATGAACCAACAGCTGGCGTCGATATTGAATTACGTCGTTCGATGTGGGACTTTCTGACCGAGATGAACGAACAAGGAACTTCAATCATCCTGACCACACATTATCTGGAAGAAGCAGAAATGCTGTGTCGTCGCATTGCGATCATTGATCGTGGAGTGATTAAAGAAGACACCAGCATGAAAAATTTCCTGAATCAACTCACTGAGGAATCATTCATTTTTGATTTGGCTGCGCCGATTGAAACCCCACAACTGAATATTATCGGGGTGAAATTCAATCTGCTTGATCCGGTCACGCTCGAAGTTACCATGGACAAAGCCCATAGTATGAATGAACTGTTCCAGTTACTCGAAGCTCAGAATATTCAGGTACGTAGTATGCGTAATAAATCCAACCGTCTCGAAGAACTGTTTGTGAAAATGGTGGAGAAAAATCTGGAAGGAACTTCGGCATGAATTTCGCTCAATTACAAACAGCATTAGGCACTCTGGTTCGTAAAGAAATCCGCCGCTTTATGCGGATCTGGCCACAGACCTTATTACCGCCTGCCATTACCATGAGCCTGTACTTTGTTATTTTCGGTAATTTGGTCGGTTCACGTATTGGTACCATGGGTGGCTATAGCTATATGCAGTTTATTGTACCCGGCCTGATCATGATGGCGGTGATTACCAATAGCTATGCCAACGTTTCCAGCAGTTTCTTTAGTGCCAAGTTTCAAAAAAGTATTGAAGAGCTGATCATGAGTCCGGTTCCACTCCACCTTATCCTTTGGGGTTATGTGATTGGTGGTGTGTGCCGTGGTGCGTTGGTTGGTTTGATCGTCACCGTTATGAGTCTGTTCTTTACCGAACTCTCCATTCAGAACTGGTTTGTCACCATTTATACCGTGCTGATCACTTCCCTGCTATTTTCAATCGGTGGCTTTATTAATGCGGTTTATGCCAAGTCTTTTGATGACATTTCGATTATCCCGACTTTCGTCCTGACCCCTTTGACGTATTTGGGCGGTGTTTTCTACGCCATCAGTGCTTTGAGCCCATTCTGGCAAAACCTGTCACTGATCAATCCAATCGTTTATATGGTCAATGCCTTCCGTTTCGGCATTTTAGGTCACAGTGATGTAAATGTTTCCTTATCTCTGGTCGTCATTACACTATGCTGTGCTGCTTTATATGGCGTGGCCTACTATTTACTTTCTCATGGCTCAGGAATGCGTGAATGAGTGTAGAACTGTCTCTTTTGGGTAAAGACACCGATTACCCAACACAATATCAACCCGATATTCTGTTTCCGATTGCACGTGCACAAGCACGTCAGCACTATGCGGATGTTCCAGGTATTGCCAACGGCAAAGACTGGTGGCATGTATTTGAAATGTCATGGCTGAATCAGGCAGGTATTCCACAAGTGGCAATTGGACGTCTGGAGCTGCCGGCGTCATCCCCTAACCTGATTGAATCTAAATCCTTAAAACTGTACTTCAACAGCCTGAATTTCCATCAGTTTGAATCACGAGAAAGTCTGATCGCAACGGTACAGCAGGATTTATCACAGGCTGCGGGTGCAGCAGTCACATTAAGCTTATTTCATGTTGACGAACTGGAGATTGCCAAACCGCAAGGCATCTGTCTGGATGATTTCATACCGACACAACTGAGTCAGCATCCGGATGCCAGTTTGCTACAGTGGGATGCCCAGGCAACATCAGTCGAAGACGTACAACTGTACTCCCATTTATTACGCAGTAATTGTCCGGTCACAGGTCAACCCGACTGGGGCACAGTATTTATTCGTTATCAGGGTAAAAAACCTTGTTATTCCAGCATCTTGGCCTATATTATCTCCTACCGTCAGCATAATGGTTTTCATGAGCAGTGTGTAGAACAAATGTTTGCCGATCTCTGGCAGACGCTGCAACCGCAAAAACTGATGGTCTACGCCACTTATACCCGCCGTGGTGGTTTAGATATCAACCCATGTCGGGTATCGGATCTGAGCTGGTTACCCAACCCAATCCGCTTGGCACGACAATAAAACGAGAATATTGAGGTTTTGCTCCATGGCATTTTTTGGTTTTACGCCATCTGAAGCATTGTTAAATGACATTCAGACCATTATCGAAAAAAAGAAATCGAAAGAACCACTGTATCCACTACGTGACAAAATTGCCCTGCAAATCAATGAAGAAATTATTGATGCGCTATTGACCGGATTGGTCCGCAATTTACCGCGCAGTGAAAAAACAGAAGTTGCAGAGAAATTGGCCGGTTATGTCAAATCAACAGTCGCTGTTTTACTCAAACAGCTGCTGAGTAAAGCAGATAATACGGTGGTGCAACAATCTATTGCCTTCTCCGAACATAGCCTATTGCAAGACCCACAAGGTCAATATAAAGTCGGCCAGCCGCTTGATGCTGGTCTGGTCACAAACTTGAAGCACAGTTTTGCTGAAATTCAGGCCGGACGTGGTGTAAATAAAGCTGCCTTGGCCGAGCTGTATAAACAGTTTGCCGATGAAGCGGTCCGTCATTTTATGTCAGACTTCACCAAGACGCTCGACTTGGGAATCATTAAACGCAAAGCGGCAGATCTTGGAGCGGCGGGGGTTAGCAAAGCCGTCAATATCGCGATTGACAAACTCATTCCCAACATGAACAAAGATGAATTAATCGCCCTAGCGAAATACCATGACAGTCTGTTTTTTCACTAAGCGGCCTTGCCAATCGGAAACCTAGCCTCGGCTAGGTTTTTTTATTGCAAAATATTGATATACATTGTGTCCAACTGGGTTTATGTTAGCATGCGCTCAGCATCGACCGACCCACGTTTTAAGCCCCATGTCTCCGAGTTCTCAATACAAATTCCTCCGCCAAGCACCTCGTGATGGCTTGAGTACAGCAATGTTGCCCTCCCGTTGGCAACGCCTGCATATTGACCCTTGGTTATGCCTGTTTCTGGTGCTGAATGCCATGTTGGGATTAACTGTCCTTTATAGTGCTTCCGCTCAGGATGTAGGCCTGGTTTCCAAGCAGGCCATGAGCTTCGGTATCGGCTTCACGGTGATGTTTACCCTCGCCCAGATTCCTCCCAAGGTCTATCAGGCCTTTTCACCTTATTTCTATGTGTTCGGGGTCTTGTCTCTGATCGCCGTAATGGTGTTTGGTGAAGTCCGGATGGGTGCACAACGCTGGATTGACATTCCCGGTTTTGGCAGTGTACAGCCCAGTGAGTTTATGAAAGTCGGCATGCCCATGATGATTGCCTGGTTTTTATCACGCAAGCCTCTACCACCAAGCCTGTCGAATGTTTTGATTTCTTTAGTCTTGACGGGTATACCGTTCTTATTGATTGCTGAACAGCCAGATTTGGGTACCTCTTTACTGATTTTAGCCAGTGGGATGTTTGTTCTGTTTCTAAGTGGCTTATCCTGGAAAATGATTGGCGCGGCAGCAGCCGGACTCGGGATCATTATTCCAATTGCTTGGGAGTTTTTACTGCACGATTACCAGCGACAACGGGTTTTAACCCTGCTCGATCCGGAAGCTGATGCACTGGGTACCGGCTGGAACATTATTCAGTCCAAAACAGCAATTGGCTCAGGTGGATTTTCCGGCAAAGGTTATCTTGAAGGTACTCAATCACATCTACACTTCTTACCCGAAGGCCA
>JACCEE012266105.1_pt1 | contig 10957 bp, 9 predicted proteins | sample 7449931 | NCBI WGS metagenome assembly JACCEE01 (sample SAMN15323457, study PRJNA562643) | freshwater metagenome | isolation source: river surface water | place: USA:Blue River Watershed | collected 2017-08-19 | reverse complement strand
GCGCAGGCGCGCGCGGGAGCCAGCGCCATGACCCATGACCCACGCGGGACCCCTGCCCCCGTCGGGCCCGCGCCCACAGGCTTGCGCGCGCGCCTCCTCGCGCGCCTGCGGGGCCCGAGCGTGGCCGAGTTCCCCGCGTACGGCCCGCTCCGGGATGCGGCGCTCCCGTCACGGGCGCCCTCGCCCGCCGCAGCTACCTCCGCACGTGGGCCGGGGGCGTTGCGGGGGGCGGCCAGCCCCCCGCCCCCAACGCACGATGCACCTCCGCCGGGCTTCGTGCCGCTGGAGGGGCCCCTTCCACCCTCCCGCGGCACCCCGGACGCCGAGCCGCGGAGCCGCGACTGGGACGAATGGGACGCCGAGAGCGGGTCCTGGCGACATGCCCATGTCCGCGTCGAGGAGGTGGACGCTCCGACGGGCGGGCTCGACCGATGGGAGCGTCTCGTCGCGGCGAACGCGCGCCAACTCACGATGGTGCGCGCACGCTTCGAGGCCCTGCGCGTCGATGAACGCTGGGTGCACGGACAGGTCGACGGTACCGAGCTGGATCTCCCACGGGTGGTCGATGCGGTGACGGACCTCGCCGCGGGTCACACCCCTGACGCGCGGTTCTACGCGCGCTTCGTGCGGCAGCGGGAGACCCTCGCCACCCTCGTGCTCGTCGACAGCTCGGGTTCGACCGCTGGGAACGTCCTCGCGGCGGAGACCGAGTCGCTGGTGCTCCTCGCGGCCGGCCTCGAGGCCCTCCGCGCGCCGCATGCGTTCCACGCCTTCGGGAACCCCTCCCCCCTGCACCTCCCCCTCGCGCGCATCAAGGGCTTCGACGACCCCTGGGACGACGCCGCCCACAAGCGCCTCGGCAACCTCCGCGCGCAGGGCGCGAGCCGCCTCGGGGGCTACCTCCGCCACGCGGGATGGCTCCTCGGGCAGCGGCCCCAGGCGCGACGCGTCCTCCTCGTGCTCACGGACGGGCGTCCCGAGGACCGTGACGGGTACCGCGGCGCACAGGGCCTCGCGGACACGGCCCTCGCCGTGCACGAAGTCCGGCGTGCGGGAATCCACGTCCACGCGGTCAGCCTCGACACGTCTGAGCACGCCGACCGTTACCTTACGCAGGTGTTTGGACGCGGCCACGTCACGCGCCTGCCCTCCCCGGACGCTCTCCCGACCCGCCTCCCCGAACTCTTCCACACGCTGGTACGCTAGCAGAGCGGGCGACCCATGAACCCCACCGACTACTACGACGACCTCGCGTCCACCTACGACGCCGACCGTTTCGGCAACAGCTACGGGCGCTTCCTCGACTCGCGCGAACGCGCCGTGCTCCAGGCGTGGCTGGAGGGCGTGCCGCCCGCGGACGTCGTGGATCTGGGGTGCGGGACGGGGCGGATGCTCGGGTTCGCCGGGACGGGCGTCGACGGCTCCGCGCGCATGCTCGAGCAGGCACGCGCACGGTGGCCCGATCGTCGGCTCGTGCACGCTCCGGTGACCGAGACCGGCCTCGACGATGGAACGTACGCAGCGGTCACCTGCCTGCACGTCCTCATGCACCTCGATGAAGCCACCGTGCGGGCCACCTTCGCCGAGGCTGCGCGGGTCGTTCGCCCCGGCGGTCGCTTCCTCGTGGACATCCCGTCAGCGCCCCGGCGCGCCTGGGGTCGGCGACGCGCCCACGGCTGGCACGGCGACACCGCGGCCTCCATCGAGACGCTCCGCGCATGGGCGGGTGACGCCTGGACGCTCCGTCGGTGGCATGGCCTCCTCGCGCTCCCCCTCCATCGCGTACCCGTCGGGATGCGCTCCGCGGTCGCTCCCCTCGATCGCTGGCTCGGCGCCTCACCGATCGCGCCCTGGGCCTCGTACTACCTCTGCGAGTTCGTACGTCCGTGATCCGGGCGCGGCTCCGTGCGTTCGTTCCGCTCGCGGTGCGCCAGGGTCTGGCCGCGGCGCGACGCGCCCTCGCGGACCACCACGCCGGTTTCAGCCCGACACGTTCGCGGCTCCCCGACGCGGGTGACTGGCCCTCCCGCGTCACGGTCACGCAGGAGGTCCGGGGTTCCGACCCCCTCGCGCTCCAGGGCAAGATCGCGAACCTCGCACGGGCTGCCGCCGACATCGACGGGATCTGCCTCGCGCCGGGGCAGGTCTGGTCGTTCTGGGCATGCCTGGGACGCCCCTCTGCCGCGCGTGGCTACGCCGCGGGGCGCAACCTCGTCGACGGGCGCGTCGTCCACGAAGCCGGCGGCGGACTCTGCCAGGCCAGCGGGCTCCTCTACCACCTCGCACTCGCAGCGGGCCTCGAGGTGCTCGAACGCCACGCCCACAGCGTGGACCTGTACCACGAGAGCGAGCGCGTGACGCCCCTCGGTGCAGACGCCACGGTCGTGTGGGGCGTCAAGGACCTTCGTGTCCGGAACCCTCACCCCTTCCCCGTGGCCCTGCGCCTGCGTTCGGACGAAGGCGTCGTGCGCGCGGAGATCACCGCGCCGGAACCCCTCCCCGCCCGCACGCTCGCCTTCGAGGCCCACGCGCTGGACGACGACCACGTGCGGGTGCGCACCCTCCGGGACGGCACCCTCCTGACGACCACGACGTACCTCCGACGCCCCGGCCTCCAGGCGAACGCACGCCGCTGAACGGGCCGCGCGCCGTCCTAGATCGGCCGCCGGTCGGGGTCGTCCTGCCACCAGCGCCGCGACTGGACCGCTAAACCGAGCGTCGAGCCGAGGAGCGCGACGAGCAGCACCCCGAACCCGACCGCGGGATGCACCAGCGACGCGACGACCGTCCCCGCGCCACCCCACGTCCACCAGGTCGCCAGCGTCGCGTGCGCACGCTCCCACGCACGATCGCTCGCGAGCGTCCATGGCGTGCGGACCCCCATGATCCCGTTGGGCCGGATGCTGCGCATCGAGCGACCGAGCAGGATGGCACCGAGGCCGATCAGTACCGGGAGAATGCGCCCCACGTCGAACTGGAAGACCACGTGTGCGTGGACGACCGTGAAGAAGGCGAGGAACCCGAGGACGATCTGGTCATAGGTGCGCGATGTGTCCGCATCGGCGCGCACGCGCGGGTCGAGGCGCGGCGCGAAGACGAGAAGGATGCCGATGACGAGCGTGAGGGCGGGAGAGAACGACAGCGCCACGGCGGGGGACGCGAAACCGTCCGCCTGACCGCTGGGTCCCCAGTGGATGGCCATGCGTTCTGGCAGCCCGACGGCCACAGCCAACCCGGCGAGGCCCAGTTGCACGCCGAGCGTGCCCGCTAGACCTCCCGCAAGCCGCCCCGAGGACACCGCCGCCGACAGTTCAGGGCTTCGCGGGGGCACCCGCGCCTGCGGGGTCCGTCGGCGCCGGCGCACCCGTCGCTGCGATCACTTCGCCTTCGCCGATGCAGCAGCGGAAGCCGAGATCGCGGTCGCCGATGTCGGCACGGCGCTCCTCGGCGTACGCGCACCGCGACGCGCGCACCGTGTTGTTCGGCTTCCCGCCCTTGAGGCGCTTGGAGGCCGTCCACTCGCGGACGCCACCGCTCATATCGAAGGCACCCCACGCGCTCTTGCAGCCCGCGAGCGCGCCCGCCGCGAGGTCGGCAGCGCCGTCCTTCGGCGCACGATCGCCGTTGGGGTCGGCACCACAGGTCTCGGCGTTGTACTCGTCACCGTAGGTGTACACGAAGTTCTGCGGGCCCTTGCAGGCGCGCTCCCACTCGTCTTCCGTGCAGAGGCGCTTCCCCTTGGTGCGGCAGAGCGCGTCCGCCTGGTCCCAGGTGACGCCCACCACGGGCTTCTCCCCCGGCACGTTCGGCCACTCCCAGCCGTCGATGAAGTACCCGCCCACCTTCGTACGCTCAGCGAGGGGCTCCGCGCCCACCTCGCTCTCCACGTGCAGGCGACCCTTGAGGTACTCGCCCTCGGGGATGTACACCATGTCATCCCGACCGGCGCGCTTGGCAGCGAGGTCTGCATCCGACAACTGCACCTGGGAACGCGCGAGATCCGCACGGAGCTCGTCATCCGCACGCGAATCGCGTGTCGAGGTGTAGGCGATCACGGCACCCACCACGGCGAGCGCCGCGACGGTACCCACGACGACCGTGGTGATCGTCTTCGTGGAGAGGCCCTCGTCCGAGCCGGCGTCGACGCTGTTCAACGCACGCTGGACGTGGTTGAGCATGTCGCGGGCCGTGAGGTAGCGGTTCTCGCGGTCGCGGTCCATCGCCAGCTCGACGATGTCGTCGACCGTGCGCCCCACCTCGCCCTTCAGTTCGAGATGGACGTCCGAGGGCGGGAGATAGGTGCCGCGCGGCGTGCGCCCCACGAGCATCTCGTAGAACATGACGCCGATCGAGTAGATGTCGAGCGACGGGGCGGAGCTCTGGCTCGGAGAGATCTGCTCCGGCGCGCCGTAGGCCGCGTGGGCGGGGTTCTCCGCGAGCCCGATCTGGAGATCGCGCGGGTTGATCATGTCGCTCACGCCGAAGCCCGTGATGCGGACGGTGCGCGCGACGCGCCCCGCAGCCAGCTGGCGCGTCTGCACGATGATGTTCGAGGGCTTCAGGTGGCGGTGCACCAGACCCTTCTGGTGTGCGGCGTCCACGACCTCGAGGATCTTCACGATGACCTGGCAGGCCTCCGCGAGCGAGAACTGCTTGCCGGCACCGGCATAGGAGTCCAGGACACGACGAAGCGACTCGCCCTCGACGTACTCCATGGCGACCCAGCGGTGCGCACCGGCGGCCTGACGGGCTTCGGGGTACTCGCCCGTGTCCAGGATCCGCACCACGCCATCGTGACCGATCGCGTCGGCGCGCTTGCGCAGCGCTTCGGCGCGCTCCTTGGTCTCGGGCGGCCCTGCGAGCAGCTTGACCACGACCTTCCGACCCTTGTCGAGGTCCCGCGCCATGTAGGACGCACCCTCTGGACCGGCGCCGAGCGGAGCATCCACCTCGTATTTCTTGGAGAGGACGTCGCCCTGCTTGAGCTGCACGCTGATGTTGGACACGGATGCTCCTTGACGCGGTCGTACCCCAAAAGCATACCACGTCGCGGGCCCTTCAATCAACCACGCGATCGGACAGGGTCGGTTCGCCCCGCTCCCAACCGCACGGACACGGTGCACCGGTCTGGAGGGCGTCGAGCACCCGCACGACCTCGTCGACGTTGCGGCCCACGGCAGGATCGTGGACGGAGACCCACCGGATGCGTCCCGCGGGGTCCACGAGGTAGGTCGCGCGCATCGCAACTCCCGACTGCACGTCGAGGATGCCGAGCGCAAGCGTGAGCGCACGCGTGACATCCGAGGCGAGAGGAATCGCCAGATCGTGAAGGTCGGGATGGTGCGCCCGCCACGCGAGGTGCACCCACACCGAGTCCACGCTCACCCCGACGACCCGCGCGCCGCGATCCGCGAAGTCCGGCGCCCGACGGTCGAAGGCGACCACCTCCGTCGGACAGACCCACGAGAAGTCGTGCGGCCAGAAGAACCAGACGTGCCAGCCGCCCCGCTGCGCGGCCGCGGGAAACGCCTGCACCGCCCGCCCGCGGTCGCGCCCCACCACGATGTCCAGGTCGAAGGTCGGAAACTCCTCGCCGATCGTCCGCACGTCGCACCCTCCCCGCTCGCCGTCCCCCGGGAGCGATGCGGGAACCTTCGCAGGCATGCGGCGCGTTCAAGCGCCAGCTCGCCTCACCGCTGCCGCGCGAGCGCCGCCCGGATCGGTGCCACGAAGCCCGCGGCGAGGCGCTCGGCCCCGACGACGTTGGTGTGCAGCGGATCGACGAACCAGTCGCCGGGCTGCATCCCGTCGGCCACGGTCGCGACATCGACGAGTCCGGCCCCCTCCGCCGCCGCGACCTCCCGGATGATCGCGTCGGCGCTCGCCGGCGCGCGCAGGGGGACGTCGTCCGCGTCGAGGGCGGCGCGCCACGCGGACTGGCGGTCTGCGAGCGGGAGCGAGGTGTCTCTCGAACGGATCCACGCCCCGATGCTCGAGTCCGGACCACACGCGGCGAGGACGTCCTGCGCCTGCGCCGCGGAGAGGTGCACCGTGTTCAAGCGTCCGAGCGCGCGCGCGCACGGTGAGTCGGCCGCCGCGAGGACCCCGGTCGGGGGGTAGTCGTGGTTGCGGAACAAGGTGGAGACGAGCACCGGCGCGGGGCTCCCGCGTATCGCCGACGTCAGTTCCTCACGGAATCGTGCGTCCACCGCCGGACGGATGCGCCGCACGATCTCGTCCTGCACCGCCAGGACCCGCGTCGCGTTCGGGTCGCGACGCACGACGTGAGGGGCCTCCGCAGCGAGGGACGTGTAGAGCCGCGAGTAGGAGAACGCACGTTCGAAGGGGAGGCGCCAGAGGGACGCCGCCCGAATGTCGCCGCGGAACACCGTGAAATTGTAGTCGTTGTGTCCCGTGTGGAGCACGACGAGCGTCGGCGCGAGCACCTCGAGGTCGCGCATCAGACGCAGGATCGTAGCCGTCGTCGAACCGGAGATGCCGAGGTTCACGACCTCGACCTCCGGCAGCGCCTTCTGGAGCTGGAACGGGAAATCGGCCTCGCGCGCCGGCGTGAAGACGTTCCGCACGGTCGACCCGCCCAGGATCACCACCCGCGGGCGCGCACCGCGTGCCGGGACGGTCGTCTCGTGTTCGGGGCGGTCCGGACACGACAAGCCCGTCGCGACCACGTCACACGCGCCCACCCGCGCCATCAGGTCGGTCGGCACCGGGGGGCCGAACCACGCACGCGCCGCCAGCTCCGCGATCACGAGGAGCGCAGCGGCGACGAAGGTGCCGAGTGCGGCGCGCTGGACACGATCTCGGAGGTTCATGGGGCGGGGGGTTCCACCCCCCGCAACGCCCCCCGGACCGTCAGTCTGCACAGAACGTCCCGCGGAGCACCGCCACGTTGTCGGTCTCGACGCACTCGGGGAAACGCCCGCTGCCCGCCCCGTCGTCATCGACCACCAGGACGAGCGCCTCGGCCTCGCGGGCACGGCGCGGCCGCACCTCGAAGGTGAGGGCCTCGGTCGTGCGCTGGGCCGGCGTGGGCGTCGTGGTGACCGCCGTTCCGAGGGCGCTGTCGCCTTCGGCCGTGCGGGCGTACAACGTGACGGGGATGCCCGCCGACATCGTCGCATTCCCGGTGTTCCGGGCGCGGCCGACCACGCGGAGCACGCCCGCGTCGCAGTCCTCCTCGCAGATGCCGAGGAACTCGGCCGTGAGCTCGTCACCGAGGTGCCCCCCGGGCGGGAGCGCGAGCGCCGCGTGGTAGTTGTTGTAGACCGTGAAGTTCGGCGTCGCGGTGAGGGGCACCGTCAGGTCGTCGTTGACGTTGGTGATCCCGTAGGCGTGCTGGTTCCAGAGCTTCCGCGCCGGTGTCCAGCGCCCGTCGACGTCTCCGAACACGCTCATCCCCGCGGAAGAACCGCTGTGCGCGACGACGATCTCCGCCGCCCCGTCGGCGTCGACGTCGGCGATCACCGGGTAGTCGTACATCGTCGGCGACTGGTGCTCGCCCGTCTGGAATTTGACCGCGCCGGTGGCCCCGTCGTAGGCCACCATCTGGACCTCGTCGATGTAGACGATCTCGGGGATCCCGTCGGCGTCGAAGTCGTGGATCGCGGCTCCGGTCGCGCCACTCTCGTCGGTGACGGGTTGGCTCCAGAACAACGTGCCGTCACGGCGCATCACCCAGAGCTCGTTCCCCCCTGCGACGACGATCTCCGGGAAGCCGTCGGCGTCGACGTCCCCGATGGCGGGGATCGGGAAGATGTTCGCCGTCTCGTGGACGATGGGGCCCCAGAGCACGGTTCCGTCGGTGTCGTGACCGGTGATCGTGTTGCCGAGCACGCGGACGTACTCGCCGAACGCGTCGTCATCGAGGTTGACGGGGCTCACGGCGCCGTCGAGGCCCCCGCGCACGCGACGGATGGTGTTGCCGTCCGCGTCGTAGGCGGCGTTCCCGACGACGACCTCCTCCTCGCCGTCGAGGTCCAGGTCGACGACCGCGGGCTGCGCCCCCTCGCCGAAGATCCCGACGCCGAGCACGCTGCCGGCGCCCCGACCGAGGTCGCCCACCCCGCGCTCCTGCAGGTCCGGCGTGAGGATCACGCGCCCCACGACGATCTCGGGCGTCCCGTCGTGGTCCATGTCGGCGATGGTCACGCCGCTGGCGTGATCGAACTCGTCCTGCACGTAGTGGTCGCTCTCCGCGACGACACGCCCGCGGTCATCGACGCGGATCACGGTGAAGTCGCCCGCGCCGAAGCTCGTCAGCTCGTCGACGTACTGACGCACCACGTACACCTCGGGGACGCCGTCCTCGTCGACATCCGCGATGGCTGGCGCCGCGCCGTAGCCCGCCCGGCACGAGGCACAGCGCCAGAGCTCGCCGGAGCCGTCCCCGTGGAACGCCACGAGGGTGCCGGGCCCGATGAGGGCCTGGTTCATCACGATCTCGGGGAGGCCGTCGCCGTCGAGGTCCCCGACCACGGGGAGCGCGGTGGAAAACGTACCGGGGACGTCCCACTCGACGACGGGCGTGAACCCCGAAACGTCCCAGGCGCAGGCGTCGCTCTCCTCGCAGTCCTCGGGAGGGAACGACACGTCGCCGCAGGCATCGTCGATCTCGAGCACGTTCCCCGAGTCGTCCGTGTAGACGACGTCGCCGGGATCGACGGGATCCTCCTTCTCCTGGAGGTTGTAGTCCTGACAGGCGAAGAGAAGGAGGAGCGTGGTCATGCGCGCGCCTACCGCCAGGTCAGCGAGACGATGGGCGTCGTGTACGTGCCCGCCGCCGTCGTCCGCTGGGTGACCCCGACGCGCGCGAGGGCGTACTTCGTGTTGGACCCCACCCCGACGGACCACTCGAACTCGTCGCCGAAGGGGGCGTCCGCCTTGCGGCTCTCCGTGAAGAGGAAGGCCGGCGCGACGCCTGCGAAGACGTGGACCTTCTTCGGGCCCACCGTGAGGTTCACGGGGAGGCGCACGCCGACGCCGGGATCGAGGATGGCCGCGCCCCCCGCCTCGGACTGCTGGTCGTAGAAGCCCTCGAGGCCGGCGGAGAGGCCCCACATCTTCTGACGGACGCCGAACTGGTTGCCGACGTGCGCTTCGATGCCCGTGGCCGAACCTCCCGTGAGGTAGCTCCCGCCGACGTAGGCGTCGCCCTTCCACTTCTTCTTCCAGTAGGTCACGCCCGCGTCGGCGCCCGCCACGATGGACGTGCCGTTCTCCGCCACCTGCACGCCGCCACCGGGGGTGACGTAGGGCTGGTAGTGCCAGCCCATGTACTTGCCCTTCTTCCCGTTCTTCCGCTTCTTCTTGCCCTTCTTCTTCCCGTCCTTGCCGTCCTTCGCGTCGTCGTCGGCCGCGGCCGTGTCGTCCGCCTTCGGTTCGTCCTCCTGGGAGGCGGTGCCGCCACCGTCGCCCGACCCGCGACCAAAGTCGATGGAGGCCCGATCCTCGACGCGTGCGTCCGAGGAGGGCGTTGCAAACGCGAGGGGCGCGAGGGCGAGGAGCGTAGCGAGCATCGGGTTCTCCGGGGGTTCGTGAGACGGACGCGCGGGCGCGACGAAGCTTCAGCCCTTGGCGTCGAGGTAGCGACCGATCGCGGTGTTCATCTGCTCGAGGTTCGGGCGCACGAGGGCGACGACGAACTTCTCGACCTGCGGCGCGAGCGTGCCCGCGAGGAGGCGCGGGACGCCGGGGATGTCGCGGAGATCGAGGTCCAGCGTGCCCGTGAGGGTGATGCGGGTGGCGTTCGGCCCCTGCTCCTCGAGGATGGTGCGGCCGGAGCACTTCACCTTCTCCGTGAAGACACGGAGCTTCAGGCTCCACGCGCACGCGAAGGTGTCCGCGTTCCACTCGGCGAAGTCGTCCCAGCGGAGCATCTCGGGCTTGATGATGCCCTGCGCCACCTTCGGAATCTCGCCCTTGCCAACCCACTCGTTGTGGATCTTCGTGGCGGGGCCGTTCACCTCCCGCGACTTCACGAGGATCTCCTGGACGTTCGGCATGTACGGCGCCACGGCGGGCATCTCGTCGCGGAAGGCGCTGAACACGCGGCTGCGCGGGTACTGCAGGACGGAGGACGCGTGGATCTGCATGGTCGGCTCCTGATTCGGGGATGGAGCGGGTTAACCCGCTCGCGCACGAGGTGAGTCCGTGGGAGAACGTCGCAGCAAGCGCAAGGAGCGTCTGGCCGAGGAAGAAGCCGCCCGGCTGGGGTTGGCCGCGGCCGCCGACGCGGGCCAGCGCCACAGCCTCGGGCAGCGCGCCGGGGAGGCCTTCCGCTCGGGGGACTCCGCCATGTCGAAGGTCCTCGAAGGCGCGCTCCGCCACCGTGAGCGCATCGAGCGCGTGACCCACGGCTTCCACACCTACCCGGCAGGCCTGCACCCCGACGCCGCGCGGGATGCGCTCTCCCTCGGGAGCGGCCCCGTCCTCGACCCCTTCTGCGGCGGCGGAACCGTCCTGATCGAAGCCATGCTCGCGGGCCGCGACGCGCTCGGCCTGGACGTCTCCCCCGTCGCGTGCCTGGTGGCGCGGACGCGCACGACGCGCACGGATGAAGCGGCCCGCACGGCCCTGCGGAGCCTCGCGCGGCAGGCCACCGAAGCCGCGCTGCACGCCCCGCAGGGGATCCCGCCGGAGCTCGAGGTCCCGCAGGAGATCCTCGACTGGTACGAGCCCCACGTCATCGGCGAGCTCGTCGCGATTCACGACGCGATCGGGAACCACGACCTCGCGCGCGCCGTGTTCAGCAGCATCCTCGTGCGCGCGAGCCAGCGCGCCTCGGACACCTCGAACACCCGCAGCACGACGTCCCGCCCGCACGGCACCACCGCCACGCTCTTCCACAAGAAGGCCCGCGAGCTCGCGCGGTTGCTCGAGGAGCTGGAGACGGCGGCCCCTGCCGGCGTGCGCGCCCGTGTGCACCGAGAGGACTCGC
>JACCEE012172068.1_pt1 | contig 10957 bp, 9 predicted proteins | sample 7449931 | NCBI WGS metagenome assembly JACCEE01 (sample SAMN15323457, study PRJNA562643) | freshwater metagenome | isolation source: river surface water | place: USA:Blue River Watershed | collected 2017-08-19 | reverse complement strand
GGCTGCTTTGATGATTCGTCTACGGAAATTGCAACACTAATTAAGAGATTTTATAGAGAAGAGAGTGTGTTTAATCCTAATTCCCCAAAGGTTGTAATTAACAAAAATGGGGATGCAATGTATTTCAGTAGGTCCGCAATTCCTTTCGACAGAGATAGTTCTGAAAATTTCAGAAAAGACGAATTTCCCTATTACAAACATATTGGATTGTATGCATACCGAAGAGAGACACTAATAAGGATAACTAAACTGGAGCAATCTTATTTAGAAAAAATGGAAAAGTTGGAACAATTAAGATGGCTAGAGGAGGGGATAAAGATAAAAACCGCTAAAACAACTCATAATACTTTTGCTGTAGATACTCCTGAAGATTTACAAACATTAAAGAATATGGGGCTGTTTTAAAGCATCTAACTAAATAATTCTTATATTTGCGGAATTGACAATAAATTTAACATAAAATACACGTAGTAATGAAAAAAAATCTGTTTAAAATTTTTTCAGTTGCTGTTTTAGGATTGACAATTGCATCTTGTAGCAATCCTGCTAAAATGGCAAAAGAATCTCAACTAGTTGGTGTTGAGTGTAATCCTAAAGTACTAGAAGTTGTTGCTGATGAAATTACTGCAACATACACAATGAGTTTCCCTGAAAAATATTTTCATCCTAAAGCAATCCTTGAAGTTATACCTGTATTGGTTTATAACGGAGGAGAAGTAGCTGCACCTGCATTTAAGCTTCAAGGCGAAAAAATTACTGATAACTTCCAAGTTATTTCGGTAAAAGGTGGCAAAGCTAGCAATACCGTTAAGTTTGCATACAAACCAGGAATGGAAAAATCGCACCTAGAACTTAGAGTTGCTGTTTGGAACAAAACAAAGAAAATTAGCTTCCCAGCTCCTTACAAATTGGCTGATGGTGCTAACATTACTTACAAACTAGTTCATACAGAAGGCGTAACTGCTTTGATGGGTCATAACTATCAAAAATTCCTTTCTGAAAAGAAAGAGACTCAACTTCTTTACAAGATCAATGATTACAAAATCAAACCTAAAACTCTAACTAAAAAAGAGATTAAAGAGTTTGAAGAGTTCTTAGCTCAAATCGAAAAAGATGAGAGAAGAGCTGTTAAAAGCACAGATATCGTAGCTTATGCTTCACCAGACGGTGGAATGGATCTTAACTCAAAACTTTCTGCAAAGAGAGGTGAGACTGCAAAAGAGGCTTTCGCTAAAATTACTAAAAAGACTCCTGTAACTGCACCGTTAAACGTTTCAACTGTTGCTGAAGACTGGGATGGTTTCCAAGAATTAGTTGGTGGTTCTGAAATTAAAGACAAAGAACTTATCTTAAGAGTTCTTTCAATGTACAGTGATCCAATGGTTCGCGAAAGAGAGATTAGAAATATGTCTAAAGTATTCAAAACTCTTGCTGACAAAATCCTTCCTGAACTTCGTAGAGCTAGATTCATCGCAAACATCGAGTACACAAACTATAACGAACAAGAACTTGTTGAGTTAGTTAAAAACAACATCGAAATTATGGATGTTGAGGCTCTTCTATATGCTGGTTCACTAATGAAAGATGCTGATAGCAAAATCATGGCTTACAAGAAAGCTGCTGAGAAATTCAATGATGACAGAGCAATCAACAACCTTACAGCTACATACCTTGATAATGGTAAAGTTGCTGAAGCTAAAGCTGCTCTTGCTAAAATCAACAACAAAGATACTTACTACTATAACAACGCTGGTGTAATCGCTCTTCGCGACAAAAACTACAAAGCTGCTGTTGAAAATTTTGCAAAATCTGATCTTAAAGTTGCTAAATACAACTCTGCAATCGTTGACATTCTTAACGGTAGATACAATGAGGCTGTTTCTAAACTAGCTGGTTCAGGTGACGAAAACGAAGGTCTTGCTTTCATTCTTACTAACCAACTTGACAAAGCTGCTGCTGCTATCAAATGCAAATGCCCTCACGCTGCTTACCAACGCGCAATTATTGCTGCTAGAAAAGGTAATGCTGCTGAAGTTGACGCTCAATTAGCTATCGTTGCTAAGAGCAAATCTCTTAACGAAAGAGCTCAAAATGATATCGAATTTGCTAAATACCGCAAATAGTCTATCTAGATAAACAAAAAAGGCTGTCTAAATTTTAGGCAGCCTTTTTTTATATGATAATTTTTTGTTAGTCTAATTTTAATACAGCCATAAACGCTGATTGAGGAACCTCAACATTTCCTACTTGACGCATTCTCTTTTTACCCTTCTTCTGCTTTTCGAGTAGTTTTCTCTTTCTTGAAATATCACCTCCATAACATTTTGCTGTCACATCTTTTCGAACAGCCTTTACAGTCTCCCTTGCAATAATCTTGGCTCCAATTGCTGCCTGGATTGCAATATCAAATTGCTGACGTGGTATTAGCTCTTTAAGCTTTTCACACATTTTTCTACCAAAGTCATATGCATGGTCGCGATGTATCAAGCTAGAAAGAGCATCGACAGGTTCTGAATTCAATAGGATATCTAACTTTACTAAATGTGCCTCTTTATATCCAGTAACATGATAATCGAATGATGCATATCCTCTAGATACAGATTTAAGTTTGTCATAAAAATCAAATACAATCTCTGCTAGTGGCATGTCGAAGTTTAGCTCGACCCTCTCAGAGGTTAAAAAATGCTGACTTACCAACACTCCTCTTTTGTCTAGGCAAAGTTTCATAATTGTCCCAAAGTACTCACTTTTTGAGATTACCTGAGCTTTTATATATGGCTCCTCTATATAGTCAATCATTGTCACAGCAGGAAGTCCCGAAGGGTTGTGCACATCTAATGTCTCTCCTTGAGTTGTATAAACTTTGTATGATACGTTTGGCACAGTGGTAATGACATCCATATCAAATTCACGGTACAACCTCTCTTGTACTATCTCCATGTGTAGCAGACCTAAAAATCCACATCTGAAACCAAAACCAAGCGCTAATGATGACTCTGGTTCAAAGACAAGTGATGCATCATTTAATTGCAATTTTTCTAATGATGCTCTTAAATCCTCATATTCGTCTGCTTCCACTGGATATACCCCAGCAAACACCATTGGCTTGACCTCTTCAAATCCTGCTATGGACTTTGCACAAGGTCTCTCTACATGGGTAATTGTGTCCCCTACTTTTACCTCACTTGCTGTTTTTATACCAGAAATAATATATCCTACATCGCCAGTCCTCACCTCTTGAGTTGGCACCATTTTCAATCGCAAAATTCCAACCTCATCTGCCTGATACTCTTTGCCAGTATTTACAAACTTTACTTTGTCTCCTTTCCTTATTACACCGTTTTGAACTTTAAAATATGCAATAATACCTCTGAAAGAGTTGAAAACTGAGTCAAAGATCAAAGCTTGAAGAGGCTCACTCTCGTCTCCCTTTGGAGCTGGAACCCTCTCAACAATTGCTTCCAGTATTTCTGGCACCCCAACACCTGTCTTTCCGCTAGCTAATAGTATGTCCTCGTCTTTGCATCCTATAAGATCAATTATTTGGTCTTTCACAGAATCAATCATAGCAGCATCCATGTCGATCTTATTGAGGACAGGGATAATTTCTAAATCATGATTAAGTGCTAGATAAAGATTTGAGATTGTCTGCGCTTGAATCCCTTGGGTGGCATCGACCACTAAAAGTGCTCCTTCGCATGAGGCAATCGCTCTAGATACCTCATATGAAAAGTCTACGTGACCAGGAGTATCAATCAAATTGAATACATATTTCTCTCCTTTGTAGATATACTCCATCTGAATGGCATGGCTTTTAATCGTAATGCCTTTCTCCTTCTCGAGATCCATAGAGTCTAGGACTTGAGCCTCCATCTCTCTAGAATTGAGAGTATTCGTCTGCTCAAGTAACCTGTCTGCCAGGGTGCTCTTACCATGATCGATGTGGGCAATAATACAAAAGTTCCTTATGTGCTTCATATTTATGTTATTCGTCTTTATAATTCTGCAAAGATAAAAATAATTGCCAAAATTATTTGATAGATGCTATCTTTGTAAATTATGAATAAATAAACTCTATAATGACAGATACAGTAAAACTGAAAGAAATTGCCAGCCAAATCAGACGAGATATCGTCAGAATGGTAGGGAATGCTAACTCCGGCCATCCGGGTGGCTCTCTGAGCAGTACCGATATCCTGACTACGTTGTTTTTCAAAGTAATGGATCAAAATCCTGCAAAATGGACTCGTGAAGGGAGTGATTTAGATCTATTCTTTTTATCAGCAGGACATCTTACACCTGTATACTACAGTGTTTTGGCAAGAGCCGGATATTTCGACATCAAAGAGTTGAATACTTTTAGAAAAATGGGGTCAAGACTTCAAGGTCACCCTTCAGTTGAACATGGACTTCCTGGACTGCATGTTGCATCTGGTTCTCTTGGACAAGGTCTATCTGTAGCCTGTGGAGCAGCACTTGCAAAGAAGATCAATCACGACAACAAAGCTGTTTTTGTTCTTGTTGGAGACGGCGAGACAGAAGAGGGTCAGATTTGGGAGGCATCAATGTTTGCAGCTCATCACAAATTAGACAACCTAATTGCTATAACTGACTGGAATGGGCAGCAAATTGATGGACCAGTGGCGTCGGTTATGAATCTTGGAGACCTTCAGGCAAAATGGAATGCTTTTGGTTGGGAGTGCGTAGTTTGTGATGGTCACGATGTTGAGCAAATTGAAAAGGCACTAAAAGAGAGCAAAAGTAAAATAGGCGACGGAAAACCAAAGATGATTCTTATGAAGACAATCATGGGTAAAGGGGTCGATTTTATGGAAGGTACTCATAATTGGCACGGGAAAGCCCCTAGCAAAGAGCAAGTTGAAAAGGCTTTAACTCAACTTCAAGAGACACTTGGTGATTTTTAACATTAGACATTTTATGGAGAAATATATCAATACTGGAAATAAAGATACTCGCTCTGGATTTGGAGCTGGTTTACATGAACTAGGAAAAGTTAATCCTAATGTCGTAGCTCTTTGTGCCGACCTTACTGGTTCTCTTAAAATGGATGCCTTTGCTGCTGAATTCCCAGAAAGATTCATCCAATGTGGAATAGCTGAGGCTAATATGGTTGGAACAGCTGCTGGTTTGGCTTTAAGTGGAAAAGTCCCTTTTGTTGGATCATTTGCAGGATTTGTTACAGGAAGAGTTTATGATCAAATTCGTCAAGCAGTAGCTTACTCAGAAACTAATGTTAAGATTTGTGCATCTCATGCAGGTATTACCCTTGGTGAAGATGGGGCTACACATCAGATTATGGAAGACATTGGCCTTATGAGAATGCTTCCACACTTGACAGTAATTAATCCTTGTGATTATAACCAAACAAAAGCTGCCACAATTGCAATTGCAGAACATCATGGTCCCGTTTATTTGAGATTTGGTAGACCATCTGTTCCCAATTTCACCCCAGCTGATCAAAAATTTGAGATTGGGAAAGCTATAAAAATGCAAGAAGGCTCAGATGTAACAATCATTGCTACAGGGCATTTAGTATGGGAGTCACTTGTTGCATGTGAAATATTAAAAGAAAAAGGAATCTCAGCTGAGGTTATAAACATTCATACAATTAAACCTATTGACAAAAATGCAGTCTTAGAATCTGCCGCAAAAACAAAAGCTGTTGTTGTTGCAGAAGAACATCTGATCGCAGGAGGACTAGGAGAATTAGTTTCGGGCATTTTATCGCGAGAACTACCTTTACCTCTCGAAACGGTTGCTGTAAACGACATGTTTGGACAAAGCGGAGAACCTGCTGAACTAATGAAATCATACGGACTTGACTCTTCGAACATTGTAGAAGCAGTGATGAGAGTTATTTCCCGTAAATAACCTCTTTTTGATCCGATGGACGATAAAGATCTCTTGATTTTATACCGAGAGAAGGGCAACGAAGAGTATGCCTTTAACCTTATCGTCAAAAAATATGGAGAGAGATTATATTGGCATATAAGAAAGCTTGTTATAGATCATGATGACGCTGATGACTTGCTTCAAAATAGTTTAATAAAAATTTGGAACGCTCTTCCCGATTTTCGGGAAGAGTCCAAATTGTACACATGGCTTTATAGGATAGCAACCAACGAGGTTTTGACATTTTTAAAAAAGAAGAGACTACGTTCGTTTCTTTCTCTTTCGGACTACTCAAAGCAACTCGAAAATCAACTTGAAGCAGATGTGTATTTTAATGGAGATAAAACTCAATTAGCTCTTCAAAAAGCAATCCTTAGGCTTCCAGAAAAGCAGAGACTTGTTTTTAATATGAGGTATTTTGAGGAGATGAAATATGAGGAGATGTCTGATATTCTCGGCACATCTGTTGGAGCCTTAAAAGCCTCCTATCACCATGCAAGTCAAAAAATTCATGACTATTTAGAAGAATGTATTTAATCCTTTTTGATTTATATTAGTCATATATACATAATTGGACAGATATGAGTAATAAATATAATTTTTTAAACAACCCAGAGCTAAAAGAGAACCCATTTAGCACTCCTCCTGATTATTTTAGAAAACTTCAAACAGAGGTGTCTGATAAAATAAGCAAGAGCGATTCAACGTCTCCATTTTTATTCAATGGGGTTCGTTATAGATCTAGAATTCTCATTGCGGCTTCAATTGCAGCAATGTTCATGATCTCTTATGGTTCACTCTCGATTCTAAATAATTCTGATAAAGAGAATACAGAAAAATTGATAAAAGAGGCGAATAGACTTGCTGACGAAGGATACCTTCCTAGAACATTTGCTGATTTCTCAGAAATTGAGCTTGATGATAACTCATCAACTTCAAGTGTAAAGGAGATTCCTTCGGAACAAATTGTTGAATACCTGAAAACAAACAATGTTACTATACTCTCTTTGACTAACTCAATAGACTGATTGTTATGAAAAAGATTCTGACTATTGTGCTTGTATTGTTATGTTCTAGTTTTTCGAAAGCCAATTCGCCAAAACCAGAACAAACACAAAGGTATGATCAGGTTTTTGAAGCAAAAATCGCTTTCATATCAACAGCACTTGATCTCTCTGCAAAAGAGGGTGAGCTGTTTTGGCCTATCTACAATTCTCATTGGGAGACTAAAGAGAAAATTGCCAGAAAGCGTAGTTCTTGTTTGATGGGTATAAATAGATATCTAAAAGGCGAAATTCCTTATAATGAGAAGAATCTCAGAACCCTTCTGGACGCCTACACCTCTCTTGCAGAGGCAGAAGCAAGAGTAGATAGAGAGTTCTATTCTAGCATCTCTAAATTTCTATCACTTATAAAAGTGGCTAAATTGTATAAAGCCGAAGAGGATTTCAGAATCAAAATGATTCTTATGCTTAAGGGTGATAAGTAATCAAAAAGCCAAATAAAAATCTTTTAATAGCTCTTTATATTCATCAGAATAGCTAGTAACGCTTTCGGAATGTATAGTTAATAGTCTATCTTCTAAAGCGCAATCTTGTTCTTTACTAAATTCAAGCAAAACTCTTTTATATTGTTTTGCTTTTGTTGTTCTTACATAAGTACATCTTGAAATAGTTAATCCCGATTTAGCTGCCTCTTCTACCATTCTCTCCATCTCTAAATATGGAATTACAACACTTAATCTGCCTGTTTCGGACAACAGATTTGCACTACACGAAGCTAGTTCTGTAAAACTCAATCCACAATCGCTATGTCTAGCAACGCTTTTTCTCTCTTTCTCTGATTTTAATGATTGATCAAAATATGGAGGATTTGAGATAATATGGTCGAATTTTATAGTTTTACATTTAGTAGCGAACGCTTGGATTGAGGTGTTTTCAACTTTTAGTCTGTTTGCCCATTTTGAAGAGGTAAAATTTCTTTCGGCCTCCAATGATGATTCTTTATCAATCTCAACAGCCATTATAAAAGATTCTGGGGCTCTTTGCGCCATCATAAGAGCAATCACCCCAGTCCCTGTTCCAATATCAAGAATCTGCCGATCTAATGGATTTATCTTCGCCCAAGCTCCAAGCAACACACCGTCGGTGTTTACCTTCATTGATGATTTGGTTTGCGAAACTGAAAATTGTTTAAACGAGAAACTCCCCATCTTTCATTGTTAGTGTTCTGTCACTCATTTTTGCCAATTCATTATCATGAGTAACAATAATGACTGTCAGACCAAATTTATCTCTTAGATCGAAAAATAGTTTATGAATATCTTTTTTCGTTTCTGTATCTAAGTTTCCTGATGGTTCGTCTGCAAGCAGAATTGATGGATTATTAACAAGTGCTCGCGCAATTGCTACTCTTTGTTGTTCTCCTCCACTTAGCTCAGATGGTTTATGGTCAACTCTCTCGCTTAATCCAAGATAATTCAGTAATTCTAAAGACTTCTCTTTTGCCTCCTTTTTTGCCCGCTTGGCAATCAATGCAGGCAACATTACGTTTTCCAGTGCTGTGAATTCGGGAAGTAGATGGTGAAATTGAAAGACAAATCCAATTTTTTTATTTCTAAAATCGGCTAAGTCATCAGATTTTAAAGAGAAAACATCTGTCCCATCTAATATTACTTTTCCAGTATCAGGTACAGAAAGGGTACCTAATATTTGGAGCAAGCTGGACTTACCTGCCCCGCTTGCTCCAACTATACATACTACCTCCGAGGATTTTGCGGAAAAATTAATTCCTTTTAATACTTGAAGGGTTCCATAAGATTTTCTAATCTCTTGCGCTTCTATCATTAATTTATTCGTCCTTTTCTTTCGCTTCGTATTCTTTAAGTAATTTATCTTGCACCTCAGCAGGAACTTGTTGATAATCTGCAAAGCCCATTGTAAATGTAGCTCTTCCAGAGGTAAGTGAACTTAGAGTTGTTGAATATTTATGTAGTTCAGCTAAAGGAACTCTTGCTTTAAGCACTTCAAAACCTTTCTCACTGCTCATTCCTTCGATCATAGCTCTTCTGTTTTGAAGATCACTCATTACATCACCCATACAGTCTCCTGGCACTAAAACCTCTACATTGTATACAGGTTCCATAATCTTTGGACCAGCTTTCTTAAATGCCTCTTTGAAAGCATTTCTACCAGCAAGTTTAAACGAAATTTCGTTTGAATCTACAGGGTGCATCTTACCATCATGTACAAACACTCTAATATCGCGTGCATAAGATCCAGTTAGAGGTCCCTCTTCCATCTTTTCCAAGATACCTTTTAGAATTGCAGGCATGAATCTAGCATCAATTGCTCCTCCAACTATACAGTTGTAGTATTCTAATTTTCCGCCCCAATCCATCTTGAATTCCTCTTTTCCTTTTACGTTTAAAACGAACTCTCTTCCTTCAACTTTAAATTTATTATTTGCAGGAACACCCTCAACGATTGGTTCAATCAAAAGATGTACCTCACCAAATTGACCAGCACCACCTGATTGTTTTCTATGTCTGTAATCGGCAATAGCAACTTTAGTGATTGTCTCTCTATATGGGATTTTTGGAGGGAATAGATCTACCTCAATTTTATGAGTATTGGTTAAGTGCCATTTTAAAATATTGATATGATGCTCTCCTTGTCCACTTAAAATTGTCTGTTTTAACTCTTTTGAGTATTCAATCTTAATAGTTGGATCTTCTGCATTTGCTTTATTTAGAATCTCACCTAATTTCTCCTCATCTTTTTCTACTTTAGCTTTGATTGCTGTTCTGAATTTTGAAGGAGGGAATACAATCGGCTCAAATGCCCACTCTTTCGAACCAGCATTAAGTGTCTGGTTTGTTTTAACGCTCTTCAATTTTACAGTACATCCTATATCACCAGCAACTATTTCTGTAAGTTTCTCTTTTTTCTTACCAGCAACAGCATAGATTGTAGAGATTCTCTCTTTTGATCCGTTTTCTGGATTTACAACATCTGCTCCTTCTGCTAATTTTCCAGACATAACTCTGAAGAATGAAACCTCACCAAGATGTTGCTCTAAAGCTGTTTTATATATAAAGATTGATGTTTGACCATTAACATCACATGGTATAACTGTGCCATCTTTAAGTTTTTGAATAGTCATATCAGGAGTTGGAGCAACATTGATAATAAACTCCATAAGTCTCTTAACTCCGATGTCTTTTTTAGCCGAAAGGCAGAACACCGGCATAATATCACACTTAGAGAGTCCAATCCTTAAGCCTTTTCTTACTTCGTCGTCTGTTAAAACTCCTTTATCGAAAAAGATTTCCATCAAATTTTCGTCATTTTCAGCAGCCATTTCTGCAAGGATTTGATGTAGCTCTTCGGCTTGATCTCTATGTTCTGCAGGTATTTCGTGCTCTTCTCTAGTTCCATTGTCATCTTTGAAAGTGTACATTTTCATCTTGATGACATCAACAAATGCGTTAAATCCAGGTCCAACTTCAATTGGGAATTGAATTAATACGATTTTTTTACCAAATGATTGTTTCAAAGCTTCAATTGAAGTTTCCCAATTAGCCTTTTCATGGTCTAATTGGTTTACACCAACTATTAGTGGCTTAGAGTGCTTGTCAGCATATCTTGCAAAAATTTCGGTGCCTACTTCAACCCCTTGTTGCGCATTAACAATTAATACTCCAGCATCTGCTACTTTAAAAGCAGATATTACTCCTCCAACGAAATCATCCGAACCCGGTGTATCTATTATGTTGAGTTTATTTTCCATAAACTCTGTATATAGTAACGATGGGTAAATCGAACGTTGATAAATCTGTTCAATTTCAGTATTATCACTTACTGTATTCTTAGCTTCGACGGAACCTCTTCTATCGATAACTTTTCCTTCATACATCATAGTCTCCACCAAAGTTGTTTTTCCCGATTTAGGGCTTCCGAGCAGGACTACATTACGGATGTTTTGCGTAGGGTAGACTTTCATATTTAAGTTGTTTAGTTTTAAATGGTTACTTACATTGTTT
>JACCEE012496106.1_pt1 | contig 10958 bp, 10 predicted proteins | sample 7449931 | NCBI WGS metagenome assembly JACCEE01 (sample SAMN15323457, study PRJNA562643) | freshwater metagenome | isolation source: river surface water | place: USA:Blue River Watershed | collected 2017-08-19 | reverse complement strand
CCCGCACAATAACAATCGGTTTCTCTGCCAAAATATCTGATGCTAATTCATGAGCTTGGGTGAATTGATCACGATACGGAACGCTTAAAACGGTGATTTTTTCACCAAAATAATATTGTCCTTCAAAATCAATCGGATAGAAATCTTTTCCGTCCATAGTAATTGCCACAGAATAAGCCCCGTGCGCGTGCAAAACAGCGTTTGCTCGAGGATTTTTCTTATACACGTTCAAATGCAATAAAGAATCTGATGATGCACCTTTTGTTGGTGGTTTTCCTAAATGACATTTAATCAATTGTTGCTCTATTAAGCTATCCGCACACGCATTAGTGGGTGTAATCCAAATATCCTCACCAATCCTCACCGACGCATTACCACTATGAGAATCATTTAAACCGTGATTTCTTAACCAGCGATAATGCTGAACTAATCGAGCTTTCAAATGTTCTGAAACCGTTGAAACGTACATTTTTTCTCTCCTAAATAAATTTGCGTTGCTTGTAACTTAGTAGATTAAAGCTATCTATAATAACTAACACGATAAAAATGAGCAAAAGTGGATAAAGCGGCGAAAGATACCTTGGATCAAGCACAGTAGAAAACGAAGTAATATGGATATAGGAAAGAATAAGCAACCTGAGAACAATTGTACCCAAAATGGCAGCATTTAGTACCAAAATAAAATCAAATTGGCGCGATATGAAGGCTTTAATCACTGAAATAAGAAACAATCCCAATCCTAAATAAGACAACCATGGAACAACCATGTAATAAACGCTTGCAATACTTTGTAGCAAACTGATTTTCTTTGCATCTAATTGGTGTTGCATTGGTAGAACCGTTTGTTTTTGTGGAGGTGGTGGAGGTTCTGATTTCGTTATCGTATCAATATTAAAATGAAAAGGGAGATTAGATAACATCTTTCTATCCTCTGGTTTCTCTAAATTAATCGTTGCAAGAACAGTGCTTTCTGTGTAAAAAACAAACTCACAATTTTTAATACACGGAGAAGTAATACTAAAACGACTATTCTTAGCATTTTCATATTGTTGTGAGAGTTTAAGAAAATGTTCATAAACATCAGGGGCGGGTTGTTTTTCTTTAATAAATAAAGGAGAAATTTTTTCTGATTTTTGAGGATTAGTTGATTGAATACGCAAATGAATTTCTTCTGTCGGTGCGAATGCCCAGCCATTGAGAGTAATAGAAGGAGGCGTGGAAGGAATAGGTGGGATAGGAGCAATATCATCGCGGCTTAGATCACGAAATAAAATTAATGATTCTTCAGAGCCCTGACTATTTACTGAAGCGCTTACCCAATATACAGAATCACCTTTAAAACTAATTAGTTTATTTGCTCCTTGAATAAAAGCATTTGCAATTAGAGGAACATATTCAATTCGAAAAGGAGGAGTCATGGTTGCTCGTTTATTAGTACATTTTAGTAATCCTTTATCACAAGCATCATCAATTTCGTGAGCTACTTTAAAGAAATAAGCCTCTGCAGTTGCACCAGATTTGTAATGACCTGCCATTGCCACAGCATCACGCAATGCCCACAAAAAGAAACCACCAGTAATTTCTCCACAATTACTTGGATAAAGCTTGCAACTAACAGCTTCCCAATGTTTAAGTTTATCTCCTTCTAAAAATTGTTCTAATTCCTTAAAGGAAGGGCTCACAGAATAAGCAATTTTCCTTGCTTCTTTTGTTACTGGAACATAACGACTAAAAGCACTTTCTACTCGCGCTAAAGAACCATACGCTGACAAAAAACTTTCTGATTGTAATTCAGCAATAGTATAAACCCCGTAGTAAATTTTATTTAGGTAGGAAATAGTGTGAATACTCCCAAATAAAATCGCCAATGGTAATAATAAACACAAAGCAACTCTTTTAAAAAATTCGTTAGAAAAATTAAAATGTTTATAAAGAAAAAATATAGCGTAACTTTCTATGACAAAAAATAACGGTAAAATTAAAATACCTTCTTCGCGTGTTATCCAAACAAGGGATAACATTATTCCTAAGAACACAGACCACAAACTCAGTGTATATTTTGAAGATTCTCGATGAATATAGATATTAATCAATCCCGTAATAACTAAAATATTGATAGCGGGATAAATACCTTCTCTCATTACTCTAGTAACCATTTCTGGATTAAAAATATAAATCGCATAAAACAAAATTAAAACAGAAGAAAAGCGAATGATTTTTTTTAATGATATAACAAACAATGCACCCGATATGATATATAAAAGTGTTTGTGCAAATAGCAAAGACAATCCAGCCCAAAAACTCATTGCAATAAAAATCGAATACATAGGTACTTTTGCAAGTGTTAAGTGGTTGTAATTACCGAGCCATTTATCTTGGTAGCCATTTAGAAAACTTAAAAAGCCATTTGTTAGATTGAGAAATAAACGATCATCATGTTCTCCCCACCCAAAACCCACTAAAAAAACACCAGCTACTAACCACAATTTTACTACAGCCAGCAATAATAAAATAAGCCCTAGTTTATTCGTAAAAAACGATTCAATTTTATTCATTTTTTTCTCCATAAACAACTAAATTTGAAGGAAGTCCTAATAAACGATAGAGGTAAATTTGAATATTTGGTAGTGGTGCAGGATGGTGGATGTTTTCTTAAAATTTTTCTTTAATTTTCATTAAATTACATAAAAATCAATATCTCCTTTAGACCACTACCCAGTATCCCTAACTTGGATTACTATTACCAAATCGCGTTACTAATTTATTCAAGACTGTTGTAGTGTCTACCAAGACCAGCATTATAAACATGAGAACTAGTGGATAAAGAGGAGCAAAAAATCTCGATTCTCCTGTAGGAAATGAAACGATCTGTATATAAGATAAAATCAACAGTCTAAATATAATTGCAATAAAAATAGCAGTGTTCAACACAAATAAAAAATTTATTTGACGGTACATAACATTTATAACAGATATGATTAAGTACAAACAAAACGCTAAATAAGCTAATAGAGGTACTATAGAATGGTAAATATAGGCAATATTACTTAATAGGTTAAATTTATGAATATTAAGCCAACTTTGCATAGGTAGTGGCGGTTGTTGATTTAAAGAACTTTTTTGCAATGGCGGCGGTGTCACAGAATCAATGTGAAAATAAAATGGTATATCAGTTGACAATATTTTTTTATTATTAAGGTTTTCTAGATCAACTGAAGCTAATGTAACTCCCTTTTCTGTATAGAAAACAAGTGAACAATTTTTAAGGCAAGGCGTGTTTGCGATAAAGCGACTACTTCTGGCATTTTCATATTGTTGTTTATAGCTAGGATTATTTTTGATAAAAGCGTCATAAACGTCTTGTCCGCCTGTTTTATGAATAATAACGGGATATTCTTTGGCATCAGTAGATGATTGAACACGCAAACTAATTTTTTCCTCATAACTAAACGCCCAGCCGCTAGCACTTAACATAGGGACGATAGGTTCTAATGGGGCAACATTATCACGTGTAATATCTTGAAAAATAGTAATAGTTTCATCTGAGCCTGAACTCTTTGATGATAAATTAACTCCTCGAAAATTATTGCTATTTATAAGCCAACTTAAATGAGAAATAAAGGTTTCTGCCAACGGCAAAATGTAGTCCGCATAAAAAGGCGGAGCCATTGTAGAGCGTGGGCTAAGACAGTCCAGTAATTCTTTATCACAAGCAGCGTTAATTTCTTGCGCCATCTTCGAGTAAAAGGCATCAGCCATTTCCCCTGATTTATAGTAACCTGCCATTGCAACAGCATCCCTAAAAGCCCATACGAACAACCCACCGATAATGTCGTCACATGGCGGATAGACTCCGCAACCATGTGATTTCCATGCTTGAAGCGGACCTTCCAAAAAAGATTCTAGTTCTTTAAATGTGGGACTAACCGCATAAATTGCCTTACGTACCTCTTTTGGTACAGGAAGATAGCGACTAGTAGAAGGGGGATGTTTCACTCTTGATAAAGTTCCATAAGCAGACAAGAAGTTAGGAGATTTGAATTCAACAACAGTATAAATACCATAATACGTTTTATTAACAAAGGAAACTAAGTGAACGCTTCCCAAAAGAATACTCAATGGCAATAGCAAACTAAAAAACACTTTTTTCCAAAATTCAATAGAAACACTAAATCGCTTGTATAGGAGGAATAGAACGTAAGACTCCACTAATAAGAAAGAAGGGATTATCCAAATACCTTCCTCACGAGTCATCCAAAAAACAGATAAGGCAATGCCTAAGAAGATGCCCCATAAGGCAAGTTTTTGATTCAGAGATTCCCTATGTGTATAACAACCTATTAGCCCGACGATAACAAATACTGAAAAAGCAGGATAAACAGATTCTCTCATAGCTATGATAGTGATACTAAGTGTTTCCAAACTAAAAATGTAAATAATATAAAGCATGATTAAAATGGAGGTTTTTTTGACTATATTTTTAAGTGAAAATACCAACATAAAACCAGAGGCAATGTATAACAAATTATGCGGAAATAATAACGGTAGTCCAATAAGGAAATTAGCAACTAAAAATAAAGGGTATATGGGTCCCTTAGCAAGGGTTAACTGGCTATACGTACCCAACCAACTAACTTGTTCGCCCTTAAGAAAGCCTAAAAACGAATTTGCTAAATTAATAAATAAAAGACTGTCATGTGGGGCGTATTGCGCAACAAAGGAAACTCCCATAACTAACCACAATTTAACGATAGCTAATACAACTAAAATGAACTTAAATTGGTTAGTAAAAAACGATTCAATTTTATTCATTTTTTTCTCCATAAATGACTAAATTTGAAGGAAGTCCTAATAAACGATAGCGGTAGATTTGAATATTTTTGTATTCATAGGCAGAGAGGAAAATATTAAGCAATGTTTTTTCTGAAAGTAAATTCAAGTTCTCTGTTTTAGAAAGAAATTCATAGCCTAAAAACCGTAATATTTTTTGGTGGATAGGTTGTGGTAGCCAATGAATCATTGGTAACATGGTATGAAAGTCTAGTGGAAATTTCTTATTCGGTGTAGTAAAAAAGAATTTTTTTGCAACCCTTAAAGATTCTTTTACAAAGGCTGCCTGTTGCTCATTTGTTCCAACGTGTTCAATCACCGCTGAACAAAAAACAATATCAAATTCATTGTTCTTAAAAGGCAAATCTCTCCCATTAATTTGGACAAATCTTAAACCTGAAAACACTTGTTCCAATTGACTTGCATCTTCAATGCTAACCGCTGTTAGATTATTTTTCCACGGATAAAGTTGTTCAAAAAAATTAGACTCTTTTAAGGTTTGATCTGGTGTAACCCCTAAATCTAAAACGCTAGTTGTTTTATTAGGGCTAAATACCTTTATGAACAAATCATACATTGTTTTACGCGCTTTAAAAGCAAAATGACTGCGTAAATCAATTAATACTGTGCTCAACTTACTCACAGAAAAATACGCTAATGGTTGAGAATTTTTCATAAAATATTCCATCAAAGATTAAACTGTTTTCAAATCAATGATGCTTTTAAAAAAGCTCGCAAACATGATTTGAAATCCAACCGCAAGAAATGTGACTGAAGGGACTAATAAACGCATCATATTTTCTGTCGATAAAGCACCAAAATTATGACTTCCCCAAATTAAAACACTATAAACAATTCCACTCAACCCAATCATTATAAAAAGCAACCCACTAATTAAGAACATTTCTAAAGACACGCTATCTAAAAATGAAACAAAATTTTGCCGTTGAGGTAGTAATTTGTGCTTAATAGCATATTGTTTAGCGAGGATAGCAAACGCGACAATTTGTGAACCCAAAATAATTGCTATGTTGGCTAATAGCAATGTGTGAATATCAAAGGTAACACCTCTAATAACCAAAGGCGCAGGCAACAATAATACTGTTGTTATAACTCCTAATAAAATCATAAAGATACCAGGATATAAAAATAACCATCTGGGGCTGTACATTAAAAGAAATCTTAAATGCCGCCAACCATCGCGCCAGCTTCTTAAATGGGGAGGACGACTGCGCCCATCTTTATGCAAAATAGTTGGAACTTCGGTGATTTTTAGTTTGTGCAAAGTCGCTTTAACAACCATTTCACTGGCGAATTCCATTCCACTGGTATGTAAATCTAATTTTAAAATCGCTTCTTTTGAGAAACCGCGTAACCCACAATGAAAGTCACCAATAGGAGTTTTGAAAAACAATCTTCCTATACCACTTAATACAGGGTTTCCTAAATATCTGTGTAATGGTGGCATCGCATTTGGCATAATGCCCCCTTTGAAACGATTACCCATTACTAATTCGTAGCCTTCTCTTAATTTCTCGACAAATGCCGACAGTGAAGAAAAATCATAACTATCATCAGCATCGCCCATAATAATGTATTTGCCTTGTGCTGCTTGAATGCCACCTATCAATGCTGAACCATAGCCTTTGGTTGGAATTGAAACAACTCTTGCACCATTTTCCTCTGCAATTTGTTGAGAACCATCAGTGCTACCATTATCAGCAATTAACACTTCTCCTGAAATGCCCGCCGTTTGAAAAAATTGTTTTGCTTTTTTAATACAGATTTCTAAGGTTTCTGCTTCATTTAAGCACGGCATCACAATAGAAAGTTCACAAGAGGTCGAGTTGTTCACGGTTGTTCCTTATGTTTAGATTTATTTCAAGAATACCATCAAAAAGGGTATTTTAATGGTATTTAGACAGGTTGCAAGATATTAATTTAAAACGGGTGTCTAACTGATTATTGTATATAAAAATCAATGAGTTACTAATAATTGTGAGGGGTGTAAGGGTTGCCCCATTCGGTGACGTAACGGATTTCAAAATCAAGCGTAACGGCGGCGAAAAGGGACAATTCATCGTCGTCGAAATACACGATTTCAGCGGCAACATCTTGTAAATCATCGACTAAGGGTTCGGTGGCGATATCGGAAAGCATGAGGGCTTTGGTGATGTCGCCGAGCAGCCCGTTGGCGGTGGAAGCGGGATCGCGTCCGACGGCGGTTTCGACCATCGCTTCGATGCGAATTAACAATCGATGAATCGTTCCACCAAATTGATTTCGTTCACGTTTTTCGGGTAATTCCCATATCGATCCGACGGGCGGCGGATATTTTCGACGAATCACCGATATGCCACGATAAATGCGTCCTTCGCCTAAGGTATTTTCGTAGCCATTGATTATATTGATGTTTTCTAATTGCGCGACGATGTTTTCAATGATGCGTTCTCTAACGGTTTTCATAGCGACACAATTTGATATAAAAAATCACCATGATAATAGATTTAGAGGCAGGTTTTAAGTAAAAATTTTTAAGATTAAGGTTTTTCTCATTTCTATTTTATAAGAAACTTAGCGTTCTCCAAATATAGCGCTTCCAACTCGAATATAGGTTGCTCCTTCTTCAATTGCAATATGGAAATCATTACTCATTCCCATCGATAAATCTGTCGCTTTCAAATGAGGAATACTTGAATTAAGCCACATCATAAGATTTTTTAAGCGCTTGAAAATATTATGAATAATTGCTTCAGATACATCGAAAGGAGCCATCGTCATCAAACCTTTAATTTTAATATTTTTCAACAACATCATGTGCTGAATTGCATTGAGAAAAATTTGACGTTGTTCCTCAGAAGTTTCCCAAGATTTCAAATCAAAACCTGCTTTACTTTCCTCTCCCGATAAATTTACTTCAATAAACACTGGTAAAATATGATCTAGTTGCGAAGAAAGCCGTTCCGCTATTTTAACTCGATCAACCGCATGAAAATAATGCGCATAAGTTGCAATCGGTTTGCTTTGACGACTTTGCAAATGCCCAATGAAATGCCATTGAATATCTGTCAAATGCGCTAAAGTTTGTGCTTTTTTCTCTAATTCCTCGGCGCGGTTTTCTCCAAAATGTCGTAATCCTGCTTCATAAGCCTTTATAATTGCTTCAATGGGTTTAGTTTTACTCACTGCTACCAAGGTAATGTCTGTTATATCTCGTTGATGTTGTTGAGATATTTGAGTTATTTTATTTAAAATATTTTGTATCGGTTGGGTTAAATCTGTCATGGATTTTCCTCTGTATTTTTTCTCAAAAGTTGATGGTCTGGTTGATCAGAATTAGAAAGGCGTTGTTGACGTTCATTAAGTTGCTGCCAATGCTGAATAACTTTACCCCATGAAGTTTTTTCTTCTTCATCTAAATCATTAATTATTTTATTAGAAAGTATTTGAAGTTCATCGGTTTTTAAGGAAGAAATGGTTTGATCTGGCGGATTATTAGGCAGTTTTTGCTCAAGTTGTGTTAAAACCTCTTGACGTTTATCTTCAAATGCTTTTAATCGTTGGCTAAATTCTGACCACGTTAGCGTTGATTTTAGTTGAACAGGCTCTTTCTCTGTCTTTGGATCATGTTCAGGTTGTTTCTCTGATTTATTTTGATTGGAAATAAGATTAGTTAGGGGTTTTTCTTCACTTTTTTGAGGCGTATTTTTTGGTGGATTAGAGGGCGTAAGTTTCTCTTGAATTTTATAGAAAAAAATGGTCATTATTAAAATCGCAAACACTAATGTTCCAATAAATTGTTTTAACTTTGATGAATCAGTCATACAATAGGTTACTTATGTAGTTTTTCTAATACAGCCTTTTTCTCTTGTTCAGAGAGTTGTTTAACATCGGGTGCGATTTGAACGCCAGTGTTTTCTATACTTTCAAATTCAAAGTACAAGAAAAGCCCCGCCGCTAACGTTAAAATAATCGCGAAGATAACAATAAATAGAAAATTACTTGCACCACGTTGGTTATGAAATGTCGGTGTTGACATTATGGTGTTCCTATGTTTGGTTCTTTAATCGATTGTTGCCGTTGTTCTTTTCTTAAAAGGATGCCGCCGCCGTTTTTTTCTTTTATTTGCAGTAGGCTGTGCAATAGGGGGTGGATTAAGCAGATCGGGGCGGTGCTCGGGTGAGGCTAGAAATAACATTTCCCAGAAATCCGCGATTTCTTTTAAATCTGGATTAACTTTTGCGCGTAAAACCAAAAAATCAAATGCAGCACGAAAACGCGGTTGATTAACTAAAACTAAGGCTTTTTTGCTTCGCCATGCTTGTTCTAAACGCGGTTGCGTCATCCAAATTTCTTTCATTCCTAAAATGAGTCGACGAGGAATTGCCACACGCTTATGTTGTTGATTTGTAACGCTATAAGCAGCCTCATTGAGCGCTAAAAAGATATTAAGACTTTGCTCAGTTGCTAATTGTTTAGCGGTTTCTTCGACGGCTGTCCATAATAATGCGGCAAATAAAAAAGTAGGAGAAACGGTCAAATGTTGTTGTTTGCGTTCGTCAGTGTTTTGTAAAACCGCTTGAATTAGGTCTTTTGATCGAGAAAAATATTTCTCAAAATGAGGCAAAAGATAAGATAATAATTTGTATTGTTCTAATAATTCAAAACTTTTCCAACCGTGCCCACTTAAAAATAATTTCAACACTTCTTCATATAAACGTGCGCTTGGAATATCTTTTAAAAGTCTTCCCATATCATAAATGGGTGCGGCGGATTCTGGGTGAATGGTGAAATCTAATTTTGCTGCAAACCGAATGGCACGCAACATTCTCACGGGGTCTTCTTGATAACGTTGTAAGGGATCACCAATTAAACGAATTAAACGCGCATTCAAATCCTCAACGCCACCCGTGTAATCCACAACTGAGAAATCATAAATATTGTAATAAAGGGCATTGATCGTGAAATCACGTCGCCACGCATCTTCCTCAAATGTTCCATAGATATTATCGCGAACAATTCTTCCATTTTTGAAAATCCGATTTTGATCATCATGGTTCTCAACATCTTCGTCGGGTTTGAAATGAGAATTATGGCGGGCACGAAAGGTTGCCACTTCAATGATTTCCTCATCAAAATGAACATGTGCTAAACGAAAGCGTTTTCCAATCAATCGGCAATTACGAAATAAACCACTAATTTCTTCTGGCGTTGCATCGGTTGCAATGTCGAAATCTTTAGGGATTCTACCGAGCAACATATCGCGTACGCCGCCGCCGACTAAAAAGGATTGAAATCGTGCTTCTTTCAAACGATACAACACCCGCACGGCATTTCTATTGATATATTTTCGAGAAATGTTGTGTTCACCGCGAGAAATGATGCGAGGTTGATGAGAAACGAGTTGATCTGGTGGCAAACTGCTCACTGGTTGAGGGAGGTTAGGTGCTTGACCTAAAAGGCGTTTAAAACCATTCATGACAAAACGATATGCTGACATTTATTCAATAACCTGAAAAAAATTTTCGTTGTTTTTTATAAGTCCAAAATCCATGCGGGCGCGTTCTTCAATGGCATCCAAGCCGTACTTTAAGTCATTGATTTCAGAAGATAATGTTGCATTGCGATGTTGCAATTGTTGTAATTCAGTTTGACGGTCGGCAACTTTGTGCTGCAATTCGCGCCACTCAATAATCCCGCCCACGCCCCACCACAGTTGATATTGTAATCCTAATAGCAAAAGTAGCAAGCTATTTGTAATCAACATTGCTAAGAGTTTATTTCGTTTCATTGTAATCAAAAGCTCAAAAGTTACGCAGTCCCAACGCTAATGCGCTATAATACGCACAAATTCATTTACCTTGAAATATTTTTTTGCCTTATGTCAAATACAACTTACGACGCAAGTAATATTACCGTTCTCAAAGGCTTAGATGCCGTCCGCAAACGCCCCGGAATGTATATCGGAGATACCGACGATGGAAGCGGGCTTCACCATTTGGTATTTGAAGTCGTCGACAACGCCATCGACGAAGCCTTAGCGGGACATTGTTCTGAAATCCGCGTGTGCATTCATGCCGATCAATCAATTAGCGTCAGCGATAATGGTCGCGGAATTCCCGTTGATT
>JACCEE010495437.1_pt1 | contig 10958 bp, 9 predicted proteins | sample 7449931 | NCBI WGS metagenome assembly JACCEE01 (sample SAMN15323457, study PRJNA562643) | freshwater metagenome | isolation source: river surface water | place: USA:Blue River Watershed | collected 2017-08-19 | reverse complement strand
AGTCGTTTGTAGTACCAGTCTTTGAAGCAACTTTTCTTCCAGAAAAATATAAAACAGAACTGTTTCCGTAAGCTGGTATTTTTGCTTCTTTGTCTGACAATATATCTGATATCAAAAGTGATGTATTTTCACTTAAAACATTTTCTGTTCTTTGTTCGTATCCTTCGATTATCTTTCCATTATTATCTTCAATCGACAATATCCCAGTGTATTTATTTTTTATTCCACTGTTTGCAAATACCCCATAAGCATTTGTCATTTCTAATAAGGTAGTTTCTCCACCACCAAGAACAAGAGTTAAACCATATCTATCTGGATCAGAAAGGGAAGTGATTCCCATTGATCTCGCTGTTTGAATACTGTCCCTTATACCTGCGAGATAAAGTGTTTTGATTGCTGGAATGTTTCTAGATTGAGCGAGGGCGTTTCTGAGCGATATTGGCCCGACATATTCTCCATCATAGTTTTCTGGCATATAACAATCTGATTCGTCATTGTCATATAGGGGTTTACCTTCTGGACTACAGGTACTTTGAAATTCTGTTGGTAGATCAAACAAAACTGTATCTGGAGTATATCCTTTATTAAAGGCTGTAGCATAGACGAAGGGTTTGAAAGTTGAACCAGGCTGTCTTAATGCGAGGGTTACATTGTAGTTTCCATCGATATCTTTATCAAAGTAGTCTCTAGAGCCCACCATTGTTAAGATTTGGCCTGTCTTAGGGTCTATTATTACCGCAGCGGCATTCTTTGCATTAAAATTTTTCTCGTTCTCTAGGGCTGTTTTTTTAACAATTTCTTCTGTCTTTGCTTGTAAATCATAGTTTATTGTAGTTATGACCTTATAGCCATTTTCTTGAAGAGCTTTTTCTCCATATTTATTTACTAAATATTGTTTTATAAATTCAACAAAGTGAGGGGCTCTTATTCCATATTTTTCTTGAGGTTGAAATTCAACTTTTTCTTTTTCTGCTTTTTCATATTCCTCTTTGTTTATTGCTCCGTTTTCAAACATCTTGGACAGAACAAGTTTTTGTCTAACATCTAACTTTTCTTTATTTTGTCCATAAGGAGAATAATATGTTGGGGCTTTTGGTATCGCAGCGATATAAGCTGATTCGGCTAGAGATAATTCAGATGAACTTTTTCCAAAGAAAGTTTTGCTTGCTTCCTCTACACCATAAATGTTTCCACCATAAGGAGTTTCGTTTAGATAAAGTGACAAGATTTGATCTTTTGTCATCATTCCCTCGAGTTTCAAAGACAAAACCCACTCTTTTAATTTTCTTGTTATCGTTTTTTCTGTTGTAAGTAGAGAGTTTTTTATTACCTGTTGGGTTATTGTTGATCCACCTTGGCTGTATGCACCGCTTGTTAGGTTTGCAAGCACAGCTCTAATAATAGATGTAAATTTAATACCACCGTGAATATAAAAATCTTCATCTTCGATAGATATTGTCGCTTTTTTTACATAGTCAGAAATATTTTCTAGAGGAATCTGTGTTCTTCTTGTGTTTTCGTGAACATCATAAAGTAGTATTTTTCCTGTTCTGTCATATATCTTTGTTGATTGGCTAACTTTCCTTTCTTCAAAAGCTTGGAGGTCTGGCATTTTGAAAGTTGAAATCCACAAAGTGATTATTCCTAAAAAAAGAAAACCTAGTGACAAACACGTCACAAATATTTTTTTAAGAAGTTTGTTTTTGTTAATTTTAAATTTTTTCATTGTAGTTAGAATTATAACACAACATGGTCAAGGTTTCAGAAATATTGAGTCTGACCACGAGGGTTGCCCTCGGGGTTAACAAGATGAAAAATAATCTTAATTATGATAGATTAATAACATATGATTAATACAGATCCAAAGAAAGTTGAAGAATTTTTGACAAGAGGTGTTGAAAATATCTATCCAAATAAAGATTTTGTTAAAAAACTATTTTTGAGTGGTAAAAAGTTAAGAATGTATCTTGGTATAGATCCAACAGGGCCAACTTTACATATGGGTCACGCTGTTCAACTAAAGAAATTAAGAGAATTTCAGGAACTTGGTCACGAAGTAGTTATGCTTATAGGTGACTTTACTGCGACGATAGGGGATCCTACAGACAAATCTGCTACTAGAAAACAACTTACGAGAAAACAGGTTTTAAATAATTGTAAATTGTATAAAAAACAAGCTTCGACTTTTTTGAAATTTGGTTTTGGTGGTGCAAAAGTAAAATATAATTCTAAATGGTTGGGTAAGATGAATTTTACTGATGTTTTGAATCTCGCTTCAAAGATTACTGTTCAACAAATGCTCGAAAGAGATATGTTTAAAAAGAGAATGGGTGAGGGGAAGCCGATACACCTTCATGAATTTATGTACCCTTTAATGCAAGGTTATGACAGTGTTGCTATGGATGTAGACGGTGAAATTGGTGGAAACGACCAAACCTTCAATATGCTTACAGGAAGAAATCTTGTAAAAGAACTAACTGGAAAAGAAAAGTTTGTTATTACAACAAAACTTTTAGAAGATACTAGTGGAAAGAAAATGGGAAAGACTGAAGGTAATATGGTTTCAATGCTCGATAGTGAATATGAAATGTTTGGAAAGGTTATGTCTTGGACAGACGGAATGATGTTACCAGCTTTTGAGATTTCCACAGATGTAACGAGCGAAGAAATAGAAGAGATAAAGAAAAAACTAGAAAGCGGAGTAAATCCTAGAGATATAAAAATAAGATTGGCAAAAGAAATAGTAAAAGTTTATTATGGTGAAGAAAAAGCAAACAATGCAGAGAAAAATTTCGTTGATACTTTTAAAAAAGGTGGTTTACCAGAAAACTTAGAAGAAGTAAAAGTAGAAAGTGGTAAATTACTTTCAGATACACTTCTTCTCGCAAAAGTTGTTGAATCAAAGAGTGAGTTTAGAAGACTTATTCAAGAAAATGCTGTAAGTGATGCAGTTTCAGGAGAAAAAATAAAAGATCCAAATTATAAAATAGAAAAAGAAATAGTTTTGAAAGTGGGGAAGAAGAGGTTTATAAAAATACTGATTTAAGATTTAGGATTTAAGAATTACACAGAGGAATTTCGCAAAGCGAAATTCCTCTGTGTTTTTTATTTGCCCTAGGTCTCCCCTCGGGCAATGATTGACATATAATACAATTAGGTGTATAATTATATATAAATTAGTTCTTTTATAAAACATTTACTTATCAAGTAAAAACAATATTTTGCCACAGCAGAAAGTCTTTTAATCTATATTATGGTCTTTCTGCTGTGGCAAAAGTGTTTTACTTAGCCCAACAGTGATATTTAGACTAAGTCTTAGAAGACACAGTCTAAAAAGGAGAACAACAATGAGTAAGGAACAATTGATGCTCGATGTTGACCAGGCGGGTGAACTCAAGGCGATGTTTCGCCGTGAGGGGTGGACAAACAAAGCTATCAAAATGCTTTGTGAGAAAAAGGGTCTTGGCACATTTTTTCTCGATGTTCTCGAAGGTCGCTCGGAGATTAAACCGGTGGAATATTTTATTGATCTCTACTCCGACCCCTTTATTCCCGAAGGTTGGAGTGTGGTAGAACACAAAAAAAGTGGGGAATGGAAATATGACCCTACGAAAGTCGGGTTGTATCTGTCCAAGAAACAGCAAGGTGGCATAATTGGTGGACACAATCTCCGTAAGGAGCTTGAAGATCAGTCGGCCATGAACGCTAATATGCTGGAGTTTTATCTTAAAAACACCCACCTTATTTCTTCAGAGTGGAAAAACAAAGTTGTCTTCTTCTGGGGGACGATTTACCGCTGCGCTGATGGTCGTCTCTACGTTCGCTGTCTCTGCTGGGGCAGTGGTCGCTGGTTCTGGAACTACCGCTGGCTCAGCCGTGGTTGGAGCGATAACGATCCGGCTGTTGTGTTTGGTAAGTAGTCCTTGGAACTTGTTACTAAGCTCTAGTCCTTGAGACCTTGAACTAGGTGTTTTGCACAGCTCGTTTATCTTTCTACTTCGGTGGAATGGTAAACGAGCTGTTTTTTAATTATTGAAAAAGTTTTGATAATATATAGAATATAGTTTTTATATCTCTACACATATCAGCTATAGCTGATATGTGTAAAATATTTTTTTATTAAACTAAAATGGATTCCGTTTTTCAACGGAATGACACAACTACAACAGCTAGAACATTTATAACAATTTCAACTCTTTCATTGTATAATTAAATTATGCGAATTATTTCCATAGATCCAGGATACGAGAGACTCGGTATAGCGATTATTGAAAAAGGTAATTCAAAAGAAGAACTTTTGTTTTCGGAGTGTTTTAAAACTTCTCCAAAAATTTCTCACAATGAAAGACTTAAACTCATAGGTCAGGAAATAGAAAATGTTATTGAAAAATTTAAACCAGAAGCTCTTTCTGTTGAAACTCTGTTTTTTAAAAATAATCAAAAGACCGGAATGAAAGTTTCTGAGGCGAGGGGAGTGATACTTTATGTTGCCTCAGTAAAAGGACTCGAGGTAAAAGAATTTTCTCCAATGGATATCAAAATTGCTGTGACGGGTTATGGTATGAGTGATAAAGAGCAGGTTATTTTTATGGTTAAGAAACTTATAAAAATAAATAAAGAAATAAAATATGATGATGAGTATGATGCTATTGCTGTGGGACTTACATATTTTGCAACAAACGGAATAAGAAAGTTGTAGTGTTTTAATTGTTGTAAAAAAGGACGATTTTGCGAAGCAAAATCGTCCTTTTTTCATCTATAACAACTAAAACATTTTTAACATCTACAACTTGTCTTACCATTCATCCGATGTTCCATAATCCCCAGAATCAAATATCTCTTCTGGATCATCTTCTTCTCCGTCTATTCTAAAACCATCTTTTAAAAGTTCATCTTCTTCGGTTTCTGCGCTAGCATCCTCGTCATCAAAAGCGTCTAACACGCTATCTGACAAGACTCCTTCACCACCTTCTGTTGTTTCTTCTTCTCCTCCTTCTTTTAAATCTTTTTCATCGTCACTCATTTTTATATAAAATTATATTTTTTAATTTGCTCATTGAGCATTTGTCTATATTTTCCAAATATTACAGAAAAAAGCAAATGATTTTAGTTGTGGATAACACACAGAATGTTGTATCTGTTATAAAGGTCCTAATTGCTGTAGATGTTTTTTTTATGATTTAACAAATATAACAGCTATAACATTTACAACAACTACTGCAACTACTCCGCATTCGTATAAACATCCTGAACTTCTTCGTTTTCTTCAAGTTCATCAATAAGTTTTTCTAGTTTTTGCGAATCTTCTTCAGAGATTGCCATGGTGTTTTTTGGCACCCAACCTTCTTCTATACTTTTTTCAAAAGCCCAAGAAGCACTTCCGGGAGAAGCAAGCGAGGTCCCGTTGTCTGAAAGAATATGTTTAATTTCTCCAGCAGCTTTATTTCTGTTGCTTGTAAGAGCCTCTATTATCAAAGCTACACCTCCTGGACCATAAGCTTCATAAGTTATAGATTCCATTTGTTCCATATCAGCACCAACAGCTTTTTTAACAGCTCTGTCTATGTTGTCGTTGGGCATGTCCATAGCTTTTGCTCTTTCAATAATTGCTTTAAGCCCCGGTGAAGTAACATTTCCTGCGGCTTTTTTAGCTTCAACCTGAATAAGTTTTGCCATTTTTGAAAATGCTGCGCTTTTTTGTGCATCCGTTTTTGCTTTCAATCTTTTTATTTTAGAAAATTTATTGTGTCCACTCATGGCTGATTTTTAAAATTATTTTATTAATAATTCAGATAATATCTCAACATAATTATAATATCAAGACAAAATAAAACACCCTTGCCGAGACAAGGATGTGTTGTGAATGTGGAAGAGGGTATAGCCGAATGGGGCTCCCTAAATATAATTAAGCAACACTAGCGTCGCGACTCATGTTTTGGTACCTAATGAAAGTACTGTTTTGACACTTTATGTTTTATTAACTCAATCCCTTAAGGATTTTTAGCCCTCACCACATTTAAAGAACTGCTAAAAGTATAGCATTAATATAAATAAAAACAAGAATCTTATTGTAGATTCTTGTTTTTATTTATGTGTTTCCTTGCTCTCTCTGTCAGTACTCTACCCCTCGAAGTTCTTTCTATAAAACCTATTTGTAGTAAGTATGGTTCATAGACATCTTCTATTGTTGCCTGTTCTTCAGATAGGGCAGCAGCGAGTGTGTTGAGTCCAACTGGTCCTCCATTGAATTTATCTTCGATTATTTCAAGAAGAGATAAATCTGTTTTGTTTAAACCCATTTCATCTATACCAAGCATTTCAAAAGCCTCTTTTATTGTATCTTTGGTTATCTTCTCTTCTCTTATTTGAGCAAGATCTCTACCTCTCTTGAGTAAATAGTTTGCCGTTCTTGGTGTAAAGCGACTTCTTTTTGCTATTTCTTCTTTTGCTTCGTTTTCTATTTCTATTCCAAGGATTTTTGCTGATCTTTCTACAATTTTTTCTATTTCTTCATCCTTATAAAATTCTAGTTTGAAGACTCCTCCAGAAAATCTTGAACGAAGGGGTGCAGAGAGTAATGCAATTCTGGTTGTTGCTGCTATAAGCGTGAAGGGTGGAAGGTCGAGTTGAATTGTTCTTGCACTTGGTCCCTTACCGATGATGATATCGAGAGTCCCTGACTCCATAGCAGGGTAGAGAACCTCTTCGATTGCTTTATTTAGTCTGTGTATCTCATCTATAAATAAAATATCACCTGGAGATAAGTTTGTAAGTACAGAAGCAAGGTCTCCAACTTTTTCTATTGCAGGTCCTGATGTTTGTTTTAGTTGTGAACTTGTTTCTTTTGCAATTAAATTTGCTAAAGTTGTTTTTCCTAGTCCTGGAGGACCATAAAAAAGTAAATGTTCTGGTTGATGATTTCTCTGTGCGGCTGCTTTTAGTAAAATTTTTAAGTTTTCTTTTATATTTTTTTGTCCAATGTATTCATCCCAAGAAGTAGGTCTTAATGTTTGGTCAAGAAATTTTGAATCCCCATTTATACGGCTTGTTTCTTGGTTATTTTGGGAATTAGCATTTTTTTTGTCATTTTTGCTTGACATAATTTTTATTTATGCTATACTGTCTGCAGAGCCTGAACAAGGGGCTTTTTATTTTCCCCTCATAAGTTTATTGAAAGTTCTGAATGTAAATCTCTAAACAATTATGCTCGCAAGAGTTTACGAATTTTTTTTCAAGGACATTTTGGTTATTTCTTCGGAAATTTGCTGAGGTTATCCTTAAAGACTAATTTAACTTTTCACCGCCAGGTTTAAAGTATTGTTTAGAGATTTATGTTTTGAACTCTCTATGTGAATACCTCATACATTTATTTGTGTGGGGTATTTATATTTCTAATATTAGTATCGTTTCAAACTTTTGCAAGTCGATATTTTTATTACCACACTTTTTTGTGTTGTTTGGCAAATTGATATCTAGAAAATTAATTTTCTAGATCAATAACTCTTCCTAATTCATCTAGTGTGCTTATACCTTTCAATATTTTTAATATACCGTCTTGTTTCATGTCTAAAAGATTCTGTGGTTTGGCCACTTCTCTTATTTCTCTTTCACTTGGGTTACCATTTATAACTTCTTCTATTTCTTTTGTTGTTAATATGGCTTCACAAACAGCAACTCTTCCTTTGTATCCAGTTCCGTTACACTTGTCACATCCTTTTGATTTAAAAATTTTTACAGAATTTAATCCTTCCAAATATGTTTTATCCTGAATGTTTGAAAGTGTATCATTTATTATTTTTTGTTCTTTTTCTGTTGGAGTTGTTTCTTCTTTACAGTATGTACAAAGTTTTCTTATAAGTCTTTGTGCTGTAACTATACTTACAGCAGAAGACATTGTTTTTGAATTTACATTTAAATCTATAAGTCTAGGAAAAGCACCTGCTGCTGAGTTTGTGTGTAGGGTAGAGAATACCAAGTGACCAGTCAAAGCTGCATTTATCGCAGTGTTTGCTGTGTCGCTGTCTCTGATTTCTCCCACCATTATTACGTCAGGGTCTTGTCTTAGGGCAGAACGAAGACCTGCAAGAAAAGTATAACCTTTTTCTTCTTCAACTTGGGTTTGGACAATTCCTTTCTGATGATATTCAATAGGATCTTCGATTGTAATAATCTTTATTTCTGGAGAATATATTTTTTTCATCAGGGCATATAAAGTGGTCGTCTTACCAGAACCAGTAGGACCAGTTATGAGGAGCATACCATTTGGTTTGGTTACTTTTTCTAAAATAACTTCAAGAGTTCTTTTTTCTATACCAAGTTCTTCAATAGGAACAGAGATTGAGTCTGGATTTAGAATTCTCATAACCATTGACTCGCTATACGCACCTGGAAGGGTAGAAGATCTTATTTCTATTTCTTTGTCTTTAACTTTAATAGTAAAACGTCCGTCTTGTGGCTCCGCGTGTATGTTTAATTTTAAGCCAGAAAGTAATTTGAGTCTTGAAAGCATGAGTGAGTATGTTTCTTTATCAAAAGTATAAGTGTTTAGTAAAACACCGTCTATTCTTATTCTCATTTTTACATCATCTGCTTCTGGTTCAATGTGAATGTCGGACGCTCCAAGTGTTAGGGCTCCAGACATTATTATTTCAAGTATTTTTGAAACTCTATATGCTTGTTTTACACCAAGCAAACTATCCATCATTGATCTAATATCAGCGATGGACTTTATCTGCGACATAAGTGAGACAATATGTTCTCCAGAAATATCAAAAGTCCCAGCCTGGCTTTCTGATGCATAAGAGATGTCTTTATATAATTCCCAAGCCTTTTCTAAACTTCTTTTTGATACCATATAGATGTATGGAAAATAACCCTCGTTTGAAAGTTTGTTTATTAAAGCCTCTGTTTTTTCGTTTTTAGGAGAAAGAATTGCTATTTGTATCTTTTTTGCAACACTGTTGATAATAGCAAGGTTTGCTGAACGAGCTTCTTCTTCGTTTACAATTTTTAGAGCGTTGCTGTTTATGGAAACAGGTCCTAAATCTAGATAATTATAACCATATTTATTTGCAAGTATTTGAGCAACTTCTTCCTCTTCTTTTTTACGCATCTCTTCGAGACGTTTGTTTTGTTTGTCTTCGTCAAAATCTACCATATTAGTGAATATAATATCATTTAATTTTTATTTAATCCAAATCAAAATCAAGGTGAGACCTTAAATCTTCCAAAAGGTGTTTCCTTGATTTTGATTTTTATAAAAATGATATCTTCACGGGTATAATACAAAATGCTAGTATATCCACATGAAACTAATAAGTAAAAGTGTTCAAGAAACAGAACAAATTGCCAAAGAGTTTTTAGAAAAACTTTCTTTGGGTTTTTATGATAAAGCTGTGATTATTGGCTTATATGGTGATTTAGGTTCAGGAAAAACTACTTTTACTCAATGTGTTGCTAAAATTTTAGGAATTAATGACGATATAACAAGTCCTACTTTTGTTATAGAAAAAAGATATAACATAGATAATGATAAATTTAAACAACTAATCCATATAGATGCTTATAGACTTGAATCTTCAAAGGAAGCTAAAGCGATAGGATGGAATGAAATAATCGCTGATCCACATAATATTATTTTTGTAGAATGGCCAGAAAGAATTTTAGATGTTCTCCCAGAAAATCATATTAAAATAAATTTTAAATTTGTTTCGGAGAATGAGAGGGAGGTGGAGATATAGAAACAACCAATAATTATCTTTTAAAAACACGATAAAAGTCTTGCCGTCGCGAGACTTTTTCTCTACTTAATTAATTTTTTGCTAAAAATTAATTTCCGTAAGGTTTTTAAAAGATAATTATTGGTTGTTTTGGAAAAGAGGAGGGAGGGGGTATCATTTCGGTCAAGGTTTAACCTTGACCAGACATTGACAAGTATATATTAAAAGGTGTATAATAATATATAGAGTGGTTCTCCTATAAATTACTTGCGATATTTAATCACAGCGAAAAATGTTTGAGAATCAAACATTTTTCGCTGTGATTAAGCCATAGCACTCCCGACTCTCTTTTATACTGGAGCAATTCCGCTTCAAATATCAGACGGTAGGAGTAAAAAGAAGGATCCTGACCATGGATAACCCTATGCTCAGAAAAGTGTTGGTTGAGGTAGCAAGAGTTCAAGAAGGCTTTCTCGGAATCGTTTACGATTTTCTGACAAAGCTGAACAACGACAAGACGGGGGAATTCCTGACTCAGTTCAAGAAATTTCTTCGTGGGGAGATGGTTGAAGAAACTCAAGAACATGTCTGGAAAACCTGGAAAACAATCAAACTCGGCACGTTCAAGAACGTCAAAGAAATCCGCCAAGCCCTCAAGGCTGGCGGAAATAATATCGGCGACTGGGCAAATGACATCCTCGGCAAACCCGCCTTCGTGGTAAGCGTTAACGAACAGGACGTCGAACTCATCAATGTCTCCGTTGGAGAGTTGGGTTTCAAGCAAGGTGCTTGCTATGCAGATATCTGCAAGTGTGCATTTAAGTTCGGACTCGACCTGTGTCCTGCTGAAGTTGGTCCTCAACTGCGTTTGCAGTATAAGGATCAGCCCAAGGGAACATACGTGGCCGTGGCTATGAATGTCATTACCGGTTCGGGTGGCGGCCTCCTCGTGTTCTGTGTGCGGTGTCGCGGTGATGGCGAGCAGTGTCTCGGTGCCGACTACGGTAGTGCTGGCATTGTCTGGAACGCCGACCACCGTTTTGTGTTCCTGCGTCGCAAGAGCACTCAGAACTAGGTCCCTCAGATATTTTTGACCCTTTGAACTTAGTTCTTCATACAGCTCGTTTATCAACCTACGTAAGTGGGAAGATAGACGAGCTTTTTTATTTTTTAACATCTACGCCATGGCGTAGATGTTAAAAAATAAAAAAGCTCGTCTATCTTCCCACTTACGTAGGT
>JACCEE010103485.1_pt1 | contig 10958 bp, 11 predicted proteins | sample 7449931 | NCBI WGS metagenome assembly JACCEE01 (sample SAMN15323457, study PRJNA562643) | freshwater metagenome | isolation source: river surface water | place: USA:Blue River Watershed | collected 2017-08-19 | reverse complement strand
TGCGGACAATGCGTCAACGCTTGCCCGTGCGGTGCGCTCAACTACTATCGCGAACGCAGCAAGGTATTCCGCGCTCTGAATGACAAGAAGAAGAAAGTCGTCGGCTTCGTCGCTCCTGCCGTTCGCAGCGTCATCTCCTCGCATTACGGCATCCCGTTCGAGCAGGCGGCCGCTTTCATGGCCGGTATGCTCAAGTCGGTCGGCTTTGATAAGGTGTTTGACTTCTCGTTTGCGGCCGACCTTACGATCGTCGAAGAGACGACAGAATTCCTGACGCGTGTCGGTGAGGGCGGCGTTATGCCGCAGTTCACCTCCTGTTGCCCCGGCTGGGTCAATTTCGTCGAGCGCCGCTATCCGGAGCTTATTCCTCATCTCTCCACGTGCAAATCTCCGCAGATGATGATGGGAGCCACGGTAAAGAATCACTATGCCAAACTCGCCGGCATTCCCAGAGAAGAGCTCTATGTCGTCTCCATCGTTCCCTGTATCGCGAAGAAGCATGAAGCCGCTCGTCCAGAGTTTGCCGTGAACGGCAATCGTGATGTCGACGCGGTTCTCACAACGACCGAACTTCTCGAGATGGTGAAGCTGAAGAGAATCGAAGATTTCGAACCGGCGGAGTTCGACGAGCCGTACAAGCAGGTTTCCGGCGCGGGTGTTCTGTTCGGAGCATCCGGAGGTGTCGCTGAAGCGGCTTTGCGTATGGCGGTCGAGAAACTCACCGGCGAGCCGATGACCGAACATCTGGATTTCGAAGAGATCCGGGGCTTCGAGGGACTGAAAGAATCAACGGTCGAAGCAGGCGGCAAGAAGGTTCGTGTCGCGGTCATCAGTGGCCTGCACAATGCTGAATCCATTATTAAGAAGATTATCGCCGGCGTGGATGTCGGTTACGATCTGATCGAGGTTATGGCATGTCCCGGCGGCTGCATTAACGGCGCGGGTCACCCCGTTCCGGAGAAGATTGGAACCATGGCCAAGAGACAGCAGGTCCTCGTCAACATCGACAAGACCTCGACGTACAGGAAGTCACAGGAGAATCCGGATATCCTTCGCCTCTATGACGAATTCTACGAATCGCCGAATTCACATCTTGCGCATGAGTTGCTTCATACTTCTTATACGGTTCACGGTGGAGACGGCGTTTGCGGTTCGATCCGTCCGATGGCTGACTCTGCATACGTGATCCATGAGTTCATGGTTTGCACCTGTGATCGTTGCCGTGAGCAGGGATCCTCGGATCTTTATGCCGAGATCAACGGCCGACTGATCCAGACAAAGATGGATGCTTTTGTGAAGGCTCGTACGATCCGATTGAAGGAGAACCATGCCGGTGACGGAATCTATCTGACACTTGACGGTAAGTCAATTGATCCGGAAGCCATTGAAGCGAGTTTCAAGATGCTGCGCAGAGAGAATCGCTGACAACATCCTCGGTTAACAGGCGATAAACGAATAAGAATCGAATAATGATCAACGAAGAGGACGCATGCCCGTCGGACAAAATACCGACATAAAGGGCACGCGTCCTTTTACGACTTTGTTGTCGCTAGATTTTGCCGATAAATGCGGGTTAGTACGCGAAAAAGGGGCTGTCTCTCAACACTTGCTTTCCATTAATGACGCAAATAGTTAGCGATTTCCTGAGAACTTTCTCTACCAAAAGGCTGGAGGGCTGGCGCACATACGAAAACGTGTGTAAGTGGCTGTTTCGTATGTGCATCAATGACAAATAACCGCGCTGGGATGGCCGACGCACATACGAAAACGTGCGTAAGTGGCTGTTTCGTATGTGCATCAATGATAAACAACCGCTCTGGGATGGCCGGCGCACATACGAAAACGTGTGAAAGTGGCTGTTTCATATGTGCCTCATTGACAAATAACCGCGCTGGGATGGCCGGCGCACATACGAAAACGTGAGTAAGTGGCTGTTTCGTATGTGCATCAATGACAAATAACCTCGCTGGGATGGCCGGCGCACATACGAAAACGTGTGAAAGTGGCTGTTTCGTATGTGCATCAATGATAAATAACCGCTCTGGGATGGCCGGCGCACATACGAAAACCCGAGAAGGAGCCGGTTTCGTATGTGCATCATTGATATATATCCGGCTGGCCCGACTTAGCCCGCTACAAATCACTAAAGCTTTCATTCTATCGGTATTCATTACTTAGAAAGCGAGGAAATGATTAGCGTCCACTCCATAGAATCGAAGATTCTCGAACTACGGAAGCGAATATTATGTTAGTCTGCAGCATCGTCATCTGAAAATAACAAGGGGCTGTCTCTCAACTTTCGTTTTGAGACAGCCCCTTGTCGTAAATACATCATGGAGTAAATGCAGAGATCGTCTTGCGGCGAACCTGCGAATTGCGTGGAGACGTAAGATTATGTGTTGGTATTCACAACGGTAAAGCTGTACTGACGCACCATCTCATCGTTCTCGTAGATCTTGGTCTGCCACTTGTTCGCAACCTCGAGAACCATCGCAAGAGGCATCTCTTTGCTCTGGATCTCGGCGGAATTCGTCTGATAGCAGATTGCCTGCGCTTCGTCATCCGAGAGCAGCATGTACTGGGAAACCAGGAACAGGCTCCGGACACCGACGCTCATCGGAACGAGCTTGGGATTGACAATATAGGAAGAGGAAGTGATATTGCGTCCGAGGCCCAGACCAAGCGCGGAGGTTGTGACCTTCTCCTCGACAAGATAAAGAGGCTTGCCCTCGACACCGACCTTGCCGACATCGTGGAACAAGGCGACAATGATCGCCGATTCGTCGTCCAGCTGCGGCATCAGGGTTTCCTTGACGCGAAGGAGCTGCTTGGCAACACCTACACAATGGATGAGAAGACCCTTCTCATGCGCGAGAGATCCCTCCGTATTCGCCGGAGAGGTCATCCAGGATGTCCGGTTCTCCAGAAAATCGATGAAGTGATCAAATTCTGTCTTGCGCTTAATGATGCGTGACTTAAGATCGGCATACAACTCGTCGACATTATCACGGTTGACGGCGATCATCGGCAACCCGGCGGTAGATGCAGCCTTGGCCGCTACCGGAGCGGCACCCGGAACCTGACCCTGACCATCGGTGAAATCGTACTTGCACTTGGGGCAGCGGATGGCTTGGTTCGCAATAACCATTCCGCAATCAGGACACTTCTTCATATGAACCTCCTCCTCGGCACTGCTGGTGATTTGAAGAAATCAAAAGCAGTTACACTCTCTATAGGAATATCTACAGACATTCTACAACGAAATGCGGCCTCATACAATATCAAAGAGTTTTCCAAATGTAAAGAAACTGACAAGTTTCACAAACAAATATTCTTGATATTGTGGTTATTCGTGCACTGTGCTGTATAAAATCTCGAAAAATTAGCACATTGCATAATCCACGGTTCAAGAAATCTCGGGCATGGTTCGTCGAGACCCGACACCCGGCAAAAAGTTATCGCTTCGCCTTCTTGGACAAAGTGTTGAACTGTAATTTGAACTCCCTCTTGAATCCGGTGCTGAAGATCTTCCAGTCGAAACGCCGAGGGAAATATTGCATCCGGTTTGTCATGTGAGCCAGCAACATGTGCTCAATCTCTTCTGGCTGAACCTTGCGGTTATGACACATCATATAATCTGAGGTGCCCGGTGCTTCGTAAAAGAAACGATAATTTGCCCCATACGCATCTCCCAATCCCAGGACATGCCCCATCTCGTGCGCGGAGATCTGCTCGAAAAGATACCGGTTGGTCTCCTTGTGCAATGTTATGTCGCCGGGGTGCCGGACGGACCAGTTGAGAGACGTAGCCTCGAACTGAAACGTAGGGAGAAATCCCCAACCCCAACGCCAAAGCGGACTGCTGACGTGCGCGGGCAAAAGGATACCGTTCGACAGCCGAATCTTGACGCAACGCTGTTGCGGGTACTCTTTCTCGAAGGCGCGATTGCCATGCCGGATAATCTCAACAAATACGCGAATCGAAGGGGATTTGGGTTGAAGAGAACTGTCATCCGGGTCGCGAGACTCGGTCAATACACGGGCGCTCGCCCGGGCGTGAGCTCTCTCGAAACCGTCGTCCTTCAACCAGGGAAGCTCAAAAAGTCCGGCCCAGTTCTTGCGGATGCCGGATTCGGCAATATCGGCGTAGGTGAGGTTTGTCCCCGGGAATTGCTCGAACATATTGGCGGCATACTTGACGAAGATACGAATCTGTAAACGGTTCCCGCGAATGACCAACTGTACCGGGACGCGCGAAGTATTACGATACCGAATCGGATACCGATCCCAAAGTGTTTCTCGATTAATCGAATCTGCCGCAGGAGCACCTCCGGCCTCGAAAAATACCACCTTGTATCTCCTCCCGCATAGGTTGATTTTCTCAAATGTTCAAGAAAAGTATAGCATAGATTATTCAAAATATGCAGTATACTATTGTTGCGGAAAACCTCCAAAAAAGAAGATACCGACGGGGGGCGCCGGTATCCGTTAAGGAGGGTGTTATGAAGTAAGGAGCGTCTCTCTTCGGGAGACATCTTTATCTTACCAGCGAATTGTTTCGAACAGGTGCTGATCCGGTGAATAAAATGTGAATTGAACTCGGCAGAAATGTGGATTTTGCCGCAAATTTGCTCGAATATTCGAAAATAACGGTAATTATGATCGAAAAATGCATGATTTGGAGGCGCAGAATGAAGCTTGAGGGTAAACTTTTCAAGGGGAACCTGATGATCGCTCAGGCGGTATCTTCGATACAGGCACCGGAGATGTCTTTCGTGAAAGAACTGGAAACCAACCTGATCGATTTATGCCGGCAGCTGGAGATCCCGATTCCGCTGTGGCTGTCGAAGAATACGCATGAGTTTGCGGCCTTCCGGCAGACAATGTTTTTCGCGGATCAATACACGGAAACGGTTCGCTTTGACCGATTTCAGATCAAGATGCTGTAAATTAACGCTGTCGACTAGTGAGAACCGGGTTCCCGCATATGAGATAACGCTATCGGATGATATAGGGAAGATACAGGAGAAAGATATGACACGAGGAATTCCTTTGCCGAAGTACGGCAACCAGTATGGAACAGAAGAATTGCGCGAGATACTTGTACGGTTGCTTGCGCCGGACGGGTGTCCTTGGGATCGAGTTCAGACCCATGAGTCACTTCGCAAGAATATGATTGAGGAAGCCTACGAGGCCGTCGACGCGATTGACTCCGGCCGTCCGGAGCGAATGGCGGATGAGCTCGGCGATGTATTGCTCCAGGTGTTTTTTCATGCGGCGCTGGCCGAACGCGATCATGAGTTCACTCTGAACGATATCACGGATAACCTATGCAGGAAGCTGATCTCAAGACATTCCCACGTCTTTGGAGAGGATACCGCGGCATCTCCCGATGATGTTCTGTCGGTATGGGAGAAGAACAAGAATAAAGAGAAGGGTCATACGAAAGCCGCACAAACCCTTGCCGATGTCCCCGAGGGCTTGCCTGCTCTGATGCGTGCGGATAAGCTGCAGAAGCGCGCCGCCAAGGTCGGGTTCGACTGGCCGGACGCGAGCGGGGCCCTAGATAAGATCTTCGAGGAATTGCGCGAAGTTTCCGAGGCGATGACCGAGGCGGAACTTCCCACAGAGGCAAAGATTCATCCCGAGACAAATCCGGAGGCGTACGCGAAGGTGGAAGAGGAGGTCGGCGACCTTCTTTTCGCGACAGTAAACTATGCACGACTCATCGGAATCGACCCGGAACTCGCGCTTACTACGGCAAATCGCAAGTTCGTGCGTCGCTTTGCGGCGGTCGAGCAAATGGCGGATGAATCGGGCCGGGAACTCACGCAGATGTCGCTGGCGGACATGGACGTGTTGTGGGACAAGGTCAAAGAGAAGGAGAGAGAGAATCGATGAGATTGGATAAATTTCTGAAAGTATCGCGTGTCATCAAACGCAGGACCGTCGCAAACGAGGTCTGTGCCGCCGGTCGTGTGTCCGTCAACGGTAAACCGTCGAAGCCCGGCACGGAGCTCAAGGTCGGGGATATCCTTGAGATCGGATTTGGAAACGGCACGACGAGAATTCGCGTTCTGGATATTAAAGAGATCGTGCGCAAGGAGAACGCGGCTGCAATGTATGAGATTCTACCTTTAGAATGAATCGCGTTACGCGGCAATAATATTACTCGATCTTTACACGGGGTTTACATCTCGCCCCAAACCGAACAAATTATGAATTCTGCGGCGATTTCTGCCGGCGGAACGGTTGAAGATGCCTATGCACGTCGGATACAATGACAAACAGAAAGAATACTTGACAAAGGATTGTACGTATGACGATGAGATCTGCGCGAAAAGTCCGGAAGACCCGGATCAAATATGGAAAACCGGAAGGCGCCTCGGTAACCCGGGTGGTTGTCATGCTGGTTATCCTTCTGCTTTTCGCCGTCGGTGCGACGATGATCCTGAACCAGAATGAGCAGAAGGCGCGTGTCGACGCCAGAGCGGAAGAGCTGGCGGATCTCGAGGCTGAGGTTATTGCCGACAATGAACAGGCTCAGGCGCTTGCGGATAAGGTTGGCAGCGATACGTTTATTGAAGAGATCGCGAGAAATGAACTCGGCATGGTGAAGACCGGCGAGATGATTTTCGATACAGACAGTTCTTCCTGAGAATAACGGTACATTTGAGCTGCGCATTGCGGCTTTGTGAGAATCAGAAGTCGTGACGTCCCCGCATGGCCTTGGACAGAGTCATATCGTCGGCAAACTCCAGATCGGAACCCATCGGAAGGCCGGAAGCGATTCTTGTGACCCGAATACCGGAAGGCTTCACGAGTCGCGAAATATACATGGCCGTCGCTTCGCCTTCGGCGGTTTGATTCGTCGCAAGGATCAATTCCTTAACATCTGGGTTGCTTTGCAAACGTGTGATCAGTTCTTTGAGCTTGATCTGGTCGAGACCTACCCCGGTGAGTGGAGAATAGACTCCGTGCAGCACGTGATACAGGCCCTGATAATCTCGCATCCGCTCCATAGTTGAGACATCGCGAGGATTCTCGACGACACAGATTGTCGCCCGGTCGCGGCGCGCATCCGCGCAGATCTCACAAGGATCCTTGTCGGTGAAATTCTGGCACACCGAACAGAGCTTCGTCGACTCCCTCGCCGCGAGAATGGCGGCGGAGAGTTCGGAAACCTGATCTACGGGCATGGATAGAATATGAAAGGCCAATCGCTGTGCTGATTTATGTCCGACGCCCGGCAGCTTGCCGAGTTCGGCGATCAACCGGGCGACAGAAGGTGAGTATCGTGCCATGATGATCTCCGATCGTCAGAACGGGAGCTTCGCGCCGCCGGTGACTTGACCCATCTTCGTCGAGGATAACTCCTCAAGCTTGCGGGACGCTTCGTTGTAAGCGGCAACAATAAGGTCCTCAAGCATCTCGACATCTTCGGGATCGACCGCTTTGGGATCGATCTTCAAGGTGACCATTTCGTGATTGCCGTTAATCGTTACTGAGACCACTCCGCCGCCGGCCGTAGCGTCCACCGTCGCGTTCTTGATCTCTTCCTGTGCCTTCTCCATATCACGCTGCATCTTCTGCGCCTGCTGAAGAAGCTGTCCCATGTTGCCGCCGCCCATGCCGGGCATGCCGCGAAAACCACCCTTAGCCATACCTGATCCTCCAATTCTTATGATAGATACTTATAATTCATCCGGCATTTCGATGGGAATGCCGGCTTCCTGAGCGTAGGAGACAATCTCGGAAATCCATGGATGCGCCGCCGGGGAAACTTGTGTATCCGGTGCGCGTTCCGACGACGCGGAAGTTGCGGGGGACATCTGGGAAACCGTTCGCACATGTATGTCGGTAACGTCCGGGATAACCGTTCGTATATCCTTGATGATTCTCTTATATTCCGGCCGGTCTGTCAAACTGCGCGCGTAACCGGACGCGTTATCGGGAAAAACAATCAGGAGATCTTTGCCTTCGCGGCAAACCGTCGCATTGCGAAGTTGAAGCACATCGGAAAAGATCGAGTCCGTCCAACGGGTAAGCAGAACTTCCCACAGCTCCCGTAAAGGAAGCGCGGATGCGGGTGCCATCGGGAGCGGTTCGGACAAATCCGGGGTTGCCGGTTCGAGAGGAGCCTGATCAGGCGCATCGTCGGAGTCCGTGGGCGGAGCATTCCGGTCATCCGGTGAAGCGAGGACTTCCGGCGAATCAAGATCATTCGGGGCATCAAGTACGTTCGGCGAATCGAGGTCAACCGCGCCTCCGAAGAGGCTGAGCTGACCCGGCAGAATCGGCGGAGGAGTCATCTCGTCAGATGCGGGAGCGGGCATAGACGGAGAGGCGACTGCGGCGACGCCGGGGACGATATCCAACGGCGGCGGAGCCATGTAATCGAACTCGATCGAACCTGGTTCGCGATGCGCAACGGGAGCAGCCACGGGAGCCGCAACGGGAGCAGCCACGGGAGCAGCTTCGGGTTCCGCTGCAACGGGTTTTGCAGGCGTCGTTACCGGAGTCGAGACAGAGACTGTTGTTATAACAGGCACATCGGGCGCGGGTGCAGGGGTCGGAAACGTTTGTGCCTGCGGCGTCGCGCGAGCCGGCTCGGCGACGGGAAGTTCCCGCTTCGGAAGGGGTACAGTCGCCTGGCGTGGAGCGGATACCTTCGGATTTCCGTTCGCTCCCTCGACATCCCGGCGGGACGTTCCGAAGCTCAATAACGCGATCTCAAAGGATGTGCGCATCTCGGGCGACCACTTAAGTTCTGAAACCAGCGAAGACAGGCGCGTGATCGCATCGGTCAGTGTACGCTCATCCGTTGCCGCTCCGACTTCGCGCATGCGCGCGATCGAATCAGAAGTTGCCGTAACAAGCCATGGCTTATCCGGCGCCAAGGATACAACGAGAACATCGCGAAAATATCGGGCAAGATCAAGGGTGAAGCGAATGAGATCGCGTCCGTCCATCAGAAGTTGATCGGTAAGTCGAATCATCGCGACCGCGTCATCCGAAAGGAGTGCGTAAGCCATATTGGAAAGGAATTCGTCATCAACGACGCCGGTAATTCGAAGAACATCATCACGCGTGACGGAGCCGGTTCGTCCGGTGGCGACCTGATCCAACAGAGAAATCGCATCACGCATCGCTCCGTCGGAAAGGCTGGCAATCGTCGCGAGCGCCTCGGAATCCACCGCATACCCTTCGGTATCGCAAATCAAGCTCAAACGCTCGATCATACTCTCCGTGGGAATTCGTCGAAAGTCATAGCGCTGACAACGTGAAATGATTGTCGCGGGAATCCGGTGCGGTTCCGTTGTGGCAAGAATAAAAATCGCATGAGCCGGCGGTTCCTCAAGCGTCTTCAACAACGCATTGAACGCGCCGCCCGACAGCATGTGGACCTCGTCGATGATGTATACCTTATATCTGGCCCGGGAAGGAAGAAACATGACTTCGTCGCAGATTCGGCGGATGTTATCGACACTGTTATTGGACGCGGCATCCATCTCGATGACATCAAGGAGGGTTCCGTCGAGAATCCCGCGGCAGATCTCGCATTGGTTACACGGGTTGCCGTCGCGCGGCGAAAGACAATTAACAGCTCGTGAAAAAATCTTCGCAATCGAAGTCTTGCCGGTGCCTCTTGTGCCCGAAAAAAGATACGCATGGGCAATCTGGCCGGAAATAACAGCCTGTCGCAGGGCGACCACCGCATGTTTCTGTTCGACGATCTCATCGAAGTCAGCCGGACGAAACCGCCGGTAAAGCGCAACATGTCCCATCAGAAACCGGCCTCCTTCGAAAATAAGCCTCCTCCGAAGAGAGAGGCTCACAATAAGAAACAACCCGTCTGGACTGCAGCCGGGACAGGCACCCCCGCGGCACCTGTGAGAATCCGCTTACTGCTGCTTCCTTCCGGACCTGACAGGGTTCACGGGTCACATCGCACGGGACCCGCCGCCGACTGCAGACCAGACGGGATGTATAAAATGCTTCGTTAGTATATCACACCGGAAATTAGAACGCAAAGCTGTTATGCATAACAGGACAGGAGATATTCATATACCATACTGCCGAGCTCGCTCTGAATCTCGCGGGCGCGATCCTGATCCGCGCACTCTGCACTGACAGAGAGAATGAATGGCTCTTGCGCGAAAACAAGGGCTACATCTGTCTCGCATCCGAGTCCTGCGTCCGAGCCGGTACGGTGGCAGACAAGGACATCCGACGGAAAACTCGAGCCGACTCCCCATTGATCCGGAGAGAGGCACAAATCGTTGAACATCGGCTGATAAGCAACCGAATCCGTCATATAGGCCAGATAGAATGCTTCCATATACTTGGCCATATCCTGCGCGCTCGAGCGATTGCGTCCCGAGAACATCTGTCCCTTATAATCCGCGTAGGTTACCGCGGTTCGATAATCGATAATGTTACTGATCGTCTGCAAGCGGCTGTTAATAAGATCAATGCCACCCAGACGCCGGAGAAGCATCTGAATCGCCGTGTTATCTTTCTCGACCATCGAAAGATAACAGAGTGTTCGCAAGTCGTACGACTTCACCGAGGGAATTGTGCTGTCGCCCGGAGCATTGTCGGCGGACGTATAGGTCATTATTTCCGTGGGCAAAGCAGAACCCTGGGTATAGGTCTCGTACAGGCAAAGATTAATCGGAATCGAGAATGCTCCGGCCGGAACAAACGGCTCCATATCGTTATACCCGAATGCTTCGCCCCCTTGAAGATTCAAATAATAGAAACCGATGCGCGCGTCTCTCTGCTCGTCGATATATTCCTGGATCTTCTGTTGGAGCTTGTGGAAGGCCGCGTCTCGCACCTTATGCGACACGGTTTGGAGTGCATCGTTCTCGGGTATGAGAAACTCAATCGCAGGCACGGAAATCGGGGCGACGGTCGTCTCCGTTGAGGAATCCGAGCCCTCGCCGGTAGCAT
>JACCEE010658693.1_pt1 | contig 10959 bp, 7 predicted proteins | sample 7449931 | NCBI WGS metagenome assembly JACCEE01 (sample SAMN15323457, study PRJNA562643) | freshwater metagenome | isolation source: river surface water | place: USA:Blue River Watershed | collected 2017-08-19 | reverse complement strand
GGCGAGGGAGACACGGAAATAAAGTACTCATGCACTTGGGGAGTAGGCGACTACCGTCCCCCTTTCTGGCCTGACAAGCCTGTCCGCCAGCTTGAGAATGAATTCTGCAGCCGAAATATCTGGCTACCACAAGGTAAAAAATGGCAGCGATCGCTGATGACCACTACCATTTATGCTAGCGAACCAAACTCGTGGGTGTTGCCAACCATTATCCAATCTTCAAACCATCATCAATACCCACTACTCGAATTTCCTATTCCGATCATATTGACCCGGCAAATCTCCCCCTCCATTTCATACCTTACACTTGAGACCGGAACCCCTGTTGCTTGTGACTGGAGCAGCATTGCCAACATTGCTTTTCCTGTCGGAGTACTGTTGTTAAAGTACATTAGATTATAATTACACTCTCCCGGCATTCCGGCAGCAAGCTTGAAGTACGATTCAGTTTCACTATCCGATCCGATATTATCAATCAATGAAAATGGCCGAATTTCAATCGCAGACGCTGTCGAAAAAATTGCGGCACACATCACCCCAAACAAGAACTTCTTCATTTTCTTCTCCATTTGCGCTCAAAGCAACATTGCTATAGAGCTTTAACCCCGGGAATTCATATGCATTGAGGCTCTCCCGGTGCCACCCCGAATGCAGTAGACAAATGCGTACTCAATCAGATCACTTTTCAGCCGCAAGCTAGCCATTTAGGAACTTCGTCGATGCGGCAAAGCATGATCAATCAAAAAGAATCGACCTGATAGAGGCAGCACTTCGTTTGGCACGAGACTTAAGCAAAGCGCTTTTCCTTGCAGTTCGATAGGCATCTAGATATTCCAATGCTTTTCGCGCCTCTGCGATCAGTGCATCATCAAATTCAATGTGCATGTATTTCGGGTACTCTACACCTTTGTACTTAGAAAGCTTATTCTCCATATATCCAATATACCCAAATGGGGTCATTTTTCGAACTTCCTCCTTCGTCAAGCCTCCATCGGCGGTTTCAAGTTTCTTTTGAAGGAATACCACATTCCCAGGAATATTCGACTCAAATTTCATATCAAGAGCGGAAGCAATCGGAATAAATGTCCCCGTCCAGGGGCGATAACGACCTGTCCACCAGTTTGACGGACAGGTTTCCACCGCATGGGCCGCTCCAGACGGCATGTCATAACAGACGGGGAACATATATGGCTTAATGACCTTTTCCGGAGCAACCGAATAATCAGCAATGTACCCTAGAGAACTACCCGGTTGAAAATCTTGAAAATTATCATTACACCCAGTCCACGCCTTATATGAATCGCCGACCCATCCTGGGGTTAAGGTCGCATTGTCAGAGCGCCTACATCCAAGCCGTTTGATTTGATCATATGTCGGGTTATAGAAATTCGAATATGCGACTGCAGCTAACGGGAAACTCACATTGTGTCCCCCAAGCTCGGACACCCTAGAGTAGAAGAAATCATGAGACGTCGAAGACAACGCATTGTCATTCTGTGGATTATAATGCAAATAAAGCATTTGCCACGCAGCCGGCGTAGTTAATTTGTTCCAATTAACCCTTGGCATAGAATTTCCAACTTCAAATTCCTTCAACTTGTACCCCCACAATTTAACCGTATAAGTCTCCTCTTTAACCAAAAATAAGTCTTTCCCTTTATACGTGCCCTCCTGAATCCAGGAGTTGATTTGCGCGCCCTGATGCGGCGTATCTATCGACAGGTAACCGAGTATATTCTCTGAGTAATCCACTCCTGCAGCATTATTCTTGGGAAGCAGATAAAGAGAAGCAACCCTTGCGATCATTCCACCCATTGACGGACCACCAATCACCAAAGGCTCTTCAGTCCGCAATGCTAATTCTTGAACAAGTTTCGCGTAAATTCCCGAATTAATAAATATATCCCCTCCGCCTTGGGAAAAGTCCATGAGCACAATATCATACCCCCAGTACCTAAGCCCAGATGGCCCAATACCAAGCAAGTTGTCATGCTTAAGTCTTAGATTTTCTGCATTGTGACGGTTCCCTATAAAGTTATCATCACCGGGATCATAGCCATCCGCAATGACCACGGGCCGTTTAAGTCTACTAGTACTCCCTACTCTCGGAAACAAATAGGCAAGCCCCCAATACTGACCACCTTTCCCTTTGTAGGTGATCTTAGCGAATGGCTTTAGATCAACAAGACAATCTTGGTCATCCTTCACTGCAGAAATATTGCACACTGGGCGCAACGATGCGGGAAATCGCGGATCAGTTTGTTCTGTATAATATTCGACAGAGAAATCACTCTGGTTATATTTCCCAGTATACATGCTTGCCATTGCAGCATCAACATTTGGCCACAGCTCCTCATATGAAGGCTGGCTACCTTGCGCAAAAAGCGAAACCATGGCAGCTGCTAGATACTGTAACATACTGAATCCTTTCTGGTCAATCTCGAACTCTGTCTGAAGTTACGAGTTCCAATCTGTCTGACTTGCCTTTTCACGATAGCTGGGCTGAAAACCGTGCTCTCCCAGAACACGATAACTCACGAGGGATGGCCCCCCGTGATCGCGACCTCGCTTCCTTGTCGTAAGATTCATTTGCCCGCACATCGGAAACCCCGATCGCTGGTCTTCTGATGCTTGAGACCGATCTCTTGCATTCGAGATCCCCCAACAACTCACACCAAGAAGCAGTAAACATGAAAAACAGAATCCTGGCGCTACTCGGATTTGCCTTTGCGCTTACCGGGTGCAATGAAACTCAGAGCTCAGCTCTTTCCCCCGATGCCTCTGCCCAACAGAGATCCGGAAACTTCATTGATTCAGGTCTGAAGGCCCCCTGGCAGAAGAATGGCATTGCTGGTCGCTCCATTGACAACCCATCCGGAGGGGTGGGCGCTTTGCACTGGGCTGGGAAGCAATACCTTACCGTGCAATTCCGCGGGAAACTTCCCGCAAGCCTGAACAGCGTATGGGGTGAGGTGTCCCGGAAGTGGGAGGCTCTGCAAGACCCAAACAATCCGACGAACGAGTTTTTGTTTCAAGTTGTTCCTAGCACCTACAGCAACCCAAAGATTATTTTTGAATTCCTAGAAGATCATTCTTCACCAGTTACTGCGAAATGGGTCAACTATTCTTACGATCCGAATAACGCCAATCTTATCCAAGTGCATCTCGGTGCCCAATGGTCGAAAAATGGAATTAGGTTAAATTGGGATGACCCCAATACTTTGCGTCCATATCTCATGAGTTGGACAGGTTCAGCTCTTGGGTTCGGGCTATCAGAAAACGACCCAACAGGGGTAATGCATGGAAGCATGGATTGGAAGGATGGAGTCCCCCAGGGGCATGACTTCTTCTCCGAAAATGATGTTTCTGCATTCAATCGATCCTACAATGACAACCGGGCAAGCTCTTGGATTCCGCTATTCAAGTATCCTTCCAAGACCGGGTACGCGTACGACGTTGCAGTCGGCTGGGAACGGGCGAGGACCGTTCAAGGATCCACGTCAAATCGCCTCATCCCTGCTGGCATTGTGCTCAAGCCTGATTCGAAATACTCCTTCGCTCCGATGTACCAATCCGGCTTGGGCATCTGGCATCTGCCTGTCAAGCCTGGAACTGGTACGGTCATAACTTGCGAAGATAAATCCGGAGTCGCTGTTGGAATCGGAGCGGCTTCGTTCGGATTGATTCCCTTTCCTTCCGACAAGAATTGGACCACTCAAAGCTTCACCTTTGCGCCCCAGTACCTCTACGGCGTGTTCGCGCCCCGGGAAGTCACCGGGTACCCAGTGAGCATGTGGGAAGCGCAGGACTTCCTGCAGCCGAATACTTTCTGCCGTAGGAATTTCGGCGCGTATCTTGCGTTCAAGGCTACCGCCATGCGGGCACAATAATCCGTCTCGATACAGCAGAATCCGCATTATATGGCGCATTCTCTTGCTCAGCAAGGAATGCGTTTTTTGCATTCATCTTTTACAGTCAGGATCTCCGATCAGCCCCCCCACCCCTCCGGCGGCGGAACGAAGCCGATCTTCCAGCCCCAGGGTTTTGCGAGAAGCTGGAGGGTTTCGAGGGTGGGGTTGGCCGCGCCTCGTTCGATGTCCATCAGCACGCGCGGGAAGATTCCCGCCACGCGCCTGGCGTATTCCGTCTGCGTGAGGCCGGTCAGGCGGCGCATTTCGCGCACCGCTTCGCCGATGGACAATTCCCCGTTGCGCAATTTCTGTCGGAGCGCCTTGCGCTGCGCCTCGATCTCTTCGGGGGTCCGGGCTTTGCGTTTCACGCGGCCTGCTCCAGGTCGTCGGCCAACCGCGTCCAGCGCGGCTGGCAATGCTCGAACACCGGATCGGGAAGCTGGAACGCCTTTGCTGTCCGCGGAAGCTCGCGCACCCGACCGGCCAAGGCTTGCAAGCGATGCACGACAAGCTCGCGATCCACCCAACGTCCAAGGAATGCGGCCACCTGGTTCCAGTCGGGACACGAGGGGAATTCGCCGTTCCAGCGTACGGCTCGCCGGATTCCCTCCGGATCCAGCTCCATGGGCGCGATGTCGTACAATGGCGACAACCGGACGGAAGGACCTTCCTTGAGGAATGCCGTGTTTCGGGCGTGGTTGTCGGAATTCGCCAAAGCCAGGTTCAGGACATCGCGCGACACGTACTCCAGCAGATCGGATGCGGGATCGGTGGAGAACTTCGCGATCGCTTCGCAAAGGTCCTCGTGAAGGAAATCGTGCCCGAACTCGGCAACCCCGAGGCTGGAACAGAGCGATTCCAACCCCAGGCGGATCACCCCACCGGGCTTGACCACGCGATCGAATCGCGGAACGAACAGGCAGTCCTGCTCCCAGATCAAGGGCTCATGGCAAACCAGTCCCCACGAACGCGCGATTTCCAAGCAGGATCGCTCGGCCTGGAGGATGGCCCGGTCGATGCGTGTTTGGCCACGCGGGAACTTGACCAGCCAGAATTTGCGGCAGCGTTCATCGGGCAGGGTTCCTTCGGCCCACCACAACCCCGTTTCGTCTTCGGTCAGCAGATACTTGGGCGCCGCCCCTTGGGCATCGGCGGCGGAATAGGGCGAATCGTTCCTGGCTCCGAACTGGATCTGCTGGGCATTCCCCATGAATTCCAGGAATTGCCCGGAGTGGTCCAGCACCTCGTTTCTGGAAAATCCACGGACAAATTCCGGCTTCCATTGGCGCGCATGGGCCAGACGGAGATTCCCCACCGGGGCTCGGCCCGCATGAAGCAGCAAGGGCCAGTCGGCCGTCGGACCGTTGCGAAGCCCCAACAGATCGAGCCACCGGTCACGCGCCGGGCCTGCGGGAAGCAGATCGAGCAGGAACGCCGGCCAGTGCGGCAAGGCGATCGAATCCAGACTCAAGGGCAGGGCGACGGAAACTGTGGCCCAAGGACGATCGAGGTGGTCCAGGACCCAATCCATGTCGTAGCTCCAGCGGCCCGCCCCGGCGATGCCGAGCCTTTCCGAATCCGCCTGGGGAATCCAAGAACCGATCCGCCTCCAGCCACCATCGATATGGATCTCGATTGGGCACTCCATAGGCCTCTATGATAGCATAAAAATGGCGATAGATATAAAAATCAGGCTATCAACCCAGCTCATCTAATATCAAGATGAACGAGCCCGAGCATCCTTGGTAAAGACAAAACCGGGCTCGAGAACACCAAATTCGATCCAGCAAATCGCACCTGAATCGATGTCTCCCCAAAAATGGTTCGAACCGCTATCCATGAAAATCGCCCCCCTCATTGGGTGAATTTTCATGCATAATCCGAGGTTACTTGCTCTTCCCCTCCGCCCTCAACTCCTCCGGCGCGCTGGCCCGCAGGTAGTTGGGCACGGGCTCGGTGGCGGAATACTCCACCGCCGACAGGATGCCCGACACGTCCATGAACCCCGACAGATCGTCGTAGCCGCGGGGCATGCGTCGCAGGAAATCGGGGCGACCTTCGGCGACGGTGAGGTGACCGTAGAGCGCGTCGGCGATTTCATCAAGCGACCAGCGAACATCGTCGCCTTCAACGCCGGGGCGCATGTAGACCTCGCCGCGAAGCGCATCCAGGAGGATCACCTTCTCGGCGTTGGTGGCGGCCACGCACAGGCTGGAAACGCCCGTGAAGGGCAGATTCCGTCGGAAGGCGATGCCGTGGGCGAAGGCCAGCGCGATGCGGATGCCGGTGAAGGAACCAGGTCCCACGCCGCAGATCACGCTCGTGATGTCGGATGCCTTGGCGCCGATTTCCGTCAAGCACTCTTCCAGAAGACCCGGCAGCACGTCGCCGCGTCCATTGCGCAGCTTGCGCTCGGCAAGGACGCGTTTTGTCGACGGATGGGCGAGTCCCAACACGACAGTGGAGGTGGCAGCGTCAAGCGCGAGGATCACGGGGTCGAACCTGTTCCGCTTGTTCTGAGGAGTCCTGAGCGAAGCGAAGGACGTCTCGAAGGGCGAGCAGAAATGCGAAGGGTTATCGATCTAGGGGGCGTTGCGGGGGCTGGATTCCCGCCTTCGCAGAGACGATGGCCCCCGCTGGAGGGGGTAGCGGAGGCCGGAACATTCGGCCGAAGCGAGGGGGAGGGCTCTCCCCTTCTCGAACCTGACGAAATCCGTCGCCCTTCGAGACGCCCCTCGACAGACTCGGTGCTCCTCAGGACGAACGGATTCGCTGCCACGCCGATCAACTCGGCGTCACTCCTTGTCCCACGAGGCGCGCAGGATCGCGGTGACCAGGTCGCGGTACGAGAGCCCGATGCACGCGGCTTGCTGCGGGATCAAACTGGTTTCCGTCATGCCGGGGAGCGTGTTGACTTCCAGGATGATCGGGCCTTCGGGCCCCAGGATGAAATCGGTGCGGCTGTAGGCGCGCAGACGCAGGGTCTCGTGGACACGGCGCGCGAGTTCCTGGATGATCTTGGTCTCTTCCGGCGTCAGCGGCGCGGGAGTGATCTCTTCCGATCCGCCGGGCAGGTACTTGCTGGAAAAATCGAAGAACTCTCCGCACTTGGGACGGATTTCGGTGGGAGGAAGCGGCGGGAAGCCTTCGAGGATGCCACAGGTCAATTCCCGTCCGGCCACGAATTTTTCCACCAGCACGCGCTTTTCGGTGGCGCACATCTTGACCGCGGCGCTCACGAGCTGCTCTTCGGTCTTGCAGATGTAGACTCCGATGGAGCTGCCCCCGGTGGGAGCCTTGAGCACCAGCGGGAGCTCGCCCCATTCGTAGGCGCGCGACGCGAATTCTTCGGGCCCCATGGAGGTGGCGAGTTCCACCGACGGCGAGATGGGAAGCTCGCGGGTTGCGAGGATCTCCTTGGTGCGACTCTTGTCCATGGCCGTGGCCGATCCCAGCACGCCCGATCCGGTGTACGGAACGCCGTGGAATTCCAGCAGCGACTGCATGCGGCCGTCTTCGCCCCAATCGCCGTGGAGCGCGAGGAACGCGCCCGCGCAAGGGAGGCGTTCCAGGCAAGGGCTGGTGGATTCCAGCCAGCCGTCGGAAAGGTCGCCCGCGGCCAGATCGTGCTTGCCGCCTTCGAAGGCGACCTGCTGTTCGGGGGTCAGCGGAGCGGCGGGATGGCGCCAGCGCCGATCCTTGGTGAGCACCACGGGCCAGGGCCGGTAAAGGGCCGGATCCATCTGGCGGACGACTCCGGTTCCGCTCTTGAGCGAGACGTCGTGTTCGGTGGAATAGCCACCCAGCAGAACCAGGACAGTCTTTGTCGCCATGAAGACTCACCCCCCCAGACGGGAACGGAACACCGAAAGCAACGGCCAGCCGAATCCCAGAAGGATGCTGGCCAAGACGCAAAGAAACAAAGGAATCTCGGAAAGATGCGCGGGCTTCCAGGAATTGTCGGCGGCGGAATCGGCCACGGAGGAGTCGTCGACCACCGTCGCGCGCAGGAGCTTGAGGTAGGCGGCCGCGAGGGCGACCGATCCGAACAACGCGGCCACGACACCGACCAGGGGCGCGACGCCGAGCTGGTCTTCGAGCGAGGCGCGGACGACTTCCGTCAAGACCGCCCATTTGCCGGCGAACCCGGCCAGGGGAGGGATTCCCGCGAGGCTGAACACGCACACGGCCAACGACACCACCGCGAACGGATGGCGCTTCCAGGAACCGCCCAGAGCGACGAGGTCGGTGGAACCGGCGGAACGTTCCAGGATGTCCAGCGCCAGGAACGCGCCCAGGTTGGCCACCAGATAGGCCATGAGGTAGAGCCCGACACCGGCGACGGCGTCGCGCGTGATCCAGCTGGAGAACGCCAACAGCATGATGCCGGCGTTGGTGGTGGACGAGAACGCCAGAAGCCGTTTCGCGTCCTTCTGGACGCCCGCCGTGACCGCGCCCACCACGATCGAGACGATCGCGAACAAGGCGAGGAAGGTGGAAACGGAACGCGGAGAAGCCGCCACGCCCCACCAGGGAAGCAAGGCCATGAGCACTTTCAGGAGCGCCGCGAATCCGGCGATCTTGGGAACGGTGGAAAGGAATCCCGCGTTGGCCGTGGGGCAGCCCTGGTAGACGTCCGGGCTCCAGAAATGGAACGGCACGAGCGCAAGCTTGTAGGCGAACGCGGCACCCAGGAGCACCATGGGGATCAACGCTTCCGCCCCGCCGCGGGAAGAAAGGACCACGCCGATCTCGCGCATGTCGAACGTTCCGGCCATGCCCCAGAGATGGCTGATCCCGAACAACGCCACGGCCGACGCCACGCCGCCGTAGAGGACGTACTTGAGGCCCGCCTCGCTCGCCTTGGCGTCATGGGCGCGAAAGCCCGCCAAGCCGTAGCTGGAAAGCGAAAGGAATTCCAACCCCAGGTACAACGCGACCAGATGGTTCGCCGAAGCGAACAACATCGCGCCCAAGGCGACGGAAAGGACCAGGATCGCGTTCTCGCCCTGTTCGGCACGGCCATCGATGGAGCGCGAACCGTTGAGCGCCAGGAGCACCAGGACGGCGCCGACCAGAACCGCGGCCCGCACGAATTGGCTCAGGACGTCGGGGACGAACGTCGTCCCGGCATTGGCCTGCCCGATGGATCCGCCCGCCACGATGGTCAACGCCAAGGTCGCGATCGCGGAAAAGGCCGCGAACCAGACGACCATGCGCTTGCCTCGGGCGTCGATGGTCCAATCCAGCACGCAGGCGAGCAGGATGGATGTGGCCAGAAGGATTTCCGGGAAGAGGAACCGCAGTTCGGACGGGATCCACTGGAGCAAGGTCAAGACGACGGAATTCATGGTTTCCTCACCGCAGTCCGGCGACCCAGGCGATGTGCCCGGCCAACGACGCCGATACGGGACCCAACACGGCCTGCAGCAGACCGGGCCAGACGCCCAACAGGATGGAAAGTGCGGCAAGAGGCGCGAGAGCCGCGATCTCTGCCGTGTTCAGGTCGGAAAACGCCCTCTGCTCGGGATGTTTGACGGTACCGTACAACACCCGCTTGACGGCCCAAAGCAGGTAGGCCGCGGAAAGGATCACGCCGGAAGCGGCGACCAGACCCGCCACGCGGGTGGCCGGATTGACCCACGCGCCCAGCAAGGCGGAAAGCTCGCCGACAAATCCTGCCAAGCCGGGAAGACCCGCGCCCACCATGGCCGAAAGCAGGAAGATCGCGGAAAACCTGGGCATGATCTGCGCCAGCCCTCCGAAGCCGTCCACGCGCCTGTGGTGCGCCCGATCGTAGATCACGCCTACGAGCAGGAACAGCAGCGAGGCGGAAAGACCGTGGCTCACGCACTGGAAGGCCGCGCCGGCGATGCCTTGGCTGGTGGCCGAAGCGATGCCCAGGATGCAGAATCCCATGTGGCTGATGGAGCTGTAGGCGACCAGGCGTTTGAGATCGGACTGGCCCAGGGCCGCGAAGCCGCCCCACACGATGGAAACCACGCCGATCCAGGCGAACAGGTACGCCCCGCTCAACACGGCGGAGGGGAACAGCGGCCATGCCACGCGAAGCAATCCGTAGACGCCGAGCTTGAGCAGGATGCCGGCCAGCACGACGGAAATCGCGGTGGGCGCCTGCACGTGCGCGTGCGGCAACCAAAGGTGCATGGGGAAGGACGGCACCTTCACGGCGAACGCCACGAAGAAGAACGCCAGCGCCAAGGGCGCGAGGGCGAAGCCGAGAACCTTCAGGTTCGCCCAGTAGGGCGCCAGCAGCTTCCAGTGGAGGATGTCGAAGTCGCGCCCGACCGGCACGAAGAACTGGCGGTTGGAACCCGCGGCGATGTCGGAGGCGGCGACCACGACCGGCTTGCCCGCCGAATCGGACGCCAGGACGGGGAGATCGTACAGGTAGGCTTCGCCTTGCGGACCGACGGTCATCTGCTCGCGGACCTCGGCGGAGCGGACCGGAACCGGCATGCCGGTCGCCGGAATCTGGAAATGCAGCACGAGCATGGCCAGAAGCATGGCCATGGATCCGCCCATGGTGTACAGGAAGAACTTCACCGCGGCGCGCTTGCGGTCGTCGCCGCCCCAGATCGCGATCAGGAAGAACATGGGGATCAGCATGACTTCCCAGAACACGTAGAAGAACACCATGTCCAGCGCCAGGAACGTGCCGTTCACGCCCACGAACAGCAGCTGCACCAGGCTGTGGTAGGCGCGCACGCGGCCGTTGGGCGCGGCGACCACCGAAGCGGCGAACTGCACCAGGGCGGAAAGGAACAGCATGGCGATGGACAGGCCGTCGACGCCCACGTGCCAGGCGATGCCCCAGTCGGACAGCACCGGGATGCGCTCGCGCAGGACGAACCCGGCCTTCTGGGCCGACACGGCCTGGATCGCCAGGAGCACGGAGGCCGCGAGCAACCCGAGCGACACGGTGACGGAAATCGTCTTCTGCGCGTTGGGACGCTCGGGGAGGATCCAGGCGAGGATCGCGCCCATGACGGGCAGGACCAGGAATACGGAAAGGATGGATGCGTCG
>JACCEE010143491.1_pt1 | contig 10960 bp, 5 predicted proteins | sample 7449931 | NCBI WGS metagenome assembly JACCEE01 (sample SAMN15323457, study PRJNA562643) | freshwater metagenome | isolation source: river surface water | place: USA:Blue River Watershed | collected 2017-08-19 | reverse complement strand
GTTTCTCCGTCCTTCCACTCCTCCTCGCCTTCGGCGCGGCGCTCGCGCCCGCGGCCGAGGACGGCAAGCTGCTCTACGAGCAGAACTGCGCCGCCTGCCACCTGCCGGACCAGATGGTGGTGGGGCCTTCGCTCATCGAGATCTCCAAGCTCTACGCCAAGAAACCGAAGGAGTTCGTCGAGTGGGCGATCAAGCCGCAGAAGAAGCGCAACAACGTCATCGAGATGCCCTCGATGGCCCACCTCGGTGAAGCGAAGCTCCTCGCGATCCGCGACCATATGCTCGCGGCGTCCGTCGGGCTCAAGGAGAAGCCCGCGATCACGAAGGATCCGCTGGCCCGCCCGGCCCGCCGCCCCGAGATCCAGCGCATGTTCCTGCCCAACGTCGGCCCGGCCGCCATCGCGGTCGCGCTGCCGGGCGACCTCAACTACTGCTTCGACGCGGGCGACTGCCGCCTGCGCACCGTCTGGCGCGGCGATTTCCTCGACTGCTGGGCCTACTACAAGGGCAACGGCAAGGCGACCGCCGCCCTGCTGGGCAAGACGCTCTGGACGCTGCCGGCCGACGAGTCCCTGCAGAAGCGAGTGAAGTTCCTCGGTTACACGGTCGACGCGGCGGGTCTGCCGACGTTCGAGTATGAGCGCGACGGCGCCCGGTTCCTCGAGACGATCGTCCCCGAGGGCAAGGGCCTCGCCCGCAAGTTCCAGGTCACCGCGACCCAGCCGATCACCCTGACGCTGGACCCGGCCACCACCTGCGCGAGCGGCGTCCAACGGAACGAAACCCTGACGCTGACGCCCGCCCAAGCCAAGGCTTTCACCCTCATCGTCCAACTGCCGTGATCACCCCCCTGCTCTTCCTCGCGGCCGCCGTCACCGCCCCGAAACCGGCTCCGGCCACCAAGCCCGCGCCCGCCCCGACCAAGGATGGCTGGGCCGAGGCGTTCGCGCTTTCCAAGGTCGAGACGCCGGCTGGCGTCGATGACCAGGTCGGCGGACTCGCCTTCCTCGAGGACGGCCGCCTGGCCGTGGCGTTCCACCGCGGAGAAGTCTTCATCCGCCAAGCCGACGGCGCCTGGAAGCAGTTCGCCGAGGGCCTGCATGAGCCGCTCGGCCTCCTGCCTGATGGCCAGGGCGCGCTGATCGTGATGCAGCGGCCGGAACTGACCCGGCTCGAGGACACGAACGGCGACGGCAAGGCCGACCGCTACCGTACCCTCTGGGACGGCTTCGGCATGACGGGCAATTACCACGAGTTCGCGTTCGGTCCGGCCCGCGGTCCCGATGGCGCGCTCTACGTCTCGCTCAACCTGGCTTCCTCCGGCGACGGCATCTTCAAGGAGATCCGCGGCACCTGGTCGGAGATCGGCAAGGCGACGCGGGCGCAGATGGACGCCGCCAACAAGAAGGGCTTCGGCGCCGCCGGCCGCATGTACGGGCGCGTGCCGTTCCGTGGCTGCATCATGCGCATCGCCGACGGTGGGCGCGGCGCGGCGGAGCTCTACGCGACGGGTTTCCGCTCGCCCAACGGCATCGGTTTCGACGGCCAAGGCCACCTGCTGGTGAACGACAACCAAGGCGACTGGCGCGGCAGCAGCCCGCTGCAGGTCGTGAAGAAGGGTTCCTTCAACGGTCACCCGGCCTCGCTGGTCTGGACCCCGGGCTGGGACAAGGGCGACCCGCTCGCGCTGCCGGTGGCCGAGCTCGAGAAGCTCCGCACCCAACCCGGCGGCGTCTTCATCCAAGGCGAGCTCTCCAACTCCCCGACGCAGCCCGTCGTGTTCCCGAAGTCGTGGGGCGCGCTCGCCGGCCAGGTGGTCTTCGGCGAGATGAACGCCGCCCGCCTCGTGCGCTTCGTCGGCGAGGACATCGGCGGCGTCCACCAGGGCGCGCTGATCCCGTTCCTGGACTCCAAGACCCTGCGCAACGGCAACCACCGGATGGCCTTCGCCCCCGACGGCGCCTTGCACGTCGGCAAGACCCACCTCTCCTGGGCGGGCAACAACGGCATCGTCCGCATCGAGGCGCCGAAGTCCCTCCCGCCCCTCATCGAAACCGTCCGCCTCAAGGCCTCGGGCTTCGAGGTGCGCTTCACGGAGGCGATCGCCAAGGCCTCGCTCGTCCCGGCCCTCCGCAGCTTCCGCTACAAGTACCACGTCGCCTACGGCTCGCCGAAGGTGGACGAACTGGACCTGACCTCCGCCTGGTCGCTGAGCGCGGACGGCAAGACCCTGTCGCTCCCGCTGCCGGAGATCCGCGCGGGCTTCATCCACGAGATCAAGCTCACCGGCGCCAAGACCCCCGACGGACGCGGCCTCCTCGGCCCCATCGCCTATTATCAGGTGGTGAAGAAATAGAAGCGGAGTACTGAGTACGGAGTACAGATTACAGAAATCCCCCTTCCCCTTACTCCCCCTCCGTACTCCGTACTCTGTACTCTGTAATCTATACTTCCCCTCCACCCTCCTTTCCCCTTTACCCTTCAGTCCTCCCCCTTTACCAAATCCGTCCCATGGAATTCAAGAACGTCACCGCGATCGCCAAGGCCAACGTCTACTTCGACGGTAAGGTGGTCTCCCACACGATCCTCACCGCCGACGGCGCCAAGAAGACCGTGGGCCTGATCTACGCCGGCACCTACCACTTCGGGACCGACAAGGCCGAGATCATGGAGATCACCGACGGCTCCTGCGTGGTCGTCCAGGACGGCTCCAAGGAGGAGAAGACCTACGCCGCGGGCTCCCACTTCTACGTGGCCCCGAAGTCCGGCTTCACGATCACCGTGTCGGGCGGGATCTGCCAGTATATCTGCAGTTTCATCGGTTGAGCCGTCCGGCCGTGGGCGAGGCTTGCCAAGCCCGCGCCCGCGGAGAACCTAGCGCCATGTCCGACTCCCTCGGTGGCCTCGCCAACATCCCCGCGCCCATCGCGCGCGAGAAGCCATGGGTGCAGCTCAAGACCTTCACCTCCAAGCCGAACGTGTTCCGTTCGATGGTGGGCGACGTTTCCCTGGATGCCCGCCAGGGCGACGTGGTCGCGGCCTACGATAAGCAGGGCTCCTTCATCGGCTATGGTTTCTGGAACCCGGGGGCGCCCATCGCCCTGCGCATCCTGAAGACCGCGCCGGGCAAGCCCGACGACGCCTGGTTCGAGCAGGCCATCGGCCGCGCGGCCGCCCTGCGCAAGGACGTGCTCAAGCTGGACGCCGACACCGACGCCTACCGCGTGGTCAACGGCGACGCCGACTTCCTCTCGGGCCTGATCGTCGACCGGCTGGGCGATGTGCTCTCGATCGAGGTCTCTTCCTACGCGGTGATGCGCCGCCTCCCGCGCTGGATCCCGCTCCTCCACGCCGCCGTCGGCACCAAGCGCGAGATCGTCCAGGTCGATCCCCACGTGGCCCGCGTCGAGGGCATCCTGCCCTCCGACGTCCCCAAGTCGGCCGTGCGCTTCGTCAAGGTCCGCGAGTTCGGCATGGTCCAGGAGGTCGACTTCGCCGAGGGCCACAAGACCGGCTTCTTCTGCGACCAGCGCGACAACCGCCGTCGTTTCGGCGCCCTGGCCCAAGGCCTGCGGGTGCTCGACCTCTGCTGCTACAGCGGCGGCTTCTCCATCGCCGCCAAGCGCGGCGGCGCCACCGAGGTCACCGCGGTCGACCTGGACGAGAAGGCGATCGAGATGGCCAAGCGCAACGCGAACCTGAACAACGCGCGCATCGACTTCGTCCACGCCGACGCCTTCACCTGGATCCGCCAGATGCAGAAGAACGGCAAGACCTGGGACCTGGTCCTGTGCGACCCGCCCAAGTTCGTCGATAGCCGCGACGAGGAATTCGAGGCCGAGGGCCTGAAGAAGTACAACGACCTCAACGTGCTCGCCATGCAGCTGGTCGCCCCGGGCGGCCTCTTCGTGACCTGCTCCTGCTCGGGCCTCGTCTCCGCCGAGGCCTTCGAGGACCTCGTCAGCAAGGCCGCGCACCGCTACCAGAAGCGCCTCCAGATCTTCGACCGCACCGGCCCGGGCGGCGACCACCCCAACGTCTCCAACCACCCCGAAGGCCGCTACCTCAAGGTGCTCTGGAGCCGGATCGGCTGAGGCTTGAGGGGACACGCTGGCAAGCTGGCATGGGGGCAAGGGCGCAGCACCTGCCTCTAGGTAGGGACGGGCGTCCCTGCTCGTCCGCGGCCGACCGGCGGCCTGACGGTTACCGCTGTTTTTCACACCTGGCCCTAGCCCTAGCCCTGACCCTAGCCCTGACCCGGCCTTGGCCCTGGCCCTCACGCATCCCCAACAAAAAAGGACGGCCACCCGGGCCGTCCTTTCGCGGAAACGCATACCGCCGTTCAGAAGCTGCGGCTGAGCGAGAACCAGAGACGGGCGGAGACTTCCCGGGAGTCGGACTGGGGCGTGCCGCCGCTGGTCGGCCAGGCGATCGCGAGGTCTCCCGACCACTGCTGATAGGTGGTCCGCATGCCGAAGCCGGCGCCGGCGATCCGCCGGCTCTGGTTCGAGGCCGCATCCCACGGGCGATTATTGATGTCCGCCTGGGCCACGTCGTAGAAGGCGTAAGGGGTGTAGTTCTCCATGGCGTAGCGGAGCTCGACCTGCCCGAGCCAACCTTCATCGCCCATGCCTTCGCCGAGCGGGTAGGCGCGGACGCCCTGGGCGCCACCGAGGCCGAAGCGTTCGGAGGAGTCGAGGTTGCGGTCGGCCAGCTGGAGCGAGTAACGGCCGTACAGCGAGAAGCCGGCGGGCAGGTTCTGCACGCGGGCCAGGTCGAGGTTGAACTTGTCGAAGCCGCCCCGCTTGCGGGCGGTGACGTCGTCGATGGCCGTGAGGCCAGCGTCCAGGTGCATGTTGCCGTGGGTCCAGGTCACCTGACCGTAGGAGATGCCGCCACCGCCGAAGCCGTCGCGGTGGTCGAAGCGCAGCGAGATCGGGAACGATTGGCTGAACTTATCCTCGGACACGGCCGTGGCGTCGAAATCGTCGTGCAGGGACTTGTGCAGCAGACCGATGGAACCCTGCAGGTTGGTCTGGCGCGAACGGATGAGGGGATAGCTCAATCGCGCGCTCCAAACCCGGGCGAGACCCGAGGCCTGCAACGAGGCGAACTCCTTGCCGAGCTCGTAGGTATTGAGGGCCCAGCCCAACTGGCCGCGCAGGCCGGAGGAGCCGAGGGCCGAGTCGTAATCGACCGCGCCCAGCCAGAGGTTGGCGTTGGTGGCCATGAGGTTGGCCGAGAGGCGATCCCCGAAGGCCAACGCGGAGTTGCGGTACCAGGCGGCCTTGAAGCGGAATTCGCCGGTATAGCGGCTGCCCTCGTTGTCGACGCCCAGTTCGCCGCCTTGCTCCTTCTCGAGGGTGGTCGCGACCGCGAGGTCGCCGACCCCGACGGTCTTGCCAGGGCTCACGACCGGACGGACGGCGATCCCCGGGACGTCGTCCAGGATGAGCAATGTGCGTTCGAGCAGGTCGCTCTCGAGCAGTTCGCCCCGTCGCAGCGGCGAGAGGAAAGGCTGCGAACCGGCGGCGACCTTCGCCTCGCCGGTGGCCGTGACGTCGCCGTAGGCGCCTTCCAGGATGCGGATCCGCAGAACGCCATCCTTGAGCTCCTGCACGGGGATGATGGCGCGGGCGAAGGGATAGCCATTCCGGCGGTAATGCTCGCCGACGAGTCGGGCCATGCCGCGCAATCCGTCCAAGTCATGCTGCTTGCCGACTTGCGGAGCGACGATCAGGCCCAAGGTGTAGGCGGTGAAGACCGTATTGCCCTCGAAGACGATGCCGGAGACCACGACCTTGGGACCCTGCTTGGCGGCGGCGGGCGTATCGCCGCCCAGGCTGAGTTCGAGGCGCTGCGCGGAAGGCGCGACGGGCTTGGGCGGACGGAGCGTGTTGAGCACCTGGCCGGCGTCCGGCGGGGACACCTGGGCGAAGGAGACGCAGGTCGCGGCCGCGAGGAGCAACGACCAAGGCAGAAGTTGGGATTTCATCGGTAAGGGTGCGGTGACGGTTACTCGGCGACGACCGGGCGGGCGCCCAAGTTGACCCCACCATTGACGACGATGACGTCGAGCGGACCGAGCAACGAACGCGTCACGCCGTCCTGGGCGCGGCGCGAGCTGTTGGGACCGGCCGGCGCCGCCTCATTGGAGGCCGGCTCCGCGGCGGGGCTGGCGGCGATGGGTTCACCTTGGGCCGCGGGCTCCGCCGGTTTAGCCGAGCCTTCCTTGGCGGGTTGCGTCACCGTGGCGACCGGCGTGGACTGCGTGGACGGAGCCGCCGGCGACGTGGTCGCGGGAGCAGCGGCCGGGGCGACGACCGGAGCCAGAGGACCGGTCGTCGGCGTGGCGATTGTCGGCAGCACCGGCGAGACCGTCGGGGCGAAGGCCACGATGCCCGGGGTGGGCAGCGAGGTGGCGACGTAGTTCAGACCACCGGGCGTGGCGAGCGGGAGGCTCACGGTGACCACGGGGACGGCCAAGACCGGCACCACGACGGTCTGGGGCAGGAAGACGCGCACATCGACGGCGGGCGCGGCGACGGCGATGGTCAGCGCGCCATCGACGAAGTTCAGCGCGTAATTGCTCGAGGCGTAACCGCCGGGCGTCAGGACATAGGTGCCGGCGTTGATGGCCCCTTGGCTATTGCCGGAGAAGGTCAAGGAGCCGGTCAGGTCCCCCGGCCCTTGGTTCGGAACGAAGCCGACGAAGGTCACGCCGTTGCCGCCGGCGAACGGCGTGCCGTCATAGGTCTTGGAGAGGTCCGTCGCCCGGACGCTGAGCGGCGCCGGGGTGATGTCCGCCAGCGCGGTCAGCGAGGCCGGGAGCGCATAGTTGCCCGCATCCGTGCCGCCCAGGTTGTGACCCGAAATCGTCACGGTCTTGCCGTTGCCGGCGTTGGCGTTGGCGAATTGGCCGGCGCCGCCGGTCAACGTCAGGTTGTCGCCGCCGACCAAGCCGCCGAAGACGGCGCCGCCGAGGTTCACCGTGGCGGAGATGCCACCGTCGTAGACCTTGCCGTTCGCGGTGATGCCGGTGATGCCGGTCAACGTCCGACGGGTGATCGCCGCGGTCGCGGTCGAGTTGGCCGAGACCAAGGTGTAGTTCCCGAGGTCGGTGCCGCCGAGCGTGAGGCCCGACACGTTGACCGTCTTGCCCGCGCCAACGTTCTTGTCGGCGAAGGCGCCGGTGCCCGAGGTCACGGTCAGATTGTCGCCCTGGATCAGGCCCGTGAAGGCGGCGGACGTCAGGTCGAGCGTGGCCGAGGTGTTGCCGTCGTAGACCTTGTCCAAGGCGCCGATGTTCGTGACCGCCGTGATGTCCTTCGGGGTGATGTTGCCCGTGGTCGTCACCGGCGCGAGCGGCAGGTCGTAGTTGCCGGCGTCCGCGCCGCCGAAGGTCAGGCCCGCGACCGTGACGGTCTTGGCCGCGCCGACGTTCCAATCCGCGAAGGTGCCGGTGCCCGCCGTGATGGACAGGTCGTCGCCCGTGACCAGGCCGTTGAACGAAGCCCCGGAAACGTCCAGCGTCGCCCCGGTCGCGCGGTCGTAGGTCTTGTCCTCCGCCGCGATGCCCGTCAGCGAGGTCAGGCGCAGCTTGGTGATCGCCGCCGTCGTGGTCGAGTTGGCCGAGACCAAGGTGTAGTTCCCGAGGTCGGTTCCGCCGAGCGTGATGCCCGACACGTTGACCGTCTTGCCCGTGCCCACGTTCTTGTCGGCGAAGACGCCGGTGGCCGAAGCCACGGTTAGGTTGTCGCCTTGGATGAGGCCGGTGAAGCTCGCCGACCCCAAGTTCAGCGTGGCGGAAGTATTGCCGTCGTAGACCTTATCCTGAGCGGTGAGGCCCGTGACCGCCGTGATGTCCTTGGGGGTGATGGTGCCGATGGCGCCCACGGCGCTGGCGCTGGTGAGTCCGTAACCATAGACCGGCTTGCCGGTGCTGCTGGTGACCGAGAAGTGAGCGCTGTTGAGGCCGCTGACCGTGACGGTCTTGGCCACCCCGACGTTCTTGTCGGCGTAGGCGCCGGCGGTCGGCATGGCAAGGGCTTTGGCGACGGTGTCGCCGTCGACGCCTCCGCTCACCGTATAGTTGGCGTTGAGGAGGTTGGACGCCGCATCGGTGCCGTCGTAGACCTTGGTGATCGTCCCGGTGAGCCCGATGGTGGCCAGCGGGGTGTAGGTGTAGAACAGGCCGTTGCCGGAACCGGCCAACAGGGTGGAGCCAAACGTCGCCCCGTACTGCTTGAAGTCGTAGGCGAGGTTGCCGTCGACGTCGCCGGTGGTCGGGTCGTGGGGGGCGGAGTTGGAGCTCCAAACCTGCCAGGTCTTGCCGGCACCGGGCACCAGGGCCGCGGAGCCGACGTTGTTCACGAAGAGGCCGGTGTTGAGCTTGAGGTCGCCGGAGACCGCGATCGGAGCGTTGAGGGTGATCGTGCCGGAGCCGGCGTCCAACGTGAGGTTGTTCAGCGCGGTCGCGTTGGCGGAGGCCTTCCAGGTGACGTTAGTGGCGGTGATGATCACCCAGTTCGAGCTCTTCGTGCTGAACTGGATTTTGACGACATTTTCGGTGTTCGCGAAGGTGACGCGGCCGTTGGAGGCGTCGGGCGTGAGGTTGAAGGTCTGCGTATTGGGACGGGTGAAGATCGCAGGGGACGCGTCGTCGGCGTTGAGGTCGAAGACCGTGCCGGCCTGGAAAGTGACGGTGCCGGAGGGAAAGACGTTGCTGGTGCCGAATTGGTTGGGCGCATTGCCGTTGATCGTGATCGTCTGGGTCTGGAAATCGATCACGCCGGCGACGCGGGTCGGGCCGCCCGCCTGATACTCGATCTTCAGGGTGCCGGACACGGGCACGAGCGAGCTGAAGGTGCCGTTGACGGTCGCGTTCGACGTGATGTTGCCCCCGGCGGTCGCGACCGAGAGGGAGTAGCCGCCGCCGAGGTTGCCGTTGAAAACGACCGCTCCGCCCCGGGTCGAGATCGAGCGGTCGGCCCCGTAGACGCTCAAGTTGCCGGCGTAGTTCGTGCTGTTGAAGAGGCCGCCGAAGTTCAGGCCCAACTTGTTCGTCGACGTGGTGATATCGCCGCCGAGCAGGATGGTCGGGGCGAAGAGGCTCAGCGTGGTGTCGCTGCCGCCGCCGTAGTTGAAGGTCGCCTGGAAATCGATGGCGGAGGTCGCCTGGAGGTCGACGTTACCGTTGACCAAGGCGGTCTCGAGGACGGACATGCCCAGCTGCGTGATGCCGGTCGCCGGCATGCCGGTGGTAGAACCGTAGGAACCGGTGACGATTTCCAAGGTGGCGGGGTCGAGCAACCAACGGCCGGCGCGACCCGCCGGCGCCCCCGTCGTGATGACGACGTCGGGCGCGAAGGTGAGGTGGGCGGCCGAGGTCTCGATGAAACCGCCGTCGCCGCCTTGGGGCGCCGAGGCGTCCAAGGTGCCGCCGACGTGCAGGCTGTCCTTGGTCATACCGGCCAAGAGGAGGATTTCACCCTTCTCGCCGGTGGCCAAGGTCTGGGCTTCGAGGACACCCTCGTTCGAGATGCTCAAGGAGGCGAGGTCGCCGGCGGCCTGGGCCGTCAGCAGAATCTTGCCGCCGGGGGCCTTGATCGCGCCGCCATTGCGGACCAGCGCGTCGACTGCGGCTTCCTCGATCGTCAGGGCGACCGGGCCGCCGACGTCCAGGGTGACCTTGCGGCCGGCGCCGAGCAGGACGGCGCCGCGGGGAGCGGTCAGGTTGCCTTCGTTGATGACCTGTGCGGCGATCATGGCGACCACGCCGCCTTGGCCGTCGGCCACGGCGACGATGTTGCCCTGATTGTGGATGCCGGCCTGGCTCGCGCCCGAGAGGACGTAGTTGCCGGCGAGGAAATCCGCATCGGCCAAGGCGAGGGTCGAAGCCACGAGGCCGCCGACGTCGACACGCGCCGAGGGCGCGAACAGGATGCCGTTGGGGTTGAGCAAGAAAACCCGGCCGTTGGCCGACAGGTTGCCCTGCAGGACCGAGGGATCGGCGCCGATGACGCGGTTGAGGGCGACGGCGGCGGACGTGGGCTGGACGAAGCGGACGGTCTGGCCGGCGGCGATGTCGAAGCTCCCCCACTGGATGATGGCCCGAGGAGTGGACTGGGTGATAGTCATCCCCGCGTCGGTGGCGGCGATGGTCGCCTGGCCGGCGGTGACGCTGCCGCCGGTCGGCAAGGGCGCGGCCTGGAGGCCGAGGCTCGCGGCGACGAGCAGCAGGCTGAAGAGGGACTTCCGGGAGCGGGCGGGACTGGCGGCGGTTTGCATGGCTAAAAGCAATCAGCCACGGCCATGAACACCAGTATTTTTGATATGAATAATTCGCCAGATTTCGGGCTTCAGAGGCCCTCAAGCCCGGCCCGGAGCTCGGCGGCCTTCCGGCGGACGGCGGCCTGCTCGGCGGGGGGCATCTGGGCGGCCTGGCGGACGGCCATGCCGACCCGCGGATTGTTCAGGAAGCGATCCTGGTGGCGGAGCCAGAAGTCCCAATAGAGGGCGTTCAGGGGGCAGGCGAGCGGGCCGGTGCGGTCCTTGGGGTCGTAGGGACACCCGCCGCAGTAGTTCGACATCTTGGAGACGTAGCTGGCGGCGCAGCAGTAGGGCTTGCTGGCGAGGAAGCCGCCGTCGGCGTGCTGGCTCATGCCGACGACGTTCGGGAGTTCGACCCACTGGAAGGCGTCGATGTACACGCCGAGGTACCAGCGCTCGACCTCGGCGGGATCGATCCCGGCGGTGAGGCAGAAGGAGCCGATGACCATGAGGCGCTGGATATGGTGCGCGTAGGCGGTCTGGAGCGATTGGCCGACGGAGTGCCGGAGGCAGTTCATCTTGACCTCGCCGGTCCAGAACCAGGCGGGCAAGGCGAGCGTGTGGCCGAGCCCGTTGGCGTCGGCGTAGCCGGGCATCTTGGCCCAGTAGACGCCGCGGATGTATTCGC
>JACCEE012582043.1_pt1 | contig 10963 bp, 8 predicted proteins | sample 7449931 | NCBI WGS metagenome assembly JACCEE01 (sample SAMN15323457, study PRJNA562643) | freshwater metagenome | isolation source: river surface water | place: USA:Blue River Watershed | collected 2017-08-19 | reverse complement strand
TCTGAAGGACGAGCTTCGCGTTTCATAAACCCGCCGGGGAAACGGCCGGCAGCCGAAAATTTTTCTCTGTAGTCAACAGAAAGTGGCATAAAGTCAACGTCTTCTTTAGCATCTCTGGCCGAAACAACAGTAGCCAGCAACATGGTGTCACCCATTTTTACAACAACCGCTCCGTCGGCCTGTTTTGCTAATCGGCCTGTCTCAATGGTAATGGTGCGGCCATCTCCAAGATCAATTGTTTTAATAATTGCTTGATTCATAATTTTTTCGATAATAAATAATTTTTGTGGTACGTTACAAATGGGTGTGGTGAGGATTTGTTATTCAGAAAACGAGTTGTCTGAATGGTGCGGCTAAAAAAATGGTACCGTCAGATTTTTAAGCGCATATAAAAATAAGAAAAGGCAATAAATATATTGCCTTTTCTGTGATAAATTATCGACGTAAGTTAAGGTCTTTGACGATAGCGCGGTAACGTGCAATTTCCGTTTTCTTCAAATAGTCGAGTAAACTTCTGCGTTTACCTACCAAGGTAGTCAGAGCGCGCTGTGTACTGAAGTCTTTTTTGTTTTGTTTCAAGTGCTCAGTAAGGTGGCTGATGCGGAATGAAAATAAAGCAATTTGTGCTTCAGGTGAACCTGTGTTTGTAGCTGATTTTCCGTATTTCTCGAAAATCTCAACTTTTTTTTCTGCTGATAAATACATGTAGTTTTAATTAAAATTGTGATACAATGTTTAAGCCGCAGCATTGCGTTAAATAACAACAGCTTAAAATTAATTTGCTAAAAGCGTCGCAAAAGTAAACAAATATCTTTGAAATTCAAGCGGGTAGGTCGATATTTTTAGGTAGTGAGCAGTTATGGCTCTACGGGTTGATTCTTTTTTTGCTTAAATGCTACTCCAAATCCAATTCGCAGGAGATTTGAGCAATACAAATTTGACTTGTTTTGCTTTAACCAAAAATAGCTCAGATTCATCCTGAAAGTTACGGTTTCTGTCAGGCCAAAGTTAATGATTGATAGTTTGACACCCAACGAAGGATCACCAAAATAGTTTCGGTTGAAACCCGAACGGTTTTGCTCGACTAAACTGGGATTAGCTCCCCAGGTATAACAAGAAGAATGCGCCCTGTTATATCCGATAATTAAATATTCTGTTACCGGTCCAACACCAATTGACATCATTTTATCAATTCTGTACTGAGCCTGAAAAGTGGCTTCGGCGAATAAATTGAAAAAATTCAGATCCAGATTATAGTGTCCGCCGAGTCCGCCTGAACCTATTTCCAGCTTGCTGTGCATTAGATTCAGGCCTATTTCTTTATTGAATGACAGTTTTTTATCTGTTCGGTACCACGAATGAGAGACGCCTAAACTAAAAAAAGAAGGTGAGCTGGTTGGGTCGCTGTAGTGACTTTCAAACATTTCGCCTTTCAATATATTTAAGCCCAACGAGTAAAACGTTTGGTTTATTTTCTGGCCAAAACTACCTGCTGCGATTAGCATGAAAAATAATAATGAGATATTCCGTCTCATTTCTGACTTTCCATTACTTCCCTGAAAGCTTTTATTTGCTCTGGGGATCCCAATACAAAAAGCTGGTCGCCACGGCTCAGCGTTAATAGTGGATCGGGATTAAACACATATTTTGCGCCGCTGATTTTGATGCCAATAATGTTAATCCCCGATTTGTCTTTTTCCTGAAGTGTACGAATCGGTTTATTCACAAACTGTGAGGCCATGTGGGTGCACGAAATTTCTTCGAGGCTCACGTCATTGCTTTTTTGCAGAAGGATATATTCCAGAAACTCAACCACGTCGGGCTGGGTTACCAGTTTGGCCATGCGCTGTCCTCCAATGCGTTCGGGCATTATTACATTGGTTGCCCCGGCACGGCGAAGCTTGGTGATCGACTCTATCTCAGAGGCACGACTGATAATTTTCAGTGCCGGATTGATACTCCGGGCTGTTAATACCACAAAAACATTGTCGGCATCGTTGGGCGTGGTGGCAATCAACGCCTTGGCATGTTCAATCTGGGCCTGAAACAATACTTCTTCGTGTGTGGCATCACCTCGGATATAGAGCAGGTTCTCGTCTTCACGAATACGGCTGATGACATTTTCGCGTTTGTCGATCACCACGAATTCCATTCCCGATTCGCGGAGTTCCATAGCAGCCTGTTCTCCGTTGCGTCCATACCCGATAATAATGGTATGGTTTCTCAGTTTCATGATTTTCTTATCCACTCTGTATGTTTTTAGATATTCTTTCAATTCGCCGTCGAATACAAATTTTGCAAGGCTCGATCCAACCCAGGCCAAACTACCCAAACTAAACATGATAAGACCTGAAGTGAACAGTTTACCCACGTCGGACAGGGGATGAATTACGGCAAACCCGACGGTTGAGATTGAAATAATAGTCATGAAGAATGCATCAATCAAGGGATACTGTTCGTGCGCCCAGTAAAATAGAGTGCCGCTGGTTACCAATAGAAAAAGCAGGATAAAACCAGTGCGAAGGGTCTGGTTCGAAACAGCCTGAAATTTATTGTACGGTTGGTTCATTTTACACGTGATTGACTGAAGTTATAATCTTCGCTCCCAATTGGCAATGTAAACATTTTTTGTTTTCGCAGTAACAGTTTTTTAACTGAAGCAAGGCCTGAGTTTCGAATGCAGTGTGGCTCTCAATTCCCAGATCATTCCATTTTCGGATGATTTGATTCGATTCGGGCGGTAACTTTTCGAGAAACAACAGTGCCTGATCTTTCATTTTTTGGTCGAGGTGTTGCTCTCCATAAACAAACAGCAACGGAGCAATGGTGTTAATCACCAAATTCTGAAAGAACGTTTCGCCCAGTTTTTTTGTAATCCGTGCGGATGTTTTATTGAATCGATAATGTGTTTCCCAATATACTGATGTTGATACATCGAACAGCTTGCGAAGTTCGTCGATTTCAGTTGTTTCGAGTATTCGCGAAAAGAGGGCCGACGAATGGTGAATAAGCATGGCTAACTGCGCCAACCTGACTGTCGGGAAATTGACAGGGCGTAAACGCATAAATTTCCAGAGGTGAGTTTCCAAGCCACTTAATCCGTATTTTTTATGCAGAAACGAATATTCGTTTCGGAGCGCAAGGAAATAATCGTCACCCAATAGTGATTCATTTAATAAACCCGATTGCCCGAATAACAGCGCTTCAATCTGGAACAGGTCGTTTTTGTGCTTCGACAAAATGCTCATCGGTAACGATTTTGACAGCAATTCGAATGGAACAGCATTGGTTTTCATCCCAAAATTGCGCGCCAGAAGCTGGTAGAAAGTTTCGTTCCAGTTGTTTTTATTCTGTTGCAGTAATTCGAGAATTGTGGCTGTTTTTGCCTGAAGCCGTTCAATCATCAGCGAACTGTACCAAAACCGAAGAACAAACGGATCAACCTGACTTATTTTTTCTTCACAGGCAATCCAGCGTTTCGAACGTAAAAGTTCCTCGTAATTTTCTAGTAACGATGAAGGGTAGGTTATTTCCAGGGCCGGAATTGGTTCGTTGTTCTGCAAAACAGGTTTGTCGTTTCGTTCAACTACATGCAGGATTACATTGTCGTAGGCTGCATTATTCTGATGCTGGTGTGTATACCAATGCGATGATTTTTGATGAATCTCGATGTTCCCGGCCCAAATGGTTTCGCCGATGCGTATTCGGGCATTAAAAAAGTCGGGTCCTGAGTCGGTGTTTGGACGGCCGGTAGCCAAAATTTCGAGAGCTTCGCCTTCGGTAGTCTGTAAATTGGCCTGATCGAAAAGGCGATGTTCCCATATAAAATGCAAGAAATCTTCCTTCATCTGCAGTTTTGTTAATGACATGCCACAGCAAGCATGCTTTGTCTTCAATAAATTTAACAAAACGATTCCAGAATACGGGTATTCGGCTTCCGAATTTTGACCAAAGATTTTCCGGGATTAAAACAATGGTTTATAGCTTTCTTTGTTAATCATTTCCCATGCCTGAATCAGCGCGTTTTCAGTTTTGATTTTGATCCTGTTTTTTCGAAGAAGTCTTTTAATTGGCTTTTGGCTGCTCTTTTCAAATTTTGAAAGGAAGCTGGCGGTGTTCGGCTTTACATTGGAATATCCCTGTTCTTTTGAATAGAAATAGAGCTGGTGTTCGGGAACGTATTCCATATTTTTAAGAATGCCACTTTTATCGTGATATGCTGTGGTAGTGTTTAAGCCGGTTTTCCGGTGTGCCACTATTGAAATCGGACCTGACGAAAGGATCTCGAAGAAGCGATAGGTTTTTGTGTAGCTTTCAAAGAATTGTTTCCTGAAGATACGATCGCGACCATCAATGTCGGTGAATTCGAATCCGTTAAGTGTGGCTTTGTCGATGTTTATCTGACAGGCAGCCTCGCTGTTGTAGTAAAACAATTCGTCTTTATACGAGCTGTACCTGATGTGCAGGCTATCGATGATTTCACCGGTGGTCAGTTCAATTTTTCCGGGTAACCAATTTTCTGTCAGGTATGGCGAACCGTTGTACGAAGGGAATGGTATTATCCGAGCTCCTTTTATTTTTGGTCCGTCCCAGTCATTTCTTGCGGGTTCCTGAGCGAGGGCTATTTGCGCCAAACAACAAGCCGCCAGCAGTAAGAATATATGTTTGAGTGATTTTGTCATATTACTTTACTTCAAAATGTTTTTCGCTGCCAAATAAAGTGCCATCGGCTAATTTTCCATGTATTCTGATGCTGTATTTCCCAAGAACATCGGATGTTTTGAAATTAACCGAAATCGATTCGCTGACAGGTGTTTCGGGATTCCAGTACAGGACCTGCCGTAAATCGGGAATCGAAGGATCATTTATGGCTGGTTGTTGCAGCGCTGATTTTACCTGGGCCGCATCAAATTTTACCCGAATAAACTGATCGGTTTCGGGTATCCGCGAATAATCATTTTTCATGGAGTAAATAGCCACCACACCCGGGAAACGCTGGTTGCCATAAAATCTTTCGCTTTGAAGAATGTCTACCCGTTTGATGTCGCTGGTACCCATGTCTTTAATTACATTCACGTTTTGGATCGGAATGCCGTTGATGAGCAATAACGGTGTTTCTTCAAAATAGCTGTGCTGTGCCGGATTCATCACCCGTATGGTTGGCTCGTTGTTATAATTGCGGTATTTTACACCAGGAAGCAACTCTTTCGATATTTCCGAAAAATTTGGGAGATCAATAAAAAGCTGCGGATCAACCACATTTGTAGCTACACCGTAATACGGATAAGCTTCGGGAGTTTTGGTCGCGGCTTGTTCAAGCTTGAGCCTGTTTTGTTCAAATATTTTTTGAAAGGTAACAGCATCAACATTTTGTGCCACAGTATTTTTGAAATCGTCAGTTAAGGGTAATGCGCTAAAGGCAGGCATGGAATCGGCTGGTGCGAAAAGTTCGTCCATCGTGATTTTTAATCGCTGTGCCGGTGTCTTGCTAAAACACTGTACAAATGCTTCAACCTGACCAGAGTATCCTTCAAGTTGAAAATAAAAGCGCCCGTCGGTTTGTGTCAAGTAATACTGAAATCCGGGAATTGAATCGGGAACAGTCATGTAAACTGTTGCGCCTGCAACCGGTGCCGATGTTTTTTTATCGGTAATAAGTCCTGATAGAACAACTCCTTTCTTTTCGGCCATGCCGTCTTTCCCATTCGCCGATTCTGAAACAAATGAGACAGATTCGAATTCCGGCGTGCTTTGTGCAACTGAAATTAAGAGAGGACCATCAATTTGCGACATGATTTTATTATCAAGCCGTATTTGAGCCGAAGCATTGTTTTTTGTGCTTAAAATAGTATCAATGCCGGTTATCTCAATCTGATCTGTGGAGTTCTCTGTAATAGGTTTTTTTGAAATAACCCGGTTTAGTTGTTTGGTCTTTTCCAATCCTGTAAAACGGTTAGTGATCCAGATATTTCGGATAATCCTGGTTTTTGATGCCGATTTTTTCAGGTATGACCGTAGCAGATAAGAACCTGTACTGATTGAGTCTGGTAAAGTGAGAAACCCACTTGCCTGATCGCCATTAAACTCAAGTGTTGCCCCGGCTACCCGGTTCCCGAATGGATTTATCAGGTCGAGGTACACGATTTTTGATAAATTGTCGGACGGGTGATAAACCTTGACCAGCATTTGTTCGCCACTCACGTAAGCTTCCCGGTCGGTCAATAAACCAAATCCATTTTTAGTCTGAGCAATCGTCAAAATAAATAACGATAAGCAGAGTATGGTAGTTATAAGTAATCGTTTCATCATTGCTAGTATATTGTTTCCCAGAATGCCGGCGGTAGTCCTCGGGTGTAATTCGAATCGGTAATGTCGGGATAGCGGTCAATTCGTCGCTGAATAACTGTATTATCTTTATTATCGCCGAAATACAAGAAATACCGGTGTTGCTTGAATGAATTCAAATCAAAAAAGCCCAGCGCGATTTTTGTCTGATCGGTTTTACAATGAATATTACCGTAAACCTGCGTTAGTACCGGGTCGAAAAGGCTCCCTTCAGCAATAAACTGCTTGTTTAGTTTTTCGTGGAAGTCGTACGAACTTTTTGGAATTCCATATTGGTTCAGAATAAGAATCCAACCCATCGGTATTTGAGCCGTTGAGTCGAGGTAGCTGCGTCCATCATAGGCCAGTGAACGAATGGTGTGTTTGGTTATTTTTTCAGCAGTACTAAATTCCTTTGGCCCGGCCAGATTAAATATGCCGTAATCATTCATCGTTTTCCAACCGTAATAGGCTGGTGGGGGAAACCCGGATGATGGTGGATTGTACATCCATTGAATTACTGCCTTACAATCGAAACGATAATATTCGAGAGCCGACGATACCGGAGCATCGATAAAAATCGTGCGCGAAGGTGTTAGCTTTAAATTTGGCGTTCCATAAGCATCAGTCACATAGCTTTTAATATCTTCATACTCGGTATACAATGTGTCGATTTTCGGAAGAGGCGGCATGGTTACCGTTTCCGATTCGTAAACGTCTGTTCCTTTGGTGATGCGTATGTAATATTTCTTTCCAATGATTGGTGATGTTTTAAACGTAAAATATCCCGTCGACATTTCGGTTGCCCGTTCGTATGGGCCGCCTATCTGGAATAATTCAACCTTGGCACTGGTTACTTTTTGAGTTTCAGTGCTGTTGTAAAAGTCCTGGGTCATCGACAGTTTTACAAAATTGTCAGACGGATTGTTCGAAAGGCGGGACTCCACTACCAGAATGGGTTCCACCACCTCGAGATCGGGTTTATAGTACTCCTCGCACGATACGAATAAAACAAAGAGTAGGAGCGGGTATAGCAGGTTGTTTCGCATCAGAATTTGAAGTTATAGGTGATTGAAGGAACCGGTACGCCAATAACCGAAAGCTTGTAGATGGAATAGTAATTCTTGTCGGACGATTGAATTGACGGATCTTTTCGATAGAAGATGGAATACGGATTTTTTCGGCCATAAAGATTATAAATCGAGAATGTCCAGCTTCCTTTCCACATGCGCTTTTTGCGGAGGTTTTCGTCGAGCGTAATACTTACATCCATGCGGTGGTAGGGCGGCATCCGGTATTTATTTCGGTCAGAATAATAGACCACCTGCCGGTTGTCGAAGGTATATTTCAATTCGGGTAGAGTAACCGGACGTCCCGACGAAAGAACAAAATTACCGGAAAAGCGCCAGCGGCGGCTGATCTGATAATTCATCACTGTAGATAAATCGTGAGGCTTGTCGTAAACCGAAGGATAATATTTGCGAGAGTTGATGACTTCGTCGGCAAATAAGCTGTTCGTTTTACGCATGGTGCGCGAATAGGTGTAGCTTACCCATCCGTTGAGCCGCCCTGCATTTTTCTTTACAAAAAACTCAAACCCGTACGAATATCCGTTTGCCTTAATAATATCGGCTTCCACATGATGATTCATAACAAGTACGGCGCCATTCTTGTATTCCATCAGGTTTTGAAGATTCTTGTAATAGGCTTCAAATGAAGTTTCAAATAATCCTTTTTTCGGATTTCTGAAAATACCGAAAGCATACTGATCACTGATCAACGGTTCAATGTGTGCATCGCTCGATTTCCAAAAATCAGCCGGAGATATCACCGACGTGTTCGAGACCTGATTCATGAACTGGTGGATGCGCTGGTAGCTGAACCGAACCGATCCATTGTCCCTCAGATTAAATTTCATTGATAACCTCGGTTCGATGCCGTGGTACATCTTTGCAACCTTCCCGGCTCCATAAGTGGTGGAGTCGATTACCGATCCGGAATTGATTGTTTGGTTGGGCGTGTAGTTCAAAACAGTTGTTGGCCCCATGCTCATGAATCGAGCATACCGAAGTCCCACGTTTAAGGCAACTGATTTCGAAAGATCGATGTCATCATCAAGGAAGGCGCCAAGTTCGATCGATTGTTCGTTGGCTACTTTTTCTGAAATAACATTTGTTGGGTTTCCGGCGGGCTTAATTTCCCCGGGTTCAATTTTGTATCCGATGGCCTGAAATCCGCCATTCACGCGGTGTCTGTCGTTTGGCAACCACGAAAGGATGTATTTCATGCTTCCATACTGAAGTCCGGTAAAAAGCCGGTAGTCGTCTTCCGGAACACTCGCATCTCTCTGTTCAAGTTCATATTTGTATTTGCTGTACGACAAGTTCAGGTTCGAAATCAACTTTTTCGTAAAGTTCACTTTCCAGTTGGCCGAACCAATAATGTTTCCATAGGTGTACAACGAATTCGAATTCAGATTAAAAGCATCGTTGCTGGCATATCCCATCAGCTTAAGGTTATTGTTTTCGCCAAGCACCAGGTTTGCGGTTCCGTTTATGTCATAAAAATGAGCGACACTGCTCATAAACTGCGCATTTTTGGTTTGCCGCATGATCCAGTCGGAATAAGTGGTGCGACCTCCTATCAAAAAGGTACTTTTCTTCTTTTTCACAAACGGGCCTTCCAGTGTAAAACGGCTGTTGATAAGACCAATGCCGCCGTAGAATTTTAAATTTTCAGAATTACCATCTTTCAGTTTTACGTCCATAATTGACGAGACGCGCTCTCCGTACGAAGCCGGGATACCACCTTTGAATAGAGTTACATCTTGCACCGCATCGGGGTTTATCATAGAGAAGAACCCGAATAAATGCGAAGTGTTAAAAACAGGAGCTCCGTCCATAAGTACCAGGTTCTGGTCGGTGTTTCCACCGCGTACATTAAATCCCGACGACATTTCGCCAACGCTTTGTACCCCGGGCATCATCACCACACTTTTAATAATATCAGCTTCGCCCATCATTACCGGCAGTTCCTTAAGTACCCTAGAGTTTACTTTAATCATACTCATTTGGGCTTTCGATGCTTTTACGTCGCCGGTTACCGTTACTTCTTCGAGGTTGTGAGTTTCTTCAAACAGTTCCATTTCCAGGCTTCCGTTTTCGATCAGCTTAATTTTTTGCGTGAGAGCCTCGTAACCCATGAACGAAATTTGCAGGGTATGCTCTCCGGTTGGCAACTCCAGATCGAAGTTTCCCGAGGCATTGGTGCTGGTTCCAAGTCCGGTTTGTGGATGAAATATTACAGCTCCGGCCAGGGGCTCACTGTTTTTGCCATCCAGTATTTTCCCTTTAATTGTTGCTGACGTATACCGGCCTTCGTTTAGCGGGTCGCCAATTACGATAACCTGGGGCTCATTCGCTGATGCAGACATTCTTCCATCACTTCCTTTTGGATAGATTACTACCGCATTATTCTGAAAAAACTTAAAGGTAAGTGGTTGGCGGTCGAACAGCCGGTTGAGTACCTGAATCAAAGGCATTTCATTAAATTCCTGGTTCACAACGTACGATTTTAACCATTCCGGCTTGTAATAAAACCGGATGTGGTATTCCTGCTCGATAGTTTTAAAGAATTGTTCGAGGTTGGTTTTCTGAAATTTTCCGGTTATTAATTTTTCCTGAATCTGTTGTGCCTGCGAGTTTATGTGAAGCAACAGGGATAAAATAAAAACGCAAATGATTTTCAGACAGGCTGATGCGTAAGGTTTATTCACGAATAAGGTTGCAGTTAGTTAAGTTTTATTAGTTGTTTGCTGGTGTTAAATTGTCTGTTTGACAAATTGAACCTTGTTTGGTTTAAACAACATGTAATATTAAGGTTTATTTTTCTGTCAGGCGGCAATCTGAACAATATATTTCCGAACAAAAGATTAAATACCCTACTTTTGATAGCACTGTTTTATTCGAGATGAAAGTAAATGACGATAAAATATTGACGACTATCCGGGATAAGGCCTTGTCGCTTGGCTTTCTTGATTGCGGAGTATCGGCTGCCTGCTTCCTGCAAGAGGAAAAAGACCGGTTGATCGAATGGCTGCAGAAGGGTATGCATGGCGAAATGGGCTATATGGAAAACCATTTGGATAAACGTGTAGATCCGCGTCTTTTGGTCGAAAATGCCCGATCGGTTATCTCGGTTTTACTGAATTACTTTCCGGCACAAAGACAAACCGATACTGAGGCTCCGGTATTGTCGAAATATGCTTATGGCGTGGATTATCATTTCGTGATGAAATCGAAGCTGGCAGCCTTGCTTTCATTTATTCAGCAGGAAATTGCTCCCTGCGAGGGACGTTGTTTTGTCGATTCGGCGCCGGTGCTCGACCGGGCATGGGCTGCACGTTCCGGATTGGGTTGGATCGGGAAAAATACCAACCTGATTTCAACAGAACACGGGAGTTTCTTTTTTATAGGCGAACTCATTCTTGATTTGGAATTGCCCACCAGTGATAAGGTGGTGAGGAATCACTGCGGAAATTGCACACGCTGCCTCGATGCCTGTCCAACAAAGGCACTGGTTGCTCCATTTGTACTCGATGCCCGAAAATGTATTTCGTATCAAACCATTGAGAATAGGG
>JACCEE012246922.1_pt1 | contig 10969 bp, 10 predicted proteins | sample 7449931 | NCBI WGS metagenome assembly JACCEE01 (sample SAMN15323457, study PRJNA562643) | freshwater metagenome | isolation source: river surface water | place: USA:Blue River Watershed | collected 2017-08-19 | reverse complement strand
GATAACGGGCATCCCTGGGAAGGAGTACTCCCACTTGGCCATAAACAAGCTGTGTTAAGCCCGAACAATCTATATATAGGTCACTTATATCAGGGAAGATATAGAAGGCACCATCGGGAATATACACTTTGAAGCCGGGAATCTCTTTCAGAAGAGCACCTAGAAGATCTCTTCTTTTCCTGAAAGTCTCGACCATGTTGACGAGTTCTGGATTCTCGTTGGGTCCTTTTTGAAGAGCTGCTAAGGCAGCTCTTTGCGTAATAGAGCATGTGCCAGAAGTAACTTGACCCTGGATCTTGTTGCAAGCTTTAGCTATTTCAAGAGAGCTTACTGAGTATCCCAGTCTCCAGCCTGTCATTGCATAGCCTTTAGATACCCCATTGATAATGATAATTCTTTCTTTAATAGAATCAAATGAGGCTAAAGAATGATGATTTACACCAAAGGTTATGTATTCGTAAATTTCATCAGCAATAACGTATACATGGGGGTGATTTTCAAGTACTTTGGCGATTTCTTGAAGTTCCTGTAGGCTGTATACAGAACCGGTTGGGTTATTTGGTGAATTGAACATCACCAGTTTTGTTTTGGGAGTTATCGCCTGTTCAAGTTGTTGAGGAGTTATTTTGAAGCGGTTCTCCAGGGTTGCATTGATGTATACGGCTTTTCCCTCTGCCAGTTTGATTAGTTCAGAATAAGAAACCCAGAAAGGGGTGGGCACAATTACCTCATCACCCGGGTTTACTAAACTAAGCATTACATTAGTTAATGCCTGTTTTGCTCCTGTTGAAACGACGATCTGTTCAGGGGAATAATCAAGATTATTATCACGTTTTAGTTTTTGGCTGACCGCTTCTCTTAAATCTTGGTAACCCGGCACTGGAGGATAATGGGTCCAGTTGTCGTCTATTGCTTTTTTTGCTGCTTCTTTTACGAAAGAAGGGGTGTCGAAATCGGGCTCCCCAATGCTTAGATTGATGACATCTAATCCTTGGGCAGTAAGTTCTCTGCTCAAGCGGGTCATCGCCAGGGTAGCTGATTCGGTTAAAAATTTGACTCTATCAGATAAGGGATTCATGGGTTGATTCGATTGGGTAATATACAATTAATTTCGGGTCTTTTTTAGATCCGTTTCCGTTGTTCTAAGTGACAAAGTTATAAAAATAGCGTTATGTTTTATAAGAAAAAAAAAGCTGCCTTTTGGGCAGCTTTTTTTAATAATTTCGATGATTTACTTCATCTTAACTTCAACGCGACGGTTCTTTGCACGTCCTTCATCTGTTTCATTATCTCCTACAGGATTGGCTTCACCGTAAGCTTTAACTTCAAGAGCTTTTACGTTAATGCCTTTTTTCTTGAGATATTTAACAACAGCGTCAGCACGTTTTTGTGAGAGCTTCATGTTATAATCGTCGTTGCCTTTGCTGTCTGCAAAACCATCGATATTAAATGTAGCCTCTTTCTGTTCAGCCATCGTCTTGCTGAAGTTATCAAGCTTAGCTTTCTCTTCTTTAGTTACGGTTGTACCGTTAAAGTCGAAGTATACGATAACTGCTGGCTTAGCAACAGGAGCTACGATCTCCTCTTTTACTTCAGGACAACCATTGTTTGATGATACTCCGGCAACTTCCGGACATTTATCATCCTTATCAGCGATACCATCACCATCTTTATCAGGGCAACCCTTTAAATTAGCAAGACCTTTAACTTCGGGGCAACGATCATCAATATCTGCTACACCGTCACCGTCTTTGTCAGGGCAGCCTTTTAGGCTAGCTAAACCGGCTACGTCAGGACAACGATCGTCTTTATCAGCAATGCCATCATTGTCTTTATCAGGACAACCTTGTAGTTCAGGTTTGCCAGCTTCATTAGGACAAAGATCTTTTGCATCTTCAATACCATCTTTATCGGTGTCAGGGCAACCTTCAAATACTTTTAAACCTGCAACATCAGGACATTTGTCTTTTTTATCTACAATGCCATCTTTATCGCGGTCTTTAGCCCCAAAGCGGAATTTTAGACCAAAAGCAAAGTGGAAATAGTCATCGGTAAAATCGGGAACATGGTCGTATGCAGCTTGAGCATAAACACCGACTTTAGGAGTGATCCAAATGTTAGTACCAACACCTCCCATGATTGCTCCATAGGTGTTTTCATTAATGTGTGCTAACTCACCGCCAACATACAGGTATGGATCAATGATGGCATCTTCATTGGAAATGATATAACCATTAGCCAATTTGTAGTGCAAAGCTAAATCAGCATCCCAGAATTTGTCATTCGTGATAACAAAACCAGTGTTATCCAGTTTTACCATGTTGAATGAAGCCTCAACATTAAAAGATTTATTAAGGTTTCTTCCAAAAGAAGCGCGGATAGGAACCCCTTTATACTGCCAGTAAGCATCTGTTAAATAGCTACCGATAGAATAGTTTGGGCCTTTGAAATCTGGGAAGTTACCGCCTAATCCCAATGCCCATGGATTGGATGTAGTTTGCGCTGACGCTACAAACCCAGTCAACATGACTGCTAAGAAGAGTAAAAGTTTTTTCATTGACGTAAAATTGAATGTGTGTTTGGTTATCAAGTTCACTGTTTGTACAGAAAACAAGGTAATATCTATTTTGTTTAAAGGATCCACTATTTGGAATCTTTTTAAACAGGTTTATAAATGTTTTTGATTTTAGCTGTTGAATTTTCGTCTTTCGTTTAAGTCGGCAAATATTCGGAAATTAATCCGATAAAACAATAGTTCATATGTACTGTTTCTAAATGTAGCCTAATTTTTTGTTAATGTTATACCGTTTCAGAGGTTAAGCCTTGTTTTTACCCTTTTCTATGCCTTCGATGGAGCCCTTTTCCCATTTTCTCTTCCCTCGTTATGGCTCATTCTCTTTTGTGATCGATGTAGGAGCGAAGTTTCGAGAGATTTTTATGATTATATATAAAATCAGACTACTTAACATTATTAAAAGGTTAAATTGATGCCGAAGAATGAATAAGACTTGAAGTCTGAGGCGATTCACTATCTTTGTGATAAGAGAAACTGAAAGAGATCAGATTACTATGATTGTTGGTTGTTTCCTAACTGAAATGATATTAAGTTACAGTCGTGTAATGATTCGAAGTTTTTTTAATTAAATGAATTCATCAATGATTAAAAGACGTCCATTACGTACGATTCTGCTGAGGTTATTTGGGCAGGGTCTACTTTTTTTGGCGCCGTTAGGCATAACGGTTTATATAATCTGGATGTCGGTAGACTTTATAAATAGTCTTATTTATGAGCCGCTAAAGTCGCTTTTAGGCATCACTATACCGGGTCTCGGTATTATTGTTGTGATCCTGTTTATTACTTTAATAGGCTTTTTAGGTTCAAGTTTTATCTTTTCTCCTTTACTTAAATACTTCGATGAGTTGATAAGTAAAGCTCCATTGATAAAGATTATCTATTCAGCAGTAAAGGATCTCTTAGCCGCTTTTGTCGGAAATCAGAAGAAATTTACAGAGCCTGTGGTCGTAAGCTTTGGCCCTGCGATGGAGATGGAACGAATAGGTTTTTTAACTCGAAGAGATCTCTCAGAACTGGGTATTGAAGAGGATAAAGTTGCGGTCTATTTTCCGGCCTCCTATAGTATCATGGGGGAGATTGTCATTGTTCCCGCTAAGAATGTGAAATCAATTCCTCTTCCTCCTGCTGTGGTAATGAAATATCTTGTTTCTGGCGGAGTTTCTTTAACTGGCGAGGATTCACCTGATGGACATAAAGAAAAAGTTGTCCACTGAGTTTAATTAATGATAGCGTAAATTATGATAGAGAACAGACCTTTAATACTGGTAACAAACGATGATGGATTTCAAGCGCCCGGTATCCGTAATTTAATTAATATCATGCTTGAATTGGGCGATGTGGTTATGGTTGCTCCTGATCAAGGGAGGAGCGGACAAGGGCATGCCATTACGGTAAATAACCCATTACGTCATCAGGTTCTTAAAGAGTCCCCTAATCTTAAAGAGATTGCAGTTAATGGAACGCCTGTTGACTGCGTTAAGCTGGCTTTAAAGCAATTACTACCTAAAACTCCTGATCTATTGGTCTCAGGAATTAATCATGGAGGGAATTCTTCTGTGAATATTCTGTATAGTGGTACTATGGCCGCTGTTTTGGAGGGATGTATGGAGAATATTCCTTCTGTGGGCTTTTCTCTTTGCGATTATGCCCATGATGCTGATTTCCATTCATCAGCTCACTTTATTCGTGAGATTGCAACAGATGTTTTAAGTCATGGACTTCCAAATGGAGTTTGTCTGAATGTTAACATCCCTGCATTACCCAGTGAAAAGATAAAAGGTGTTTTGACTACACGTCAAGGACAGGGTAGATGGGAAGAGGAATTTGATGCACGACTTGACCCTCGAGGCCGCCCCTATTATTGGATTCAGGGTTACTTCTCGGGAAATGTTACCGAACAAGGTACCGATGAGTGGGCTCTGGCCAATGGATATATTTCCGTTATGCCGGTTACCTATGATTTGACTGCTCATCAAATGATAGAATCTATAGGAAAGATCTTTAATAAGTGATCGGATTATAACTTGGGTCTATTCATAACGAACATCTTTGTCTTGTTATATACTTTTTCTTTGCCGTAATAATTATTTTTAAATGAAGAAAGATAGCTATATATGGGGTGCAATCATGGGTGTGATTTTACCTTTAATCTTATTTCTAATCGTCAGTTTAATAAGCAGTCAAAGCTCTAATGGTATCACCCCATGGCTTGAGAATCAGAAATTGTTAATGCTTTCTCTAATTCCTAATATTATCTTGATTCGATATTACTTAGTTAGCTTGAAAGCTGATAAAACAGGAAGGGCATTGCTGTTCTCGACTTCGGTGATCCTTGTTTTTGCCTTATTTCTTCCACTTTTAGAGAGCAAACTTTTATGAAATACTACATTATTGCCGGCGAAGCATCCGGTGATCTGCATGCAGCTCGTTTGATTGCCGAGTTAAAAAAGCTTGATAACAATAGTCAATTCAGAGGATGGGGGGGCGATAAGATGGAGGCGGAAGGTTTAACCTTAGTTAAACACTACCGAGATCTGGCTTTTATGGGTTTTACAGAAGTGCTGATGAATATCAGAACCATCTTTAAAAATCTCACTTTCTGTAAAAAAGAGATTCTGGAATATCAACCTGATGTATTGATATTAGTAGATTATCCCGGATTTAACCTTCGAATAGCAGAGTTTGCTTTTAAAGAAGGAATAAAGGTGTTTTATTATATCTCTCCTCAGGTCTGGGCTTGGAAAAAGGGACGTATTAAGCAGATTGAGGCCTTTGTTGACCGTATGTATGTTATTCTGCCTTTTGAAAAGCAGTTTTATAAAGATCATGGTATTGAGGTTGATTTTGCCGGACATCCTCTGCTAGATCATATCTCAAGGTATAATGCTGAGCCAGAGAATACCTTTAGAGGTCGATTTGATCTCGGTTCTCAACCGTTAATTGCCATTCTTCCGGGAAGTCGTAAGCAGGAGGTTAAGCGGATGCTTCCAATTATGTTAGAAGCCGCCGCCTCATTTAAAGATTATACTTTTGTGGTGGGTGCTGCCCCGGGGCTTGAAGACTCCTTTTTTGAGCTTTGGTTAAAACAATATCCTAATGTAAAGGTGGTACGTGATGCTACTTATACCCTATTAACTTATGCTCATGCCGCCTTAGTAACCTCAGGAACCGCCTCCCTTGAAACGGCTCTTTTTTCTGTGCCGGAGGTTATTTGTTACAAAGGGGGATGGCTCTCATATTTTATTGCCAGAATGTTGATCAAGATCAAGTTCATTGGCTTGGCTAATCTCATTATGGATAAAGGGATTGTTCGAGAGATGATTCAAGGAGATCTCACTGTAAAAGCCCTTGAGAAAGAGTTAGATCGACTTATTAATGATAAAGGCTATCGAGGTCAGTTACAGAAGGATTATGCCGATCTTAAGCAGTTGCTTGGAGGTTCGGGTTCATCGGAGAGGACGGCACAGCTTATGTTTGATCGGTTGAACAATAGTAAGTCATGATACTTTATAACCTAAAATTGTTAAGGGGATGAGAAAGAGTTTGATGATTGTATTTGCGCTTTTACTGGGATGGGGTTCTTTAAACAGTCTTAATGCGCAGCGGTATGCTGAAGATTATATTAAATCGGGGACTCTTTCTGCAAAGGTTGGCGATCTTGATCAGGCCATGGCTGATTTTACTAAGGCAATAGAGTTAGACGCCAGAGTGCCTGAAGGCTTTTATAATCGTGGTTTGATCTATTTAAAGCGAAAAGAGTTCGATCTTGCTGCTGCTGATTTTGCAAAGGCCAGAAAGCTAAGACCAGAACGGGCGGATATCTTACTACAGTCGGGTATCACTGCAAAGAATTTAGGGAAAGATCAGGAGGCCATTAGCTTTATCAGGAAGGCGATTCGAGTGGATTCTAAATCGCCGGAGGCAAGGTTTAACCTGGGTCTTATCTTCTTCGAAAAGGAGCAGTTCTTTGCTGCAAAAAATCAATTTGACTCAATTTTGTTAACCAAACCTGAGTATGTTCCTGCTTTGTATCAAAGAGCTTTGTTGTTTATGGAACTTGAGGATGAAAAAGCTGCGTTGAGGGATCTCAATAAATGCTGTGAATTGGCTCCTTCCGATCCGGAGATGGTCATGACCAGGGGAACTGTAAAAGCAGGAATGAGATTATATCGCACCGCAAAGGTTGATTTCTCAAAGGCCATAGAATTAGATCCTGAATACGCAGATGCTTATATGAATAGAGCTTTAGCTACCTTCAATTTAATGGATTGGGCCGGGGCTGAGAGTGATTATTCAGCTGCAATAGATATCGACGACTCCATCCCTGAGGCATGGCTTGGCAGAGCCTTGTGTCGATTTAATCTCTCAAAAAATCAAGAAGCTTGCACTGACCTTCAAAAAGCCAAAGAGCTTGGGCATAAATTGGCTCAAGAGTACCTAGATCAACTTTGTCGTTAAACATATTATTTGCACTTTTGCACCTGTTTTAAACTAATGCTGATTATGAAACGAAACTACGTTTTATTCTGTGTCGTTCTCCTCTCTTCTTTTCTACTTGTCTCTTGTAATGGGAAAAGAGATAAAGAGACTATTTCTAAAACAGACACCATCACTCCTTTGAAGGATGATGGCCGTACAAGTCTTGAAAAACTCGGAATAACGAGAGAGATGGTAAAGGATAGCACGGAAGATCCTAAGTCTCAAGCATTAATTCTGAAGGCGATCTCTATTCTTGAGGATGGTATAAATGATGAAGCCATTAAGTTACTTGATGAGTATACCTGGAATCAACCTCAAAAGTATTCCGGATGGTTTATTCTGGGCTATGCCTTATCTGAGAAAGGGGATTATTCAGCTGCTCTACCAAAACTGGAACAGGCGTTAAAGCTTAGGCCTCGTGATACCTATGCTTTAATGTATTCAGGCTTGTGCCATCTTAAACTTAATGATCTTCCAATGGCTTATGCCGACTTTACTAATGTTATCAGACAAGATGATCGGTTTGCATTGGCGTACTATAATAGGGGTCAAGTTCTGGCCTACATGCAAAAGTTTAAAGAGGCTTTGGCCGATTATGACATGGCTGTTGCGCTGATGCCCGAATATGCCCCTGCCTATAATAATCGTGGTAATGTAAAGTTTTTGATGAAGGATACAACGGCTGCTTGTGAAGATTGGAAGAAGTCAATTGAAATGGGTAACACCGGTTCAGTTAAAGCTTATAATATGTTTTGTAAGAAAAAACAAAACTAATAGGCTACTCGCTCTTCGCTTCCCCTTCGCTTCCTCTCCGTTACTTCTCTGTTGTGATAGGATTGAATCTCATTTTATAAAAGATAATCAAGTCTGGTTATCTTTTTTTGTTTTAAGGACTCTAGGTTGAGAAAGATCCTCTTAAATACCTATTATGAACTCTTTTTGATTCCTTCATGTTCATGATTACTAAAGATTTAATGTGCTTTCTGATCGATATTTTCTGTTAAAACTACGAAGTGATTGAGAAGAGCTAAGGGAGAGATAAGAGAGTTAATTTGTTATTCGTTTCTTTATCGATGGAAGGAGATCCTTATTATTAGTATAAAGTGTTCGGAAACAAATCGTATAGTTTGCCATCTGACCATTCTAATAGCTAAACGTAAACATGTAATTTTTACCTAGAAGATATGGAGAGGAAGCGAAGGGGAAGCGAAGAGGTATGATCGTAAACCTTCGGGAATTAAACTAGACAGCTTGGTTTTGGTTAGTGCTGAAATTATCTTTAAGAGCTTTATAGAGTTGTTGAACCGGGAGTCCCATTACATTAAACTGGGAGCCTTCGATTCGCTCAATGGCGCAATAACCAATCCATTCCTGAACACCATAGCTGCCGGCTTTATCATAAGGGCGATAGGTATCAATATAATAGGCAATCTCCTCATCAGTCAGTTGCGAGAACCATACATTACTCTCACCAATAAATGAGACCTCGTTTGACTTAGTTCTTATGGTTATTCCAGTGAATACTTTATGACATTGACCGCTCAGCTCTCTTAACATGGATACCGCCTCTTCTCTGTCTTGAGGTTTATTCATGACATGATCATTAATCCAAACAATCGTATCGGCTGAGATTAAGAGATAGTTTTCTGGTAGTTCGTTGTCAGAAAAAGCATGAGATTTTTTTTGGCTTAAGTAAAGAGCAATATCGGCTGCCTTTAGAGATGATGGAAACTCTTCGTCGGTCTCTTTCGTTACTATTCTGAATTCGATGTCTAGTCCTTTGAGTAGTTCTTGCCTTCGGGGTGATTTTGAGGCAAGGATGATGGTATATGGTATTTTTAGCATGATTAAAGTTTGATTCCGAAAAAAAGAAGTGATAAAATCCCCATGCACATGATCCATTTAAGGAGATCAGAGAGTTGTTTCCAATCGATGGTGTCATTTTTTTGTGACAACCTAAAGATAACTTTTCCAAGAAGGAGCATAGGAGCAAGTAAAGACACGGCAGCAGCTATTTTGTCATTAAAATGAAGATAAACTTGGAAAACAAGGATAAGTATAATGGTGATGAGCGAGGCCGACTTTATTGCATATAGATTGTAGCTTAGGCTTTTAGTAGCAGCCATCGTCCTTGCCCCTGTTAAAGAATCACCTTTAAGATCTTGAAGGTCTTTAATCCACTCCCTTATTAATGTGGTTATAAAAGCAAACGATCCAAAGAATAGAGAGATTAGGCCAGAGGTCATAAGCGCATTAAAGATTGATGGGGGCATTAAAGGGTATTGCTCAATTTGATGAACTTCTATGATCCAGGGTAATATCATGATTATGGCTGTCAAAGAAGCAATGATTACATTACCAGCCAGAAAGCTCTTCTTAAAGCTATAGGAATAGAGATACAGGGATAGTGCTGCACCGGGAAAAATAAAGAGGAGGCTTATTTGATTGAGTAGGACAGCCAGGATGGCTCCAAAAGCGACGCCAATGACGGTCATAGAATAGTAGATCCATAACGCAGCTTTGGAGGATATCGTTTTAGTAATTACAACCCTATCAGGGCAATTAATGATATCCGTTTCTATGTCCATGAGGTCATTAATGATATAGCCAGCCCCCATAATAAACAACACTGAAATGATCAGTAGAGCAAGCTGAAATGGAGGGGTTAATGCCACGAGACCTGAGTCTCTATATGCATTGCCAATTCCAAAATAGGCGATCAATAGGAGAGCCACAAGGCTTATTAAAAGATTTTTCCAGCGGATTAATCTTAGAAATGACGAGAGGAGAAGACTACCAGTGGAATGCATCTTGATTCATCCATTTACCTTGAACTCGCATTACCTGTTCAATGATGTCTCTGACGCATCCTTTACCTCCTGGCATATGAGAAATATAGTGCGATATCGCCTTTATTTCTGAGGCAGCATCGGCCGGACAACAGGCTACTTTTACTTGCTGCATCACTTTGAAGTCGGGAATATCGTCTCCCATATAAAGGATGTTCTCAGGGTTGATCTCTTTTTCTTTGATAAACGATTCGAATACAGCCAATTTATCGGTTACCCCAAGATATATATCAGTCACTTTTAACATCTCTAAACGACGATACATTGACTCAGACCTTCCACCGGAAAGGATTATGATATTATATCCGTTTTTTATGGCTAGTTGAATAGCATAACCATCTTTTACATTGCCATTTCTTATGGCTTCACCGTCGGGAAGCACAAAGACACTGCCGTCGGTTAAAACTCCATCGTAATCGAAAATGAAAGTCGTAATCTCTTTTAATTGGTCTTTATAATTGCTCATTATAAATAAGTTTGTTAATTATATTGCTTATTCCGCTTATAACTAATCTGATTGTTTACTTTTCTTATTGGTAACTTGGTCCATGATCATGGAGGTCAATATCTGATAGAGTCTTTGGTAGTCAGGATGAGAAGCGAGTAAGGAGAGGTGTTTGTTGATGGTTGCCATATCGCCTCTGGCTGCCGGACCGGTGATGGCTTCTCTTGGGCCAATCTCAGCGATCTTGGCATAAACCCCTTTAAAAAGAGGGAGCATGGCATCGAAAGTCATATTGGAATCAAGAAGTAGATTTTCTGCTATACTTTGAAGATAGGTGTTGAAGTTAGCTGTAAAGATTGCTGCCAGGTGCAGGCTTTGTCTCTGTTCTGAGTTAATGATGCGGGTTTGACTCGAAAGGCATTGGGCGACCTCTTGGAGCAGGAGCAGGTCATCTTGTTGTTTACTCTCAAGGCATACCCAAACATTGTCCCAATCGGCCTTAACACCAAAGGTAAAAGTTTGAAGTGGGTAAAGAACACCGGTGCGTTCGCCGGTTTGATCGAGAACAGATAAAGGAAGGCTTCCAGCTGAATGAGCTATTAAGCCTTTTAAGAAATGCAG
>JACCEE010801609.1_pt1 | contig 10969 bp, 8 predicted proteins | sample 7449931 | NCBI WGS metagenome assembly JACCEE01 (sample SAMN15323457, study PRJNA562643) | freshwater metagenome | isolation source: river surface water | place: USA:Blue River Watershed | collected 2017-08-19 | reverse complement strand
TAATCGGTGCAGCCTGAGCATGCTGAATGGCTAAGGTGATGTTCAGCGAAATAATCAGCTGAATGACAGGTACCTGACGCATTGCTGTCGGAAGTTACCAGTGAGCTGAACGGCCGGATTGGCCGAGCAACGGACTCATGCCAATGGGAATAGGCCGCATCTCGGCCTTATGGAGCTCAACATAAGGCCGAGGTGCTGTCTTTAGATGGGCGGAATGTGCGACGGATCTAGTTGGCTTTGCGGAAAAATATCCTGGAAAAATGATGATGGCACTTCTACGGCTACTCCACCTAAAAGTGCTGAAAAAAATGCGTCTCTTGCGCGTTCATCGAAAGTCTTATTCGGATCAAGTCCCCCTGGTCCATTAAGTAACCCCAACTCTCTAATATTATGGTGGATTAGCTTTGCCATCAGGCGTCTGCAAGTCACAAAAGGTTCCATCCATTGAAATGAGTACAAGAGCCATGTTCGCGCTAGGAAGATGAGCGATATGTCTAACCGCTCCCAGTCAAGATTTCTCCATTGCATCAGTAACAGCCCAAATGCATCAAGATGTCTAATTAATACAAGGCTAGATATCCCATCTGCGGTCAACAAAATCCGATATTGATCTTTTTTTTCAATATCCTTGGGATCTATTTTGTTGAGAACGAACGGCGAAATGCGTGAGGTCAGCTTCAGTCGTTTGGTAGGTTTTGTCTGATCGTCATACATCAGGTCCCAAACGATTGAATCATAGATAGCGCGAGTTCCAGGGTATCGCTTTTCCGCATGTACAACTGGTGACTTGTCACCCTTGCTCGGTGGAGTCGGAGTGCGCTCACCTTTTGCATATTTTAACCAGGCATGGGGCTGATTGAAGCCACCTCCATCGCGCTGAGAAAAGGGCAGCAGCGTCATCTCACGCTCCAGTTCCGCGAAAGACTTTCCTGCTGCTCTTTGGACCGACCATGCCCAATACGAGGCACGAGCAAGATCGCAAATAGGAGCACTTGGACGCCCTCGTCCCGGTGTTCGGACGTCCTCACCATCGTCACACCCAAGATCTAATGGGTCGAAACCATTTTCGCCACCGTCTCGAAATTCTCGGAATTTTGCGTCTAGTTCACTTTGCATGTCGGAATCGTAACAATTCAGAACAGATTTGAACGTACCCAGAAAAAGAATGCAGAAATTTCCCAAGCATGATTGCCAGCAATTGCAGCAAGAGTTGATGTCTCCTGCGCAAGTGCAAGCCCGGTTCCGCGAGAGCGGGGTCACGGTCGCGGACTGGGCCAACAGAAATGGGTTTAGCCCCCCACTCGTCTATGCCGTAATGAAAGGAAAGCGGAAGTGTTTGCGTGGGGAGTCGCACCACATTGCTGTCGCACTCGGGATGAAGCACGGAATCCCACAGTCTTGAAATATCGCCAGCCAAAAGGAAATTAAGTGGCCATCGACGACGGGTAGCATAAAAACAAAAAGGCGCACAGACCTGGCAGTCGTGTGCGCCTTTCTTCTGAGAGGGAATCTCAGACTGAATTCACGCTTCCAGTCTACGGGCCGACTCTAGGCTCGTCAATTCCCTTTTTGTCCAAATTTGTTCAACGGGTGTCGTTTTGACACGCGGAGGTTCTGTTGTCTCGAGAGGGGCACAGTCATCGACGACCAGTCGACTCATTAGGGGATATTGCAAGAGCATGACGCCATCGACAAGAAAAATTGTATCGCGCTCCACGTCACGGACGTTACGTGTCAGCGATCTGAATGGAATACCGGATGCCCCGGTTGAGGCCGAACCAAGCCTGGTTCTTCCGTCAGCTTTCGGACCTGGAAAAAAGAAGATTATTCACCAGCCGTTCAAGCGGCCAATTTCGCCAATTGGTCACCTAGCGGCACAGAGGGTGTGACATGTCTCGCCCTCCAAAAACGACCTGGGTCCGCTTGAAAAACCATCTCCAAATTGGCCATGGAAGCGGCCATGGGCAGGGCTACAGGTCCCTCTGGGAACTGAAGCGCTGGAATGCGTCGCCAATGTCCGTGCAGGTCCTCAAGCCTGTCCCGCCTTTTGCTCGTTCCTGCCATTTTTTCTCCCGAAGCGAATGGTTACTCGCGATTGTGTTCTCTTGGCTGGGGGCGCATGTTCGGGAGCAGTATCCATTGTGGCCCTGGTCTCATCCTCATCCGCTTTACGGCCTAAATGCAGACCGCGATGCAGCTCTTCCCTGGTCGCCTGGGATGATGGAAATCTGCACGAAGCTCGGAATCGACCATGGGGTCTTCGTTGGCACGCGCATTCCCTATATCTGGACGATCGACCTGGCATTGACCATTCCTTGGGTAGGTGAGGAATCGCCGGGATGCTGCTTGGTGTCAGTAAAACCTCTCGAATCTGAACGCTATTTATACATTGACCCTCTCGATCGCGGGCCGGAGAAGCTGGAAGGCGAGCGGCAATATGCCCAGTCGCTGAATATTCCGTACTTTGTCGGGGATCGCAGCCTCTTTCCCGGAGACCTCCTGGGACAACTCGAATGGCTTGCAGATGCGGCGGTTATCCCCGTTGGCCATCCTTGGCAGGATAGAGTCCAGCGCTTCCTGGATCGCTGCGGCGCCGAATTGGGTAACTATCCCCTAGTAGAGTCTTCAAGCCGTCTCCAAAAGGACTTCGGAGCGACAAGGCGCGAAGCCGACTATCTCATTCAACATTGTCTTTGGCATCAGTTCATTGACTGTGATCTCTCCAGGTATATCGACATGGCAGCCTGTCCGAAGCCCGGTGGGCGCCGACTAAAAGTTGCGATGAGGGAACTCCTCGTAGGAGGCAAAGCATGACGACTCTTGTTCCCGGCATGATCATCAAGCCGGTTTCCGATCGCGCCATCATCAGCGAGCTGTGTCGTGTTCTCTATGTCAGCGAACCCATGGACCGGGTCGTCCTGATCCCGGTGGAACCGCGCCGCAAGGCTAAGCGAATCTATTTCTGCGGGTATATGCGAAAGTCGTTCGAGCAGGTCAGAAGGCAGCTGGACTCCGAAAATCCGCTGCTGGCCGTCACTACAGTTAAATCTCGTTCGGATGCGCTGGCGACGGACAAAGAATTGGATGACAAATATCGCCGCCGAGGACAAGACACGTCCGATGCGTTGGCTTGTCGCAATGAACGATGGAACTTGATCAAACCGTTGGTCGGGGGGGTAGATGGAGTCCTGCTATTTGATTGTCAGGTATTGCAGGAAAAGCTGGCCGCCTACGCAGCAAAGCTTGCCAATAAACAGTCGGAAATCAAGCCCATCAAGCTGAGACTCAAACGGCTTCTAAGCCAATACTGGGCCGGTGGAAGCATGCTGGGAGCGCTAGCAACTTTCCGTGGAGCCTGCGGCGGCAGGGGCAAGGAGCGAGAACAAAAAAGGAAAATGGGCCGCCACAATGCGCCCACGCGGGCAAAACAGGAGGGGTTGGAAGGTTTTGTCCTAAAACGGGAAGACAAGGACATCATCCGGTTTGCGTGGCGCAATTATTACGTCCGCAACTCTACAATCGGTAAAGCCTATCGCAACATGTGTCGGGAATTCTATGCGACAGAGATTACTGACGTCCACGGCAAGACACATACGGAGTTACTGCCCCAGCATCAGCGGCCCACCAAGAGCCAGTTCCGGACTTGGGGAGGCGGCCAGTCTTCCGGAGAAGCCGCCTGGAAAAAGCAATATCTGCAGACCGCGCTTGACCGGATCGATCGTGCCCTGCTCGGATCCGCTGACGACGACATTATCGCGGTGGGTCAGCGTGCCGCTGTGGACAGCACGCCGCCGGACATCCAGTTGGTTTCCGTCCTTCATCGCCTTGATCGGATTGGGCCCGCCTACCGAATTTTGGTTGTGGATGCGATGTATCGCTATATACCTGGGTTCTATTTGGGTCTTGATGCGCCCAGTTCGAAGACCGTCAAACTGGCCTTCCTCCATGCCATGACCGATAAGGCCGAGTGGCTGAAGTTCCTTGGGCTCGACGATGTGCCGCCGGAAGACTGGATTCCTATTCGGTTCTCATCCGCCCTTGCCGACAATACCGACTTGAGGACAGCCGAAGTGCATAGTGCATTGGCAACGATCGGCACCGGGCTTCTTCACGTGCCCGTCGCGAGATCAGACATGAATTCTCCCGCAGAGGTTAGCCACCATCAGATGCATCGGATGGTTGACCACAATATGCTGGGCACTACCTATGGCCGGCGCTCGGAGCGGGGCGAAGAGTCCGCCGATGATCGGGCCAGGCACACCGTGATCGAAGGGATCCGCGAGACGGCTCGGGCAATCCACACCCACAACACGATGCCGCTTGATGTTGAGCCAACCCTTGAGATGCGGAAACTTGTCGAGGCTGGTATTCCTCTGACTCGCCTAAATTTGACCCGATGGCGGATAAACCAGGGAAAGGTGGCGCTCAACGTGCTGGATGAGGATGAGTGCCGAATTAAATTATTGCCCAGGACCCAAGGGGTCTTCACTGGCCGGGGCGTCAAGCTGCTACGACCCGACAAGGGGAAAAAGCGCGAATTCATCGAACCGCACCGCTACATCAGCACGCACCCATTAATGCTCAGTAAATTTCGGCAGGCGAAAAACGAACGCGGCAAGCATGCGATCGACTTTTTCGATGATGATTTTTTACATGACCCCTTCAAGACCACCGAAATCTTTTACCGAAATCCGGTGGACGGAGAACTTATCCCCTTGTACCTGAAGATTAGGGATCGCGAACTGCCGTATGAGACCGTCTACGACGACGTACTTGAAGTTATGCAGGACGACGCCGTGAACCGCTACTTTGTGTTGGAAGCGCAGGATCAGGCAAGAAGCAAAATGGAAGCGGGACAGGAGATAACCAAGAGGGAGGCAGAAGCGGAATATCAAGCGGCACTGGCCGCCGAAGAGAAGCCCCCTTCCAAGGCGAAGTTGCGGGCCAACAAATCCAGCAACCGGGACCGGGAAGCTGAACTGTATCAGTATGGGATGCCTGTTTTGACGCCACCGGACGCGGATGCATCGGATGACGATCTGGATTGGGGCGACCCGGGAGAGCCTGCCGTGATCCTGGCGGATGATGGAATGCCAAAGCCGTCAGGTGGTAAGCCGGGGCATGATGCTCCGTTAAGCTCTAGCCCGTCCGCTCCAACGTCGTTGCTGGCCCAGTCTCTCGCCAAGCGGCGCAACCGGGAGGTGGCTTGTGGAAGCGATTAATGGTTTGCAACAATCCCCGAATTGGTTCCTGGGAGCGAACCCCTTGCTTGAGGGGGTACCGGAATTTCAGGATCGGGACACGTTTATTGACCGTCTTGCCTTCTCCCCGATCAGCGGCCTTGACGTTTCGGCGCTCAGCTTCATGGAGCGCGATACCCTGCTTGTTTGCGAGAAGATGCCCCTCGAACCGACCACACAGTCCATTCGTGCTGCGATGACCTGGTACGGCATGTTTCGGGGGGGATTGCAGGCACGCAACCCCGTCCTTCCCGAAGCGAAGAGGCAGTATTGGGCCGCATTAAGTTCTGTCGATCAAAATGCATTCAACTTGCCCCGAAGCCCATCGGGCGGCATTTCAGTCCAAATAGTCAAAGGGCCGACCGGTACCGCAAAAACAGTTACCGTGAGGCGGTTCTGTTCAATGCTCGGACCCCAGCGAATCGATCGCCCAGCTAACGCTGATGCTGGATGGAAAGCGATGCGGCAGCTCGTTTACCTCTATACCTCCCTCTCCCATGACGGGAGTCGAGGTGGCTTCTTGATCGGTATCCTGCTCGAAATGGATCGTGCTCTGGAAACAAACTATGCCGTGGACCTTCCAAAGCGGTTCAAGACGGTGGAGCGCTTGGCGGTTGCCACCATTGGACGATTGCTGGCCCACTTTGCCGGGATCATCTTTATTGATGAAGGGCAACTACGGAACTTAATGTTGTCGGATCAGGCCGATCTCATGCAGTTATTTTTGCTGACGCTGATGAACTCAGGAATACCCCTGGTTCTTGTTGGCAACGAGCTTGCGTTCGACTGGATCGACTATAGCCAAGACCTGAGCCGCCTCAATGTGGTGAAGCGCGAACACTTTTGCCCCGTGGGAGCGACGGACCATCCCGACGCTGAAGCGGACTGGGATGCGCAATACGCGGGAATTTCAGCCTACTACGTATTACCTAAACCGGTAGAAGACCCGGATGCCTGCAAGCGTGTCCTAAAGCAATGCAGCGGTGGTATTGGACGACTTGGGCTGACGCTCTGGTGTTCCAGCCAGCGCGACCGGCATTTTGTCGGTGGTGAGTCTCTTCGGAGCTCAGACATTCTTGCGGCATATCACGATGAGGCCTTTGACGCATTGCGCCCTCTGGCCGATGGATTCGCAAAGCGGTTACCGGAACTGTTGTTGAAATACCCCGACGTGGCGGCTGAGTACTATGCCGAGCGCTGGGGGAAGCCGATTGGCGGCGTCGGCGCCGAGACGGATTCCAACAACAGCAAAGGGAATTTCGGCGGTTCCCAGGTAAAGCCAACGGGTTCAAGCAAGGAGCGCCAGAGTGGTCGGTCCAAGTTGAAAGCTGAACAAACACGTCAGACCAATCGCGACCAGAATCGTGAGGCACTCGCTAAAACTTTGAGTCCTGAAGATATGCGTTCGGATGGCGTCAAGAAATTCCACCTAGCTGGCCTGGATGCCGCCAGGAAGAAAGTTGAGAAGGACGGAAAAGCTACTTAGCTACTTAGTGCCCTTCTGCACGCGCTGAGCTTCCACATTTTTATGAATACACGCCCCCCGATGATACTGGTGCCCTATCCGTTACCCGATGAGTTTGATCGGAATATTCAGCGACGCCTACGCGAGATGAACGACTTCGGTAGCGATACTAAGATGTTCGACGTCCTAAAAAACGCCCTGGCACCGGGCGCGAAGGGGACTAGGCAAGATCCCTGGGCTAAGGTCGAATTACTTGCTCGAACATGTCGTATGAATTTGCCTAGCTTCATCAGGCAGCACACAACACTCCCCCTGCGCCGGGCTATTACCTCCTATCGGCCTGAGTTAGTCCACGGTAGCCCGGAATGTGGGTCCATGCTCCGAACCACTGTGACACGTCGCGCTCGGAGAGGGGCATACCTTTGCCAGTCATGTGTAACGGAAGATGCCAAGAACGTTGGTATTCCATACTGGCGTCTTTCCCAACAGTTGCCTGGGGCATATTGGTGCGAGAGCCACCAAGAGCCTTTAGCCTTCCTCGAGGAAGAAAGCGCGTTTTACCAAAGCCCGGAATTCGTTGCCAAGCTTTTTAAGCCGCTCGATCGCACGTGGGTCAAGTCGCTGATTTCCAGTGACGCAGTCCAAAGGTTCCTTGGCCTTTGCACTGCATTCATGAAGCGCGATCGGCCACTGGCCGTGTCCAAGGTTTCCCCGATCCTTCGTGAGCGAGCCAAAGTCCTAGGCCTCAATACTTATGGGTGCTCAAATCCGTCGAGGCCGCTGTTGAGCGACCTGGTGCAGGAAAAGTTTCCCAAAAGATGGCTCGCCACGGTTTCCCCTAAGCTGGTTGATAAGCCACGAGGAGAAATGATGCTGGCAATGGATGGCGTCCTTTATCTACAAAACGCTGCTTCCTCGAGCCTTGCCTACATTTTGGCGATGGCTGTCCTTTATGACAGCGTCGATGATGCTCTTTCCGATTTGACGTCGGAAATTTCTCCTGAACGATTGTCTTATGGGGCTCGCCGAACATTGACGGTAGAGGACTGGGATGACCAGAAAGCCCTTGAGACTTATTGCCAGCATCGTGGTTCTGCAGCGGATATCGCGCGGAATCTGTCGATCTCAGTCCCTAAGGCTCGGCGCCTGTTGAGTGCCAAAGGCTTGCCTGATCTTGGTCGCATATCCAATGATCCACTTCGGGTGGCTGTCAAGCTGTTTTATTTAGAGAGGGCCTCTTGGGATGCTGCATGCGAACGAAGCGGCGTGAACACGCCGCGGTTCGAGGCCGTGGTCCGCACAGCTGGAAGCAACTTCTGTGCTGCCTTGTCGGTGATGGACAAACAAACTAACGCAAAGCCCGAAGTCCAACTACGCCCCAAGCCTCTCAGTCCGCTGGATCCCGAGTGATCACCGATATTTATTGAGATAGGATGGAGCGTTCTGAATGCTGCTACTACCCGAATCTTGGCCGGATGAGACTCTCTACAGTCTCTTGGCTCGAATCGCCCTAGTGAACGGCTCAACTAACCATGTTGAACTTGTGAGAAATCTGCTTGGGGTGAAACGTGCGACATCGGTTATTAGCGCTAGTATCAACCTCAGCCATTTTTGCGACGTCACCCGAAATATGTATGGCTCTCCTCGAGAGGTGCTTCAGAATTTTAGCGTCCTCGTTGCACGGGCTCGTCTTGGAGAGTTGGACGGTTCTACGCTGGCAGAAATCGAATGCGGGGCTCTAGCACCTCCACTTGTGGACATGGTGTTCGGCGGAAACGGCCATTGGAGATTGTGTGCAAGATGCGCTGAATATGATGCCAAGACGTATGGCATCGCTTATTGGCATCAAGCCCATCAATTGCCGACGAGTTACTATTGCTCGGGACACGGCCTTCCCTTGGAGGAGTGGAAGCCAGGAAGAACTCGCTTGCACAACGATTTTCTACTTCCTCATCAGCTAGACAAGACTCAACGGATGGGGGTTTGCGTTTCCTCGGGCCAGAACAACGTTTGGCCAAGCATCGCCTTCCTAGGGAAGCATGCCTTAGCTGATACCGCCAAGCCTCTTTCTCAAATAGTTATCCTGGAAGCATTCGTTTCGGGTCTTCGTGTAAGGGGCTTTCTGAGCCGCATGGGGCAGATGCGCATGTCCTCGCTTAAAGAGGGCTTTGAGCAAGAATACCGTTCAGGGGTGCCTGGAATTGGACCGCTGGACATCGGATCGATAAGTAATTTTAAGCAGTTGCTCTTTGGAATTACTGACGGTCGGGCGTGTAAGCCTTTCGGCAGGCTGCTGCTGGTTCAATGGCTCTTTGGCAGCTGGAGTGCCTTTAAGGAACGGTGTCAGTGGCAAGATGTGTTGGACCAAGGCCTTCGCAGGCCTCCTGAGAACGGGGAGGCGAATCCGCGGAGAGGTCCAAGTCCTGCAGAGGGTCCTTCTGTCATAGAGCGATATCGGCAAGTGTGTCTCGGCTACAAGGCTTCCTACCCTAATCCCTCAAGACTTGAGTTTCTCAAGATTTCATACCGAGCCTTCCGCTGGTTGCGCCAAAATGACCAAGCTTGGTTAGATCAGCAGTTGCCATTGCCGCCGCGTCACGGTGGTCAGTACGAGCTTTTCGGGTGATCGGTTACGGAAATATTATTCGTGCGACTGCAAAAATAGCCCTACGTGGTTCGGAAAGTTACGGCTTTGTGCATCCGGCAGAGCAAAAGGCGGAAGAAAAGCCCTAGCAGCCTGTCGGACTAACGCATTGCCAATGGGATAATGTTCGCTTGCCCACTGAATTCTTCTTGAGAAATGAGTCGCTTCCATCCCGTTGACCGCCAGACCGGCTACCTGCTTCCTCCCTCAGTCGATGAATGGCTGCCGGAAGACCACCTTGCGCGGTTTATTGTTGAGGTGGTTGATGGGCTCGATGTCAGTGCGTTGGAGAAAGCCTACGCGGGTCGGGGCAGTGCGGCGTATCACCCCTCCGTGTTGTTGGCGTTGCTGGTTTATGGCTACGCCAACGGGGTGTTCTCAAGCCGGAAGATTGAGCGGGCGACCTATGATTCGGTGGCCTTTCGCTTCATTGCGGCCGGTACGCACCCTGACCATGACACGCTGGCGACCTTTCGCCGACGCTTTCTCGACGAGTTAGCCGGCCTATTCGTGCAAGTGCTTGAGATGGCGCGGGAAATGAAGCTCCTGAAGCTGGGCACCATCAGCCTGGACGGCACCAAGGTCAAGGCGAATGCCTCCCGCCACAGCGCCCTGTCACACGGCCACATTGAACAGCTGGAAATCCAGCTCAAGGCAGAAGTCGAATCCTTGCTGGCGCAGGCAGAACAGGCTGACCAATCGGCGGTGCCGGACGGCATGAATCTACCGGCGGAAATTGCCCGCCGCCAGGCGCGACTGGAGGCCATGGCGGCCGCCAAGGCCAAGATCGAGGAACGTGCCCAAGTCCGTTTCGAGAAAGAGCAAGCCGAGTACGAGCGCAAGTTGGCGCGTCGCGAAGCCAAGGCGAAGGAAAGCGGCAAGAGACCCGGCGGCAAGCCGCCGAAACCACCGACAGCCGGACCGAAGGCGCAAGACCAACTGAATCTGACGGATGAGCAATCGCGGATCATGCCGGTCGCCGGCGGTGGCTTTGAGCAAGCCTATAACGCACAGGCCGCGGTCGATACGGGCAGCATGCTGGTTGTTGTACCCGGCGTGACACAAGCCTGCAACGACAAGGAACAGGTATTGCCGATGCTCAAGCAGTTGGCGGCGCTGCCTGCCTCATTGGGGCAGCCGAAGGCGCTCGTGGCGGACACGGGCTTTTATAGCGCCAGGAATGTCGACGCCTGTGAGGCGCAGGGGATTGACCCGTTCATTGCGGTGAAGCGGGACGAGCATCATCCTGGGCCGGAGAAACGCTTTACCGAGCCGGCGGCGTTGCCAGCGGATGCAACGCCCGCCCAGGCCATGACGCACAAGCTGAAAACCAAAGCTGGGCGGGCGCTCTACGCCCTGCGCAAGCAAACCGTCGAACCCGTGTTCGGCATCATCAAGTCTGTGCTGGGCTTTCGCCAGTTCTCCCTACGCGGCCTGAAGAAAGTCACGGGGGAGTGGATGCTGGTTTGCCTCGCATGGAATTTGAAGCGCATGGCCGTATTGCGTCCGCAGTAGCGAAAGCAAGGGGGAATCGTGCGTCTTCAAGTAAAAATAAGCGAATTTCGGCCTCGCAAACTCAATTCTTTTGATCCGGTCGGCTCAAGTCCGACAGGCTGCTAG
>JACCEE011010643.1_pt1 | contig 10972 bp, 9 predicted proteins | sample 7449931 | NCBI WGS metagenome assembly JACCEE01 (sample SAMN15323457, study PRJNA562643) | freshwater metagenome | isolation source: river surface water | place: USA:Blue River Watershed | collected 2017-08-19 | reverse complement strand
CAGGTACATTGAACTGCACACGCAGGACAACAACAAAACTGCGGCTGCTCAAGCCTGATCAGCCCCACCAGGGCAAGCCCAACCACCCAAAAAGAAAAGCCGCTGGGTATTAACCCAGCGGCTTTTTGCTTGCATATGGTGGTGGGTGCGGACCTGGGTTCAATTCCGTGCAAGTGTAAGCCTACTAACAGCCGTTACGGTCCTGCGGAAAGTTACGGAAAGATGCGTGCGCCTGCCCTCCCCTACTCGCCAACCGCAACTTTCCGCATCCTTCCGAACTTCTCTTCCACCCCAAATCAGGGGCAATTCACAGGGCAGGCTCAGGGTCGTTTCTGAGCTACAGAGAGCAGAGAATCGAGCTTCTCCGGTGATACCCCCGTCCTTCGGATTTACGGATCCGAGGCGTTCAAAGGGCCCGGGGATCACCACGTGACAGAAGGAATGCCTCCGCTCTCGAGCGTCCATCGGCCAGGTCTTCTTCTTGAAGAGTCTCCTCGCAATACGCGCGAATCTTGTCACCACGCTCATCGTCACTAGTTGCGCTCAACATAGCCCACTTGTACGCCTCCGCGTAATCGGTTTCTACGCCCGAGCCCTTGAGATAGTTGATCGCCAAATCCACCTGCGCCGCACCAAAGTTTTGCTCGGCAGCCTGAGTCAGCCAGTACGCGGACTTCTGCTCATCAACAGGGCCATTGTCCATGCCCCTAAGAAGCAGCGCGAGGTTGTATTGCGAATACACCTCCCCCATGGCCGCGCTCAGCTCAAGATGTTGAATCGCCTTCTCAATATTCCTCTCAACGCCTTGGCCACCTAGATACATTTGGCCGATTGCCCCATGCGCCTTGCGATTTCCTGATTCAGCTGACATCTGAAGCCAATAGATCGCCTTGCGGTAGTCGGGAACCCCGTTAAAACCCGATTGATACAGTAAGCCCAGGTTTAATTGAGCAGAGTCATGTCCTTTGGCTGCAGCTCGCTCCAAGTAGTTCGCTGCCAGCCTTCGATCGGCCCGAACGCCTTCTCCGTGCTCATAAAAGACACCCAAGTTGTACTCGGCGACGACATCTCCCATTCGCGCTGCTTGCTCATAAAGCTCAGCAGCTCTGGTCAAGTCGCGTTGCACTCCCCCAGCGCCAAGCTCAAAAAGTTCACCGATTCCGCGAATTGCACCCGGGTTCCCCTGCTCCGCTGCAGCGGAGTACCACTTCAGCGCGGCTTCGTAATTCTTCTGAATACCCGATCCATGATGGTAGGACCACGCCAAGTTGAACTGCGCCTGGGCAGAGCCGCGCTCAGCCGCGAGCTTAAAGCATTCATGCGCTTTGGCTAGATCCTGCTGGCAACCATAGCCTCTTGAGTAGTTCATGCCCAAGCCGATGATGCCGTCCAAATCGCCCGCATCTGCAGCAGCTTGAAATAGCTGGAACGAGCGCTCGTAATCCTTTTCAACGAGGTCACCCTCCACAAGATGAAGAGCGAGCGTAGTCTGAGCCTTTGCCAACCCGTTTTCAGCAGCTTGCTCAAGCAACAAAATTCCCTGCGATACCTGCTTTGGGTCATCTGATCGAAGGAGATGGTTGCCAAAATTCAGCTTGCCGGCATCACCCCCTAGTTGTGCTGCCATTTCATAGAGAGCGACCGCCCTTTCTTCATCTTTTTCAAAGTACAGGCCCCACCTGTACATGTTCCCAAGATCATTCAGAGCGGTTGGATCGCCTTGTTTCGCCGCCTTCTCAAACCAATACGCGGCCTTTTCATAATCAACCTCAACACCACTACCCATGGCGTAAAACCCTCCTACGCACGCTTGAGCGGCTGAATAACCAAGCTCGGCCGAAGAAAAATAAAGCTCCCTCGCTCGCTCAATATCCTGAATAGTTCCAATACCCGAATCCAGCATCAATGCAGACAGATATTGAGCCTTCGGATCACCACTACTAGCTGCGGCTTCGAGTAACAAAAAGGCATCCTCATGCTCCCCCGCCTGGGTCAGCTCTTCGGCGCGATTAACAAGATTTTGGATGTCGCTCATTTTTTACCTGCGATTACCGACTGCTCTCTCACACCACACGTAGGACGGTTAGGAGAAGGCCAGGGCGTCCGTCAGCGACAACGCAGCTTGTTGCGGCCTGGAGCACAGCCATATCGTGATCGCCCAAATGTGCAGTGCTGTTTCTTGCTCGTCCAAGGTCAATCAACTGGCCAACGAGCTCATTGCCCCTGAGCGTTCGGGAGTCGCCAAAGCAACCCTGCGAGAGCGCGTCGCGAAATCTCACCGTCAATTCATCATCGGACGAGCGATACGAACGGCTCGCTGCCTCCATGAGCCGGGCAATGCCCCCGATTGAAGGGGGAGGTCCGCCCCCCATGAACCGTGCGGCATCTCGGTGACGCTCGGAAGTGAGTGTGTGCGCATCCGGCATCGAATCACGGAACGGAACCATGATCTTCGAGACCAGCAAGTATTCAGCGACCTTGCTGATGTACAGAGCGTAGGCTGCAGCAAGCTCCTGCCCTCGGATCAGAGACAGGTTGGCACCTCGCATCCAATCGCGCAGTGGCGGCTGAAGCTGCTCAAGCCAAGGCCAGGACTGCACCTCGGTAGAACTCGAGGCCATCACGGGTGCGATTCGAGAAAGACGTTCAACGGCGATGGCTTCCCCGAGCCGATGCGCTACATCGCTAGCCGCCCTCTCAATCAGCAGTGGCCGAGCCTTTTCAAGCTCCTCGCCTGCCGATTCCGCATCGCCCAAACTGATCAGGGAAGTGATCAACGCAGTTAGCAGGCTGGGATGCCCCGGCGACCGCCTCAAACCATCTCTGATCTGACTTACCCGCTCTTCCTCCGTCCCGCGTCCTTCAAGCGCGGTCGCCAGCGCAAGCCGCGCTCTCACGCAGGTTGGATCTCGTCGAATCGCATCCCGCGCAAGGTCCTCCGCTAATTCAGGGTTTCCAGCCGCTTGCGCGCGTTCGGCCGCAAGCGCACGGAACACCGCGTCCGGTTTTCCTTCCGGATGATTGAAATCGCTGGCGGTCTCGTCTCTCAGGCCCGACTCAATGAGCCGATCCGTCCTCTCGAAATCACCGCTTTGGATCGCGATCTTTGCCTCTACCAAACGCGGCGGCGGTTGATCTGCCATCTTGCTGATGATCACTGCAGCGTAGTCTGACTCGCCAGCCGCGAGACAAGCTTCGGCATGAAGAATCATCCAGTCGCCATTCATCCATTTAGGCCATTCGGCGACCTTGTTGACCAGCGGCATCAGAAGATCAATTCTTCCAAGTTCTAAAAAGCACTTCGCTGCAAGATAGTGATCCTCTAGACTGGCCTCACCGAGGAGCGAGAGATCTTCCGTATCGCGCTCGTCAGACCAGAGATCGTCTGGCGTACGAATTTCAGCGTCATTCCAAATCGCCTTCTGGAAGCATTCGGCCGCACTGGTGAGCTTGCCCTGAAGAACGAGTGCCTGCCCCAGAAGGGAAGCCCCCTTGAGCGACGACTGCCAATCCGAACGGAGACGCTCAATGAACGGGTCCAGCTCTTCGCCCAAGAGGCCAGTTCTCGCGGCACCGATGGCATTGGAAATAGGCAGCAGGAAGCGCTCATCCTTTTCCAAAGCGATTCGATAAGCCTCCAATGCCAGCTTGTACTGACCGGCGTTGAGTCGGGTATTGCCGAGGATGGTCCAACTGCGAGGGGTGTCCATCGCCATCTTTTCGGCAGCGTCGAGTGCCTCAGCGTGTCGACCCAGGCTTGACAGTTCAACGACGACGTTGGGAGAGAACGACTCTCCTCCGGGGATCGTGCATCCATAGCGCCAAATCTCCAGTGCCAGTTCACGATCTCCAGTCTTCGACGCCATCAGTCCGAGCGCACCGAGGAAGTCAACCCGTTCAGGAGCGTCAACTGCACTTCGACGATCCCAGGCGTACTTCACCAATGGCTTGAGTGCTGGCCACCCCATGCCGGAGGAGAGCTGGTCAACGAACTGCATGTACTGATAGGGATGCAGCGTCCGATCTTGGTACAGGCGAACAAGATGCTCTACAAGTGATTGGTTAGGCAGCGCAAGACGGGCGTCCTTTGCCGCCTGCAACGCCCGGTGTGCGTCTTTGGCCCGACCAGCGGATAAGAGAGCCACGATAAGGTTGGCGTGAAAAAGAGGACGCTTAGGATCAAGGGCGATTGCCTGCCGATGCAGCTCTGCTTCCTTGACGAAGTCGTATTCGATCGATCCGTAACTGTTCCCGAGGAGATCCAGGGCAATCGGCAGATGGGGGTCGTCTGGTGGGGCAGACTCGATCGCACGCTGAAGCATGGAACGCGCGCCGTGAAAGTCACCCTTGTCTTGGTACATCGAAGCGAGGTTGGTGTTTGCCAGGACATGATTTGGGTCTGCGCGAACTGCCCGCTCATAGTACTCACGCTGTTGCTCTGGGCGATCTCGCTTCATCGAAATGAGCCCCAGAAGAGTCAATGCATCGGCGTGCTCTGGCTTCTCGCCAATAACACGGTGGAGCAGCGGTTCCGCATGTTCCAACGTAAGCGCCCGGCGAACCCGTCTTGACGGGGTTTCAATTCACAGGTGTCCAGCGATGAGGCAGTAGATCGGCGATCTGGCTGTTCTTGTGCGTCGGCAAGCGTTGGAGCACGTCTTTCAGATAGGCATACGGATCATGCCCATTCAGGCGCGCCGACTGAATCAAGCTCATGATGGCAGCAGCCCGCTGCCCACCGCGCAGCGATCCCGCAAACAGCCAGTTCGAGCGCCCCAGCGCCCAGGGCCTGATCTGATTTTCCACCCAGTTGTTGTCGATCGGCGCCTGGCCGTCTTGCAGATAGCGCGTGAGTGCCTGCCAACGCTTGAGGCTGTAATCGATCGCCCGAGCGGTGCCCGAACCATCGGGCACCTTCAGCCGCTGCGCCAGCAGCCACCGATGCAGGGTTTCGGCAATGGGCTTGGCGCGTGCCTGCCGGATCCTTTCTCGCTCTTGGGCCGATAGCTCGGCCACCGCCTGCTCGATACCGTACAGCGCGCCAAACAGCTCCAGCGCCTGGCCAGCAATCTGGCTCTGATGGTTCACATGCAAGTCATGGAACTTGCGCCGCGCGTGCGCCATGCACCCCAGCTCGGTAATGCCAGCGGCAAACCCGGCCTTGTAACCCGCGTAATCGTCACTCACCAGCTTGCCGCGCCAGTCCGAGAGGAACGCGCGGCAATGCTCACCCGCCCGGCTGGGCTGGAAGTCATAGACCACCGCTCGCAAGCCGTCATAGCTCGTGGGTGTATAGGCCCACAGGTAGGCCCGGTGCGTCTTGCCCGCCCCGGGCTGGAGCATCTGCACTGGCGTCTCGTCCGCATGCAGCACAGGCTTGGTGAGCATCTCGGCCTTGAGTGCATCGACCAGCGGTTGCAGCCGCAAGCCGCACACGCCCACCCATTCGCCTAGCGTGGAGCGTGCCAACGCCAAGCCTGCGCGTGCAAAGATCCCCTCTTGGCGATACAACGGCAGGTGATCGGCGAACTTGGCCACCAGCACCTGCGCCAGCAGTCCTGCCGTGGGCAGCCCCTTGTCGATGATCTGAGCGGGCATCGGCGCTTGCGTCAGCGTTTCGCATTGCGCGCACACCCATTTGCCACGAATGTGGCGCTCCACGGTGAACACGCCCGGCACATAGTCCAGCCGCTCGCTGATGTCTTCGCCCATGCGTTTGAGCTCGCAGCCGCAGCGGCAACTCGTGGAAATCGGTTCGTGGTGTATCTCGGTGCGCGGCAAGTGGGGCGGCAGCTTCATGCGCCGTGGCCCCGGGGTGGGGGCGGGCCGCTGCTGCAGAGCGAGCGCGCCCTGCAAGGCCTGCACCTCTTCTTCGATGGCCGCCATATCCGCGTCCATCGTCTCGTCCAACAAGCTCGCCTGCGCCGCATTGAGTTGTTCGCTGCGCCGGCCATAGCGCCAGCGCTTGTACAGCGCCAACTCCTGCGTGAGCTGATCGATATGCGTTTGCTTCAAACGCAGCGCCTGATCATTGCGCGCGATCTGCGCATCGCGCTTGGCCACTTCGCCTATCAGGCGCTCGGCCAGCGCGCGCAACTGCTGCGCATCCAACTGATCCAAGCTCACCGCGTCACTCATGCCCTCAGTGTGGCAGACGCCGCTATGTAGCGGTATTGGCGTCTTACCCAATTGCCCGCTACAGCACCGAGATCGTACGGCCCACGTGCTGCCAGGGCAGACCCAGCACCAGCGCCTGCCATTGCTCGGGCTCCAGTGAAACGTGCGCACCTTGCAGGCTGCTGGCCCAGAGGAACTTGCCACGGTTCAGGCGCCGGGCGGCCAGCCACACGCCAATGCCATCGTGCACCAGCACCTTCATGCGGTTGGCACGGGGGTTGGCAAAGCAGTAGGCGTGATGGGGAGTTGCTGCACCAAAGACCTGGATCACCCGCGCCAGGGCCGTGTTCGCGCCTGCGCGCATGTCCAGCGGTTCGGTGGCCAGCCAGATGGCCTCTACTCGGATCACTTCAGCCACTCGCGCAGCCAACTCACGCAAGCGCCTGCTTCGCTGACGGGCCATTGCACCGTGGCCTGCACGCTCGCCCGAGTCAGCCGGATCTCGATATGCCGGCCCACCGCGGCGTTCATCATCACGGGAACAAATCCGGCCACATTGGACTGCGCGGCCCCGCAGCCTTGCCGAATCCACCTGTGCACCAAGTTGGCGTTGATGCCATGAGACAGGGCTATGGCGGCAATCGATGCTCCGGGCTGTTTGCATTCGGCCACGATCTGAGCCTTCAAGGTCTTCGGGTAAGAGCGCCTGCGCCTTATGGGAGCTAATTCTGTCCTCATCATGGTCTCCACTTAAAAGAGGTGGACACTAATCAAGACTACTGCAAGCTTCAATATGCGTTCGCCGGGCGCTTACTTTTTTCACGCTTGCCAGCTCAGCACGAAGCCAGCTAATCTCCATTTGCTCTGACCTGACCGACTTGCCTTCAGCACCGATAAGCTTACCTTCGCACCGCGCCTTGACCTAGATGAACAGGGTCTGATCAGCTATTTTTAGCGCGCGTGCTACCGCCGCCAGGCTCTGCTCACCCTCAACTAAGCGTACCGCCTCTTGCTTGAGTTCGAGCGTGTAACGCGCTCGGACTGTCTCCTTCCTTTCGAATTTCCCTGCTAGCATTGAAACCGTTGGCAGGGGATACGCTTTTCGGGGCAAGTCAATTTACGAAGTGAACACGGAGCGCCCTATCTCCCCTGGAACGCGGGCGGTCGCTGCTCAAGGAATGCGGCGATACCTTCTTTGTGGTCGGACGTGTGCATGCAACTTGCTTGACTCATCGATTCGATACCCATCGCTTCCGCGAGACCAAGGTGCTCTGCAGCTTGGAGATTCCGCTTGATGCACCCAAGCGCCACCGGAGGCGCGCTCGCGAGACGTCTCGCAAGTCGGTCGGTTTCGGCATCAAGTAAGTCTTCCTCCACCAGCGAGGTGATCAACCCAGCTGCCAAGGCCGTATGGGCATCGAGTATGTCTCCGAGCATCAATAGCTCACGAGCTTTGGCGGATCCGACCAGTTTTGAGAGTAGCCATGAGATGCCGTTGTCTCCGCTAAGACCAATACGGGCGAACGCGGTGCCAAGTCGTGCGGATCGGTCCGCGACCCTGAAGTCGCAGGCAAGTGCCATGCTAAGCCCCGCACCGACCGCGACGCCACGGATCCTCGCGATCACCGGCTTAGGAAACGTTTGCAGCCTGCGGAATGCCTGCTGACGCTGATGCAAGCTCTCTGCAAGCTCAATGAGTGGCATATCACTACGACTTTCCATGCTGCTGATATCGCCGCCAGCGCAGAATGCGTCGCCAGCGCCGGTCAGGATGAGTACTCGTGTGAGTGGATCAAGCGCGTGACGGTTCAAGGTCTCGGCCATTGCTGCTAGCATGTCCAAGGACATCGCATTGCGCTTGGCTGGACGATTGAACGTCAGAGTGACGATGCCTTCTCGGTAGGTTTCGAGCAGATCGACCATCGCCATGGTTACTCCATCTGTATGCCAGCACGTGCCCGGACCGCCGAATAATGCAAGATGTCGCGCCTCAGGCGTTCGGCGAAGGCTTGCGGCGAGTCGGGGGCAGGGGTAGAACCGATGCCGAGCAGTAGTTTGCGGAAACCCTCATCCTTGGCGGCGATGGCCACGGCTGCTGATAACGTGTCGCGGATTTCCGTTGGTAGTCCGGCTGGTCCGACCACGCCTTGCCAGCCCTTGGAAACAATGCCAAAACCTAGCTCTCTGAACGTCGGAATTTCTGGTGCGTTTGGGAAGCGCTCAGTCGCGGCGCACGCGAGAATCCTGATCCTCCCGGCGAAGGCAGGTTGGATCAGCGCGGGATCGACCATGAATTGGAGCCGGCCGCCAAGCAGATCGCTGATAGCTTGGGAGGTTCCCTGATAAGGGATGTGCGTCGCCTGGATGCCAAGACCTTGCCGTACCAACTCTCCGCTCATGTGGCCAAACGATCCAATGCCTGGCGAGCCGAACGTTAAAGGGCTTGACTGGGATTTCCCCCACTCGACAAATTGAGAGACACTAGTCACTGGAGTCGATTGGTTGATGCCGAGGAAGTTGGCTGTCTCCAGTGCATTTGAGATAAAGGTGAAATCCTTCATGGGATCGAACGAGTTAGTCTTGCGCAACAGCGGTGCGATGGCGAGCGACCCGTTGTTGCCGAGTAGTAACGTGTAGCCGTCAGGTTTCGCGCGGGCGACCAGACTGGTGCCGATGGCGCCAGCAGCCCCAGGCCGGTTTTCAACGATGAAGCTCTGTTTGAAGTGCTGGCTCAACTGCGCCGCGAGCCCACGGGCGAGCACGTCGGAAACCCCTCCTGGGCCGTACGGCACAACGATGGTGACCGGTCGGTTTGGGTAGCTTTCCGCGAAGACTGATCGAGCTCCGATCACACCTAGCCCGACTTTCGCAAAGCAATGAGCCGAATCGGTAGCTCTTGCCCGCCATTCATGGCTGAACAGGCTCCGAACTCATACATGAAATAACATAGGCGCCCACCTCTCCAGCTTGAAGACCTTCACCGCACGGCGCTGCTCGGTCGTGAGCTCCGGTGCCAACATCGCCGTTGGCCGTCGTCCCGCTGCCCCGGTCTTCGTCTTCACCAGCGTCACCTTGATCTCGGCCAGTCCTTCCATCATCCGACGCGCCGAAGCGTCGGTTCGCAGCGCAATCCTCGCCAAGCTCACAAGCATCAGGCCGAGCACGGTCGCGAAGGTGTGCAGGCGCAGCGATCCGTCGGCCCACTGGTGTGACGGTCCCCAGGGAACCACGCCGCCTTTCTTGGCCCTGCGGAACAGCTCCTCGACGTTCCACTGTCCTCGGAAGGCGTAAACGATCCGCCCGGTGCTCCAGTTGTGCCGATCCGTACACAGCACCCGCCTGCCCAGCCGCGTTCTCTCCAGTTCGCGGCGCAATGCGGCATCGACGTGCCAGTGCAAGGTCGGTGCCGCTTCGCTTCCGGCGATGGTGGTCACGACGAAGCTCGACAGGTGTTCCCGAGCGAGCGCCTTCTTCACCCGCAGCTCCAGCCGGATGCGCGTGATGCGGCCCTTTTCGATCAAGCTCTCCAGCGAGCTCAGTTCCGCCTTCGCTTTGCGCAGTGCCACCGCGATCCCGCGTTTCTGGCCCGCCAGCAACTCCTGGCTCTCCACCACGACGAGCGTGCGATCCAACTCGCCAACACTGGTCCGAACTCGCGCCGCCCGCACGTCGCTGAGCTTGCCCGACAGCGGCTTCATCGCGCCGCGCTGCGCCGCCATCTGCAGCGCCTGCTCTGCGGCCTTGTGTCCCAACGGCAACGAGATGAGGCTGTAGTAGCCGGCGGCATCGAGATCGAGTTCCAGTTGCGGGCTCCAAAACCCGCCGTCTCGCACCACCGTCCGCTGCGCCGGCCGCTCGCGGCCCTCACCACTGTCGAGTGCCTCGTGCAACTGCGCCAACCCACCCAGGCAGGCCGCGAGCACGGCCTGGTCCGAGCCGTTGCCGGGATAGGTCCGATACAACAGCGGCACATGCCCGGTCTCGCTGACCAGGACGCCAAGCCCGACGACACGCAGGTCGCTTCTCTTGCTCTTGGCGTGGCCTCGCCGGGCCAGCTCACCGGGCGTCTGCGTGTCGATGTGGGTATCGAAGTTCGTCGTATCGAACGCGAGCACGTCGGCGGACAGCTCGAAGCGAGCCACTGCGGCCTTTGCGATGGCCACCTGGGCCTGCTCCAACTGCTCATCGCTCACCTGCTGCGCGACGCGATGAAAGGCCTGGCCGGTGAACGCGGACCCCGGCAAACACGACAGGCGCGGCAGACTCGCGTCAAGAAACTCACCCAGCTCGCACTTGGGTCCCGGCGCACACGCACGCTGAATCGCTACCGCCACCGCCAACTCGCCCACCGACGGGCCATCCTTGGCGCCGACCCCTACGCACGCGCGATCAATCTGCCCGACCAAGTCCAGTTGCTCGGCCACCCAGATCAGCGCCCCGACGTCACCCACCCCGCGGGTGCCTACCGTCTGGGTCGCGCTCAGATCCGCGACGCGCGGCGGCTCGGCCGGTCCCAGTACAACTTGGCGTGCGACGCAACGGCCCCGCTCGGCGTCCCACACCGACTGCGCGGCAATACGGTAGCGATGGCCGTTGACTTCTCGTTCGAAGATGTGCATGTTCTTTCATGTAGCATCTCCGAGCCAAAGAATCAAGCGAAATCCAGTATCTACGCGGCATTCCGACTCGGTGCCGCCCCGGAACAACACCGAGCTTGCGAAAGTAGGGCTAGACCGAACAAACCGGCATTGAGTTGACGTCTTGAGAGCAACATGGCTTTTCCTAGCTGAGCGTGAAGTAAGGAACCCGGGCGCCGTTCGGTGCTTCCCGGAAGTAAACATGCACCGGGCTGCCT
>JACCEE010497842.1_pt1 | contig 10973 bp, 5 predicted proteins | sample 7449931 | NCBI WGS metagenome assembly JACCEE01 (sample SAMN15323457, study PRJNA562643) | freshwater metagenome | isolation source: river surface water | place: USA:Blue River Watershed | collected 2017-08-19 | reverse complement strand
GCCGCCAGGTCGGCGCGCGCCACGCCGTGGGCGGCGCAGTCGGCGTCGGTCAGGTAGTGGCGCCCGCGTGGCAGGTCCACACTCAGGTCCTGCCAGAAATTGATGAGCTGCAGGGCGCTGCAAATGGCGTCGCTTTCGCGCAACGCAGCGTCGTCCTGCACGCCGTACAGGTGCAGCAGCAATCGCCCCACGGGATTGGCCGAGCGCCGGCAGTAGTCCAGCAGCTCCTCGCGGTCGGGGTAGCAGGCGCCGGCCTCGGTCATGGCCACGTCCTGGGCAAAGGCGTCCAGCAGGTCCTTGAGCAGCGCCGTGGGCAGCCGGTGGCTTTGCAGCGCGACCTGCAGCGGCCCGAACACGCCGGCCCAGCGTGCGCCGGGTGCCTGGCCCGCGGCTGCCGCGCGCAGTTCGGCGCGGTAGGCGGCCAGGTCGGACAGGCGTTCGCCGGCCGTGGCCTCGCCTTCGTCGGCAATGTCATCGGCGGTGCGCGCAAAGGCGTAGATGGCGGCAACCGGCTGGCGCAGCCCCGGCGGGCACAGCAGCGAGGCGACGGGAAAATTTTCGTAATGCGTGACGGGCGCAGCCATGGCTGGCGCGAGGGTGTCGGGTGATGAGGGGCTGGGGTTCACGGCCGGCATTGTCGCTTGACAGTGAAAATGGGTTTCACATAGATTACCAACCAATTACTAACCGATCAGTCATTAAGCGCCGTTGGGCGCGCTTCGTTCCATGCCAAGCTTTCCTGCCCTGACGCGGCCCCGTTCGGGGCTTTTTTTGTGCAGTCTGACCGCCTGCGTGGCGCTGCTGACGGCCTGCTCGCGCCATGAGCCTGCGCCCGAGCCGGTGCGTTCCGTCAAGCTCGTGACCGTCGGGCCGTCTGCGCTGCAGATGCAGCTGGAGTATGCGGGCGAGGTGCGCGCGCGCATCGAGTCGCGCATCGGTTTTCGCGTCGCCGGCAAGATCGTGCAGCGCCAGGCCGAGCTGGGCCAGCGTGTGCAGGCCGGCCAGTTGCTGGCGCGCCTGGATGTGAGCGACTATGCCCTGGCCACCCAGGCCGCGCGCGCCCAGGTGGCGGCGGCGACCACGCAGCGCGATCTGGCGGCGGCGGACTTTGAGCGCTTCTCCAAGCTCAAGGCGCAGAACTTCATCAGCGGCGCCGAGCTGGATCGGCGCGAAGCGCAACTCAAGTCGGCCCAGGCGCAGCTTGATCAGGCGCGCGCGCAACTGGTCACGCAGGGCCACCAGGCCGACTACACGCGCCTGCTGGCCGATGCCGCCGGCGTGGTGACGGGCATAGAGGCCGAGCCCGGCCAGGTGGTGGCGGCCGGTACGCCGGTGGTGCGCATTGCGCGTGACGGCCCGCGCGATGCGGTGTTCTTCGTGCCCGAGGATAGGGTGGGCCAGCTGCGCGTGGGCCTGCCGGTGCAGGTGCGTGCCTGGTCGGCCGATACGCTGATGCCGGGCGAGGTGCGCGAGGTGGCGGCCAGCGCCGACCCGGTGACGCGCACCTTCCTGGTCAAGGTAGCGGTGCAGGCCAAGGATGTGCCGCCGCTGGGGGCCACGGTCTATGTCACGCCGCAATGGCATGCGGCCGAGGGCCTGCAGGCCATCAAGCTGCCCACGAGCAGCCTGCGCCAGGAGGGCGGTGAGACGGCGGTGTGGGTGTACGAGCCGGGCGACGGCGGCGGCGGCACGGTGCGCTCGCAGGTGGTGCAGGTGGCCACGGCCGACGGCAACGAGGCCGTGATCGCCGCCGGCCTGGCGCCCGGCATGCAGGTGGTGGCCTCGGGGGTGCATGTGCTCACGCCTGGGCAAAAGGTCACGGTATACAAGCCAAAATTCGACCAAACGCCCGCAGATAAAGCGCCGGCAGCTATCAATAATGATAAAGCTGCGGCACCTGCCGCGGTGCGCTGAGGGCTGGCCATGGCGTTGATCGAACCCAAGAAGGGCTTCAACCTCTCGCGCTGGGCGCTGGAACATGTGCCGCTGACGCGCTACCTGATGGTGGTGCTGATGCTGCTGGGCTTTGCCGCGTACTTCCAGCTGGGGCAGGACGAGGATCCGCCGTTCACCTTCCGCGCCATGGTGATCCACACCAACTGGCCCGGCGCCACGGCGCAGCAGGTGGCCGAGCAGGTCACCGACAAGATCGAGCGCACGCTGCAGGAGGTGCCCTACGCCGACAAGATCCGCAGCTACAGCAAGCCGGGCGAGTCGCAGGTGATCTTCGAGCTCAAGGATTCCTCCAAGCCGGCCGAGGTCGCCAACACCTGGTACCAGGTGCGCAAGAAGATCGGTGACATGCGCCATACCCTGCCGGGCAACATCCAGGGGCCGTTCTTCAACGACGAGTTTGGCGACGTGTACGGCGTGATCTACGCGCTGCGCGGCGAGGGCTTCGGCTACGCCGAATTGAAGGACTTCGCCGACGACACGCGTCAGCGGCTGCTGCGCGTGAAGGACGTGGCCAAGGTCGAGCAGTTCGGCGTGCAGCCCGAGAAGATCTGGATCGAGGTCTCGCAAAAGCGCCTGGCGCAGCTGGGGCTGGATCAGGCCGGCGTGCTGCAGCAGCTGGGCAGCCAGAACGCGGTGGAGAGCGCCGGCACCATACAGACGCCGCAGGACATGGTGCAGGTGCGCGTGGCCGGGCAGTTCACCAGCGTGGAGCAGCTGCGCGCCATGCCGATTCGCGCACCCCAGTCCCAGGCCCAGCTGCGCCTGGGCGACATTGCCGAGGTGCACCGCGGCTATGTCGATCCGCCCGACGTCAAGGTGCGCTTCCAGGGCCGGGAGGTGATCGCGCTGGGCATCTCCATGACCAAGGGCGGCGACATCATCGCCCTGGGCAAGGCGCTGCGCGCAGCCGTGGCCGACATCCAGCAGCGCCTGCCCGCCGGCGTGGAGCTGGCGCAGGTGCAAGACCAGCCGGCGGCCGTGGCGGCGTCGGTGAACGACTTTGTCAAGGTGCTGATCGAGGCCGTGGTCATCGTGCTGGCGGTGAGCTTTGTGTCGCTGGGGCTGCACAAGGGTGGGCGCTTTGGCTGGTACGTGGACTGGCGGCCGGGCCTGGTGGTGGCCATCACCATCCCGCTGGTGCTGGCCGTCACCTTTCTGGCCATGCATTACTTCGGCATAGGGCTGCACAAGGTGTCGCTGGGCTCGCTCATCATTGCCCTGGGGCTGATGGTGGACGACGCCATCATTGCCGTGGAGATGATGGTGCGCAAGATGGAGGAGGGCTACGACAAGATGCGTGCCGCCACCTTTGCCTACGACATCACGGCCATGCCCATGCTGACCGGCACGCTGATCACGGCGGCCGGCTTTTTGCCGATCGGCATCGCCAAGTCGGTGACCGGCGAATACACCTTCGCCATCTTTGCCGTGACGGTGATCGCGCTGGTGCTGTCGTGGATCGTCTCGGTGTACTTCGTGCCTTACCTGGGCACGCTGCTGCTGCGGGTCAAGCCGCACGACCCCGATGCGCCTCCGCACGAGGTCTTCGACACGCCGTTCTATGCGCGTTTTCGCCGTACGGTGGACTGGTGCGTGCGCCGTCGCTGGACCACGTTGGCCATCACTCTGGCCATTTTTGCGCTGGGGCTGGTGGGCATGGGGCGGGTGCAGCAGCAGTTCTTCCCTGATTCGAGCCGGCCCGAGGTGATGGTGGAGCTGTGGTACCCCGAGGGCACCTCGTTTGCCGCCAACGAGGAGGTGACGCTGCGCGTGGAGCAGCGCCTGTTGCAGCAGGCCGGGGTGAAGAACGTGGCCACCTGGGTCGGTTCGGGCACGCCGCGCTTTTATCTGCCGCTGGACCAGGTGTTTCCGCAGAGCAATGTGTCGCAGTTCATCGTGCAGGCGGCCAGCCTGGGCGAGCGCGAGCAGTTGCGCCGCAGCCTGCCGGCGCTGCTGGCCACCGAGTTTCCGGAGGCGCGCGGCCGCGTCAAGCTGCTGCCCAATGGCCCGCCCGTGCCCTATCCGGTGCAGTTTCGCGTGATCGGCAGCGACCCGGCCGTATTGCGCCAGCGTGCCGACGAGGTCAAGACCGTGATGCGCGCCAACACCCACATGATCGGCGTGAACGACAACTGGAACGAGTCGGTGAAGGCCGTGCGCCTGGAGATCGACCAGGAGAAGGCCCGTACCCTGGGGGTGAGCAGCCAGTCCATCGCCCAGGCGGCACGCACCATGTTCACCGGCACCACGGTCGGCCAGTACCGTGAGGGTGATCGCCTGATCGACATCGTGCTGCGCCAGAGCCAGGACGAGCGCGACACCATCTCCGGCATCGCCAACGCCTATCTGCCCACGGCCTCGGGGCGCTCCATTCCGCTCACGCAGATCGCCCGGCCGGTGTTCAGCTGGGAACCTGGCGTGATGTGGCGCTCCGGCCGCGACTACGCCATCACCGTGCAGGGCGACCTGGTGGAAGGCATGCAGGGTGCCACCATCACCGAGCAGTTGCTGCCCGAGCTGCGCACGCTCGAGGCGCGCTGGCAGGCCACCGGCGGCAACGGCGTGCGTATCGAGGTCGCGGGCGCGGTGGAGGAGAGCAGCAAGGGCTCGTCCTCCATCGTGGCTGGCGTACCCATCATGCTGTTCATTGTGTTCACGCTGCTCATGCTGCAGCTGCACAGCTTTAGCCGCTCCATGCTGGTCTTTCTGACCGGGCCACTGGGCATTGCCGGTGTGGCCGGGGCGCTGCTGTTGCTGGGCCGGCCGTTCGGCTTCGTGGCGCTGCTGGGGGTGATTGCGCTCATGGGCATGATCCAGCGCAATTCCGTGATCCTGATTGACCAGATCGAGCTCAACCGCGCCGCTGGCCGTTCCACCTGGGACTCCATCGTGACCGCCGCCGTCTGGCGCATGCGCCCGATCGCGCTGACAGCCGCCGCCGCCGTGCTGGCCATGATTCCCCTGTCGCGCAACGTGTTCTGGGGCCCGATGGCCGTGGCCATCATGGGGGGCTTGATCGTCGCCACGGTGCTCACGCTGCTGGCCTTGCCGGCCATGTACGCGGCCTGGTTCCGGGTGAAAAAACCGGATTCGGAGCCCGAATGAGACCGCCGAAACAGAATCGGGTTTGCGACAAGGTAAAATCCAACGTTTGACCTATTTCACCGGGGTGGCCTTGAACCAGGGGCCATCCGGGTGGCTTGAAGAACCGCGCGGGTGGCGAAATTGGTAGACGCACCAGGTTTAGGTCCTGACGCCAGCAATGGTGTGGGGGTTCGAGTCCCCCCCCGCGCACCACGTGAGACCTTGATGCAGCGCAGCGCCGTCAAGGTCGGCACGATCCACATCCCTGACACTAGGAACCATCATGGCCGTAACGGTTGAAACTCTTGAAAAGCTCGAGCGCAAGATCACGCTGAGCCTGCCTGTCACCACCATCCAGAGCGAAGTCGATGCGCGCTTGAAGCGCCTGGCCCGCACCGTGAAGATGGACGGCTTCCGTCCCGGCAAGGTGCCGATGAGCGTCGTGGCCCAGCGCTACGGCTACTCGGTGCAGTACGAGGTGCTGAACGACAAGGTCGGTGAAGCCTTTGCCCAGGCCGCCAACGAGGCCAACCTGCGCGTGGCCGGTCAGCCGCGCATTACCGAAAAGGATGGCGCCCCCGAGGGCCAGGTCAGCTTTGACGCCGTGTTCGAGGTATTCCCCGAGGTCAAGATCGGCGACCTGTCCGAGGCAGAGGTGGAAAAGGTCTCCGCCGAAGTGACCGAAGTCGCTATCGACAAGACCGTGGACATTCTGCGCAAGCAGCGCCGCAGCTTTGCCCAGCGCGCCCAGGGTGCGCCCGCCGAGGATGGCGACCGCGTGACCGTGGACTTTGAGGGCAAGATTGACGGCGAACCCTTCCAGGGCGGCAAGGCCGAGGACTTCCAGTTCCTGGTCGGCGAAGGCCAGATGCTCAAGGAATTCGAAGACGCCGTGCGCGGCATGAAGTCTGGCGAAAGCAAAACCTTCCCGCTGGCCTTCCCTGAGGACTATCACGGCAAGGACGTGGCCGGCAAGACGGCCGACTTCCTGGTCACCGTGAAGAAGATAGAGGCCGCCCACCTGCCCGAAGTGAACGAGCAGCTGGCGAAGTCGCTAGGTATTGCCGACGGCACCGTCGAAGGCCTGCGCGCCGACATCAAGAAAAACCTGGAGCGTGAAGTCAAGTTCCGCCTGCTGGCGCGCAACAAGGCGGCAGTGATGGACGCCCTGGTGTCCAAGGCCGAGCTGGATTTGCCCAACGCCAGCGTCCAGGCCGAGGTTGCCCGCCTGCTGGAATCCGCCCGCGCCGACCTGAAGCAGCGCGGCATCAAGGACGCCGACAAGGCCGAGATCCCCGACGACATCTTCCGTCCCCAGGCCGAGCGCCGCGTGCGCCTGGGCCTGGTGGTAGCCGAGCTGGTGCGCGCCAACGAGCTGCAGGCCAAGCCCGAGCAGCTCAAGGCCCATGTGGACGAGCTGGCTGCCAGCTACGAAAAGCCGGAAGACGTGATTCGCTGGTACTTCAGCGACCGCCAACGCCTGGCCGAGGTGGAGGCCGTGGTCGTTGAAAACAATGTCACCGATTTCGTCCTGGGCAAGGCCAAGGTCAGCGAAAAGGCGGTGTCGTTCGACGAACTGATGGGCCAGCAGGCCTGATACACGCAGGTGGTTCGCCTGATGGAGGCGCGCCACCGGTGAAGCTTTGCGGGGCTTGTGCTTTGCGGCACAGGCCCCATGTTATTTTTCTGAATACGGTATCCGCCTGACTGGAGACATACATGAGCGCATTGGAAACACGGGCCCTGGGCATGATTCCCATGGTCATCGAGCAGTCGGGCCGCGGCGAGCGGTCTTACGACATTTATTCACGCCTGCTCAAGGAGCGCGTGATTTTCCTGGTGGGTGAGGTGAATGACCAGACCGCCAACCTGGTGGTGGCGCAGCTGCTGTTCCTCGAGAGCGAGAACCCGGACAAGGACATTTCGTTCTATATCAACTCCCCCGGTGGCAGTGTCACGGCTGGTATGGCGATCTACGACACCATGCAGTTCATCAAGCCGGACGTGTCCACGCTGTGCTGCGGCTTTGCGGCCAGCATGGGAGCGTTTTTACTGGCGGCCGGTGCCAAGGGCAAGAGGTTTTCCCTGCCCAACTCGAAGATCATGATCCATCAGGTGCTGGGCGGCGCGCGCGGGCAGGCGACCGACATCGAGATCCACGCACGGGATATCCTGCGCACCAAGGATCAGATGAACCGCATCCTCGCCGAGCGCACTGGACAACCCATTGAGAAGGTCAAGGCGGACACCGAGCGCGACTATTTCATGACCGCTGACGAAGCTATGGACTATGGCATCGTTGATCAGGTGATCTCCAAGCGCCCCTGAGGGCCTTATTTGCCCGGATGCGGCGTTTCCCCCTGCGGGAAGCGCCGTTTTTATTTCGTTATCATCTTCCCGACTTCCCCAGTGATAAGGCATTGCTTCCATGGCCGATAAAAAAGGCTCCTCCAGCGAGAAAACCCTTTACTGCTCTTTTTGCGGCAAGAGCCAGCATGAAGTAAAGAAGCTGATCGCCGGACCCTCCGTCTTTATTTGCGACGAGTGCATTGACCTGTGCAACGAAATCATCCGTGACGAACAACCCGCGGGTGAAGCTGCGCGCGAGGGTCGGGGCGATCTGCCCACGCCCGCCGAGATCAAGGCCAACCTGGACAGCTATGTGATTGGCCAGGAAAAGGCCAAGCGTACCCTGGCCGTGGCCGTGTACAACCACTACAAGCGCCTGCGCCACAAGGACAAGGCCGGCAAGGATGATGTCGAGTTGTCCAAGAGCAATATCCTGCTCATCGGCCCCACCGGCTCCGGCAAGACGCTATTGGCTCAGACCCTGGCGCGTCAGCTTGATGTTCCTTTCGTGATGGCCGATGCCACCACGTTGACCGAGGCCGGCTATGTGGGCGAGGACGTGGAGAACATCGTCCAGAAGTTGCTGCAAAGCTGCAACTACGACGTCGAGCGCGCGCAGCGCGGTATTGTCTACATCGACGAAATCGACAAGATCAGCCGCAAGAGTGACAACCCGAGCATCACGCGCGACGTGTCGGGCGAGGGCGTGCAGCAGGCCTTGCTGAAATTGATCGAAGGCACCATGGCCAGCGTGCCGCCTCAGGGTGGACGCAAGCATCCGAACCAGGACTTTCTGCAGATCGACACCACCAACATCCTGTTTATCTGCGGTGGCGCGTTCGCGGGGCTGGAAAAGGTCATCGAAAACCGTACCGAGGCTTCGGGCATTGGTTTTGGTGCGGCCGTGCGCAGCAAGAAGCAGCGTTCGCTGACCGAGGTGTACCTGGATATCGAGCCCGAGGATTTGATCAAGTTCGGTCTCATTCCCGAACTCGTGGGGCGCATGCCGGTGGTGACCGCCCTGGCCGAACTGGGTGAGGATGCGCTGGTGCAAATCCTGACCGAGCCCAAGAATGCGCTGGTCAAGCAGTACAGCAAGCTGCTGGGCATGGAGGGAGTCGATCTGGAGATACGCCCGGCCGCACTCAAAGCCATTGCCCGCAAGGCCATTGCCCGCAAGACGGGCGCGCGGGGGCTGCGCTCCATCCTGGAGCAATCCCTGATCGGCACCATGTTCGACCTGCCCAACGTTTCCAACGTGGAAAAGGTGGTGGTGGACGAGGCCACCATCGAAGAGAACAAGGCGCCTCTGTTGCTCTACCGCGAGGCGGTCAAGACAGCCTGAGGCTCGCCAGTTTGTCCCGCTGCGGCGACCACTGGCGCCATGCGCGCCTGACAGTGGTGTCGCCGGGTTGAAAAACGCTGTCCATGGACCATATGCCATGGACTTACCTGAGGAATGCCCATGTCTGGACATACGCCCCTGCCCGCTACACCCCTGGATCTGCCATTGCTGCCGCTGCGCGATGTGGTGGTATTCCCCCATATGGTGATCCCCCTGTTCGTGGGCCGTCCCAAAAGCATCAAGGCCCTGGAGACGGCCATGGATGCCGATCGCAGGATCATGCTCGTGGCCCAAAAGGCGGCCGCTAAAGATGAGCCGCAGGTGTCCGACATGTTTGAAGTCGGCTGCGTTTCTACCATCCTGCAAATGCTCAAGCTGCCCGATGGCACGGTGAAGGTGCTGGTCGAAGGCCAGCAGCGCGCCCTGGTGGATGCAGTGCATGAGGCCGAGTCACACTTCACTGCCACGACAACGCCCGTGCCGGGCGAGGTCGAGTCCGAGGATGACCAGTCCAGCGAGATCGAGGCGCTGCGCCGTGCGGTGATGCAGCAGTTTGACCAGTACGTCAAGCTGAACAAGAAGATTCCGCCCGAGATTCTGACTTCGATCGCCAGCATCGACGATCCTGGCCGTTTGGCCGACACCATTGCGGCACATCTGCCGTTGAAGCTGGAAAACAAGCAGCGTGTGCTCGATCTGGCGGATGTGAAGCTGCGTCTGGAAAACCTCTTTGAGCAGCTGGAGCGCGAGGTTGACATACTGAACGTGGACAAGCGCATCCGGGGCCGTGTGAAGCGCCAGATGGAAAAGAGCCAGCGCGACTTCTATCTGAACGAGCAGGTCAAGGCCATTCAGAAGGAACTCGGAGAGGGCGAGGATGGCGCAGACATCGATGAGATCGAGAAAAAGATCAAGGCCGCCAAGATGCCCGCCGAGGCACGCAAGAAGGCCGAGGGTGAGTTGAAAAAACTCAAGCTGATGTCTCCCATGTCGGCCGAGGCTACGGTGGTGCGCAACTACATCGATGTGCTTACCAGCATGCCCTGGAGCAAGAAGACCAAGATCAAGCACGATCTCGCGTACGCTGAAGATGTATTGAACGAAGACCACTACGGGTTGGATCGAGTGAAGGATCGCATCCTGGAATACCTTGCTGTGCAGCAGCGCGTGGACAAGGTGAAGGCGCCCATCCTGTGCCTGGTGGGGCCACCGGGGGTGGGCAAGACCTCGCTGGGCCAGTCCATTGCCAAGGCGACTGGGCGCAAATACGTGCGTATGGCGCTGGGAGGCATGCGTGACGAGGCCGAAATTCGTGGCCATCGCCGCACCTACATCGGTGCCATGCCGGGCAAGGTGTTGCAAAGCCTGAACAAGGTTGGCGCGCGCAACCCACTGTTTCTGCTGGATGAAATCGACAAGCTGGGTACGGATTTCCGAGGGGATCCGTCGAGCGCCCTGCTGGAGGTGCTCGACCCTGAGCAGAACCACAAGTTCGGTGATCACTATGTCGAGGTTGATTTTGACCTGTCAGATGTCATGTTCGTTGCTACCAGCAACTCGATGAACATCCCGCCAGCTCTGCTCGATCGCATGGAGGTGATTCGCCTATCGGGTTATACCGAGGACGAGAAGACCAACATCGCTATCAAATACCTGCTGCCCAAGCAGATGACGAACAACGGCGTCAAGGATGAGGAGTTGCGAATCACCGAGTCGGCTGTGCGCGACATAGTGCGTTACTACACGCGCGAGGCTGGCGTGCGCTCGCTGGAGCGTGAACTGTCCAAGATCTGCCGGAAGACGGTCAAGGGCTTGCAGCTCAAGAAGTTGCAGCCACAGGTCGAGGTGTCGGCCGACAACTTGTCCGAATACCTGGGGGTGCGCAAGTTCAGCTATGGGCATGCAGAGAAGCAGAACCAGGTGGGTTTGGTGGCCGGCCTGGCATGGACCGAGGTGGGAGGTGATTTGCTGACCATCGAGGTGGCCACCATGCCTGGCAAGGGCAACATTACGCGTACAGGCTCGCTTGGTGATGTGATGAAGGAATCTATTGAGGCCGCACGCACGGTGGTGCGCAGCCGAGCGCATTTGTGGGGTATTCGGGACGAGGTGTTTGACAAACGCGATTTGCATATGCATGTGCCTGACGGCGCTACGCCCAAGGACGGACCCAGCGCTGGTATTGCCATGACCACGGCCATCGTCTCTGCATTCACTGGCATACCGGTGCGTGCCGATG
>JACCEE011345972.1_pt1 | contig 10980 bp, 10 predicted proteins | sample 7449931 | NCBI WGS metagenome assembly JACCEE01 (sample SAMN15323457, study PRJNA562643) | freshwater metagenome | isolation source: river surface water | place: USA:Blue River Watershed | collected 2017-08-19 | reverse complement strand
TTAGTAGTATCTACTACATAATTCATACTATTATAAAAGTTTTGAATAGAATCTACCATAGCTTGAAGGTCTGTGATATTCATGTATTCATTGTTGGTAGTCATGATAACTGGAAATGCAATATCATAGTATAGATTTTGACCTGCATTTAAAGTAAAAGGGCCACTTGCCATAATTCCTCTTCTATCAAAAGGAGCATTTTCAACATTTATTTCTGTCCAGCTATTATTGGAGAGATCCATAGGATTACCTGAATACATATAAGGAGTGTTCCATGTTCCCGTTTGGTATCCATTTCCACCATATTGAACTGGTGTTCCATCTTTAAATCTACCTGTTAAATAATAATAATATTCAGAGGCAGTATGAGGATCTCCCGTTGAAATACTATTACTGTTATTTATTGAACTAAATCCTGACATTGGATTATTTAAAGAGACTAATCCCTGAATGGGTGGATTTGCTCCATAATGATTATTTTGTCCACTTCCATCGATAATTATTCCATTATATCCATAACACATATTACGAATAGTATCACAACCTACATAATCATCATCAGCATAACCAATTTCAAAATCAGTAAAAGTGCCAATATACATATCATGATAATCAAAAGTGGAGCGATTATAGATATCAAAGTGCATGAATACTGTATTATTTAGAAATGTATCGTTAGGAGCATCATAAGAGTAGGCCATTCCATTAATTTGAACACCTAACTTTTGACCCCCACTTCCATGTAATAATTTTTGATCATTCATCATAAAAAATATCGCCTGGTCACCTCTAATTTTGGGATAATCCCCATTTTCAGGATTATACATATTATCATTATTGACGTCAACGAAAGGTGCTAATATCCACATTTCCCCTTGATCCATTCTACCATGAGCCGGCCACTGACTAATGCTTGGAGGAATGGTGTAATTAATATCATTATAATGTGCAATATGATAATCAATATCTGATTTATTAATCTTCCACACTTTGTTATATAAAAGATTATATTGGATAGAAGTATCATTTGAAATAGGGCCAAAGGAATAGTCAATTTTGGGACCAATGGAAAATCCATCAACTGGGAATTTTTGAGCAGCTAAATGCAATTGTTCATTGATATCATAACCACCAATCCATAAATTGGAACAATATATGGTTGCTTTTGGAGAATTTTTGGGAAAATTAAATCCAGACAATACATTGTCTTTATTAAAAAAATTACCATTCGAATGGATCAATGCTCCAATATTATTGATATTTAACGTATCCTGTGATTTGGTTTTATATATATAAACTTCATCCAGTTCCAACCAGAAATTGGGGGTTATTTTAAATCTCAATTCAGCATCTAAATGTAAAATATCCGGTTGATACGGTATCATTTGTTCGTACCATTGGGTTGAATCAGACGCTAATGTAATATTAAATGCATTTCCACCAATTTGTGAAATAGTATTTAAAACTTGATCATACCCTACAGTTGTATCGAGACAATTTGTTCTAAACTTATAATAGATATAGTAATAAAAGTTATTATCTACGGTAAATTGTGGGGTTGTGATATAAGTTATTCCTGTAGGGTTGGCAAAAAACTTTGCAGATGTGTTAGTTGGACCTAACTGGTATTGATTTGGTACAATATTTGAGGTAATGATATTAGTACCGGGACCACCCCAATTGGTTGGAACCCCATTTGACCAGGTTTCAAAATTTTGATAATAAACAACTTCGGATTGTGAATATCCAAAAAAAGTAATCAAAAGAAAAACTAAAATTGTAACCTGCTTTTTCATGTGCGTATATTTTATAACGTTGCAAATATAATTAAAAAACATATCAAAATCACATTTTGTAAAAAAAAATGTATTTATTAAAAAAAAATAAAAAAAGGCCGTCTTTTTAATCAAGACAGCCTTAGAATATGAAGAAAATGTTCTTAATTTTAATGTATTATTTAATAATAAATTTACCTTGATTTACCGTGTTTTTATTGGATGTAATGGTATAAAACACAAGCCCTTTATAACCTGATATGTGAAAAGTTTCATGATTTTCTGCTATAGACTGTGTCATAATCATTTGCCCTAAATTATTATAAAATTCAATACTTGCATTTTGAGGAACCTGATTAAAATCGATTTGAAATTGTCCGTTATTTGGATTGGGATACAATTTAGCTTCCATTGTAAGATCTTGTTCATCAACACTATTTGGGGAATTGTCCGGAGTCCAGGTAATCGAAATATTACTAAAGCTAGGTACATTTGATGGCGTTAACGTATGGGATTGGGCATCTTTTATAATTTCAAAGTAGGAATAGTTACCCGTTGCGTTTTTATCAGTTAACTCAAAACAAATTCTATACTTTCCATCAGGAACCACAACTCCAGCAGTATTTTTTCCATTCCAGTTACAGGTTCTGGTTGCATGACTATTCACAGTTGGACCGGAAACTGCATCGGTTGTATTGTAACTTGATTTTACTTTCCAATGTGTTAAATATTGTTTATAGGTATTGGCATAAGCTAACAGTGTTTTAACAAAAACGCCATTACTATCCTCCACCCAAACGGCAACGATGTTTCTAGGAGAATAGTTTCCTCCTGCTCCTGAAGTTAAAGTTGAAACATGAAGTGTCCCGGGTGTTGAAGTCAAGGTAACCTCATTATTGTTGTTGTTAAAATTTACATGATTTACGGTAGTAAATGCATACACTAAAAGAGCCAGTAAAGCCAATAAACCAATCGTTTTGAATAATCTCATAAAAAATAATTTAAGGGCGCAAAAATACATTTTTATATTATACAAAAAACAAAAAATAATTTGTTTTTTTAATAATTATGTTTATATTTGCAACCAATAAATATTCATTAAAAATTAGAGCTATGAAAACATTACACTATTTTTGTTTGTTTATTACTTTGTCATTAGTAATATTGGGAACTTCCATCCTATTTTATTCTTGTAAAGATGAGGAACCTCAGATTGACATCACTTATGGAACTATGTATGATATCGAAGGAAACTCCTACAAAACTATTAAAATCAATAATACAGAATGGATGGCTGAAAATTTAAAAACCACAAAATATTCTAGTAATTCCCCCATTTCTAACCCGGGGACTGACACCAATTCGTGGAGAGAAAATACCGATGGAGCCTATTCTGTTTATGATAACAATATCAATCATAAAGCTTCTTATGGCTTATTATACAATGCTTTTGCAGTTCAAAGCGCTTCAGGACTTTGTCCCACAGGTTGGAGAATACCAACAAAAGAAGATTTTGAAACTCTAATTGCCTTATTTGGTGATTTGGCAAATGCTGGTGGTAAACTTAAATCAACTAGAACTGATCCAGCACCTCATCCCAGATGGGATCTTCCTAACACCTTATTGGATGAGCCCATTGGGTATGACGCTTTACCTGCTGGAATAAGATATCCTAATGGAGAATATAACTATTTGGGGTCCAGGTGTAGTTTCTGGTCTGCTACACCAAATTATCCCTATAATGATGGAGCTTATTTCTTTAGTCTTCATTTTGATAATACTATTGTTGGTGTCGCAACTACAATAAGAAATGCCGGATTTTCTGTAAGATGTGTTAAAGATCATTAAAATATAAAAATATGAAACTATTAAAAACTATTTTAACATTAATAAGCCTAATTGTTTGTTTAAATAATATTCATGCTCAGTTTAAACTTCAAAACCACTTTGATGTTGGATCCAACAGTATTTCCAATGGATTATTTATCTCCAATAGCACCTTTTTTGATTATACCCTAAAAAAAACCAATTTTAAAATTGGAACCCGATTTGACTTACAAACCCAATATTTATTCAATACTTTTATTTCTGGATTGGATCTAGAAATCATGCAAAAATTTCCTTTGAAAAAAATTGAATTATCAGCAACTTTGCAATATTTTGCCAATTTTTTCTCACCCATTATTACAGAACACAATGTGGCTTTACTTGGTGGATTAAAAAGTAAACATTTTGAATTTTTAACCGGCGTTCATTTTAGATCGATTGTTTTACCCAAGGATTTTATTAGTCTTGATCCAAATTTAAACAATCGTTATATTTTTGAATTATGGAATTTAGTATATCATTTAAAATATTCAATAAAACCGATTGACCACAAATGGAATGTAGGATTAGGTGTCTCCAATATGGATTATTTTGTAATCAATCAGGCAAGTAATCCTATGTTTTATGTTTTTGGAAACTATAAAATTATCCCAAATCTCTCCATTTTTGGAGAATGTTGGCTCCAAAATGCGGGAATCATGAATATTAGTGCTAATTATTACGGATCATTTTTTAGAACAGGTTTACTATGGAAAATAAATTAAAATTCTTACTTTTTATAACCCTAATAACGATCATACATGGTTGTGATTATATGGAATTTAGAGGTTTTGTCACCTCTTATGAAACAGTTGATGAACGATATGATCAATCTATGACCTGGAATGAATCTCACCCTTTCAAAACCATTATAGTTAATCAACATGATTATAATATATATGTAATGGGAGATTCACATCTCGGAACTACAGACAATTTAAATCGTTTTTTTTATGCAGCTAAACAAGATCAAAGTGTTGCTACAGTAATGGTTGGCGATCTTTCTACCGGAAATAGTAATGATTATGAAACCCTTGAAAATAATATTCCTCATCCTGATTCACTGCTTACTTTTCAAATAGTTGGCAATCATGATCTTTATTTTGACGGATGGAAACAATTTTATGCCAGATTTGGATCCTCAACCTACTATTTTGTGGTTCAAACGCCCGGCGCTAAAGATTTATACATCTGTTTAGATTCAGGTGGTGGCACATTAGGTGGAAAACAACTCTCCTGGTTTCAGAATCTATTAAAAGATCATAGAAATGAATATCGACATTGTGTGGTTTTTAGTCATGTGAATATTTTTAGAATTAGAAATACACTGAGCACTAACCCCTACCCTGATGAAGTATTAACACTCTCTCAGCTTTGTATTGAATATAATGTAAGTATGGTTTTAAACGGACATGACCACATTAAAAATGTAGTTCATTTTGGTCCAACGACTTATATTACTATGGATGCTCTTCAGGATGGTCTTGATTATGCCGGATACACCATTTTAAAGAATAGTGGTGATAGTTTAAGCTATCAGAACATCAATTTCTTCTAAAAAAAGAATTTAATAACACATTAATTTCAATAATAAGTCTTAAGACCAAAGACAAAAGACGAAGGATATAATTCGTTTATAATTCGTGAATTCGTGGCATAAATAAGTCCTAAGACAAAAGACAAAAAACGAAGGATTTAATTCGTTTATAATTCGATTATAATTCGTGAATTCGTGGCATAAAAAAGTCCTAAGACAAAAGACAAATGACGAAGGATATAATTCGTTTATAATTCGTTTATAATTCGCGAATTCGTGGCATTATAAATCAAAGAACAATTCTTTTATAAGTTAAAGATAATTCACCCAAATTTACAAGAAATGCTAATTTATTTCCAGAAACTTTCAAATAATTTATCGATTGAGCTATATGTTCATCTGTTAATTTTGAAACACTTTTAATTTCTAAAATAATTTTATCTTCTACGACAAAATCAGCATGATATTTATGAGGTAATATGATACTCTTATAATTTACATCATATATTTTTTCTCGTGAATACTGAATATTATTATTTCTAAATTCATACTCTAATGCATCTTTATAAACTATTTCTAAAAAACCAGCGCCAAGCTGTTGATGTACTTCAAAACATTTTCCAATTATTTTATAACATTCCTCTTTATAAATGATCTTTTCCATGATGTAGTCAATTTAGTTCAATTTAGTTGTATGCAAAAATATTAAATAAAATGCCACGAATTCACGAATTATATTTTTTTTAGCCACGAATTCACGTATTATATTTTTTTTAGCCACGAATTCACGAATTATTTCTTTTTTTTATCCACGAATTAACGAATTATTTCTTTTTTTAACAACAAATTCAGGAAATATTTCTTTAAAAAAATAAAAAAAATCATAAAATAATCAGATTTTATAAATTTTATCACACTGATTAATAATGTTTTAACTTTATTTATCCGTGAGATCGTGACATTTTCAAAAAAAATGTTGCAAATTAAAAAATTTGTTTTATTTTTGCGGTGTCTTAGTACAGTAATACACTAATACATTAATAAACCAAATTTGATATGAATAGAACTTTTAATTTATCGTTATTAATCATCCTTTTCTTGCTTTTAGCATCATTATCAACCCTATTTGCCCAAACCATTACCGGGAGAGTATTTATTGATGGACTAAAATCGCCTGCAGAATATGTTAACATCGGTATCATGGGCAAACAGATTGGGACTGTTAGTGATGGATCCGGAAAGTTTTCCATTGAAATTCCTACTGCAAACCGCGAAGACACCCTCTATTTCTCCAGAATTGGACTGGAACGTAAAGGATTTAAAATTGCTGATCTCATAAAAATGAAAGAAGTAAAAATTTACCTTTCAGAAAATAAAATAGCACTAAATGAATTTAAAGTTGTCCCCAAAACATTTAAAAAGAAAACATTGGGAGTAACAACAAAATCTAAAAATGTTGTAGCCGGATTTGATAATTATCACTTGGGTTATGAATTGGGATTAAGAATGAATGTGAGAAAACCCACCTATATTCAAAAAGTGAATATTAACATTGCTTCCTGTACTTATGATTCGATATTTTTAAGATTAAACATTTATAAAGTGGGTAAAGAGGATAACTTTGAAAATATTTTACTGGAACCTATTTATATCAGTTTACCTAAAACTGCATTAACAAATACAATCACTATAGATCTTTCATCTCAATATTTATATGTGGAAGATGATTTTATGGTAACGGTAGAATATGTGAGAGATTTAGGTGAGGGAAAATTGATGTTTAGTGCATCCATGATATCCCAGGCAACCTATTTTAGAGAAACCAGTCAGGCAAAATGGAATAAAATTCCTGCGCAGATAGGAATAGGTATAAACGCAGAAGTTGAAACAGAAAACTAACAACAATATATAATAACATTTTAAATTTATTACAAAATGGTAAAAATTGAAGCATTACAATTTGGGTACAGTAAAGGGAGACCTTTATTTGATAACCTCAACCTAACCCTTGATCGAGGGTCTATTTATGGCTTGTTTGGTGTTAATGGTGCAGGAAAAACCACCTTAATCAGACATATTGCCGGTCTTCTTTATCCACAAAGTGGAACAGTGTCAGTTAACGACAGAATCAGCAGTAAAAGAGATGTAGAGATGTATCAGGATATGTTCATAATTCCTGAAGAATTTTGGTTACCTTCCTTAAAAATGGACAAATATGTTTCATTACATTGTGGATTGTATCCAAAATTCAATCATTCCGTTTTTGAATCAATTATCAGTGAGTTTGATTTGAAAGGTAATCCAAAATTGGATGCCATCTCACACGGTCAAAAGAAAAAATTCATTATTGCATTCGGAATTGCAACTCAATGCTCGCTTTTATTAATGGATGAACCAACCAATGGATTAGACATCCCATCAAAGAGTCAGTTCAGAAAAGTGATGGCTTCCTTTATCAATGAGGATCATTGTGTTTTGATTTCAACGCACCAGGTGAGAGATTTATCCAGTATTATTGATCAGGTGATTGTACTGGATCAAGGTAAAATCAGATTCAAGGAAACAATTCAAACCATAACAGAAAATTTCAATTTTGGAATTATAACTGATGAAAATGTAGAAAATATTTTATATACTCAGGATGTTTTTGGTGGAAAAGCTGGAATTGTAAAAAATCAGGGACACGACACTGAAATAGATTTTGAACTATTATTCAATGGGATTATTTGTGAAAGTGAAAAAATTAACAATGCAATTATTAGGAGGTAATTATGAAAACAGAAATTTTTAATTTTGATAGATTTAAGATTCTATTCAACAGACAATTAACTTTAAATTTAAAATCTTGGGCTATAGCTATTGGATCATTAGGAGGAATTCTAATTTTCATTTCCTGGTTAATTATGATTTCAGGAAACCTACATTCTGTTTTACCTGTTTATCAAACAACCGGAATCATTGCATTTTTTATCACAGGGTTGGTGTTTACATCCATGTCATTTAAAGAGATGGGAAATTATACCAAAAGCTTACAATATGTGATTTTACCAGCTTCCAGATTTGAAAAATTCTTTACTGCCTGGTTATTTTCATCCGTTATATTTGTACTTTTAAGTATTATCAGTTTAGTATTTTTCTCTGTAATCATTTCATTGATTCAAGTTGCATTTTTCCATGGAGATTTTGTAATATTTAATCCATTTATTCATGGGTTTGGAGAACTTTTGATTGGATATTTTGTTGCTCATTCTATTTTATTCACCGGAAGTGTTTGGTTTAAAAAAGGTGCTTTTTTCAAAACAATTTTAACCGGATTTGTATTACAAATGATCAGCAATATCTGGCTTTTTTCATGGGCTTATGCTATTTTTGGAAAAAATACAGAATTAAATATAACCAACTCAAACATTGAATTACTTATTGGCGAACATATTAATGAAGTTGTTATCAAAAATTATGTAATTGGGTTCTTCTGTCTCATCTCTTGTATATTGCTTTATGCTGCCTGGGAAAGATTTAAAGAGAGGGAGGTATAATATGGAATTTTTTGATAAACAAGCGATCTACCTCCAAATTGCCAATAAAGTGTGTGAAAACATATTAACACAAAAGTGGGTTAATGGAGAACGGATTCCATCAGTAAGAGAGATTGCCGTTCAAATGGAAGTGAATCCAAACACCGCAAATAGAGCTTATGATTTTTTACAAAGCTATGAGATCATATACAACAAAAGGGGAATTGGATATTACATCACAGAAGATGGCTATGAAAAAACAGTTGCTTTCAAAAGAAAACAATTTTTTGAAGAGGAAGCTCCCCAGTTTTTTAGAAGTATGAAATTAGCTGGAGTTACCATGGCAGAATTAGAAACTTATTACAATCAGCATAAAAATTAGAGATTATGAAAAAGTTAAAAAGAAGTTCAAAAATATTAATGATCACTTACGGGACATTTTTAATCCTGATGGCGGCATTAATCATATATTTACGGGTTCGGTTTATGAACTAAACTATTTTATTATTAAACATTATTTTGGAAAAGCAGCGGGATCTCCCGCTGTTTTTTTTATTTGGGCATTCCGGCACCACCCACACCACTTACCTACCCTGCTGCCGTCGGGCTTGTTCCGGAGTCAGTTTTCAGCTATCAGGTTTCAGCTATCAGTTTATGCCCACTCTCTTGTCCATTTTTAATTGTTATTTGTTAATTGTTAAATGTTATTTGTTAAATGTTATTTGTTAAATGTTATTTGTTAAATGTTATTTGTTAATTGTTAATTCAACGATTGTTTATTTCAAAAAAAATTCGTAATATTGCAACTGAATTCTAAATAAATTGTAGTAAATGCAAGAAAAATTTGATGTTATCATTGTCGGTGCAGGTCCGGCAGGCATTTTTTGTGCCTACGAACTGATCAATACTCTTCCTCATCTCTCCATTTTAATCCTGGAAAAAGGAAACAGTATTTACAAACGAAAATGCCCAAAACACACAAACGGCGGTATTTGTGTCCATTGTAAACCCTGTAATATTACTACAGGTTGGGCAGGTGCAGGCGCTTTTTCTGATGGAAAACTATCCCTCTCTTATGAAGTAGGTGGCACAATCGCTGACCATATTGGTGTTGAAAAAGCTATGGAAATGATCCATTACACTGATCAAATTTACCTTAATTTTGGTGCTGATCCCCATGTTCATGGTGCCGAATTTACAAATTCAATGAGCCATATTCAAGCCAAATCTATTGAAGCAAACCTTAGATTGGTGCATTGTCCTGTTAGACATTTGGGAACTGAAAAAGCTCAGGAACTCTATACTGCTCTTTTTGAACACATTACACAAAAGGGGGTTCGAGTTGAATTTAAAACTCCTGTGACTGACTTTATCTTCGAAGAGGATACTGTTGTTGGTGTTCAAGTGAAAGACACCCATTTTTATGCAGATAAAGTAGTCGTTGCCGTGGGTCGCGAGGGATCTGACTGGCTTTTACAAAAATGTGAAATGCACAAAATATCTACTCAGGTGGGAGTCGTAGATATTGGAGTCCGTGTAGAGTGTCGCAATGAGATTATGCAGGAGATCAACGATCATTTCTATGAAGCTAAACTGATTCATTATACCAAAACGTTTGATGATAAAGTGAGAACATTCTGTTCTAATCCGGGTGGTTTTGTATCTTCAGAATATTATGAAAATAATCTGGCCGTAGTGAATGGTCATAGCTATAAAGATCTCAAAAGCAACAACACCAATTTTGCACTTTTAGTTTCACAGGAGTTCACAGAACCATTTAAAGAACCCATCCAGTTTGGAAAACATGTTGCAGGAATGGCCAATATGTTAACTGAAAATAAAATTTTAGTGCAAAGATTCGGCGATATAATCCGGGGAAGAAGAACCACACCTACCCGTTTATTCCGCAACAACATCATCCCAACTTTAAAAGATGCCGTTCCCGGTGATTTAAGTCTGGTACTCCCCTATCGTATTATGACCGATATCATTGAAATGATCTACGCATTAGACAAAGTGAGTCCGGGACTGGCCAGTGATGAAACGTTACTTTATGGCATTGAGGTTAAATTTTATTCTAATAAAATCAAGGTAAAAAATAACTTCCAGACTCAAACCATTAAAAACTTATATGTTGGAGGTGATGGTGCAGGAATCACACGCGGATTAATGCAAGCCTCTGTCAATGGGGTATTAATAGCTCAAAATTTAATTTCTGAACTTCAAAACAAACATTAATAAGAAAACTTTTTTATTCACTAAATTTTAAAATTATGAAAAAATGTAT
>JACCEE010694060.1_pt1 | contig 10981 bp, 14 predicted proteins | sample 7449931 | NCBI WGS metagenome assembly JACCEE01 (sample SAMN15323457, study PRJNA562643) | freshwater metagenome | isolation source: river surface water | place: USA:Blue River Watershed | collected 2017-08-19 | reverse complement strand
CCGATACCTTGGCCGAATCGTCTTGACGCTTCCAGACGTTGGACCAATTCACCAGTGATCGTCGGGCAACTCGGCTTGCAACGGTCACTTAATCGCTTCAGTGTTTGCTCATTTTGGCCCCACGCCTCAAACATTTGCGATGGCGCTTCCACGAAGTCCCGTTCCACGCTTGTACCAGCGTGTCCCAGATACCTTGTATCAGAAAGTACACCGTGCAAGATGTGTCCAAACTCGTGAAGCAATGTTCTTAACTCTGAATAGTTAAGTCCCTTGTCATTGAAGTTTGCCACCATGACAGAAATTGGCTTGCGACCCAAAACGCGGCTTACCCCACGTGTTGGAAAGGCTGCAGCGTGAGTGAACTTCCCCGCTCTAGGAAATAGATCCAAATAAATCAATCCAAGGGGTTGATCGTTGGCCATCGCCCCCTTTCGTCTGACCTCCCACACGGTGACTGACTCGTGCCAAGTGGGTAGCGTTGTCCGATTGAATGCGACACCATAAAGCTCGGAGGCAATGTCCAATGAAAACTCAATGGATGCTTGGGTCGGAAAAAATGCCCTCAATTCTTCTTGATTGATTTGATACCGGGACTGGCGCAACTTCGCTTGCCAATAGGCAATATTCCATCGACTAAGTGTTTCTTTAGCACCTTGAGCCGTCATAAAGGCCTTGATCTCATCGAGCTCTTTGGCCTCGCGAGGCTCAGCCGCCTTCCTTACGCTCTCAAGAAAGGCGATGACAGCCTGTGGGTTAGCGGCCATTCGGTCTTGGGTCACCATACTGGCATAGGTTGTATATCCCATAACTTTAGCCAATTGATCACGTAAAACGGCTAACTCCGCCAGGATTTCCACGTTACGAGCCCCCCCACGATTAGTGAAGGCGATGTAATAGCGCTTCTTGGCCTCGTCATTATCAGCAGAATCCATAAAGGGTATGTACTCCGGGTAGCTAAACCCAAGTAAGTATCGCCCCTGTTCGTCTCGGCCTGCCTTGTCTAGAACCTGGGCTGGCACGCCCCGCACTTCGTCAGATGTGAATGCCACCTTGGTATTGTTGTCACGGAGTGTTCGCTCAAATTCCAAATTTAGATCATTGATTTCCTTTCTAATTTTACGAACCATCTCTTGCTTTGAAACATCTAACTGAACACCCGATGATTCAAATCGCCTGCGCAGATCATTTAAGTACTTTTGATCAATGGCATCGCCACCTTGCTTTGGTAACTTCGCAAACAGGTCGCTATCTTGATAAAGCGCAGTCCAATATGCATTCCACTTTTTTGAGCAATTGCTCGCTTCAGTGCGCACGCTTGCGTGGGGTGAAGTGCTCATCATTAGGCCCGCAATCGAGGCTACATCTTGAATGATTCCACCGAGCGCATCGAATTCGAGCAGTGTGCGCTTAATGTCCCCCTTCGCATCAAGCGCTTTCAAACCATCGACCGCCGTTGCTGCATCGGCTAACCCTCGATCACATTGCGCCTTCATCTCTTCAGCGGACCAAATAGGCAAAGCGCGCAGTGCTTGCGCATGCACATTTGTCGCTACAGTTAAGGCAAGTGCGGTAAAGGCAGTGCCAAGGCCATGCGATATGCTGAAGTTACGTACTAATTTCTGTTTCATGAGAAGTTCCGAGCGTGAAAACCGATGTGGCATGACAATATGCCTTTCCAAGTGGATTATCACATTGCGGTTTACACGCATGGCATCTTGCCCTTGGACGCTAGTGTCAGCACTGACTTTGCGTTGAATCGCTCGTATGTTGTATCAAGGGCCAGTTGGACGAATAAGCGGCGCGATCCGAGCACACCGTACAGACCGCGACGCCTTTCTGGCTTTGTGCGAGTGCACATCCTGCATGACGCCGCTTTGAGCGCATGTTTGTCTTGACCCTGGCGCTTACAGCTAATACTTTGGCAAAACGACAAAGGCAACATAATCTTCATATGTACGCACCTCAATCATGGGAAGACACCCTTCGCCTGCTTGTCGAGCTGTCAGCCACCGCTGCTTTTGCTTTATCTGGGCTTATGGAGGCAGCGCGCAAAAAGCTCGATGCGGGGTTCCTTTAAGCCTTGTCGAACCGAAATCGGGCTTTGAATTGAACAAGTAGAGCTAACCATTATATCTTTTATTACACCAATACCATTCTTCGATACATACTTCTGTTGTATATAATTTTATTAGTTATAGCTTCAAGCATAATAAGTATTAATGTGGCTTCTACTGGATCGCTTTTTATTCTATATATTACTCCGCTTAATCACTTACTTTTACTTTCTACAATTTCTATCATCTATGCAGTAATTACAAGGTAATTTGCGGGTTTTGTCGAGTTCTTTACCGCAAAGTGAGTCAAGGTAGCGGACTTTTAAACCATGATCGTCACAATCAAGCGTGTTCATATGCCTAGACTGCTTGTCTACTCTGGCATCGTAGCGTGTGCATTATTAGCGCTAGTAGGTGTCGCTTGGCTTGCGAATGCAAGTTGGTGGTCTTCTTATGAGGCGAAAACAACCATCCTTGCACATCGTGGATTACATCAAACCTACACGCGCGAGCATCTCGAAAGTGATACGTGCACCGCCAACCGCATCCATTTACCTGAACACGGCTATCTTGAAAACACGCTTGACAGTATGGCAGCGGCCTTCGAATTGGGAGCTGATGTGGTGGAGTTGGATATCCATCCAACAACTGATGGGCAGTTTGCGGTGTTTCATGACTGGACCATCGACTGCCGAACGAATGGAAAAGGCGTAACGCGTAAGCAATCAATGGCCTATCTGAAGACCCTTGATATAGGCTATGGATACAGCGCCGACGGTGGAGCCACCTATCCCTTCCGGGGAAAGTTTGTTGGTGCGATGCCAACGCTCGATGAGGTTTTTGAACGATTTCCCGATAAGCGTTTTCTGATCAATATCAAGTCCAGGGACCCAGAAGAGGGACGCCAACTGGCTAAACGCCTTAAGCAGTTACCAACAGAACACCAAGCTCGACTCATGTCTTACGGCGGCGATGAACCTGAGAACACGCTGTCAAGCGAAATGCCCAACATGAAGACAATGGGCAAAAAGCGTCTCATGGAGTGCATGACACGCTATGTCGCTTACGGTTGGATAGGAATCGTGCCACAGGCTTGCCACAACACACTGATTTTGATTCCTGAGAATTACGCTACCCTACTTTGGGGCTGGCCCAACCGATTTGTGGAGCGTATGCACTTGGCAGGTAGTGAGGTCTATTTGCGAGGCCCTTATGGCTCAAAAAGCCACTTCCCCGCAGGCATAGATACGGTTGAACAGCTCAAGGCAGTACCCAAAAGCTTCGCTGGAGGAATCTGGACAGACCGAATCGACCTGGTCGCAACGCACCGGCGAATGATGAGCACGGATTAGCTAATTAAAAATGACATTTTCCCCTTTTGGTCATTGGGAAGTCGTCAAACACATCGTCTTCCGATACGTTAGCCCGTCGCAACAATCGTCGGTTTATCGCAAGTACTAGAAGTACTTCTCGGTGGCGCGGGTATTATGTGAAATGTAGTTTAGTCTTTAATGTTGGAGATTTGAGTCATGGATTTTGGAACAACGCTAAAGCATATCGCTCCATTTTTAATTCCCATTTTGGCGCTCTCGATCCCAATCGTTGCAATCATTTGGTCTAATCGAACTCGGATGCACAACGCCACCTTGCTCCACGAAACCCTTAGGCATCTATCCGAACTTGGCCGGCCGATCCCAGAAAGTTTGCTCGACGAACTTAACCAACTTCACGCGACAAACTCCGCTCGCAACTGGACACCACGATCATCGCTTCGTGCAGGTGTGATAAACATTGCGGTCGGTGCTGCGCTAAGTTTGTTGTTCTTAGTCATGCAACCAAACGATTGGTTCTGGGCCATTGGCATGATCCCCCTCTTTATTGGTATTGGTTTACTCGTTATCTCACGTTCTGACTCAAAGCTAGGATTAAACGCCGTACCGCCTTATCCTTAGCACAGCGATACATGTCAGCTGACAGCCCCGAGCTTTATCCCTGCTGAAGCCGTGGTCCCGGCAGCGACCGAAACGTTCAGTACGCTTATTTAGCCAAGACTCCAGCGCTTTAATAGCGATAGCCATGAGCAGTGCTCGCCTGTTCCTATTTCATCACGATCGGCAGGTCATCTTGATGGGCGAGATTTCTAACACGCCCGTAAACCTATTTGTTACAGAATTTGGTATGGCCATAAACTTCAAATCCAAGCACTTAGCTTTCACATTCGCAAAGCTTTCGCGACATTTATGTCAAAGTGCGATGTAACCATTTCGGGCAATGAATGTGCATAAAAGAGAATGAAGCCAGCACCTAACGACTGAGTACAAACGTATGTGATGGTGAGGGTTTTGATTGGTAGCTTTGGCACGTCTACCTCCTACTATTACGACAACGATGTTTTCCTAAACCGATACCATATTCGAGCATGATTTGATCTGGGCTATCCTTGTTTGACGCGTAGCAGGTCTAGGCAACCGATTCCCCCCAATGGATTCAGGCATACTGATGCAGATCGTTACTTATGCTAACTTGATGGCCAATTAGTTGCCACTTCTTCTAGCGTCTTTAGATCGCCTAGCGTTTGGAGGCTGTTGTCGATGCCGAAAAGGTTTTATGCTCGATTGTTGGCTCTACCGCTGGCAATACTGTCTGCTTTGCTCTCGGTTTTGTTTGCGGCCTCAAGTCTGCCTTTTCTTTATATCTGGTTTGATTCGCTACAAGTGCAGCATCAAGGCTGGGCTCTACGCGCGATGTGGGTGCTCCTTGGCCTATCCTGTCTTGGCGTTGCCTACGCCGGCTACTGCCATCAAAAACAAAGTCGGTATCAAGATAACGATGTAGATAAAAGACTGTTCGATACGACAGGCTAAAGTCGTATTGATTAAAACCGTTAACGTATGAACCCTCCATAAACCGATCCGGTGTTGCAACAAGTTGAAAGCCAAACTTTCCATTGACATGGATCGAGCATGTAGAAGTCGTGCCAACGATCGGAGCCAACGAGGCGAAAACCGTCACGCACATAAAACCGCTTTGATGGGCTACCAGTAAGCGCAGTCACTCTCAATAACTTGCCCTCGTCGATCGCTCTCGCTATCACTTAAGACACCTAGGCGCAATCCTGATTGATTAGTGCTTTCTACAGTCCCCTGGCACAAGTGAATACACAAAAGCGTTGTGCGGTCGTCCTTGAAAGTAAAGCCTGTTACGGGCCTCGCACTCAAATCTCGCACCGAGCGCTTCTGCAACCCGAGCGCTCGCTTTGTTGTGTGTCAGCACCACAATTTCTAGTCGGGTAAGCCCAAGTTCCTCAAAACCTAGTACCGCAGACTTGCACGCAGCAAACCGTGCGATGCCTTTTCCGGTGTAACGCGAACTGACCCAATAGCCGATATTGCCGGTGCGATAGGCCTTATTGATGTGGTTTACACCCGTACCCCCAACGACTTTCCCAGAAGCAGCTTCAAAAACGCCCAGCGGATACTCCCGACCCGATTCCCATGCCTCTGAAGCGAACTCCATCCACGCTCTGGCCTCTCGAATCGAGTAATCAGGCTTACACCAAGGCAGCCAGTACGCCAACTCGTCAATCGAATCCCTCACCGCATCGAAAAAGGAGTCGGCATCCGAAGCCGCGAATCGGCGGACGATGTAGGGCGCGGACGCACTCATCTTGCTGTCTGCGGGGTTGCACATATCGTTCGCATGTTAAGCCCATTCCAAGACGTACTCGTCATCGTATACCGAAGTACCCCGAATCATGTCATTGCCTGGGATAGTCCTGGTAAAACGTTCGATCACAACCGAGGCCGCTTCAGTGGCGTAGCCCTTGCCCCAACTGTTTACAAAAAAGTAATATCCAAAGTTCAAAGCGATCATCTCGGCATCAATACAGGCATCAACGCAACCAATCGGCGCGCCGTCAAACTTACGAGTAACAAGCCAGGCCAATCAAATTTCCTTTCCATCTGACGAAAGCATTGATTCAACGCTTGACCAATCCACCGCAAGCGATTCAACGCTCCTTGGCTTAGCCATAGAGATCCACTTATACAGATCATCGTTCTGAAGACTTTCGAATGCTGCCGCTGCATCGCTTGCCTTAAGCGGATTGACATAAAGCCGTTCTGTTTCTAAAGCTTGATCTAATGATTTAATCAATGTATCCATAAGTGGTTCGCTAGAAAGCAAAAACAGAAGCTAACGACGCGCCCAGTTAATGGTCCACTGAGTGAGGAAGATGACGATCAAGATGTCGCCCCAGGTCGTGTAGTAGAGCCACATGTCCTTAGAAAAGCTGAGCGCTATGAATAAATTGATCCCCGCCATCATGAAACTGGTCAGCGCCATACCCCACGCTAGGCGCGTGAGCTGCAAATCCCGATAGGCCAGATAGCTCGCCAAACGCTTTGCCAACCAACGGCCACCAAACCATGCATCCAGAAAAAAGAGCGATCCGGCGATCGATCCCATCACACTAGCCTTGAGTTGGACGGCCAACTCAGTATCGAAATACCATGAAAAGGCTGCGGATAAGATCAGCATGACAACACCAAATAGCGCCATCCCACCAAGTAGATCGATGTCTCTGCGCAAAAGCCGCTTGACCATCCATTGAATGGGTAAAAGTGCCAAGCCGACAAGCGCAGTGGCCATGGCAGCCGTGCGGAGATCCGTTGTCTTTCCTAGAGCAAAGAAGAGTATCCCGAGCGCCATATCGACAAGGATCGACGGCATATTTCTTCGCCAGATGCCAGGTTCAAAGGCAGGTTTACCGTCTGCCTTACTGGTCATTAGCGACTGCATACGGTCGAGGTAGGCGTGGGGATTGGCATGTGATTGCCACACGGCATTGCCGTTGGCCTTAATCACGGCGCTGTAATGCCAGGCAGTCTGCGGACCAACTTGAATCAGCAAGATGCCCAAGGTTGTGGGTATCTCGATTTCATGAAGTCGATAAGTGTCTTCAAAGTAGTTTTGCCTATCGATATAAACGTTACCATTATGACGAACGACGAGTCTTGAGTAAGACCACGACGTTTCCAGGTCTATGTCGAGTTCAATGGGTAGGCCAGTGGGCCTAAATCGGTATGTCCAAAGTTTCACGGCGATAGGGTGATGCCGAGCGCTTGCGCTGCATGTCGTGGGTGAATAAGGTTGACGCGGCCTTTGCGCTCTGACGTGCCGATCATTGCTTCGCGAACTTGTGCCACCGTTAGCTCAGGTTTTAGTGCAAAGAGTTTAGCCGCCAAATTCGCAACCTGGGGGCTTGCCATGCTGGTGCCACTGAATTTCACACGATCGCCGCCAGGTAGCAGACTTTCCACCTCAAAGCCGTTGGCGTGTACGGCCACGGTCTTACCGAAGGTAGAAAAGCTGGTCTCTTGGCCTGCTCTGTCAACAGCACCCACTGTGATTAGATTCGGCAGATTTAGGCCTGCGGGAATGTACTCTTCAAAATCAGCACTATTGTCTTCGTTTCCGGATCCCGCAACGAAGAGAATCTCGGGCCTGGATGCGATCGCTTCGCGAAGAGCGTCTCGCTCCATGGCAAAGAGTTTGCGTGCAAGTTGCTTACGCTCTTCAGGCCCAGACCCGACGTTATGCCAAGCAAGCATACCTTCGTAGGCGGTAGCACCATAGCGCCAACTCATATTGACGACACGCACTTGTTGATCGGCGAAGGACCGTACGATCTGTCGATAAGCATCGACAGTGCGCTGAGAAAGCGCCTCACTAGGTTTTACCGGCTCAGTTCGATGTTCCCAAAGCATGGTTGCAGTGAAAACCCGCGCAAACGGGTTCCCCTCAACAGCAATGCCCGCGACATGGGTTCCGTGGGTGTAGACGCCAGCGAGGCTTAGCTCCTCTTGAAATTGCTTCACCTGATCAGGCTTAAGGCTCGCAACCGTTTGTTTAAGCAGGCGCGCATCTTCTGTATCAAGCGCTGCGCGCAAATCCATAGCTCCTTTGACAAGCTTTTTGAGTTGCGGCCACTTTGCTTGAGCGTCACCTAAAGGCCTCAAAAGGTCCGGTGAAGGGCGTGATTCACGATCAAACGCGATACCTTTCCCTGGCGTGCTCGCAAAAAGAGTCAAGTCAACGCCTGAGTCCCAAATCCCGATACCGACTGTTGAGGCATCAGCTGCGCTGGGAATGGTGAATAGCCGTGGCGTCCAGATGTCCGCTTTCGCTGACGCTTTGCTTCGAGCGTCGATCACTTCCTGTAAGCCACTAACAATTGCTAATTGCAAAGGCACAATCAACTCGTTCTGTAACCGTGCTCCGAGGATCGATGCAACCATACCCTCCGGAACGTTCATGTTCATATTGCGGGCCATGACATCGACTTGTTGTTCAAAGCTGCCTTTGATGAGCGAAGGATTTACAAGCTCAAGCTGACCTTTCAGTGCTTTGATGTCGTGACTGACATCATCCCAATTCATAGCGCTATAACGTTTGGTAACTTCAGCCTTTACCCAATTGGTATCGTGTTTGGCCATTTGCTGTTCGGCGACAAGTTGTGCCAGGGTTCCCGTCATCGCGCGTGGGCCGGGCTTATCTTGAAGGGCCTTTAATCGTTCTACTAGCTTGGGTAGTGCGCCCCAGTCAGCGTTGAATTGGGCAAGACTTAGAAGGGCTCCATAGTAAGCACGGAGTGTCGCAGCATCTTGAATATCGAATTTAGAAAGGTCATCATTTAAGTTTGCTTCAAGCAACTGAGCGAGACCTTTTAATTCTGCACGAGACCCGTCGAGGTATTGGCTTGGTAGTTTATCCAGCTGGATGTTTCGGCGAGGTAATTGGTCAGCCGATGTAATGACCTGTCGTTGGCTAGTGGGTGCACTGGTCGCGGTCATAACAAAGGGTTGATCGTCAACAGCCAGTGCCTTTTGAGCTGCGAGTGCGCCGCAAAGGATCGATGTTGCGAGAGTGATTAGTTGCATAGTGAGTCGATTCATGATCGTTTGGCTTCCTATTGGCTATTGGCAGTGACTTTAGAAATCGCGACCCAGTGGATCCTGCGGAATTGACACATGCGTACCACTGGAATGCGACAAATGGTATGTATGAGCGATAAATGGCGTCATCTTCCGCCACTAGGATCGCCTGCTTCATGATTGCTTATGCCTTCAATCAAGCGCGCCGTTAGCACGATTACCGGTTTCATCATCAAATACTTCGCTGGGTAATTGCCACGCCATGACTGAAGCCGGCAATCCTGCAGCAAGAAACAAAAAAGCTAATGCGCACCGGGAGAGATCTTCCGAGTCAACGTTAAATGACCAACCGAAAAGCTTTGTGTCTTCAGCAGCAATCAGCAATAGAACAAGGGCAAGCGAAACGAAAGTTAACCAGCGATACGCAACCACGTAGGCAGCGTTTCGCATCGTGATCTGTCTTTCGTCAAGTAACTCATCAGGGGCATCTGAGACATGCCGTACAGCGGCCCTGAGCTTAAAGTATGTTCCAGTAATTAGGATTAGCATCAAGACTTCCAAATAGCTCGCCAGCTTCACGCCAGGCACAAAAGCATTTAAAGCAAGTCCGAAAATCGATATTGCTCCAACCACGACCAATGTGCGCCTTGGCTTTTGTTGGCGGAAAAGGCTTGGACGTTGATCATTGAGACTCTTCTCAACTTCTCGGCGGGTCACGCCTTCAATCCAATAGAAGCGCTTTTTCTTGGCGTCGTGCTGTGGCATCCCTCAACTCCTCAGTAGAAGGGACGGACTGAAAAGAGCTCCTCAACACGACAGCCCAGTTCTGAAGCAAGGCGAATTGCCAATGTCAAGCTTGGGCTGTATTCACCACGCTCCAAATACCCGACCGTTTGGTAATGCACCCCGACTGCATCAGCGAGCTGTTGCCTCGATAGGCCCCTAGCTACTCGAGCGGCCTCGATTCGATTAAAGAGAGGGTCTTCTTTGGTTCGTCCCATAGTCATAGTATAAATACTATGTACTATGAATACAACATTTTTAAAGAGATTAGTTGCCGACTTTTTTGCAATACCTGATGGATTAGGATAATTAGTCAATGCTATCCATTCAACTTGAACCCGCTGCAGAGATAGGGAATGCTGTGGGCAAGCGTTTGGTTTATGTTCGACGGCTAGCCAGCGAAATCCGTGAGCTCGAAGTTGGTGACTCCTACTAGCTCAATCGAAAACTCTGGGACGAGATCAACATCCGTGCTGCCATACAGCACGCCTTGGTCAAACCAAAGCGCACCATTTGCATTGGCAAGAGAAAGGTTAGCCACTGACCCTATGAAAGTGAACGCATCGTTTGTGCTGTTACCCGACCGTGCATCCATAGCGCTCAAATCGATTAAGTCACCTTTAGAGAAATCAGTAATCACATCACGTGTTTGAGTCGTTAGGCCACTTTCATAGGCAAAGGTGTAAGCAAAAACATCATCACCTTCACCACCCGTGAGGACATCACTTCCGCGGCCACCACTGAGGCTGTCATTTCCTTGCCCACCCGATAGCTCATCACTCGATGAACTCCCATTGAGCTTGTCAGCAAAACCGCTTCCTACTAAGACTTCAACGCTCTGTACTTTGTCATTGACTGAGACGCTCGCAACTTGCTGTTGGACAAGTCCGGTCGCGAGGCTTGCGACGACGGGACCCAGTGACGCACTAAAGTCAAGGGTATCCTTTCCTGCTCCACCGATGTAAAGATCGTAGTCAAGATCCGAATCGGCAACGAAATGATCGTTTCCAAAGCCTCCATCTAAGTGGTCACGGCCCTCGCCGCCATGTAATTCATCATTGCCATTGCCACCTTGTAATCGATCATCGCCGATACCGCCCTCTAGATGGTCGTCGCCTGAGTCACCATAGAGCGTATCGTTTGCATGACCACCGTCTAAGTCATCGTTACCGATACCGCCCGAAAGGCTGTCATCGTCATCGCCCCCGT
>JACCEE010469096.1_pt1 | contig 10983 bp, 10 predicted proteins | sample 7449931 | NCBI WGS metagenome assembly JACCEE01 (sample SAMN15323457, study PRJNA562643) | freshwater metagenome | isolation source: river surface water | place: USA:Blue River Watershed | collected 2017-08-19 | reverse complement strand
CCTCTTGCACGTTCTGTCGAGTAAATAAAAAACGCGAGGAAGAACAAAATTGTGAAGATAAAATCTTCCACAAAAACCGCTATTTTTCGGTGCTTGACAAGAATTCTTGCCACCCGAAAGAAGTCGAAAATTATGCCCATGGCTCCGCCCAAGACGCACGCCCAGAGAAAAAGCTTCGTCTGTTCGGAAATTGTGAAGAAGGTTTCCATCACTTAAACAGCTTTGAGAGGAGTGAGGCAGCCTTGCGTTTATCCTTATCCCCATATGTGAGCGCCCAGATATCGCCCTCGACAGACAAATCGCCCGTTTCGACGCTCATTGAATTAATGTGCAGGTCTTTTCCCTGAATTGTCAGCTCGCCCAGCTGAGTATAAAGTATAATAGTCCGCTCGTCAAAGGTATCGACATCGGTCACACCTGTGAGCAGAAGTGTATTTCTGTTCTCAAGTGTAACATTGTGAAAGCCCTTTATTTCCGGCTCTTTTTTTTGAATCATAAAGACACGCCCTTTCTTGTAAAATATATATGCGAAAGGACAGCTTTTAATGAATATATTTTTTCGGAAAATTACCTTTGGGAATATTTTGCGCCCTGACAGCTTTCACGCTTTGCAAGTTCCTTGTCAATTTCATTCATAACGCAAAATTTCTTCAGACTCCACAGAGGAGCAACAAGAGTTTCCTTGTCGCCGTCGCCTGTTACACGCTGAATAATTACTTCGGGCGGAAGAAGCTCAATCTGATCGCAAACGGTGCGTACATATTCCTCCATGGGCATTTCGTCAAATTCGCCTCGGAGAAATTCCTCACACAGCCTTGTACCTTTAATAATGTGAAGAAGATGAAGCTTCACGCTGTGAGGACATAGCTTTGCGACCTCCTTGACAGTTTCAAGCATCATTTCGTGTGTTTCAAACGGAAGCCCATTGATAATGTGAACGCAGACGTTCAGCCCCTTTTCTTTCAGAAGCTCATATCCCGAAAGAAATTCCGCAAAGGTATGACAGCGGTTTGTTCTTTCGGAAGTTTCGTCGTGAATTGTCTGAAGTCCCAACTCAACCGTAAGATACGTTTTCTCGGAGATTTCCTTGAGCAGACAAGCAATATCATCGTTAATGCAGTCGGCTCGTGTTGCAATGCTCATTCCAACAACGTTCGGTAGGGAAAGTGCCGTTTCGTAAAGCTCTCGCAGACGCTCGACATCGGAATAGGTGTTCGTTCCCGCCTGAAAATATGGGATATAAGCAGCATCAGGCCACTTTTTGTGCATTCTCTCCCGAATTTCATTGAACTGCGTTGCGATACTGTCGTTGGGACAGCCGGCGAAGTCGCCGCTTCCGCTTTCTGAGCAGAAGGAGCAGCCGCCGAAGCCTTTGGTTCCGTCACGATTGGGGCAGGTCATTCCCGCATTCAGCGAAACCTTGAAAACCTTTCCGCCGAAACGGTGCCGAAGATAGTAATTATATGTGTGATAACGCTTGTTATCGTCGGAAAACTTGAAAATACTATTCATGCTGTTCATTGTGCTTCAAAAGAAAGCATATCTCCTTTCAGAAAAGTTTTCTCGAAATAGTTAAAATAAATTCTTTAGTCATAGTTAATAATAATGTTTGTGAATAAATATAAAAATGAACATTTTTCACAAAAAACGCAGTAAATTTTCTACATGTCAATTCATACATAAAATTTTAATAAAAGCTGTTCAAAAAGTGAGGAATGTTGAGAATTTATATTTTATTTCACCACAAATAATATTAAATTATAACTATTTTAAGAATAAAATTAGAAAAATGTCATATATTATATAATTGTACGAGTATGATTTCACAAATTTCTCAAAAATAATCCTTGCTTTTTTGTTTTGGTATGCTATAATATTTATAAAAAGATGGGTGATAATCTTCACTACTCGGAACGGGAGGAGGACTGTATATGAAAACTATATTTGTTACTGGAGCAAGCGGAATGATTGGAATGGAAGTATGCCATAGCTTATTGTCAAAGGGATTTAAGATTTTGGCGACCGACAGATCATCAAACGAGTTTGTAGGCAGGGAAAATTATAGCTTTATACAATCCAGTATTACAGACAAAACAAAAATCACAGGTATTATCGACAGCAACAAATTCGACGCAATGATCCATCTTGCCAATTCAGTTGATAATGATATTCCGACTTATGTTGCCGATCAGGAAATGGACGACAGCAAAGCAACCGATAAATTTCTCTGGAAAGCTGTTGCTTCGGCAGGAATTCATGACGTACTTTTACTCAGCACAACTCAGGTTTATGCTCCATCAAAATCGCGTGAGCCTGTTCGTGAAACTGCTGACATCAAACCTCAGACAAATTACGGTAAAATGAAAGCTGATTCAGAGGATGCAATGTATTCCGCAATGAAAAAAAGCAGCTGCGTTCCTGTAATTATGCGTATTGCTCCTATTTATAAGGCAAGCTTCACACAGAACCTTCGCGATAAGGTTTATGACAACAAGGACGACGTTGGATTTGTTTACAGAGAGGGCGAGTATGGCTTCTCCTTCTGCTGTATGTATAATCTCACAGAATTTATCAATGGTATTATGGCAGGACCTCAGGGACACTATGACGGAGCATACAATGTATGTGACACAAGAATGACTCTTGCTCGTGAAATTCTTGAATATGAGCGTGCATTCCACCGTATCGGTGCAGTTCTTCAGAGGACTGAAAGTGCCGATGTTGTCAAGGCTGCTATGGCTTTGGCAGGTTCAAAGCGTGCAAAGTGTGATTACAGATTTGTTGACCTTGCAACAATCACAAGCAACATTTCATATGACAACACAAAGGCACAGAGAATTTCAACATTCCGTTGGAAGCTCGCAAACACAAAGTAAATTAATCAACACATTATTAGCGGCTGCAGTTTTTGCAGCCGCTGTTTTGTTTGTAAAGAATTAGTTGTCGTATTTTCTCACACGAAGAGGAATTTCCATTGAATCGGAAATTTCCTGACAGCGGGCGATTTCCTCCTCAGAAATTACGTCAACAACCGAAAAAATTACACTCTTGATATATTTCTTGCTGTCTGAAGCGAAAGTAAGCATTGCGTCGAAGGACGGCTTCCCAAAAATCGGCTGAGTCACGCGCATATATTCCGAAACGCTTCCTGCATTGAGGCTAATCGAGATAATGTCAATCAGACCTTCAAGAAGATGAGCTGTCGGCTTTCCGTGAATCAAGTCTGAAAGCCCGTTCGTGTTCAATCTCACAGGAGTTTTCGTGGTCTGCTTGAGATATTTTGAAACATCAATCAGCACGTCAAGTGCCTCGGTCGGCTCACCGAATCCGCAGTAAATTATTTCCTCATAGTTGTCAAGGTCTTTTTCTTTAAGTAAGGAAATTGTTTCCTCAGCAGTCGGATCCTTTTCAAGCCAAAGACTGTCAGAACCATAAGCCCCCTCGCCGTTGTTTCTGATACAGAAAACGCAGTCACAGGGACATTTGTTGGTTAAGTTGAGATAAAGCTTATTATCAATTTCATAAAGTACAGTCATTATTAATTCGTGCCTTTCTGGCTAAATTTTATCATACAGGCTAAAAATTAGTATAACTCTTTTATCCGATAAAATCAATATGTATTGTCACTAATTATTTTGCCTGAGGAAAAGAAAAAAGCAGACAAAAAGTCTGCTTTTTAGTCTATTTTGTTATAACACTCGATTAACAGTATAACCCTTTTGTTTGAGAAGTTCAACAATTCCGTCAGAGCCTATCATGTGCATTGCGCCAACGACGAAAAAGGTGTTCTTCCCTTCACTGAGGTATTGCTCGGCTTTCTCGACCATTCCGACATTTCTGTCAGTCAAAAAAGCTTTGTTGTATTTCTCGCAAGCTGCTCTATCATTGTCGGACAATAATTTGATATAGTCGTTCGCAGATTTCTCCAGACTTTCCATATCTCCACGGCTCCACGATGAGTACAATTCTTTGAATGCAATTGTCTGTGTATCAATTTGGGTGGAGTCTTTTATAACGAAATCTTGAATATCATCAGAGAAATCCAACAGCATATTAAGCTGAAAGTCAATTGACTCAACCTCAAGTATCTTCTTATCAACGTTTTTTGCCTCGTTCAAAAAATACTTGTCAAGTCCCTTTGACAAATCGAGCTTTAATTTTTGGGCTGGAATTCCTTGAAGCAGTGAATACCATACGAAAGGCTTCCCTTTGTCTAAGCCAACATCATACATTCCTGCGTCCTCGAGGGCTTTCTTCGCCATTTCATAAGTTTCTTTGGAAATGTGATCCTTGATAGTGGTTCCATCGGAGTAAAAGCATTTATTTGCTGTTTCTATCTGAGCGTCACTGTCATTCTCATATGCAACAATATCGGCCTCTACAGCAAGATATTCCGAGGAAACAAAAGCGTCGCAAATCATTTGATCAAGCGGATATGCTGAATCATCTGCTGCATGAATTGAGCCAAACAGATACAGCTTTGTTGCTCCGTCCTTTGAAGTAACTTCCCACATTGCAGGGCTTTGTGACTCTTTGATGTTGCTTGAGGAATTGCTTTTTTCTGTTTCTCCGCACCCCGAAAGAATTATGGGGAAGATTAGAAGAAGTGCCAGCACCCACGCTTTAATTGCGGCGGGGAATTGCCTGCTTTTGTGCATTAATGTCATCTCCTAATGTTATTTCTTAAAGATAAGCTTTTGCAAAATGCTTTTGTTCTTGCCTTTGGATTTTTTCTGTCCAAAGCTCAGCGAAATTGTGAAAAGCTTGTCGGTCATGAAAACTCTGACAGCAATGAACATGCAGATCACGAAAATAATAAACTGATAAATCATGCCGCCCCAGAAAAGTGTGTCCTTTGCGAAAATAATGTTGTCTGTTGCGATAAATGTGTGTGTGAAAGGAATTGCATATATAGCCGTTCTTGCAATAGTTGGAAGCGAACTTATGTCAACGAACATTGTCAGCATATATGGTACCATTGCCATGAACATAATCGGCATAACGAGAGTCTGTGCGCTTTTGACGTCCTTTGCGAGTGCACCAAGAACAAGTGAAATCGACAGCGCAATCAGAATTGTGAGGAACATCTGACAGCCGAGCATTACATAATCAAAGCCTTGAAGCTTCAATCCGAGGTCGGCAATAGTGTTATTGACTGCCGTCGTTTCGCTGGTTGCACTTGCGCTACTCGAGGTTGCTCCGCCAGTAATTCCGCCCATGAACTTGCTGAAGCCAATCATATAGACAACTGCGTTCAGTGCAGCAACAAGTCCTGCTGCTGTCATTTTTGCGCCGAGAACAGACAGTCTTGAAACAGGTGCCGAAAGGAGAGTTTCAAGAGTTTTGTCGATTTTTTCTGTTGCAATTGCTGAAATAATCATCTGTGACGAATACATGAGAAGTATGAAAATTACGATCGGAACAAAAACACCTTGAGCGCTTGCATATCCTGACAAAACTGATGCTTCAATTTGTGCGCTTTTGTTACCGACAACGGTTATGTTATCGACTTTAACAGGATCATTGATCTGCGCGATTTCCTCAGCGTTGAATTTTTCAAGCATCAGTGTTGATTTAACAGCCGATTTAATTAATTCAATGCTGGCTTGTGCACCGCTTCCAGATAGATTTCCAGACATTGAGAGAGTTGTGAGAGTGCTGACATATTTGATGTCTGCAATCTTTTTCTCTGTGAAAGCTGTGTTTTCAAAGCCCTTTGGAATGATAATGATATTTTTCAGACCAAGGCGTTTCAGCTCAGCTTTATAATCGTCGGATTCAAGAGTTTTAACCTCAACCTTGTTTCCGTCCTTTTCTAATTGTGCGATAATAGCCTTTGAAAATTCGCTGTTATCCTGGTCAACGATGGTGACGGTTGCGGATTCTTTCCCGATATCCTCCATAACACCGCCCATGAAATTTCCGATAAAATAGAATGCCACGAGTGTAATCACCAAAGAAATTACTGTCTGAAAAGTCATCAGCTCGCGGATTTCCTTCTTGAGCAGACTAATGAATTTCATGCTCTTTCACCACCCTTTCAAAAACTTCCTCAAGGTTGCTTGCGTTATAACGTTCCTTTAAATCCTTTGTTGTGCCGACTGTCATCAGCTTTCCACCGGCGATAATTCCCACACGGTCGGAAACGTATTCGATTTCAAGCATATTGTGAGAGCTGAGAAGGAAGGACATTCCCTCAGCGGCAAGCTCTTTTATCATTTTTCTGATTTCAATTGCATTGATAATGTCAAGCCCAGAAGTTGGCTCATCGAGAATAGCAAGAGCAGGTCTTGTCATTACTGCACGTGAAAGCAGGAGCTTTCTAATCATTCCTCTTGAATAGCTTCCGATTTTTTCGTCAAGCCTTTCTTCAAGACCACAAGCCTCAATGGCAGTCTGAACATACTTTGAGGCGGTTTCCTTGTCGTCGGAAAACATACTTGCCATGAATTTGAGATAAGCGCGCCCTGTCATGGTCTTGTATGCGCCAGCCTCGTCCGGAAGATAAGTAATATTCTCACGAACCTTTGATGAATGATGAATAATGCTGTGTCCATTCACAAGAGCATCACCAGACGTTGGCGTAATAAGCGTGGAAATCATTCGGATTGTTGTGGTTTTTCCGGCTCCGTTCGGACCGATTAATGCGAAAATCTCGCCTTTTTGAATATCAAAGCTCACCTTGTCGGCAGCGAGTACCTTGCTGTATTGCTTTGACAGTTCTTTTACTTCAAGAACAGCGGACATTTTAATTCCTCCTTCATAACTGTGTATATTATATATATACAGTATCACATTGAAATGGTGTTGTCAAGTGTTTCTATAAAAAGATATAATTTTTTTTTAAAAAGCAATAATATTTCCAGAAAAAGCGGAAACAATATGTATATAATTCTTTTGGAGGGATTCCCATGGAAAACAAATATTTGATTGAGCTTGACAATATATATAAAATTTATCCTCAAGGCGAAAACGAGGTGCGAGCTCTCAACGGAGTGAGCCTGAAAATCTGTCACGGTGAGTTTGTTGCAATTGTCGGTGCGTCAGGCTCGGGAAAATCGACCCTGATGAATATGCTCGGCTGTCTTGATGTTCCGACAAGCGGGAGCTATATTCTCGACGGGCAAAGGGTTTCAAATCTGAACGACAGGGAGCTTTCATACATTCGGAACAGGAAAATCGGCTTCATTTTTCAGGGTTTTAATCTGATTTCTGGGCTGAACGCATTTGAGAATGTTGAGCTCCCGTTGATTTATCGAGGTGTTGAGCGTCAAGAAAGGCATTTCTTTTGTAATAACGCACTAAAGCAGGTTTCTCTCGAAAACCGCAGTAATCACCGCCCCAATCAGCTTTCGGGAGGACAGCAGCAGAGGGTTGCAATCGCGCGTGCAATTGCGGGCGAGCCGCCTGTTATTCTTGCGGACGAGCCGACGGGAAATCTCGACACTCAATCAGGCAGCGAAGTAATGAAAATTCTCTGCGAGCAGAACAGGTCGGGCAAAACGGTTATAATCATAACCCACGATCTGAACATTGCGGCAATGGCGTCAAGAGTTATCAAGATTTCTGATGGAATAGTTGCAGACGATTGCTAATGCAATTTTGATTTTTCTCACCATTCTCTTTTGAGATAAACCATGTCAACAAGCTGTTTTCCACACTCAAACATTGGGTGGTCATAATTGTCGGTGAAAAAGTTTTTCACTCTGTGGCTTTCCTTGAAGCCACAGCTCTCATAGAAATTTAACGTAAGTGGACTGTCACCTGTTCCGACGTACATCAGCCCGCCTTTGTAATGCTCAAACAGGAATTGAATCAGCTTTTTCCCATATCCCTTTCGCTGTGCGTCGGGGTAAACAGCAATATTTTTCAGCTCAAATTCGTTTTCACCGTTCAGCGTCACAACAACGCACTCGGCTTTCACTCCGCCGTCGTCAAGCACGAACATATCTCCGCAATCGAGATATTTGTCAATCATGCTTTCCTGCTCGTCGGCAAGCAGCAACAGCTCAAGATAGTCCTTTTTATTTTCAGTAATCTGATATATTTTCATAATCTATGCCTCCATTCGTGAATTTATGTTTTTTAAAATGTTCAGTAATAATTATAGCATTTCAGTTTTTAACTGTAAAGTAAAAGCCCTCGCCATTTTTGACGAGGGCTGATTTTATTTATTATTGTTCACGGAATTCTCAAGAAAAAGAATGTAGTTTTCCTCATTGACGGGACGTGAGAAATGATACCCCTGCAAATACTCAATGCCAAGCGCTGTGAGCTTTTCTGCCTGTTCTGCTGTTTCAACGCCCTCGGCAACAATTGCAACGTCAAGGCGGAGAATCATGCAGACAATACTTTCAAGGATAATGCATGGCTTCTCACCAATGTTGTCAAAGCAAGGCCAGATGAGGCTCTTATCCAGCTTGACAAGGTCGTATTTCACCTCTGCTATCTGCGAAAGATTTGAATAGCCTGTCCCGAAATCGTCCATTGAAAAGCTACTGCCCATGTTCCGAAGCTTTTTCATGTTGAGGAGAAGCTGTTCGCCTGATTCAACCGCAGCGGTTTCTGTGATTTCAAAGTTGATGAATTCGGGCGGAACCTGATACTTGTGCATAATTGCAAGCATTTTTGCGGGGAGCGCAATGTCGATTGACTGTATTCCGGAAAGGTTGACTTCAATGTAATGCACGCCGTATTTTTCAGGCTTTTTCTCTGAAATAAAGCGACACACTTTGTCAAAAATAATTGCTCCGAGCTCGATGATAAGCTCTTTCTTCTCGGCGATAGGAATAAATTCCTCGGGGGAAACAAATCCGACGGTCTGAGTGTCCTTTAATCTAACAAGTGCCTCGGCGGAAGCGAATTTCTTTTCCTTCGTTGAATAAATCGGCTGATAGAAAATCTCAAAGCCGTCATTTTCAATTGCGTCCTTTACAAGCTCCTCAATGGTTGTGTAGCGTTTCTTCTGCGCAATGAAATTCTCGTCAACAACTCTGATACAGCAGGTTTCACTTGAGGTTTTCACCTGCTCGGACATATAATTCATGAGGTCGGCAACCTCGTCAGGTGTTGCCGCAAATTTCGGACATTCAAGAATATCAATGTGAGTTTTTATTCTGATATTGTTACGTTCAACAAAAAAGTCCTTGCACAGGGTCCCCTTGATAGATTTTGCAGTTCTCATAACCTCATTCTTGTCACTGCTCATAAGAACGGAAAGCGTGTTGCCTCTTGAATGGTACACTCTTGAATCGGTTACATATTGAATGTAAGCGGCAAGCTCTTTCAGGAATGCAAGTCCAGCCTTATGCCCGAATTTCTTGTTGATAAGCTGAAGCTCGTCAACAACTATACTCATTTCAAAAAAAGTTTTCTGCTTTGCAGTCATTTCTGAAATCATAAGATGAAAGGCACGCTTGTTGAAGGTATCCGTTTCGTCGTCACGATGCTCTCTCGGATTTTCAAAGGAAAGATACACAAACAGGAGCATCAGCACAGACGCAAGTCCAGACACGAGATACTGCTTTGCCGCAATCTGAAAAAGAAGTGCAATTGCCCATAGCATCAGCCCTGCGCGAAGAAAGGTGCGTCGGTCCTTGTCCATGAAATTATGAAATGAAATAGCAAAGGTGAGCAATATGTAATATGTTAGCGCAAAATAAAGCACGATTACGCTCGGACCGTATGAATACATTCCCTGTTCACTGTTTTCATAATATATCGGGAGGAAAATTACAGCTATAAGCGAAACGACAAAAGGAAACATTCCGAGCAGGACTTGCTTGAGGTGGAATCTTTTCTGCTCCTTTTGCAGAATACTTACATAAAGATAAAGGCTGATCACCGACATTTCAAGAGATATGAAGAAAAATTGATGCACAGTGCGGTTAACCCACGCAGGAACCGTATCCATGTGTGAAATTGTATAAACGCTCGCAAGGTCGCAGAGAAGATACACTCCCTCTGAAACGAACATAACGGAAAAATATTTCGTTGAGAGAAGCGGCAGCTTTTTATTCTTTGCATAAATGAAAACTATGATGAGGAAAAAGCATATTGACGCAATCTGAAATCGGGAATTCAAGTTAAATGTGTTCATTTTCGCACCCCGTATAAAGTTTTGTATTGTTGAATCTGAGGCATAAATCTACTATATTTAACATTTTATCAGAAAAAGCATAATTTTTCAATTAAAAAAACAGCTAAATAATCATATAAGTCATTAGTCAAATATATTAATAAAGCAAGTAAAAGGATAAAATTACAAATTTATTTATTAAAAAATGTATTATAATATTGTAAAAAAATTATAGCTATGTTATAATTAATTGGGTAATTTTTTATAACATTCAAATATAAGGAGTACGAAAAATGCAGACTACATTGACAACTGAACAGCTTTCCACCTTGTCGCAGACGAAGGAGATTATTGCAGAAATCAAAAAAATCATTATCGGGAAAGATGATATAATCGTAAAGGTTCTTATTGCCATCTTTGCAGGCGGGCATATACTTATCGACGATATTCCAGGCGTTGGGAAAACTACGCTCGCTCTTTCTCTTTCAAAGGCACTGTCGCTGGATTACAAAAGACTTCAGTTCACACCAGACGTGCTTCCAACTGATGTAACAGGCTTTTCAGTTCTCAACAAGGAAACGGGGCTTTTTGAATACAAAGAGGGTGCGGCAATGTGCAATCTTTTTCTTGCCGACGAAATTAACCGTACCTCGAGCAAAACGCAGTCGTCACTTCTTGAAATAATGGAGGAGGGCAAAACAACGGTTGACGGTGTTACCCGTGAAATGCCCAAGCCTTATATAGTTATCGCAACGCAGAACCCGATCGGCTCAATCGGGACACAGATGCTCCCCGAATCACAGCTCGACCGTTTCATTATCCGCATAAAAATGGGTTATCCCGACATTTCAGGAGAAATTGAAATGCTCAAATCAAAGCAGGCGAAGGTTTCACTGGACTCTGTT